>WBZP01000041.1_pt2 | contig 162178 bp, 102 predicted proteins | sample 5204301 | NCBI WGS metagenome assembly WBZP01 (sample SAMN12412401, study PRJNA552823) | activated sludge metagenome | isolation source: activated sludge from nitrification reactor of wastewater treatment plant... | place: USA: Pennsylvania | collected 2017
GGTTTGCAACAACTGCTCTGTTAAGGCATATACATGGGGAGGTTTGGGTGCGCGCCAGTTGAGGTTGTTGAAATGTTCTCCGAAATGCAGGTATTGATCGAGGTGCGCGGCCTCCATTTCTTCCCGCAGGTGTTGTCTGGTGTTGACCAATACAACCCATCCCCTTTCCTCCGTCAACTCTTCATACCATTCTGCATAATAGTCGTCTTCTAAAGTGGCGTGAAAGTTCAGGACATTGTCGCAGAAAAAAACATAACGCACGATCCCTTCCTCGTAGAGCAGATCGGCCACATGGCGCTTCAAAAAGTGAATGTCGTTGTGCAGGGTGTCGTTCCATTCTCCGATGAGTTCGATCAGGGCATAGCGTTCGTCGTAATCGGCAAACAGCAGTTTGCAATACAGGGTGGAAGAACCAAAGGCATCCCATTGCGGATGCAGGTAATAATTGTACAGGCGGTGCGTATAATCGAACTCGCTGTACTGCTCTCCGTAAAAGGGCGACCGTTCATCTTCGGAGGCAATGTAGTCGTCGCGCCACCGAAAGTGGGGTTCTATATCGTGCATACCAAACTGAAAATGTCAGATTTTAGCACAAAGATAGTCTTTTCTATGAATAGTCCATAAGCGTGGGTATTTTTTAGAAAATTTTTTGTACATTTGCAACGTGTTTTCGTACGGGAAGCGATAGGCAGCAGATATAAGAAGTGTAGTGCGCAAAAGAGGGCTAGCCGGGCATACTTCTTAAATAATCTGTTATTTCGATTTTTTATCTTATCTTTGTGCATTCATTTCCTTCTATCCATGCGTTCGTTTTCCCTTTTTCTCTGTTTTTCCCTGCTTCTGACCGCCTGTTTTGCGCAAAATGACGGGCTTTCGGACATTGTCAAAAAAGAAAGTCACTTTCAAAGTCAGGTGGCCCGGATCACGTCCCACATCCTGACGCAGGATTACAATGTGCATTATCACCGGTTGCTGTGGAAGGTGGATCCGACCAAAACCTACATCACCGGGGAGGTAAGCACCTGGTTTGCTCCCGACAGCAGTGGTTTTCAGGCCCTGCACTTTGATTGCGCCTCCAATCTGAAAATCAATGAAGTGCTTTGGCACGGGCAAAAAGCCGTGTGGTCGCAGGCCGTAAAGGACATTCTGCGGATTGATCTGCCAGTGGCAGTAGCCGCAGGCCAAATAGACAGCGTGACCATCCGCTACGAAGGGGTACCCATGGGTACTGGTTTTGGCTCTTTTGCACGCTCCACACATGGCAACAACAACCCCATTCTCTGGACCTTTTCGGTGCCGTATGGGGGCGGCTCGTGGTGGCCCTGCAAGGTGGATGCCAACGATAAAATTGATTCGGTGGACATCGCCATCACCACGCCTGCTGCCTATCGCGCGGCCTCCAATGGCAAATTGGTGGGGGAAATCACCAACGGCCCGGAGAAGACTTATTATTGGAAGCACCGCTACCCCATTGCCAACTATCTGATTGCGCTGGCCGTGACCAACTACACGGCTTACTCGGATTATGCACCCCTTCCCAATGGCGATTCCGTAGAAGTCCTGAATTTTGTCTATCCCCAGAGCGTTAATACGGCTAAAAATCAGACCAAGCGAACGCTGCAATATATCAACCTGTACAGCAAATTGTTCGGCAATTATCCCTTCGCCAAAGAGAAGTACGGACATGCGCAGTTTGGCTGGGGCGGTGGCATGGAACACCAGACCATGAGTTTCATGACCAATTTTACCAACAGCCTCCAGGCCCATGAGCTGGCCCACCAATGGTTTGGCAATAAAGTGTCGTGTGCCACGTGGCAGGATGCCTGGCTGAGCGAAGGTTTTGCAACCTACCTCACCGGCCTGACCAATGAATTTTTGGGTACGCCGAGTTTGTGGCAATCTTGGAAACAGTCCAACCTCAGCGCGGTCACCGGACAAACAAGCGGCTCGGTGTTTGTAGGCGACACCACCGATATAAACCGGATTTTTGACGGGCGGCTTACCTACCAGAAAGGGGCTTTGGTGCTGCACAGTCTGCGCTGGAAAGTAGGCGATTCCAGCTTTTTCAAAGGGGTGCGCCGCTATCTGAATGATCCTAAACTGGCCTACAAAAACGCCCGCACCATAGATTTGCAACGCCACTTAGAGGCAGAAGGCGGCACCGACCTGACCGAATTTTTTAAGGATTGGTACTACGGACAGGGCCATCCGAGTTACCGCGTCCGCTGGTCGGTGACAACTGATAATCGCCTGCAATTGCAAATTTTCCAAACCACCTCCCACACGTCTGTGGGATTTTTTGAAATGCCCCTGCCCATACAGGTGACCGGTAATGGCCGGGATACCCTGCTTCGCATAGAGCATCAATATTCGGGGCAGACTTTTGAAATTCCTCTGCCTTTCAAAGCAGAACAACTCCGATTTGACCCGCAATTGTGGCTCATCTCGGCCAATAACAGTGTGAATTTTGTAACCACTACGGTGCGGGAAGTTTTGAATGGTCTGGAGCAATCCATTGTTATTGCGCCCAATCCTGCCACTGATGCGTGGCGCATTGACATGAGCGCCGCCACGCTTCCGATAGAGAGAGTGGAGATTACGGACAGTCAGGGAAAGTGCCTCACCGCCCTACAACGCCCTGATCCGGTGTGCGTCATTCAAAACGCAGCCTGGCCCCTCGGCACTTATATGGTCCACTTTCACACCTCTAAGGGCGTGGGAACGCGGCGTGTAGTGCGGCAGTAATAATAAAAACGGGGAAAAGGGGTTGCTTTACGGGGCAAGGAATATCCATTGAGTGATTACTTCTTTGGCAGGTTGCCCGTCTTCGTAGCGTACGGGCGGGATTGTCCGAATGTGCAAAGCATTCATTTTCACCAATCTTTTCAGGTATCGCTTTGGGCGGCGCGGGAAACCCAACACTTTGATGGCAGGGGTTTTCAGCCCGGCAGCATCGGCGATGGCATCCATAAAAGATACACAATTGCGGTGGAGCAGCGAGTACCTGCGGTTTTGCCAAGCCCATGCCGTGTCGCAAGCAGTCTGCCATTGGTCTGCCTCCACCCACAGGCCAACCTGCCATGTGGCTACCCGCCTGCTGTTGGTACTGAATCCGGGGACAATTTCGGACGGAATGTAATCGAAGAAAAAAGAAAGGGATTTGGAGTGGGAATGGACGGGAAAGAAACCTAAGGTGAGCGGTGCGCGTACAATGGAATCGTTTTCGCAGTGAGTCCCCCACGAAACAAAAGCATGCCCGGCGAAGGAATAGGGTCGCAGAGACGCGCCACGCGCTGCAAAAAGCAGGTAATGTTGTTCGACCGGCTGGGCTGACATGGAAAAGGAGGTCAGCAGCAAGAATAAGAATAATTGGTGTTTCATGTATGCAGAAGTATTTGGTACGCAGCAAAGGTGTAACCTGCCTGCTGCGCCTGCCAAACAATCCTTGTGAAACCACCGTTTTTTTTGGTGAAACTACTGTCAGGGCTGCACCAAAACTGCCTGCGCCAGATCGGCTTTGGCCATTTGCATATAAAACTGGCGCACCTCATTGTATTGAGCAGCGGGTACAGATACCGGCAGTACGGAGAAATGGCGAATAAGGGTCAGGTGGTCTGCTGCTTTCTCCACTTTCAGGCTGTAGCTGCCAAAAGTGCTTTTCATTTCTATTTCCTTTGGGCTGCTCTCTATGCTATAGCCCGGCGGCCAATGCAGGGTGACTGTATCGGCATAGCTGTAAGCATCGGTTATTTCCAAAGCGCGCTGTCGCTCCTTATTTTCTGCCAAACTGTGCTTAAAAGGGTGCGCTTTGAAAAGAGGAACAAAAAGGCGTTTGCCTGCGCGTGCGCCATATCCTCCGGCTGTAAAGACAGTGTTGATTCGGGTACCGGGCGCGTGGTCGGCACAGGCGATGGTCAGTTCCTGCCATTCTATCACGCTCAGACCCGTTTCTTCTGCTAAGTATTTTTCCTGATCTTTGCGCGGCTGGCCGGAAAGATAGCGGTAGGCATCGTGTGGCACCCCGCTGACGGACATATCCATCCGAAATTGCACGTCCTGGTGATCGGGGGCGGCATAGAGGTCTATTTTAGCAGACTCTACATTGTCGGCGGCCCCATAGGCAGGTGTCCTGCGCAATTCGCCCCCTTCCGGGGTCAGGAGGAGGGCCGGGCGGTCGGCGGTGAAGCGCCCCAACCAACCACTTGGATTGCGTTCGGAAGTACATTCTAACCAAAGGTCCTCGTCCGGCACATACAAGATGGCGTGATTGAACAGGGGCAAAGGCACATCGTCATACAGGGCAGGGGCTCCGTCTTTGTCTCCATAAACAAGGGCCTGAAATGAGCGAATGCCCACTGCGGCCAGCAGCGCCTTCATGTAATTACTCAATGCCTTACAATCTCCATATTTGGTTTCTTCCACAGTAGCCGCGTCCATGGTCTGCCAGCCACCTATGCCGATCTGTATGCTGATATACCGGCAGTTTTGCTGCATATAGCGATAAAGGCTGTCTATTTTGGCCCGCCGACCGGGCAAATTGGCCACCATATCCACTACCTGTCTGCGGGAGACGTCGGGCAATTGGTCGCGCCCTTTGTTCATCTCATAGAAGAAGGAACCGATCTCTTTCCAGTCGTCGAAACGTCCTGTATAGCCCTCTATGCTGACTTTGGAAGGAGCCACATACAAACGAACATTAGAAGAATCGGGCGCAAAAGGCTCATCCGCTTTTGCAGTTAAGCGGCTGAAAGACCAACGCCAGGAAGTTTCTTTGGTTTGTTTGTTCTCCACCAGCTGAACGTTGGCCCCTGCCGCCTTCCACCGGAAACGATAGTCAGGAGGAGCGCTCAGTTGGAATGCTGCATTTTCCACACTGGTTCCAATGGGCTGGACTTGAAAAATCGGGATGCGGAAAAATCCCTTTATGTTGGTTTTTACTTTAAACTCCACTGTAAAAGGAAAAACAGGTACTTCCATATTCAATACTTTGACGCGCTGATTGCTGTAGGCATATCCCTGGTAACTGCCATGTTCTTTAACATCGCTTTTTTTGGAAGTACGCAGCAGGCGGCCGGCAGCATCAAAAACCCGCCCCTCTAAAGTTTTGACTTTTATAAAATCTGTTTCGTATTCATGCCATACGGCTGTTTTTGCCGCCTCTTTGTCTAAAATGGTAACAGCAAATGTGGTGTACATTTCTGCTTCATCCTGGTCTAAAACACGAAAATGCACATCGTGCTGCCGGTAAACGGCATGGGCATGGGCCAACAGCGACACGGGAATCTGCGCAACCGCATATTCCTGGGCGATGGAAGGGGTACAAAGCAGCAGACAACGCAAAATGATGCCTGCGCCGCGCAGGATGAATGGGGAAAACATAAATAAATTTATTAATTTGTTAATTTGTTGCTTTTCGGATAGTTATGTTGAAAGTGAGATGTGCGCAGCGGTACCCAATTTGGAAAAAGCCACCATTTGTTTTTAACCAGCGTGTCATGCTGAACGGATTGAAGCATCTGATCAAGCGTTAGAAACGGGTGTTGAAGCCCGTCCGGATGCTTCCTCCTGCGTCGTCAGAATGACACTTTTCAGAATTTTAACATATAATAACCCAAAGCGAGCATTGCTGAAACGCACATCGCAGCGCTTTAGTTCTTCTTCAGGACAAGTTTGGTATTGACCTTTTCAGCTACGATGTCGAAAAATTTGCGCAGATAATCGTAATACTCCGGCCCGTACTCCGCGTTGATAAGGGTCATACGCAGCGACAGTTGTAAGTGCTGCTCATCCTCTTTTTGGCAGGCAAAAGAGATACTTCCGGTCTGATTGGGCAGTCCAAGCCGACTGGCGGCAGGCAGCTCCTCCGGCACAAAACCCTCCGGAAGGGTCAGGCGTATCACATAGTTAGCACGAACAGGCCCGTAAAAGTTGACCGGGTAATCGCGGCGCACGGACTTAAAGGGATTTTCACGGACGAAGAAATCGAAAACGGGTGAGCAGTAAAGGAGGTGCTCGGTTCCGGCAGCCGTGCCGGGGAAATGATACTTGAAACTGACTATCACACTCTTCTTGTTGCCTGTACCCTCCTCTGTCTGTACGGAGTCCAATTGCAGATCGGTGTGCTGTGAAGCAAATTTCTCTTTTACAAATGCCTGTGGGCTGACCTGATCGAGTTCAGTCCGCCACTGGGTGGCTATCAAACCCGATCCGCTCATCTTAAAATGCCCGGAAATGCTGCCGTCGGCACCCAGCACGCCGTCCACCAACCAGTTGATGCCCATTTCGGGAGTCGGCAGGTCGGTCCAATCCGCTGCTTTGCGGTCCACGATCCAGCCGCGCCCGCTGATGTGTTGCTTAGCCAGCTGATTGAGTGGCAGGTAAGGCTGGGTGGCATCGAGAAATATTTTTTTATCTCCCACACGCAGCAGGGCCACCACGCTGTTGAATTGTTGCAGGAAGGGATATTTTTCATAGGTGGTGCCGTGATTTCTGGTGCTGACTAATACCGGCACCGCATCCAGATCGGCTTTTTGCAGCAGGCCCACCAGCAGAAGATTGACTTCAGGCGTGCTGCCCTGTCTGCGCTTGAAGGCATCGTCGAGGTCTTTTTCGGTAAGAATACCATTATATCCTGTCCAAAGAACGTTCTTTTGCACAAACGACAGGGCTTTCTCTGCTACTGCTTCAGGAGATTCACCAGCTTGTAAAAGGGGGGCGAAAGCCTGCCACGCGGCCTTGAAATTGCCCCCTTTTTCGTATTGTTTGCCAAAAGAAGGGTGCATTTCGAGTTCCAGGGCGCTTTTCTGCCATGTGGTCATTATCTGCTCTTTGCCGCGACCGGGAAACTGGGTGGCACTCAATTGAAAACGAACGTGGCTGCGGTAACGATTCACCGAAGTCATATAAGGTTCTGCTTTCATGGAGGGAACTTCTGCCATACCTACCCGTATTTTGTAGGAGCCGTCGTGCAGGGGGGCCGCCTCCTGCAGGTCGAATTCTTTGTATATACGGCTCAGCATGTGGTAATCAAAATAAGGGAGGGTGCGGGTGGTCAGTTCGCTCCAACGCACGGGCAGGTCGTTGTGAAAAAACCAGTCGTACAGAGAAAACACGTAAGGAGAGACTATTTCGTAGCGATACTCAACAATGCTGCCTGCTTTCAAATTGGGAACAAATATTTTCTTTACTTTAAAATATTGATTTACTTTTTCTGAGAAAATATTATCTGAGGAAATTTTTTCTGCAATACCATCAGGAGGAATATGTTGTACATCCAAACTGACAATGGTCTCGCCATCCCTGCCCGATGCCCATTCTATGTTTAGCATGTCCTGTTTAAAATCTTCCAATTTAAACACTTTGATGCGTCTGAAGCGACTGTGGCGTACTTCGTAAGCGCGGTCGTTATCGTCTATATGGGTGGTCCCCACGTCATGCAGAATCATGGCGGGTGCATCGGGATCGAAAGGGCAGGAGGTGAGGGCAATATCTTCGGGCGACACAACACCCCATTTAGAATAGGGCAATTCTCCTTTTTTTTGGGCACTGACCGGGAGAGATAAAAGGATTATCTGGATTAGAAAGAAAAAAATAAAAGATACCAATGCGCGGTGTTTCATGATGAATGGCTCATTTTTATTAAGAAGGATGCACAAAGATAAAACATTCGTCAAGAAATGGGCGTTCCTTGTCAACGTTTTTTTTTGTGCAATTCGTTTTGCCATCAAACGGACGAATATGTCAAAAGAATGGGTTCACTGTTTGCTTTTCTATTTCTCTACCCTTTCAAACGGTTTACACCTTGAAGATATTTTCGACTTCGCAAATACGCGCCTGGGACGCGTTTACCATAGAACAGGAGCCAATTGCTTCCGAATCTCTCATGGAGCGGGCAGGCAGGGCGGTTACCGACTGGCTCGCAGGGCGGTACGAAGGCCAAAACCGCCCTTTGGCAGTGTTCGCAGGCACGGGCAACAACGGCGGCGACGGATTGGTGATTGCGCGCTATGCGTCGTTCTGTTTTTCCGACGTGTACCTTTTCATAGTGGCGTATAATGACCAGAAAACCCGCGATTTTTTATGGCACTATGAACAACTGACCGCTTACCCCAAAGTGAAAATAACCGTTTTACAGGCGGACGATCCTTTCCCGGAGGTCGCTCCGGATGCGATTGTGGCAGACGCACTGCTGGGGTCGGGATTGTCGCGCCCCCTGAGCGGCCCCTGGGTACATTTGGTAACCTGGTTGAACAGTCTGCCCAACGAACGCATTGCGGTGGACGTACCATCGGGTTTGTTTTGCGATCAGTACACACCCGGGATTGCTGTACATGCGACTTATACCCTGACTTTCGAGCGCCCTAAACGCGCTTTCTTTTTTCCGGAAAATGCCGAAAAAGTCGGGGATTGGCAAGTCTTGCCCATTGGTTTGCACCCACTCTATGAGCAGCAAACGGCCACTCCTTTCCATTATCTGACAGCGGAAACCCTACAACCCCTGTTGAGTCGGCGCAGCAAATTCGCCCACAAAGGAGATTTCGGCCACGCTTTGTTGTGGATGGGCAGTCATGGTAAGACCGGAGCCGCCATTTTGGCCGCACGGGCCTGTCTGAGGGCAGGAGTCGGCCTACTCACCGTACAAGGTCCTCGGTGTGCGATGCTACTGCTACAAACGGCGGTGCCGGAAGCCATGTACAAGGCAGACCGGGGAGGCAGAATACTGAAAATGGCTGTTGAAAATCCCGGACAATACCGCTGCATCGGGATGGGATGCGGCATTGGGACGGAGCCGGAAACGGCCCAGGCCCTTGCAGCAACCCTGCAAAACACGGCCGGTCCGTTGGTGCTGGATGCAGACGCGCTAAACCTGCTCGCCCTACATCCCGAATGGTGGCCCCTGATCCCCGAAAATAGTATTCTCACCCCCCACCCCAAAGAGTTTGAGCGACTTTTTGGAAAAACTGCCCATGATTTCGAGCGCAATGACCTGCAACGTGCCAAAGCACAGGAACACCGTATTATTCTCATCCTCAAAGGGGGGCATACCGCAATTGCCCTGCCCGACGGACACTGCTGGTTCAACAGCACCGGCAATCCGGGCATGGCGACAGGAGGAAGCGGAGACGTATTGAGCGGGATATTGACAGGGTTACTGGCACAGGGGTACGCAGCGGAAGAGGCGGCCCTGCTGGGCATTTATCTGCACGGCTTGGCAGGCGATCTGGCAGCGGCTGAACAGGGAGAGGCAGCAGTCGTAGCAAGCGACCTGATTGAATACTTAGGAAGAGCGTGGCAGGTGCTGCAAAAGTCAGTTTGACAAATGTCCTGCTGTAAAAATAAAAAAAGAACCGGGACAATTACTGCCCCGGCCCCATGAAAACACCTAAAACCCTATTAACTAACCTTATGAAAACAATTTCTTTCTTCAGGAATTAGCCGACGGAAATAACTTTTACCGCAGGCTTCACTTCTTCGCGCTTGGGGAGCATAATGTTCAAAATTCCATTGTCGTAGGTAGCCGAGACGGCACTTTGATCAATAGATTCCGGGAGTGTGAATGTGCGCTTGAAAGATTCGAAGCGGAACTCGCGGCGCGTATAACGCTTTTCAGGAGCAGTTTCCATGTCTTTAGCCGGTTGTTCCTCCACTACTTCTTTATGCTGTGCGGAAACAGTGAACAGATTCTTTTCTACTTTCAGTTCGAAATCGCCTTTCTGAAAACCCGGAGCGGCTACTTCTATCTGAAAACTGTCTTTCGTTTCCAGTACATTGACTGCCGGACGCTGTACCATCACATCGCTGCCCATAAAATCGGCAACATTGCGATTAAACAGCTCATCGAATAAACCATTGACGAGCGATTTGGTTGTAGGAGCAGGGCGAAAATTTACAATCTGAGTCATTTTTAACAAAATTTTAACAGTTTATTGACAGGTGGAATTTTCAATAGTAATCCTGAAAAAATTACCATCGAAAGTTAACACAAAGGCATTCGTTTTAAGAAGAATCGCCGTTGTTGACGCTACCTTATGATCAATTGCTGTACCAATCAGTTTACAAAAGACGGTTTGTCAGAAACGGGCTTTCCCTTAATGACAAAATGGCATTTTTGAATAGAAAATATGACAAAATGACATTTTTTTATAAAAAAGAGTCAATTTTCCTGGATTACCGTGTAAAGCATCCCTCTAAAACATTATATTTGGGAAGCAAAAACGTTTTGGTGATGCTATTCCCCATCCTTCCATCGTACAATTATAACAAACACCTTCGCGTTTGCATAAGAAAACCCTCCGGGACATTTATCATTATATGTACTTCTTTCGGCTGCCTTTTTACACTTGCATTGCTGTTTGTCGGATCGGGCTTACAGGTCTGTTATTTATTTGTCTCGGCAGCGGTTGTACTCCAGGGCATAAGGAACAGCCTACTGATGCGTGTGCTTCTTTGGCTGCCACCCAACCCCAATTTGCAGGCAGAGGTGCGCTGCTTGGCACCCGGTTTCAGTCCTTAGAAGCCTTAAAACAGGTCGTTCAAATTGAGTACGTCACTTGCACGAAGGCTTCTGCGGACAGTACGGGCTATTGCGCCGTCTATGTACGGCATTGCAGTAATGGTATCGGTATAACGGGCGTATTGGAGCAGGGAACCACACAGGGAGACATTTTGAAGGCGCGACATGGCTCCCTATGGGATCGCCTGCTTATTGTGCTGAACTGTCCGTATGCTGTGATGCATCGGAATGATCTGGGCAGGGCCAATGCTATCTCCCGATGGCGGCCCCAGTGGTTTGGAGAGGGCGACCGCGCTTTCTACGACATCGCCAAGCGTATGGTTGCGCATATCAATACACCGGAATTGGCCTTTTTATATCCAAGAGACAGCACGGAAAAGGGGTATTTGAACACTTTTAATCACGTTACTTCACAGGCACTCATCACCTCCTGCTTTTCCGAAGAACTGGCCGATTTTATCGGCGATGCCCACGAACGCGATCTGCACCCTGAGTTAATCACTGGTATTTTTACAGAGAAGCAATTGAATGATTTGGAGGACGGGCCAGTGGACAATTATGTGGACATTGTCAATAATGAGTGGGGCAAAGCATTGGGCAATCAACTGGCCCGACAATTTGGGGTACATCGGGACACCAAATGGACTCCGGCATTGGCAGCCGATTACTTAAACGCCCTGCAAGGCTACTTCGGCTGGGCTTTTCAAATTGGTTTTCAACCTTTTCGCCCTGAAGAAGAAGCGGTGCAACGATTCTCTGAAAAAATGGATGCTATTCTGCGTATTCGGGCGCAATTCTATGACTGATTGACAAAAAGAACAGCCTATTTTCTGCGATAGCGATACAGTATTTTTTTCCCTTTATCCACCGTGTCCCCGGCTATTATATGCCCATTTTCTAATGTCTGAAGGCCAAAAGGCCCCCATAGAGTCAGATGTTTTTGCCAGCTGTCATCTATCAGCACGCGGTCTAATTGGATGTCTGTAAGATCAGCCTGGGAAAGGTTTATCTTACGCCAGTCACTGTACAGAAGCCGGGCATTTTTCCAATTTGATCTGGTAAAATTTGTACCTGTATTATTCACGCTGGTCAATTGTGCTTCGTTCATCAGCACCCCTTCCGCCTGTGCCCATTGCCAGCTGCTGTTGGAAATGGTTGCCTGCATCAGCTGAGCCTGATGAAGGAGGGTTCCGTCGAGATTGGCATGGCGAATGATGGCTTTATTTAATCTCGCCCAACGCAAATCCGCACGTCGGAGCAGGGTACTGTCCAAAGATGCTTCGCTCAAATCAGCTCCCCAAAGCACGGCTTTTTCCAAATTTGCCCCCTGCAATTTCGCACCACGCAGGTCTGCCTCCTTCAGGTTGGCAGACGCGAGGCGAATATGGCTGAGGTCAGTGTCCTGTAAATCGGCTCCCTGCAAATCGGCACCATCGAAAGGAGCGGCCCTCCATATTCGGTTCAGGGTAGCCGGGTGCATGCGCAACAGAAGCAGTGCCTTTAGCAGCTGACCGCGTTCAGGGCTGCATATTCTGTTCGAGGCAGTGTCGGATTGGAGGCAGGGGTAAGGTCGGAAAGCAGCACTCAGAGCCGCAATGCGGGCAATCGTGGTGTCGCGCAGTTGTCGTTGGGGATGTTGCCGCAGTTCCTGCTCTATGTCATTCAGCAGTTGGTGCATCAGGGGCGACAGGTTATTGCTGTTTTGGGCCTGAATAGCCGTTTCTAAGGACTGAATGTGCTTTTCGCGTTGTTCTAATTGCTGTGCCAGCACTCCGTTTCGATGGTACAGCAACCAGCCAAATGCAAGACCCGTCGCCACCACAATTCCGATCAGTGAGACCCGAATCAATATTAGTGTACGAACCTTTGGGTACGGCGGATTAATTTTTTCTGCGTCTTTTATAACGTGTGTTCTCGCCTTATTCGGTATATTCAATAGGAAGAGTACCAGTGCCAGGAAGGATACCCCGCTACCCGCGCCCAGCCAAAACGCGTCGTTTTGTTCGATATATGGCACTCTCAAATACCCCGATACCCATCCGGTTAATCCTCCCAGAAGGAAACTCAACCACCCATAGCCTGTTTTTTTCATGGGGAATGACAAATTTTGGGGGCAAATGTAGAACACCTTTTTCAGTCCAGAGACAGCTATATGGACAACTTTTCCGATCTTTGCCGTTTTTAATTAAATTGCTCCATAAAATGAAAATTTGTGGCCTCTGTTGCCTCTTTTTGTACCTTTTTTTGTTGCCCGCTTCCGCGATTGGACAAACCATCGCGGATTTTGAAAACATCAGCCTGCCTGCGGCCGGATTTCTCAACAATGCCGCTCCTGCCGGCGGCTTTTCCAGCGGACACATTCAGATTAAAAACAGTTTTGACCCCCAGTTCCAAGTCTGGGACGGTTGGGCCATCTCCCGCCTGACCGATACTGTGACACCGGGTTTCAACAATCAATACAGCGCAGTGACAGGACGCGGCACAGCATCGTCTGCGCAATATGCGGTGGCCTATGCCTATTCCGGAGCGGTTGTGCGCCTTACCGGCCCGGCAGCCGGCGGCGTTGCGGAGGGCTTTTTTGTGACCAACGGCACCTATCCCTATTTCAGCATGAAGGAGGGCGATCAGTTTGCCAAAAAATTTGGCGGCGAAACAGGCAACGATCCTGACTTTTTTAAGCTGGTGGTAAAAAAATGGTATCAGGGAGTGCTGCACCCCGATACGGTGCAGTTCTTCCTTGCTGATTATCGCTTTGCCAACAACGCCCTGGATTATATTGTGCGGGATTGGCGCTACGTAGATACGCGTCTATTGGGCAATGCAGACAGCCTGCAACTAACGCTTTTTTCCAGCGACACGGGTGCCTTTGGCATGAACACCCCGGCCTATTTTTGTGTCGACCATTTTATTACTGCCGATCAGAAAGTAAGTAGCACTGTTCCTTTAAAAGAGCAGATGTGGCTTTCTCCAAACCCTGCCCCGGGGTTCACGGTGTTGAACGGCGCACCGGAATCGGCGGCTACGGTAACGATCTATACCCTGAACGGGCAATTAGTGCGCCATTATCCGGCAGTACTGCCGGGTATGCGAATGGACACCGCAGATATGGGCAGCGGTTGCTATCTGGTGCAAATAACTACCGCTGCCCACCGCTTCATGACCAAATTGCTCGTACCTTGATATACGACTGCCTGTTGGAATCTGTATGTCGTTCATAGATACCTCCGCAGATGAAAAACATGCCCGTTTGTGTCGTTTTCTATCGCTTTTGAGAGGTGCACCAGCAAAAATAACGGATTTCTATACCCCTATTTACTGAAAAACCAGTACAAAGATATATGGAATGGCATTATTGCAGGAAAAGTCACAACAATAGAACTTTGCAGTATCTAACTTTTATCCCGCCATGCACTTATCTTTACCTTCTATACCTTTTCTTTCGCAGCCTTCTCAGGGTACGCCACGCCCTTCCCTGCCTTCTTCAGGAGCATTCAAAAAGTGGACCTTGCACTTCGAAAACGTGTTTTATCCACGTCTCTGTGTTTCCTGTACCGACCGCAAAGCGCTGCCCGGCCATTGCTTTTGTCCCGTTTGCCGCGTTCGGGTGATTGTACAGGATATGTATAAACAATCGGACAATGAATTCACGGAGCGGTTTTGGGGACGCGTACCTTTGCAAACTGGCGCTGCACTTTTTAAGTTTGCCAAAAAGTGTCCCATTCAGCGGGCACTTCACCGACTAAAATACGGCAATCATCCGCAAACAGGCCGGTTGCTGGGCCGCGAAATGGGCCTGAAATTGTCCAAATCTCCCCATTATCAGCAGGTGGACGTGGTTGTGTGTGTACCCCTGCACCCGCTTAAAGAAAAAAAACGCGGCTACAATCAAAGTGCCGTATTCGGAGAAAGTCTGGCGGAGGCAATGGGCATTCCTTTTGTTAAAAATGCCCTGTATCGTAACACCCATTCGCTGTCTCAAACCAAACAAAAGCGCCTCCACCGCTACACCAATGTAGAAAACGTTTTTCAGGTGAGACTCCCACATAAACTCAAAGGAAAGCACGTTTTATTGGTGGATGATGTGCTGACCACCGGAGCCACGCTGGAATGCTGTGCCCAACAAATCTTGGAAGTACCCGGTACCCGCATCAGTATGGCGACTATTGCCATCGCATAACCTTTTTTGCTGTTTATGAAACGTCTTTACCCGCACCACATCCACGATTGTCGGCAATTATCCGCGATCCTGAGCCGTTATTTAGACACCCTGCAAGGTGCGCCCCTGCGTATCGGGATGACTCAGATCAGCGCCGCCACGGCCATTCCGGTCAGTATTTTTCAACGGCTGCGCAATTGCCAAACGCCCACAGCTGTTGAAGATACAGAAGTCACGCCCACCGATTTTCATATTCTTTTTGCTAACCTGCTTTTTCGCTATCCTACCGTAAAAATGTGGGAAGACGAGGAAGACCATACAGTTATTTTTGAATTATAAATTATAGATTAACAATTAACAATTAACAATTAACAATTAACAATTAACAATTATATATGCGTACCGTCCTGCTCCTGTTGATTCTGCATCTATGTCGGTGTGCCACCGCCCAGGTCACGGACACGGTGTTGCGCTATTCCGAACAGTTACCTGCTTCGGGCGACGGCATTAAAAAACAATGGAAACAGGAGAAACTATATTTTTTGGAGTTTGCGGAAGGCACCGGAGCAGGGGTCTTTAAAAAGCCCGATCAGCAATGGGCTACCCACGAACAATTCCGAAACGTGAGTGTCCGACTGCTCGGCAAGGACTCCCTGCTGCTTAAATTTCGAACCGCTGTCAACTGGGATGAAAAAGCCCTCCGTCTGGGCCACTGCAACGCCAACCCAAACGGAGGCACCATTAAACACATTGCCAAAAAGGCGGGGCCTTTTTTCGACCCGCCCGAACCGGAAAACGGCCCTGCGTGGCACTGGGAAGTCCTGATTGCCTGGCCCTGGGATGTGGCTTTTCAGGATCGGATCAAGCCTTTTGGTTTTTTTATTACGTTTGAGCGGAAGTAAGTAATTCCTCAAATTCAATTTAAATTATTTATAGTGTAACTATTTGAAAATTAACACATTAGCACATTAAAAGATTAGCACATTTACTTAGATTTTGGCAGACATAAAATAAATTTTAAATATAGCTTGACAGTATCGGACATTTTTTACAAAATTGCGGCTTCGTTTGTGTGGCCCTTTATAAATAGATGAATCTTCGCCCCGGCTGGGAAAATCAGCAGTGGGAAAGCATTCATCTATTCTTTTTATATCCTTTCACCTTACTGTTCATTGAGGAACAACACCATGAAAAATCACCTCCCTACCTATCAGGATTTATTTGGACAACTGGACTTCAAACAAGGGGAAGATGCCCGCTCCGTTTATTCTCCTGCGGCCTATTTAGCAGATCTCTTGCAATTAGTGGACGATTACTTTGAGGATGCTGATTTGAGTACACGCCGCCCCGATCTGAAACAACTCGTTCTAAGCAGGGAAAACACTTATGGTGTTCTACCCTATCTGGATATTGTTAATGGCATTCTCGAAAGCATTGTTCGCGGAAATGTGCAAGGTGATGCCTATGAAAAACTAAAACAGGCCAAATACCCATTTCACCTGCCTTTTGATCTGCACCACGAAAGGCTTTTCAGGTATTTACACTATCTAAAAGTAAATCCGGTGACGCTGTACAAGGCGTTTTCAACGAATCCGGACAATGACACCATTGCCCGGATTAGCCTCGAAATATCGGAGAGCGCTTATGAAATGGCCGAACCTGTGGTGGATGAAGCGGCAATAAAAGCATATTTTAACCTGAGTCCTGGTGATCTTTGGGAACCCTTGCAGATGATCAGCACCTTCATGGCTGTCACAGGTTTATCGGCCGTTGAAGTCAGGGACTTGTTGTACGGGAGACTCAGCGCAGCCTCCACTGCTCCTGACGGGGAAAGCGAACAAAGAGAGGCATCTTTCGATTTCCTCCACAAAAATTTGAACACCAGGGTAATCCTGGATGCTTCCGAAGAACGTCTGGTTCTTGCAGACGATAATAATACGGATCAATTCTCATGGTCGGTATGGTTCGAGCGGGCAAACAGGTTGATTCGCATGGCACGAAGGCTGCGCATGTCCATTTCGGACTGCAATCTGATTTTGCGCAGCTGCTGCGACAGCGAATTAAACAAAGCGGCATTACAAAAATTTGCCATCGTCCGACACCTGCGCACTCAATTTGACTTGTCAGTGGAAGAAGCCTGTGCTTTACTGAGCACTGTTAACACGTTGGGATTGGGAGATGAAACGGAGCCAACAGATTTGTTCAATACTACTTTCAACGGTAAATGGGCAAAGTTCGACAAACAATATTTGTCCGGGAGTACCTACACTCCGGACGCATACACGCATTATGAACGCATAGAAGGTGTACCTGATTTATTAGATGATAAAAACGAGGGCATACGCAAGCGCATACGCCAGGCTTTGGGTATTTCATCGGGCGATTTGGAAGGCATCGTTAAACGAATCCGTGCCAGGGCAGAAAAGCCACAAAATGGTTATGTATCGCGTTTACAACAATCCAAAAACGTTGATTTGGCAGCTTTTTCACTGTTGTATCGGACAATAAAAGTGTGCCAGTTGCTGGAGACTACACCAGACGAGTTGTTCGACCTGTTCGATATTATAGAAAACGATCCGGGTATTCGGCAATACAGCAGTTTTGAAACCCTCACCAGCCATCTTACAGTAAATACACCCGTTAACATGTATGCTGTATGGGAAGGGGAAGATATAATGACGCGGGCATGGTTGCTACAGCAGGTGTGTGCCATTATCAAATGGTCGCAGCATCGCGAACTGACCATCGCAGAGATAAAAACCATTTTGAGTGGAGAGCGACAGGAAAAAAAGACGGTTAAAAAACAAATCCTGTCGGCTGAAACGCCTGATTTAAAAACACTCAGCCAAATTCCCCGTCACTTAAAAGATCGTATTGATGCTTTCGACAATTTATACCAACAGTTTTCAATAAGTTATCCTTCGGAATCGTCCTTTGTTTCAATGCGTTTCGATACGCATACTTCCCGCATAATTTATGAGCAAATGAGGGACAATTCAACTTTGTTATCAGATCGAAACGAAAAAATTGTCATATATTCCGAAGAAGAAGCACTAAACACAGGTAGAAAAGCAGTCGTTTCTTTGACCGGGGTTAGCAAATCTGACTTTCTGGGGCTTGGCCTTTCGGATAATCTGTTGGATCAACTGTTCAATCAGTTGGTGTTTATGAGGTATATTGAAACCGATGGCAGTTTGATAGCGGAAAATTTTCCGACGGATGCGGCAGATTTTAGTTTAGGTTCCGATTTTTCCGGGTTGGAAGGCATTATTTTTAAGTTCCTGAATCACTTTTACCAACTGGAAGCAGAAGCGGGCAAAGACCCTGTGGAGCTGTTCTTTTTCATCACCGATCTGGGCAAAATGTCCTATACCGAGTTGCAGAAGACAGAGATACAACACCGTCTTTTGTATAATGGCTATCTTGATACCAACGGGCAGGTACTGGATCCGGAATTTTTTGCAGACGAGGCCAACGCAGAGCAATTCAGTCTTTCTCTCAATTTTGAAGCACTCTCTGATCAAATTCACCTGTATATCACTAAAAAAATAAATGATTTCAGAACGGAAAAGCTGAATATTACAGCAGATAACTTCAACGATCTTCCTCTGACAGCGGAAGGCAGAAATGATCTGCTGAAAAACCTGCGGTTTAACGGCTATCTCGATCAGGACAATAATTTCACCGACAAGGAAGCCATCCTGAAAATGCAGGCAGACGATTTGCGCCTTGCTCTGTCCTTCTATCCCTATCGAACAAAAATATTACAGACACTACAATCTTCGGTCGAAGACTATCAGGAAGCATTCTTTCGGTTGAAAAAAGAACATTTAGCAGATATGGCGGATGATTTGACGGCAGACCTTCTGCTGTCAGACCTGGAAGAACGCGGCTATTTGCAGGAAGGAGAAATTTTGGACGAACATCTGCGCTTCTTTCTGGATGCCGGGCGGATAGAAGAATTTCAATTAGACATTTATTTTTCGGAGTATTACAGAGGGGTCATTTTTCAGCAATTGACCAATATAGCGGACACTATTTCCAGGTACCGTTTTATATATAATCATTTGGCAGACCTGAAATTCAGTGAAGAATCGTTTGAAGCGCTTTGCGACACCCTCGAAGGTTATGGTTTTTTGTCGAACCGCTATATCACCGAAGAAGCATTGGATTATTTCCTGAATCCCTCCAATAGCATTGATCTGGATATAGAAGGTTTTGAGGATTTTGGCGAACGCGTATTTGCAACCCTGCATCGGATAGCTCTTGAGGTGAACGGAGCAGCCACTGAAGCAAACGAAATTGTCCGTGCGCTTGCGGAAGAGCAGGACGGCATCTTATACGAGGGCATAGCTGAAGTCTTAGGCATTGATGTTTCGCTCGTACGGGTACTTTGTGATCTCATCATACCCGGGGAGCATCCCGTCGAGGCATTCATGGCCCCCATTCTAGCCAGCGCCGATGCCTTAGGCAACGTAACAACGCTGCCTAAGGACCGGCAATTCAATTCGGCTTATGAACGCATTGAGCAATTTGCTCTTTTGTGTTCCAAACTTCAACTCACCGATCAGGAAGCCAAAGCGGTGTTTTTAGACCAGGGCCTCTCGGAAAAATACGGTGAAAACATATCCCTTCCTGCGGGATTAACGAAAATTGACGCACTTCTGGAACATTCATCAGGGAAAGTATATGTGTTCTCCGGCGACAGGTACCACGCATTTTCCGGGGCAGACTATACCCCCATAGAGAAAGAGCAAAATGTGCCACTTACAGCCTTGTCGGATGCGTTTATCGGAGCGGGCATTGTGGATGCTGCCTTTACGGATGCACAGGGGCGGGCGTGGATTGTTTCGGGCAAAGATTTTTATTGTCAAAATCCGGGCGAAACCGCCTGGAAAAAGAAGGAAGGGAAAATCCTCGGTAAAGTGGAGAACGATTTTACCAGACCGGACAAAATAGAGGCGGTGCTGACCAATGCCGAAGGGCAGGTTTTCCTGTTTGCAGGCGATCAGTTTATTCGATATTCAGGCATGGAATACAGCGCTGCCGACGAAGGCTATCCAAAGCCTGTCGAAGACAATTGGATGCAGGACCTGGGTACAGGCGAATTACCCCCCGACTTTCAGGAAGGCATTGATGCCCTTTTGCGTGGCCGCGACGATAAAACCTATTTTTTCAAGGGGAAACATTTTATCAGCAGCGAAAACCGGGAGGAAGAGCTGCGAATTGCCGATTATTGGGGGCTTTCCAAAATAAAATACGAAGGCAACGAACCCGTTGACGCTGCTTTTATCCACAATGACCGCTTTGTGATGCTGAGTGGAAACCGCGTTTTGCAATTCTCCGACAGCATAGAAAACCCGAATGTACAATTGGATGAAGGCTTTCCCAAGTTGCTGACCAGCTTTATTCCCGGCCTCCCCGAAGAGTTTGCGGACGGAGTGGATGCCGGGTTTAAGGAAACGGGCGGCGCTTTGTATCTTTTCAAAGGAGAACGCTCGGTGCGCATTAGTCCCGACCTCACAACCATCGAAGAAAACACACGCATCGGCGAGCGGTGGGGCGTGGTGGAAAACGTGCTGACATCGGGTTCGGACACAGTGAGTGCTGCCTTCGATGGCCTGGATGGCTGCACCTATATCTTCAGCGGTCATCAATATTATCGCTACTCCAAAGACAACTATGCCAGAGTGGACGAAGGTTATCCCAAAAACATAGCAGGAAACTGGGGCGGTCTCACAAAAGTGGATGCGGCTTTCGTGATGGATGGCAAAACCTGGCTGTTTGGCCCTTATCCATCGAGTGGCGTTACCGGCGCTCCCCTGAACGGCTATGTGTGTTATTCATCCAAAGACTATACAAAAGCAGATGAGGGCTTTCCGAAGGAAGTCAATGACAACTGGTGGAATCTGCCTTTTTCGCTGATTGAACAGGATGGCGGTTTCACCAAACCGGATGCCACACTGACGGCCTCGGACGGCAACACCTACCTTTTTTCCGGAAAACGCTATATTTATTTTGAAAAAAACGAGCGTTGGTGGTCGAAACCAAAGAATATTACGGAAAAATGGGCAGGACTGCCGGATAATTTTGAAAAAATTGAAGCCGCCTTTTCAGGAAAAGACGATAAAACCTACCTCTTTTTTGGCGACAGTTACATCCGCTATACAGGCAGCGATTTTACACAGGCAGAGGAAGGACACCCCCGAAAAATATCAGAATTGTGGGGTCGGATAGAAAACAACATCCAACGCAGGGAAGTGGTAGATGCAGCCATTTTCATGGAGGCGGAAATACCCGTTAAAACGGAATCGGGAACACCGCTTACCCCTCCTGCCACGGAAAAGGTGCAATACACCTATTTACTATCGGGCAGTCAATACGTCCGGTACAAAAACAGGGACTATGCAAGAGTAGAAGAGGGATATCCGAAAAGTTTGAAAGAACTCAAAAACGAGCCGCGTTTCGACAAATTCGAGTTTCCCTTAGAAAAAGGCTTCGATGCCGGATGTGCCACCTCCCGCATGGTGTATCTGTTCAGTGGCGACCGTTTTTACGCCAATGCCGACAGGCAACACAAGACTTATCCCGATCTGCTGCCTCAACCGGCTAAGGCTGCCTTTATGGAAGGAGGAAAACTTTTCATTGACGACGGCAGCGGCTGGAAACACTACACGGGATTGGAAACTCAGCCTGTCGCACAAATTGCCGAACCCGGCCTCCTCCAAAACGTGCCGGAGGCATTCCGCACACAATTGGACACGGTGCTGCGCGGCACCGATGGCAATACCTACCTCTTCAAAGGTCCGCAATGTTACAACCTGCTTCTGGAAAAAAGTTACCCATTGGCGGAAGAATGGGGCAGGCAGGAGATCAATATTCAGATGGACAAAGGTATTGATGCCATATTTGAGGGTTTGGATGGCAAGATATATGTATTTTCCGGCCATCAATATCAAACTTATACCCTGCCGCGCATAAGCGACCCGACGGGCAGTGCCAAACAGACCAAAATATCTTATGTGCTGCCTGAGTTTGCCGACGGCTACCCGCGATTGATTCAGGAGGATTTCGGATTGGACAGTGTGGCAATCGCATACGTGCATCAAGGCAAAACCTATCTTTTTGAAGCGGCGGACGAAGAGGGCCGACAGCGTTGCCTGATGTTTGCAGACACTGAATACCTCAAAAAAGAAAAAGCGACCCTGTACGACACAGACATTTTCTGGTGGAACATCCCACAGGAATACATCGAAGAAGGTTTCGAGTGCGTGGACGCGGTTCTGTTGGAGGAAGACAATATGTTCCTTATTCACAACAACGAATTTATTCAGTACAATATCGTCGAAAATCTCTGGAGTTTTCCCAAACCATTAGAGCGCGTATGGCGCAACATGCCCTTCGACGAGCATCGTTTCAAAACAGTAAAAACAGCATTCAGGACAGGCGATGGCACATATTATTTTTTCTCCGACAAAAATTTTGTCACGTATCGAAATGGTGTACCTGATACTTTAACGCCCCTCACTGCACGCTGGGGAAGGCTTAAAAACAATATTCAGCAACTACAAAAGACAGATGCCGCTTTTGTGTTCAACGGCAACACTTACCTGTTTTCCGGCGATCAGTATGTGCGTTATTCAGGTTCGGACTACGAATTTACCGATGCCGATTACCCAAAATCCATTGTTGGGAATTTGCGCAAAGAGGCCGGATTTGCTTTGCTGCCCGAATCTTTTGAAGCCACTCTGAAGGAAATGTTTGAGGGGCCCAGTCCCAAAATTATAGATGAAATCGAATCAGACGGCCGCAATTTGTACCTGTTTACAGGCAGGGAAATGCATGTTTTTGCCAGCGAAATCGCCCAAGAAACAGCGTTGGTGCGATTAGGCCGACTTCGCAACAACCTGCAACAGGGCAAGGGCATAGATGCCGCCTGGGTTAACCTCAAAGGACACACCCTGCTTTTCTCCGGCGATCAGTACTACCGCTACTCCGGTCGGAATTATCAATGGGTGGACGAGGGCTATCCGAAGCAAATCCATCCGCATTTTGCACAGGAAGAAGACCTGCCAGCCTTGCCAACAGCCTTCCAAAAAGGCGTGGATGCGGCTTTTCTCAATAAAAATGGTCTTATCTTTTTCTTCAAAGATCAGCAATTTTATTCCTCTGCCTCCACGGTCAATCCCCAACCCATTCATTCGACGTGGGGAAAGATCAAAAATGACTTTTTGCCTGCCGACGGGGTCAGCACCGGCTTTGTGGATGCCCTTTTTGTTGGGCCGGATGGCTATACCTATGCATTCAAGGGAGCACAGTATGTGCGCTACGAGGATTTTGACAACGAATATGCAGACGCAGGATTCCCCCGGCTTATCCGCGATAACTGGGGCAATATGCCTCCGGCATTTGAAGCCGGAATTGACGGTGCTTTTGTATTTGAGGGCAAGACCTACCTCACTAAGGGGGAAGAGTATATCAGGTACAGTGACGCATCTTATCGCAAAGTTGACCCCCATTTCCCGCAGCGTATGGCCGCACGATGGACCAATATGGCCGATTATCTCCTCACTGATATACACCAGATCGTCGAATACAAGGCATTGGCAGACCGATACAATGACAAAGCATATTCGCTGACTGATTTTCTCAATGCCATTGAAGGAGCCGATTACCGCCCCTACGAAGTACTTGCTGACATTTTCGACGAACCCTCTGACAATATCAAATGGCTGAAACGCCATAATGGCTTTCTCCCTGAACAGGGCGCTCTGGAGCAGCGTTTTAATTTAGAACTCGTCCTTCGGATTCATCATATTATCACGCTGTGCCGCCAGACAGGCGATGAACCGGGTGACGTATATGCACTCCTTTGGAGCAGCCTGTTCCGGCAAAGTTCAGACCTCGGTGTTCCATTGAACAGTGATGTAAAATCCGCTGCCGACACTGCTTTTAAATACCTGAGTTTGGTCAACACTGAACAGGACTGGAAAGTGCTGCAACGCCAACTGCGCGATGAATTTAACGAAAAGAAACGCGACGCTCTGACTCCTTACGTCATACTTCTGGAGAATGCTAAAATTCAAGATCCGAAACAACGCTTAGAAAACACCCGCGACCTGTACAGCAAATTACTCATTGATGTAGATATGGGCAGCCTTGCCGAAATATCCAAAATTAAAGAGGCCATTGCAGCCGTGCAACTTTACATCCATCGCTATTTGGTCAACTTAGAGCGGGTTGGCATCAGAGGCGAGGAAGACCTGCTCAAAAATCTTGAAATCAAGCATCGTTGGGAGTGGCTGAAAAACTACCGAGTTTGGGAGGCCAATCGAAAAGTATTCCTCTACCCGGAGAACTACCTGCGCCCGGAACTCCGTGATGATAAAACACCTGCTTTCAAAACGCTGGAAGATGACCTCTTGCAGGGGGAAATGAGCGGCGAACTCGTCGAGATCGCCTACAAAAAGTATTTAGACGAGTACACAGAGGTCTCACGACTGACCATTGCCGGCGGCCACGTATTTGAACACAACCGCAATGGCGCAACCGACCTCAACCTCATTCTTTTTGGCAGAACAAAAACCGACCCCATACGCTATTACTATCGCACGGCCAATTTTTTGGACGGAGTGACTGAAAATGCCTCCTGGGGTGCCTGGATGCCGGTAGATATACCCATCAATGCCAACCGGGTCTATCCGGTATTTGCCTTTGGCCGCGTCTTTGTCTTTTGGGCTACATTAGAGGAACGCGTCAAAACCGGCAATTCAAGCCAGATGCAGGTAGAGGTGAAGGGTAAGATTCAGGAAGTGAAAAATACCACACCGGTGGATTATTGCCTTCAAATTTATTTTACATTTTACGACCTCAACAAAAAGTGGAAAACGCCCCAGCTGCTCAAGGCAAAGGACGACGGCAGCATCAACGGTGTGCGGCCCATCAGCATTGTTTCCAGTAACCTGCCCATTGTGGACTTCCGGCTGCACGTCGAGAGTTCCAAAGAATTGCGCGGAACAGAACACGAAAACATCGTGGTGTCCTGCGCTTACAAGGTAGAATATACGGTCTTCACCGGGTTGAGCAAAAGAAGTCCGGAGGGCGTGGAATTCCCGTTCCCGTTATTCCCGATATTCAACAAAGAGAACAGGGATTTTACCGTAAGGTATTATTTCACCCCCGAATTTTACGTTGACAAAATAAATGAAGAGCGGGGAGGCAACGTACCAATGATCGGAGCAGGGCATTTTGCCCACATTTTCCCCGGCGAAAGCATGGACGACAAGCGCATCGTGGCGCTCAGCAATCCGACCGATTCCGACAACAAGGCATGGTTCTGTTTTGACCATAAAGGGGGAAGTTTTTTGGCCAAACCCGTTCGCGGCAACCTCAACAACAGCACGCAGGCGGCTGCATTGTTGAAGATAAAAGGCAATGTGGACAACCTGCCCGAATGGGACAGTATTGATGCCGCTTTTGAAGTGAATGGTATCAGCTACTACTTCAATAATCAGAAAAAGGTCTATGTCACTTCCAAAAATTTGACAGAGGAAAAACCCATCTCCAAAAGGTGGGGCCGACGGCAAATTCCCCTCATTTCGGCAGATACCATTTTTCAGTACAAACAGGAAAAAGGGCCGGATGGCTACGTGGCATTTAGCGGCGATCAGTACATGCTATTGTCCGATATGATCCTGCGGCCGCTTTCCGAAAACACACTGGGCTTCCCCAGAACAGGAGGTGTTGATGCTGCCCTGAGTCTGGGCAACAAAACCTGGTATTTCAGCAAAGGGCAGTTTATTTCCAACGATGCCCTTTCTACATCTATGCCTGTGGATCAGCATTGGCTGCTTTCCGAGGATATTGGTGCCTTGCGGTCGGCTTTCGTTTCCGGCAATCGCACCTGTTTCTTAGGGCAAAACCGCTTTTTCCGCTATGAGGGCAATAATTATCAAATCCTGCCCGTACAACCGGAGAAAAGGCAGAACAGGCTGTCCGATATCCTGAAAGATTTGGGATTTGATTTCAGATTCGGGGAAAAAATATTTGATCGTTCAGACTTTGTAAAATCCGTGCTTTCGGTCGAAAATGCGCTGCTTTTTATCACGGATGAAGATATTTATCGCTTTGCAAACGGCAGTTTGGAAAAACTGAACAGCATTGCAGGCGGTCAGCAAAAGGTTCTCATTGGCCGTGTGCAGCATACCTTCAGCGACGACGGCACCCTTGTGCAGTCTTCTGCTGAGATTACAGCTGCGACGACTGAAAAGTCGAAGCAGGATTTTGTCATTCACCACGTATTTGGTACCGATGCCGCCGGAAATGTCTATTTGTTGAGCCGGGATGCTTTGGTGCGCGTGGCGAAGCAGGAAGTGGATACTATATTGATGGCAAACAGCCGCCTCAAACCCGCAGAACAGGCCAAAGCCCTTACCGCCAGCCTGCGGGAATTGCTGAAAAGTACCCACAGTCAGCGCAAAACCATCACCGCTGCCTTCCGGTGGAACAGCAATCAGGCGCTTTTCTTTGGAGATTTCATGCTGGTACTGCGCGATGGCGCACTTCAGGATGCTCAATTCTTAAAACGCTCTGTTGAAGCAGCATTTGCGGGTCTGGACAACCGGATTTATTTGTTCTCCGGTGGGCAATGTATCAATTTGTCCTTAAATGAAGCTGCTCCTGCAACCCTTGTGCAGGCTGTGAATAACTGGACAAATCCGCAAACCACGCGCAATCAATGGGGCAGAACAGTATGGGCAAAAGACATTGCCGTCAGTGCGGCTTTCGCCCACGATGGGAAGGTATGTCTGATAAAGGGCAGAGAGTTTTGCGCATTCGATCCGGATACTAAAATTGCCCTTTCCAGCCACCCTAAAAGTATAAGGGAGTTGCGTAATTTTAACAAGGCAATGCCTTCCGACTGGGAGAATGTCAATGCGGCATTCCGCTGGCCCGATGCAAAAGGAACTTTACACCTCATCAACAAAGACAGCGTCGTCGGTTCCTCTGTTTCCAAATTGTCCGACTGGCTGTTTGAACAGGGAAGTACTGGCAGCGATTTACAAACCGTTGATGCTGCTTACTCCATCGAAAATAAAGGAGTCTATCTCATGGGGAATAGCCAACTCCACTTCCACCCGCTCCGCAACGGCGACCCCGATCTGGGCATGGCAGAAGGATTCCCCATTGCGCTCAACTTGAACTCGAATGCCAAAATTGACTCTGCCCTGCATCAGGATGGCATTACCTATTGGTTCAACGGTTCCAGATACAGCGCCTTGGGCGGGGATGCCCTCCCTTTGGGTATGGTTGGACTTTCGGAAATCCGCAATGGCTGGCAGGATTTGCCGGATGCCATGTACGCTGGTTTTGATGCAGCACTCAACCGCAGCGACGGCTTGTTTTTCTTCAAAGGCGGCCAATACGTGAAGTTCAAAGCGCCCCATATTCTGCGTGAAAGATCGAGCAGGCTGTATAATCAGTACGACATTGTCCGCCTGACCGCCAGCACGGGAACGCACCTCAATAAACGCTTGTTTATGGGCGGTTTAGGCGTATTATTGAGCAAAGCCACCCAGGAATTGGATGAATTACCCAAATTCAGCACCTCCCTTTCCGACCCGACCACGCTTCAGTATCTGGCCGACCGGGTACGATCGGTGCCCGTTAGTTCGCATTTGGATTTCGGCAGCGCCAATGGCATTTATTACCGCGAAATATTCTTCCACATCCCTTACCTGCTGGCTCAATGCCTCGGTGCGGCTCAAAAATTCGCGGAAGCCAAACGCTGGTTCGAGTACATCTACGATCCGACAGACAAGGGCAGTTACTGGCATTACCTGCCTTTCCTTTCCGACGACATCGAAGCCATTGTGGAAAACGGATTGGAATATCTGGAAGCATCCGGCACTTCGGTGCCCGCCGACTTTGGCGAAAACCTGCGCGGTTTGCTGGAAAAACTCAAACCTTTGGTCAGACCTTTTCAGGGAAAACAACCATTTTCGGAGGAGGCAAAGAAAAGCCTGAAATTTTTGGAAGAGGCCAACGCTGCCAAAGACAAGCCCTCCGGCGATCCGCAAAGCCCTTATCAGTTGCTCAATCGCTTAAAGGACCAGGCCAAGATACCAGCTGCCCAATCTTTAATCGAGTTGCTGCACCTCATCGGCGAATTGCCTCAAAGGTGGAGTACGCTCAACGGATCGGTGGCAGAACAAATCAAAGCCTACTTAGACGATCCTTTCGATCCGCACACCATCGCCAAACTGCGCCCTCTGGCCTACCGAAAAGCCATCGTCATGGCTTACGTGGACAATCTGATCAATTGGGGCGATCTGCTGTTCCGCCAGTACACCCACGAAAGCATCAATGAAGCCCGAATGTTGTACGTGCTGGCCTACGATCTTTTGGGCAAAAAACCCGAAAATCTGGGAACGCGCCTTTTGTCGAACGACCAGTCGTATGAGGCGGCCTCCAGCGACCTCAACAAAACTGCCGACTACGACTTTCTGCTTGATTTTACCAACGACAGACTTGACCTTTCCATCGGCGGTCAAAACCTGTCCCAAGCGGCGGCCGTCAGCACACAGGTCAGCGTTGCCCGCAATCCGTATTTTTATGTTCCGGACAATTACCTGTTCCACGAATACTGGAACCGCGTGGAGGATCGGCTCTATAAAATCCGCCAGTCGCTCAACATCCTCGGCATTCGCCAGGAGCTGCCCCTTTTCGACCCTCCCATAGACCCGATGGCTTTGGTGCAGGCAGTGGCAGGCGGAATGTCGGTGGGTGCAGCCCTTTCAGCGCAGGCAGTCGAGATACCGCCATACCGCTTTAGTTCCATGATTTCCAGAGCCAAAGAATTGGCAGGCCAGCTCGGCCAGCTCGGCGATGCCCTTTTGGGGGCTTTAGAGAAAAAAGACAGCGAGGAAATGGCCCTGTTGCAAAGCCGACAGGAGGCCGTGATTCTGAAAATGAGCCGCAATGTCAAATTAGGGCAGTTGGAAGCGGCGCGGCAAAATACGGCCCAGCTGCGCGAAAGTCTGACCAGTACCCAATACCGCCAAAAGCATTTTGAGGGATTGATTGATGAAGGCATCCTGCCCTTAGAAAAAGGTCAAATGGCCATTATCGGCGTAGGCGGCGGCCTCATGACCGCTTCGGCCATCCTAAAAGTGGCGAGCAGTATCGCTTCCGCTGCCCCCGATGCCCACCTCGGATTGTTCATTATGGGCGCTTCACACGGAGGCGGTCGCATCAGCGGCATATTGGAAAACGCTGCCGAAGCTTTGGAAACCGGCGGCGACGGCATCAGCATGTTTGCAGAAATACCCGGCATCATCGCCGGCGTGGAACGCATGAAATCTGACTGGGGATTGGAAGTGGCCAGTGCCAAAAGCGAGATTCGCCAATTGGAATTTCAGATCAAAGCCGCCGAAATTCAGGAACGGCTGGCAGAATACGACATCAACCAGCTCGAAAAAGACATAGAGCACAACACCGCAGTGGCTGATTTCCTGCGCGACAAGTTCTCCAATGCACAACTCTATCAATGGATGGCGGGGCGCTTGTCCACCCTCTATGCGCAAACCTATATACTGACCCTCGACCTGGCCCGGCAGGCACAAAAAGCCTATCAGTTCGAGCGCGGCGCAAAAGAAAGCGAGGTCAATTTTATACAGCCCATGTACTGGGACGGTCAGCGGCAGGGGCTTCTGGCTGCCCAGCACCTCAGCCTCGACCTGGCCCGCATGGAAATGGAGTTTATGCGAACCGATGCCCGCCGTTTGGAGATCAACAAGCCCATTTCCCTGCTCGAACACGACCCCTTAGCCTGGTTAGAACTCAAAACCAAAGGCGTTTGCGAGTTTTACCTCGGCGAATCCCTGTTCGATTACGACTTCCCGGGGCATTATTGCCGACAGATCAGCGACGTGAAAGTCACCTTCGACATTGAGCCGGGCCTGCACCGCACCGTTTTTGCCACCCTGACCCAGCTCAGCCACCAGACCGTGCTGACACCCGACCCGAAGGCGGTGAAATACCTGCTCGATCCGAAAGACCAGCCCCCGCTCAACATCCGCAGCGACTGGCGCAGCGGGCGACAGATCGCCACTTCGGGCCTCAAAGAAGACAACGGTATCCTCGATCCTTATCCCGACAAGGAGCGCTATATGCACTTTGAAGGCACAGGGGCTGTGTCGCGCTGGCGGCTCGAACTCAACGGCAAAAGGGGCGACGTGGATATCAGCCTGCTCGAAGATGTCATTATCAACGTGGAATACAGCGCTCTCAACGGCGGCCAGGCTTTTGCCGACAATGTCCGGGGCATGCTGAAACCCTATCCGGCCACTGTTCTTTTGGACGTGGAAGTGAGCTTCCCCGAAGCCTGGGGAGCCTTCCTGAATGGCGAAAACGAAGACCTGATTTTGCCGGTCTCCCGCGCTCTTTGCCCCAATATGGACGGCGGTAAAATCACCAACGTCTATACGCACATAGAAAAAGCAGAGGCCGACCGGGGAGCATTTGTGCTCAACGACAAGGCCGAACTGACGCTCCGACACGCACAGGCCCTCAGTCCCGAAGCCCTCAGCATTGCTTCGCGTGGCTCCGAATGGATTTTACAGTACGACGGCGACCGCTCACAACTGATAAACCTGACTTTGGTGTTGGGATATCGGGCAGCGGTGAAGTGATGAATTATTCATTTTTTACTATTAATCAATTATTAATATGGCAAAAAATAATCATGTAAGAAAAAGTGGCAGCTCTGGCGGCACTATGCAAAGAACAGACAATGATTCGGATAGGGAAAGTAAAGCAGGTGCTTCAGGTGGCGATTCAAAAAGGCAAAAAAAGGACGATGTGGGAGGCAATAGCCCCGGCCCGCTTATGAGAAGTGGCAGTAGGACGAATCCTACGGTTTCCCCTAAGAAAAGGACGCGAGATGAAAGGGATGAGGGCGATTCGTCAGAATCAGACAGCGACGGAATACGTGAATATCCAGCCACAAAAAAGGCGCGAAGGGATACTGGCATTATTGGCACAGGGAAGAAGATTAAAGAGGAAATAGACGAAAAATTTCCCAATAATATTCAGGACACTCAAGTTAAAGCACCTGAGGTATTTGATGAACTGCACGAGATATTCCGGGTGACAGCTATGCAGCATCAACCCGTCCGGTTTGCAATTGAAGGAAATACTAATGAAGGAAACATACACCGCCCTGCCGGGAGCGAATTGGGTCTACGTTGGCCATTGAGCGAGACCCCACTCAAAGATTTTTGGCAAATAGCCATGACTTTTGTAAAAGCCCGTAATACAGGCTTAGTGAATATTCGTTGGGGCGATCAGAGCTTTGCTACAGTAGGATATAACCAATATGGTACAACTAAACTGGATCCCTTTCATGATGATGTCATGGTATTTAAAACGCCCACCGAAAAAGAAGAAGATGATGATGAAGATGATGATGAAGATGATAAAGGCAAGAAGCAGACAAATACTGAAACTGACACAAGTGTGAGCTATACAATGGGTATAAAAAAATTTAACGAAATTGTAGAAAATTTTAATGAGGACAAGAAAAAAGGCATAAAGACCATAGTGGAGGATGCGTTCAGGAATGAAATGGAGCGCGCCGGCACTCCGGAAAAGGATATCTCGAAGGAAATGAAGAGCAAAGAAAAAGAAATTATAGCCAAAATAAACTACGAACTCATAAAAGAAGTAGCCAAAGATTTATTAGCTTTTTACAAAAGTGGCTATATTCCGGATGAAATAAAAAACAATGAGGCTTCATTGCGCAATTTTGGTTATTTGGCTACCCTGATGGCCGTGCCCGAAACCAAACGCGACGTGGGTGTTTTCCCCTTTGGCCTCATGGCCCTGCACAACATCATGAACGGGAAAATGACCGTTGCCGAAGCCTTCGATAAAGAAAAACCGCGTTATCCTCCTGCTAAGAAGGGCAGTAAAGCTCCTCTCAACACATTGGAAGATGGGTTATTTGCTCTTTATGGAAAAAAAAAGAAAGATGAATGGAATAATAAGAATCCAACAGCCAATAATATTAGAGATATGGTTACTGGTTATTGCAAGATTCTGGAGGATTTCCTGGAAAGTTATCCATCCGTTTTGGATAGAGCAAAGATTGAAACCGATAAAGACGAGGCAATCAGGCTATTGAGCCATGATATTCTCGAGAAACTTGGAATAAAAAGCAATTCTGAAATTTTTGATCCCAATGCACCAGCTCGCCTCATTCAAACTGCGGGCAATGCGGCATTGAGTGGTCTGGCAGAAGTATTGCAACCGGATGCCTTTACCAATCCGTCAATTCCAGACACATCGTCAACCAGTTCAACGACTTCAACCACAACTACGACTACCACTACTACGACTACAACCACACCTGACCCCACAAAACCTGGTGTCACTATTCCTTTTGTTGGAAAGGCCGCTAACCGTATGGCTGTTTTTGCCGCGTTCAGCGAAAAAGGCAAAGATGCGACTACTATTACTTTTGCAACAGACCAATTACAGACCAACGCTCAGACGGCAACAGATTTGTCCACAAGCATTCATAAAAAACTTGTAAGAAGTGATTCGTTTACCTTAGAAAGACCTGAAAAAGAGCGGGAATTTAATGCAGCGATGACAGAACACAGAAACAAGTATGTAGCGGCAGAGGCAACTAATCCGACTAAAGCAGAAGTGATGAAAAATGGCACCAAAACGGCTTTGGAAGGCCAACAAATGCAGGTTGATTTATTGGCATTTAATGAGCAATTGTCCAATGGTCTTGCTCCTCAATCTACTGGCGCAGCCACCTCTGCTCCGATCAATATCGTGTCAGGAGTGCGTGAAAAGAAAGCAGCCTGGTCAGAGTTCGATGCTCACATACGGGCCTATTTCGACAGTTTACTTATAAATCCCAACCTGACAGGAGGCAGAGACCCGGTAGAAAGTTTTTTTGCATTCGATCAGGTTCAGGCATTAATAACAAAGCACAAAGATAAATGGGGGACGGACCCAACAGGAGAAGACAATTTGAAAGAAGAAATTAAAAAAGAATTAGAGTCTTATTTGTCCACCTGATGGCATCTAATGGACCAGGTAATGAACCGGATTTCATTCACACAGTTGATGTAATTACTTGATGATTAGCAAATTAACACATTAACACATTTTTTATACATCATGGGCAGAAATAATGGCAAAAACAGCTCTGGCTCTACTACCCCCGCTGGCGGAGTAGGTAAGTCTCCTAAAAAGGCCAAACCCAATACCACCCCTTCAAGCCCTAAAACACCTGGCAGAACGGGCAGCAAGAGTAACCCGGGTGGCGGCAGCCCGGGTGGCGGTACGGCCTCCGGGGCCGGTGCGCCAGCTCCGGCCCCAAAAAAGGCCCGCATAACGAATGTTGGTAAGTTTATCGAAGAGGAAATAGAAAAGTCCGCAGACGTTACCGCTACGCAAATTGAAGCAAATGGTGTACTCATTGATGTAAACTCGCTTGAGGTGTTCAATGCCTTGCATAATGAATTTCTGGAAGTGGCCAAACAGGATCATCCGCTCCGACCTGAGATCGAAGCGGCATCCAATGCCAACACCATTCACCGCCCCGCCGGACGTGAATTGGGTGTGGAGTGGAATCTGGGCAATAACCCTCTGAATGATTTTTGGCAAATAGCGGCGACTTTTCTCAAAGCCCGTACGGTCGGTATGGTGGATATTCGTGTCAATAATAAGACCATTGCCACAGCGCGGTATAACCAATATGGCACCACGACCTATGACCCTTACCACGACGATGTGATGATATATAAAGCGCCCGCATTAGATGATGATGATAAGTCAGAGTCCGACAAAGGCGTGAGTTATAAAATGGGTATCCTCAAATTTAATGAAATTGTAGAAAAACTCAATAAAAAAGCAGGAAAAAAAGCGGCTATTACAGAAAAAGATATTGCCAAATACCTGCTGGATTTTTACAAAGACCGCACCATACCGGCCGACATTCAGAATGATGAGGCTTTGCTGCGCAATTTCGGCTATTTGGCCACCCTGATGACCGTGCCTGAAACCAAACGCAACGTGGGCGTTTTCCCTTTTGGCCTTATGACCCTGCACAACATCATGAACGGAAAAATGACCGTTGCCAAGGCATTTGATAAAGACGCACCCGGCTATCCGCCCGCACTTGAAGGCAGCAAGGCCCTGCTCAACGTTTTGGAAGACAGCGTATTTACGCTATACACGCAACCTAAAAAGACAGATTGGAACAATTCCAACGCAAAGCCGCAGGAAGTCGCAGATATGGCGATTGCCTACAGCAAAATTGCAGGCGATTTTTTGGATAGTTACCCGGATTTACTAACCACTGCGGCAGCAACAGACTCGGACGAGGCCCTGAAACTCCTCAGTCAAAACATCTTCACGAAACTCGGCATCGGCCCAGAAATCACTGACCCCGCCACCGCTGCACGCGTCATTCAAAGAGCGGGCAATACAGCGTTGAGTGGACTGGCGGGTCTGTTGCAGCCAGGTGCTTTCTTCAATCCGCCCAACCTGAATGCACCACCGACGGGGCCTGTTGTCACCCCCACCGTCGCGCCCGACTTGACAAGACCCGGTGCGCTCATTCCCTCCAGCGGCAAAGCAGCCGAGCGGATGCTGACTTTGGCGGCCATAGCAGAAAAAAGTGGCGAACAGGAGACCAGAGAATACGCCCTTGATACGCTTGAGGCAGACAACCGCAGAGCTTTTATTAAAGCGCGTACCATTCAGGAAAGACCGGTCAGACCGGGGTCGCCAACCCGAAAACGGGTCAAAACAGAAGGAGATGTCGAAGACGCGCTCTTTAAAAACAGAAGCAAACGAAACAAAGAAGAAGACGAGGGCCGCAACGATATTGCCGAATACCTGAGTTTTGCAGCATTCGCAGCCGAAGAAAACGCCAGACAACAGGCGCAAAACCTGCAATTTCACAACCAGATGGCCGAAAGCCTGAAGGGATTGTCTGCCACGCCTTTCCAGGCTGTGGGACTCACTCCCTTGCCCCTGCCCTTTCGACAAAATATGATTTTGCTGAGTTTTGACACAAAAATACAGGAATTTGGTACCGCGCTTTACACCCGGGGTATCAATATAAAAGCTTCAGAGGCCACTCAGGTGTTTTTCAATAATGATGTTGTCAATAATCTGATGATAGAACACAGCAACCTGTGGCCACCCGGCGCTTTGCGCACAGAGGTAGAGAATCGTTTAAAACCATTCATTGCGCATCTTCCCCAAAACTAACCCGACATCCAAAACCCAACATCAGGCACTATTCATTATGACAAAATCACGCAACCGCAGCAATAGCACGTCCAGCGTTCGGAAAACAACCCGCAGCACACCAACGCCGGCCCGGCCTCGTGTCCAATCCCTGCCCCCCCGCCCTCAAACGGCGCGGGAAAGCCCGCCTGCTACCCGAACGGAGCAGCGGCAACGCGCCAATGCTGTTACGCACTCCTCATCAGGCTCCCGGCCTCCCGGTCGCAGCCAATCGGCGACACCACGGCCCACCCCAAGCCCCGCAGGATCGCCGGCTTCTGCCTCTGCAACCACGACTACTACTACCAATACTACAGGCTCCGGACAGACCCGTCCGCCCATGTCGGCAGCACAAAAACAGACAGAAATACAGAATCTCATTGGTTCTTTGCTGCAAAACGACCAGTTAGACATCAAAAAATGGGTAAAAGACGGCGAAAAAATATCGCTCACCCCGGATAGCATCGCCCGTCTGAGTCCACAGGATCAGGAGCGGCTATTGGCCGACCTGGTGGCCACAATAGACCAGATCAAATCAGGCAAATTGAACGTTGACCCTAAAACTGAATTAGAAAAAGAGGTCAGCAAATGGATAGAACACGTGGACACCATCCTACAGGACGTGGATATTGATGCTTTGATAGACCGCAAAAAATTTCCAAATGCAGGTGAATCGAGGCCACCTGTGGGCATTTCTCCCGGTAGCCGCAGCCCGTTGATGCGGGCCTTCGATATGGTTTCGGGATGGCTGAATAGTTTGTCGCCCGATCGGGATCGAAATGCGCCCATGAACACCCCGGCGACAGCTACTACTACTCTGGCATCCGGCGCAACGAATCCGGCCCCTGCACAGCGGACTCCGCCACCGCCACCACCGCCCATGCCGACACGCCCGCAGCGAACAACCGCGCAAACACAGAATTCGGGCGGGAATAACAATAATGCTGCGCCTGCACAAAATCAGGCACCTCCGAGAAATGCTCCTGCGCCAATCAACCGTCAGGCAATAGAAAATGCTTTAAAAGATGGCGATACCGACCTTACTATGCCAAGTAAAATCGGCGGCAACGACAAACTCTGGTTTGCTCATCCTACCCTACAGGTTGGGTGGCTACAGGTAAGACCTGGCAATGACAATGACATTATGCAGCGGGAAATACGCACCATTGAAACCCTGCGTGCGCTCAACACAGGTATCCCCGTTGCCAATGTCTTTAATTTGCCTCCCCCGCGAAGCCTCACCATCGAAGAAAATCCGAAGTTGCAGGTCGCTGCCGAAAATATAGATGTCAATCAGGGCGGCGGCGGTGTCTGGATGGAAAAGGTGGATATCGCCACCTCTAAAAAACCCAAATCAATGGTAGCGCAAAACCCCATGTTGCAGGCGGGTCTGATGAGTAATTTTGTCAAAGCACTCAAACGCGAGGGCATCAACTTGGAAAATGCAGAAGCCCAACTACGCGCCTTGGCACCTAATATTGAGGCTATTTGTCGTCATGTTGGCGAAATAGACCTTGCTTTTACCCCCGCCGGCGAAATCCGCCTGCTGGATGTGGCTCCGGCTGCCAACGGACAAGTCATCGCCAGCGGTAAAGATGGGGTTAAAGACAGGGAGGCTATAGAAGAAATAAAAAATGGCATTAATATGATGATCGAAGCTATTCGCGAGGGAAAATAGCAAAACCCGCGTTTATCTGAATTGCACGGAAAGACTCACTTCTGCGCCCCTTCCCACTCGTACAACCCCTCGATAGAGAGGTAGCGCTCGCCCGTATCATAGTTGAAGCCTAAAACTTTGGCTCCTGCCGGAATAGTTGCCAACTGCTGGGCAATGGCTGCCAGCGTGGCACCGGAGGAAATGCCTCCAAAGATACCCTCCTCCAAAGCAGCGCGTTTGGCGTATTCAAAAGCCGCTTCCTTAGAGACCTGAATAACTCCGTCTAAGCGCTCTTTGTGCAGATTTTTGGGAATAAAACCCGCTCCGATGCCCTGAATGGGGTGCGGAGACGGACTGCCGCCCGAAATCACCGGACTGAGGGCCGGTTCGACGGCAAAAACCTGCAATTTCGGAAAATGTTCTTTCAGCACTTCGGCGCAGGCCGTGATGTGGCCGCCGGTACCCACTCCTGTGATCAGATAATCCAGCCCGTCGGGAAAATCGGCCAGAATTTCGCGGGCGGTGGTGGCACGGTGCGCAACCAGATTGGCGGCATTTTCAAATTGCTGGGGCATCCAGGCGTTGGGCGTTTCAGCCACCAGCTGCCCGGCGCGTTCTATGGCCCCTTTCATACCTTTTTCGCGGGGAGTGAGGTCAAATTGCGCGCCATACGCCGCCATCAGGCGGCGGCGCTCCACGCTCATGCTTTCCGGCATCACCAGAATGAGGGGATACCCCTTTACGGCGGCTACCATAGCAAGGCCGATACCCGTATTGCCGCTCGTCGGTTCAATGATCACACTGCCCGGTTTCAGGATGCCGTTGCGCTCGGCATCTTCAATCATGAACAGGGCAATGCGGTCTTTGATGCTGCCCCCCGGATTGTTACGCTCCAATTTGAGCCACACTTCGTGGGTATTGCCAAACAGGCGATTGATGCGTACATGGGGCGTATTCCCAATGGTTTCTAAAATATTTTGTGCTTTCATGTAAAAAAGTTGTTTGCTGTTCTTTTATTTGCAGGCTCAAAAGCCTGTGTCTGTTTGAATAGGCTTCCATTCGATTTTTTCCCTGTCACTATTAGCCCAATATCGCAATGCGCTCCTTGTTCTTCCTCCTTTGTTTTCCCTTTTCGCTCTGCGGGCAGGTGTTCATGTCGCCGTTCGATAATGCCGTGGCTGCGTCTTTAGGCGGGGCGGTGATTGCCTATCCGGGCATTCAAACCGGATTTTCCAACGATGCGGCAGCAGGACTTGCCGTCGGCCCTGCTGCGCTGGCTTCTTCGGCCCTGCCTTTTGGCATCACCGACTGGCAGACCGCCCAGTTTCAGACCGGAATCAATATTGGCAAAACCAGCGCTGTGGGTTTAGACATACAACATTCAGGCATCGAAACTTATCAGGAACAACAGTTTCGATTGTTGTATGGGCGGAAATTGAGTACTAAATGGGCATTAGGGGGGAGTTTCAGCCTTTTGCGGGTCAACGCCTCCGAATATGGAAGCCATAACCATGCCACTTTCAGCATCAGTGTACTGACCAATCCCCTGCCCAAACTATGGATCGGCGCAAAGATACACAATCCTGTGCAACAAAAAAGCGTCGGTTATTTATTACCCACGGTTTTACGGCTTGGAGCTGCCTGGCAGGCCAACACCCTGTTCGTATTGCTCGGCGAAGTGGAGAAAGACTTAGAGCGGCCCACACAGATCAAAATGGGTGCTGATTATCGCGTCTTGTCTGCTGTCAGCCTGCGATTGGGCGTGCGCACAGGCGGCACGGCCCGTGCCTGTTTCGGGGCGGGCTTTCACCTCAAAAACGGTCTTTCCATACACACCGGAGCGGAATGGCACACCAGTTTGGGGTTTACCCCTTCGGCCATGCTGGCATGGAAACGTCCCTAAAGGTTTCATCCTTCGCATTGTTGCGCGCCCTTCGGGGGAGATGTTTTGAAAATGTAAGGCAGAAGTTGCAAATAATGCAACCAAATACAATTATATATGGTGCGTGTTTTGCTGTTCCCATGCCTCAAATCCGATACCTGCCCAGGGCATACCCCGTTCAAAACGATGCATCCAGGGGTAAAGCGGTTGCCCGTTGTCGGGGTCGCGCAGTTCGCGCACGTCTTTCACAAACTGGGCCGGGTTGCCACGCATCAGGGCATAGTCGGGCGCATGGCGGGTGAGTACGGAACCTCCGCCAATCAGGGCGTGTTGGCCGATGTGCAGTCCCGGCATAATCATAGAGCAGGCCGCAACCTGAGCATATCTTTCCACAGTGGTGCCGGTTGCTTCGTTAGAGGGCGGGAATTTGTCGTTCGCAAACATCACACGCGGATAAACCAGCACAAAGTCAGCCAGACGGGTATATTGTGCCACAAAAACGTCGCTATGCAGCCAGCAATAGTTGCCAATGTGCAGATACCCCTGTATATCGCAATGGGTACCGATGCGACAATGGTGGCCAATTTGGCTGTACTCCCGGATAATTACCCGATGCCCGGTAGAAAAATCATCTCCCACAGAACAGCCCGCGTAGAGGATGGTATGACTTCGGATCAGACCGCCCGCCCCGATGCGGGTCGGGGGATTGCGGTAATCAGCATCGGTATAATAAGCGCTCAGGGGTTCGCCGATCACACAGGAGTCGGCAATAGTGGTATTGTCCCCAATTTCTACACCTGCATAAATCACAGTATTGTCCCCAATGCGGACATTTTGCCCGATGACGGCATCCGGGCTGATCCAAACGTTTCTATTGTTGAATTTCATGTCGGCTCCAGTAGTCAGTAAAATCCGTTTTGATGCGAAAGTAGTCGTTTTCGTCGTACAAAGTGGATGCCAATACCAATTGCAGGGCATTTTTGGAATAACGCAGGGTGTGCCACAGCCAGGGAGGCAGGTAAAGACCGGTATTGGGGTTATCCAAGACTACGGTGGCTGTTTGCCCGTCGTGTGTCTCTGTTTGTACGGTAATCTTTCCGGCCACTGCAATCAGCACCTGCTCTGTTTTTTTATGGGCATGTTGACCACGTGTCACGCGGGACGGTGTGCCGTAGGTCCAGAAAATGCGCTGCACCCGAAAGGGCAATATCCGCTCCCATTCCGCGATGGTAATGAAACCGATTTGCTGATTACCGGCGTGTGGGAAATAAATGAGATGCGGCTGGTTCAAAATACGGATAATTTACTTATTTTTCAAAAGGCGCTGTACTTCCGGGTCATCAGGCCGCAGGAGCAGGGCTGTTTGAAAGTACTCGCGGGCCAGCACGGGCTGATTGCTGGCCAGCATGGTTTTTCCAAGCAGCACATAGCGGGCAAATGTCACCTGCATATCCTTTTCCAGCTGATCGTTGCGCTGTTGCAGGTAAGCATCGGAGCTGATTTTGAGGGCCTGCTGGCAGGCACCGAGGGCAGCAGGCAGGGCAGCAGCCGCACCGATTTGCTTCTCGTTGCTGCGTACCCAACGCACAAGGCTGTCTGCCTCGTGCATATAGCGAGCGATGGCCGACCAGTCGCGGCGCAACTGTTGGGCCTCCGCTCCGGAGGGTTGCGGCAGATCGCGGGCAAATTCTTCCAGGACGTTCAACTCATGGAGTGCTTCTTTGTAGCGGCCTTCCACTTTGAGGGCAATGGCTGTTTTGCGCTGTGCCTCGTAGGCTTTTTGTGCCATGGCCCGCCGGGCCTGCCACGCCACCAGCGCTGCCACGAGGGCAATGGCCGCCAGCACAAAGCCCGCCACAGCAATCACCATCGCCTGACGGCGTTTTTTGCGCTCGGCAAGCAGGGCTGCCTGCTCTGTATTCGTCAGCCACGTTGCACTGTCTGCGATAAAGCGGCGCAAGGGGTCGTCTAAACGCGGCTCCAGCAGGGTTTGCAGGTCCTCCACCTGCGTGAGTTGTCGTCGGTTCAGATAGGCACCCGTTTCCTGAAATTCCCGGTACTGGTGAAGCAGGCGGGTATAGGTTTCCTGCAGGCGGCGCTCCTGTGTACTTCGCCGCTGGTCTATCAAAGCGGCCAGCGCATCGTGTGCCAGTTCGATATAATTGTCCGAAAAGCGCAACAGTCGCGATTGTTCCAGCAGGTGACAGCAGGCAGTGAATACTTCGGTGTGCATGGGTTGCAGCAATGCAGCCCAGCGGGCATCCAGCTCAATCTGGCCGTCTTTGCGCTTATAGGCCACCGGGCGCTTGGTACCTTCTTCGGATACGAAGGCATCCAATACGCGGCGTACTGTGTCGGCGGGAATGCCCGGATGCGCTTTTTCCAATCGTTTTTGAATGGAGGTTTCCTGTTCGAGCAGGAATTTTTCCAGTACATTGTCTATTTTACCCAATTGCTGCACTTCGGAAGGGGTCAGCTCAAGCGGCAACCATCCGGTGTCATCTTTGGTATCGGTGCGTTCCGGGTAAGTGCGGGCAAAATCCTCGCGGTACAGCAAATCGAGATACACTTGCAAATAGGGCAGCTGAATACCCGCCTTGCCGCCGCTGACGTTGGCGATGATCTGTTGAAAAAGCGCGTCTTCAGGCTTGGCTACCTGAATGTTGTACTGACTGAAAGAGCCACTGAGCACCTGAGTGACTTTGGAAGCGCCCATGGGTTCCACGCGCAGGCGGCGGTCGAACAGGGTGGGAATGGCCCGTTCAAAATGATAGAGATGGGCTAAGTATTCCTCGCGGATGATGAGCAACAGGCGACACGGAACGGGACGGCTGAGTACCTGTTGAATGGATTGTACAAATTGCTGCTGCTCCTTTTCACTGCCCAGAATAAAGAGTTCCTCAAACTGGTCAAAGATGAGGTAAGCAGGGCGCAGCCAGGTTTCGTACAGGTCTTCCAGTGCGTGGGCCAGACCGTCAGGGCCATTTGCAAAAGTGCCCCCCGTCACAGCGGACAGGGCCTGTTGCAGGGATTGATTCAGGTCATTCTGGCGGCGCAAAAAAAGCGGAAACCAGTCTGTTTTGTCGAAGCGGTTAGCCAAACCGCACTGCACTAAGCTGGTTTTGCCCGTTCCAGAGGGGCCATAGACCAATATCAGGCGATTTTGCATCACCATGTTGTACAAAGCAGCCGTTTCTTCATCGCGGCCCCAAAACGCCGTTTTGTCCGCTGCTGTGTAGGCATCCAGCAATTTAAAAGGACTGGTAATCATGAAGCAGTGGCGGCGGTGAAGGGTAGTTGCAACAGCGCAGTGGAAAATGCCTCAAACTGCTCCTCAACGAACGGGTGGCCCTCCGGCTTGATTTCCCAGAAGGGATCATCGGGCTTATAAACGTACTTGTAAAACCAGGTACGCGCCTGTGGCAAAAAATGTGAAAAGAAGTAAATTTTACAAATCTCCGCCCGATCCTGGTAGGCATTTTCATCCAGCACAAAAGGCGATAAATTCAGGTAATTCCAGGTTTCCTGATCTATGAGCAGAATGGCGCGGTTGTCTAAGGATTTTTCAATGGTCAGGGAACTCCGCTCGAATCCCCCCAACAGGTCGTGCAGCATCACCGTTTTGTGATCGAAGCGCGGAGTACGCTGGTGCCTGAATTTTTGTACGTCTATGCCCTGGATAGCGGCCAACTTGTAGCGTGCTAAAAAACCCAATTTACTGTAAAGATAAGTCAGGCACTCTTCTCCATATTGACTTAAATACACAATGTCAGCGGCGTTTTGCACATAATCGCGTACTTGCAGGCGCAGGCCGTTCAGAAAACGCAGCGACTCTTCAAATTTGGTATCGCTGTTTACCAAACGGCGCACATCGTCCAGTTCTTCCACAAAATAGGGAATGCGGTTGAGCTCGACAATGGCCATGTTGGTGCGCACCAAAGAAAGAAAATCGTAGGTGGCGCGTGCTTCCCTGCCAATTTGAAAAAACTGCCGCAGGGATGTGCGTTGTGCCGAAGTCATGGCCAATTGCCCCCCTGTGGTATCGAATGCTTCCCATACCTGCGCCAGCAACGTGAAAGCGAGCAATTCCATGGACGTGGTATAGGCGTGTACAATCTGACGCAGCCGGGCAGCACTGATTTTATCATACCCCTCGTTTTCTTCTTCCACCGGCACCATCAGCTTGCGCAAAGGTTCGGCTAAGGGGGCAGGCAGTGCGTTGAGTACCGCAATGCGTTTTTTGGCCAAAGCAACCGTTTCGCCGCGCTGTACTTTCTTATGCAACAGTTGCACTTCATCGTTGTAGGGAGCAAGGGCTGTAAAAAGCGTATCAATCAGATGCTGATTGGGCGTAAAAGCTGCCGTAGCAACAGGCTGATAGGTTTGTAATGGCAGCTTCCATGCTGTCACATGCTCGGTTTTGGGAGTATAAAACAGTCCCCAGATGCCTTCTTCTGCGGCCTGATTGCTCCCGACGGGAGTTTCTTCCGCACCAATGTCGCGGCGGTTGTCCCACACCACCCCGGCGTATTTGGTGTCCACCGCCCCTTTGGCCATGTCGAATGCTTCGCCTACGGTGAGTTGTTGTTGCAGGCCCTCAAAAAAGCGGACTGAAAAGAAAGCCGCTTTTTCATCGTCCACCGGGGCACTTGTGGCAATGACCACCGGCACCCCGGCTGCCAGCAATTGCGCCACCTGTCCTTCGGTCGAACAGCCATTGAGCAGCACCACTTTCAGTTTGGGGCATTGTCCCAGCATCTGTGACAGGCCTCCGGTGTGGGCCGTTCCGTCTGTGAACAGCAGGCGATCCCGCCCTGCATGGCCGCTGTAAGCAAACAGCACTAAGTTGTTTCTGTACAGAGTGAGATAAGACGGCAGTTTGTCTAAAGTAACAAAAGAATCGCGGTAAAGCAGGAAATGCTGCTGTGCTGCACGGGGAGCCAGAAGGCGTACAATGGCATCGTCTTCGTCGCGCAGGGCAGGCAACGGACGCTCCGGCAGGTTGGCATAAGATAAAAAGATGGTATCCACTACGCGGGCAAAGGTAGCGAATTTTTTATTTTATGCAAGGCACTTTTTTACCATTTCCGAAATGGTGCGCCCTTCTGCTTTTCCGGCCAGCTGTTTATTGGCCGCGCCCATCACTTTACCCATGTCTTTGGCCGAGGTGGCACCCGTCTCGGCAATGATTTGCCGGATGACTGCTTCCAATTCCTCCCCCTCCAGCATGGCGGGCAAATAGGGACGAATGGCTTCTATCTGATCGCGCTCTTTTTGGGCCAGTTCGGGCCGATTATTTTTTTCATAAATGTCCAACGATTCCTGGCGCGATTTAATGAGTTTCTGCAAAATCTGTACTTCACGGGCGGCATCAATGGCCTGCCCCGAACCATCGGTTTTGGCCAGCAAAATGGCATTTTTAACGGCCCGCGCTCCCTCTAAGGCTTTTTTATCGCCGGATTTCATAAAAGTCGCGATGTCGGCATTGATTCTTTCTTCTAAGCTCATCATAAATGGTTTTAATTGTCAAACGGACGTAAAGAGACGCAAAAAGCCCCGTTCTTACATTAGAACGAGGCTTCCCGGAGAAGTGGAGGATACCGGATTCGAACCGGTGACCTCTTGCATGCCATGCAAGCGCTCTAGCCAGCTGAGCTAAACCCCCGTTGCAAAAGCGAGCGCAAAGGTACAAGCTCCGGCCGGATTTGTCCAAACAAAATTTAAAAAAAATTAAAAATATTTTTGGCAGTACTATTTGGAAACTTCTGCAAGGCATCGTACCTTTGCGCCCGCTTTCAAGAAAAGCATTTGCCTTGGAGAGATGTCCGAGTGGTTTAAGGAGCACGCCTGGAAAGTGTGTATACGCCAAAAGCGTATCCAGGGTTCGAATCCCTGTCTCTCCGCCACGCTAAAAGAGAACAATGCCTTATCCTTTATGGCATTCAGGAGAGGTGGCAGAGTGGTTGAATGCACCTGATTCGAAATCAGACGTACCTGCGAGGGTACCGGGGGTTCGAATCCCTCCCTCTCCGCCCTTTTACAACAGGTTATGGCCCGCTGCGGCCATGACCTGTTGTCTTTTGTAAGATTTTTCAAAAAGTGACACTGCCTCCGGCGCGCCCCGCAATGCCGGGCATTGGTCTGCGCTCTACAACGCGGTAGGTTCGGTTCCACACATTATCCGCCTGAATAAAAACCTGAACGGTCACTTTTGGCTGTTTTTCCCGGCGCAGGCGATATTGCAGCGATGCAAAACCGAGATCGAAGCCAGGTACCACTTCGTTGATACCCTGCACCCGCCCCGTAAAACGATGCGTATAGCCTGCTTCCCAACATCGGTACTGCCATAAAAGTTGGAAAAAACCCTGATGTACCGGTATGTACCACATCTGCTGGCCTGCTTCCAAAAACGGCTGCCGCAGCGCCACCCGATTGACGGAGTGCGTCAGGTCGTAGCCTCCTTTTATGTTTAGTTGCTGCCCATTTCCAAAAGCCAGACGATATTCTGCGCGTTGCTCTATTCCCCGACTTTGCACCCGGGTGATGTTGTTGGAAGACCAAAAGGACTGGCCTTCGGCGACACTCCACAAAATCCAATTGTGAATCAGGCGGTGGTAAGCCGTACAGCTATACCGCAAATAGGGCAAAAACTGCCATTCCAATCCGATTTCCTGGCTCCAGCCGCTTTCCGGCAACAGGGCAGGATTTCCGCCGGGTCGCCAGTAACGATCGTTGAGCGTGGGGGTTCGGAAATTGCGGATCAGTTTTCCGTGTAATTGCACCTGTTTAAAGGGCCTTATGGTGATGCCCGCACCCGGCATCAGGGGCAGGTGCTTACCGTCCACCCATTCCTGCCGACCGTTTATTTGTGTCTGCAAAAACTTACGTTCCCAGCGCAGGGCAGCAAAAACAGCATGGCGCTCCTCCACGGGTACCACACCGCGATAGCCTTCGGCGGTGGCCCTTTGCCAGCTGTGAAAGGTGCCCCCGTGCAATTTAAAAGCACTGTTCATTTGCCATTGCGCTTCGACTTCTGCCATTCGGGTGTCAAAATGGCTTTTGGCGATCAACTGAACCGCCGGGTCGCGGTAGTCAATCCATTCTTTGAAGTAAGCAGCACGGGCTGCGAATGAGGCCCGCCCCATTGTTGCCTTCCAGTGCAGGGCAGTACGCACAAAATCGTCGGCCTGTGTGGCCACATTGCGCGTCTGGGTGGTGAGCGGCGCAATGCTGCGGTCCGTACTTTGCCCCCATACGCGGAGTGCGATTTCCTGTCGGGTCCCTATAGCGCAGTAAAACTCCTGTAAAAGCGCTGTTTGAGCATATTGGGCATTGGTTTGGCGCTGCATTGGCAGATCGGGCTTTTTGCGATACGGAAAATCATTTTCCGCCGCCTGAAAAAGCAGTCGCGTATGACTGGCCCATTGCCGCCGCTGCGTGGCAAGGCCCACTAAGTGGCTTTGCATGCCGAAACTGCCCCCGGAGCCGCTATAACGCACCTGCCAAGGTCGGGCCAATTCCGGACGCTGGTTGTGCAAAGCTACTACGCCTCCTACCGCACCGCTGCCCCATTGAGTACTATTGCCTCCGTATCGAATGCTCAAACCATCGGTGAACGCAGCGGGCAAAAGCGCTGCGTCCAAAAGGCCCAGCATGGGGCTTTGGACAGGCAGGCCATTCCACGTCACGGCCGTTTGCCCGCTGCTGCTGCCCCGCGCACTCAAAGTCGCCAGACTGCCCAAGCCGTAAGAACGGACATACAGGCCGCTTTCGCGGGCCAACAGGTCGGCAAGGGCAAGATGTTGTAAGCGCTGTACCGAGGCTGCATTCCACTGCTCCACCCGCTCGCCCGGCATGGAATTGCGCAGGGGGAGGGCCGACACCGTTACCACAGGCAGGGTATCCTGCGCCAAAAGCACAGACGGGAAAAACAACCACAACAACAGCAGAAAACGATTGCTGTACGCCCAGGGTGTATCTTTGAAGCATGCGTATATCAGCCAGGCCACTACCAGTCGGAAGTAATGAGCAGTTCCAGATTGGTGCTTTTCAGGTTGAACATCTGACCAATATAGGCATTGGTCAGGCAGCCTTTATAGGTATAGACCCCGTTGCGCAGCCCTTCGTGGGCCGTAATCAGGGGAATAATACCCCCGGATTCTGCCTTCAACAACAGAGAAGCAAGAATATTGCTGACAGCATTGGAGGCAGTACGGGCTACCCGCGAGGCAATGTTAGGAACGCAATAATGGATGACTCCGTGTTTTTCAAAAGTAGGCTGGCCGTGTGTAGTGGCCTCCGAGGTTTCAAAACAGCCCCCCTGATCTATACTCACATCCACAATGACGGAGCCGGGCTGCATCTGCCGCACCATGTCTTCCGAGACCACTACCGGAGTGCGTCCCTGTGGCGAATGAATGGCACCAATGGCTACGTCTGCATTTAAAAACTGCTCCCGCAAATGGAGGGGATTGATAACCGAAGTGTGTAGCTGCCGCCCTACCCTGCTTTGCAGGCGCATAAGTTTATATACATTGTTGTCGAAAACGCGCACCTCGGCACCCAGTCCCAGGGCAGTGCGGGTGGCAAATTCCGCTACCACACCTGCCCCCAGGATAATTACTTTGGCGGGCGGCACACCCGCAATACCCCCGAGCAATACCCCCTTCCCGCCTCTTGCTGTGGACAGCAATTCGGCTCCGATCAGAATGGCATTGATGCCCGCTATTTCGCTCATGATGTGTACCACCGGATAAATGCCGGTCGTGTCGTCGCGCAAATACTCCATAGCCAACGCGATAACCCGCTTTTTTTGCAATTTGATGATATATTCCGGTTGAATCAGCGGCAGGTGAATTGGCGAAAACAACACCTGATTGGGTTTCATCAGATCTATTTCTTCAATGGTGGGCGGTGCAATTTTAAGCAACACGTCGGCCTTGAATACAGCCTCGCGGTTGTGAACAATTTCAGCGCCTGCTTCCGAGTAATCGTAATCGGCATATTTAGCGCGCTCTCCGGCACCTGCTTCCACTACTACCCGATGGCCATGCGCTACCAAGGAAGACACGGAGTGGGGTACTAAAGCCACGCGATTTTCCTGTAAAATTGTTTCGCGGGGTACTCCGATAAAAAGGCGCTGTTGGCGAGGCAACACATCCAGCATTTCGGTCTGTGTTTGTGAAGAAAAGGCAACAGATTCCATATAAGGAGGGAAGAAGACTATAAAATAATGAGTTGTCTTTGAAAATCATTTACATAGTGAAGCATGATTTTCGCAGTAAAGTCGGGCAACAGTTTTTCTATTGTTTGGGGCCACTCTATGATACAATAATGGGAATCATGTAAAATATCTTCTATCCCAATATCCAATGCTTCCTCTATATTTTTAAGCCGATAGAGGTCCAAATGATGGATCAATACCTCCTTCCCTGTAGAATCGGTGTAGTGATACTGATTGATAAGCGAAAAAGTAGGACTGGCTGCCGGCTGTTCGGCCCCCAAAAAGCGGCAAAAGGCCGCAGTAAAAGTGGTTTTACCTGCTGCCATTTCGCCATAAAGGGCAATTTTTTTTCGACCGTCTAATGCCGAAAAAACCTGTTCCATGTTTCCCTCCAAATCCTCTAAATGATATAATATCCTTTTTTCCATGTTGTTTATGAGGCACCCTGAAACCCAAGCGGCGGCAAAGGTAAGGTTTTTTTGTAATTAATTCATTTCTCCTCAAATCAAAGATGCTAAAATGGCGGCCCCTGCGGCTCCGCTTCTTTACGATACAGCAGTTACTGCGCCATTATAAGATTGCGACCGTCTGCGGGAACGCACAAAAAGGAGGGGCAGAGCTACTAACAACACACCCCAAAATTCGAATACCCGAAATAAAGTAGCTACCGACGCAGCCGTAACCGCGTCGCTGCTGTAGCGCATCAACACAAAGGCCAACAGGGCTTCGGCAGCGCCCACGCCCCGCAGGAAAGGCGAGGTCATGAGTACCAATAGCACTGCCACGTATCCCGCAACAGCAGTGGCTATCGTCATGCCAAAACCGAGGGCTTTGCCTGCGACCCACAAGTGAGCCACTCCTGCCACTTCTACCACGAGTGCCCAAAACACAGCCCGAAATATATGTTTTTTATCAAATTTTGACCAATCCGGCCCCTTTAAAAATTTAGCCACGCGCGGCATCCGCCGGTTAACAAACATAGCGACACGACCGCCCCGCACTAAACTGATACCCAGCCAGACAAGCAGTAGCAAAAAAGCCATCAGGAGCGCGAACGCCTTCACTGATCCAGGGGGCAAAACCCCCTGACTGAGCAGCCAGCCAAATGCAGGAACGACTGCCATGACAGAGGCGGTTACACCGGCAATGGCATAAATACCCGATGCAGCAGCCACTTCACTGTCGTTTACTTTATAGCCGTCTGTCAGCGTCCGGCTGAACAGGACCTGACTGGTCAGTGACCCGGCAGGCAACACAACCCCTGCTGCGCACCGCTTCAGGTAGAGAACCAGCACCGGCCAAAGGGGAACCTCGCGACCAATGGCCCGAAAGCCTTCCTGATACATAGGGCCATGTACCACGATATAGAGCAGGGACAGAAAAACTCCCACGCCAATCCAGCGGAGGTCAGCCTGGGCCAGCGCATGCCCAACGGCTTCAAAATCAATGCCTTCGCTACGCAAAAAACGAACAGCACCAGCCAGCATAAGCAGGGCCAAAAGGACAGAAAGAGTAACTTGTAAATTGCGTTTGTCAAAGAAAGTGGTGTGCATGGTATGTGTATGTTCATGTAAAAAACCGTATTGGATACTGTAAAAAATCTATGCCTGCATAAAAACCCTGCTTTTCCACACTTTTCTACAAATTTTATGCAATCATGTATTTTTTTTGCGACCAATGTAATAGAAATAGTATCTTTGCGAGGCATTTGTTTAATCCCTGCTGTTTCAAAAGGCACATTCCGAAGCAGACCGATCACGACACTATTACCTACTCTCAACGGGATCAGGCATTTTGCCTGTCAGCACTATGGCCAACTTTTTACATTACCTCACTGTGCCTCCTTTTTCCAAATGTTCTTCGCTTTTAATCATCTTTGTCTGGTGTCTTTTAGGGGCCATTGCTCCTTTGCGCGGGCAGGTCATTTGGTTAGAGAATTTTTCCGGGACACCGCCTACACCGGGCTGGAATGTGAACTTCACCGATTGTGACAATCGTCCCAATGGATTTGTGGGGGTCAGAAACAATCGCTTTGAAGCGCAGGGCATTGAAGGAAGCCCTTGTTGCCCCTTGCCTCCGCCCAATGGCGCGGTGCAGGTGGCAGGTGGCAATTTCAATGAATGGCAAACCAATCCGATTGACATTTCAGGGCGCTGTGCAGTGAGTATTTCGTCTAACTATGGTTCCGCAGGCGCTATGGAGTGTTCGCCGGGAGGGCCACATACAGGCGTACCATGTCCGGGGGCTGGTTCGGGGCCAGTCAATGTCTCGCACGATCAATTGGTTTTTGAATATAGCATAGACGGAGGTCCCTGGATTACTTTCCGTTATGTATGTGGGGCCGGAAGCGGCACAGCGACTGTCAATAATTTGATGGGGAATAATCTGGCTATTCGCGTCCTCTTCGCCAATAAGGACGAGACGGAGGTGTATTGGTTCGACAATGTTACGGTAACGGCCACACCGCCGCCTACCGCCAATATGCCTGCTAACCTGACTGTCTGTTCCGGGCAGTTAGTCAATGTCACCCTGACGGGTTCTGCCAGTACCACTTTTCCGTGGACCAATAATAATACAGCCATCGGGTTGGGAGCCAGCGGGCCGGGCAGCACCATCAGTTTCACAGCGGCTACGGTTTCGGCTACAGAGGTGGGTACCATTACAATAACCCCTACGCGCCCTAATTGCCCGGGTACGCCTGTCAGTTTCGATATCACCGTAAATCCGCGCCCGGTGGTGAATGATCCGCCGGACTTGACGTTATGCGGCGGCGAAAACGGTGAAATTATAATCACCGGGACTTCGGGCGCTACTTTCAACTGGACCAACAACAATCAGGCTACCGGCATTCCGGGCAGTGGAAGCGGGGATATTATGTTCACTTCCAATGCCGTAGCGAATCAGCAGGTGAGTGTTATTACTATTACGCCTACTCTGAACGGTTGCAACGGTATTCCTCAAACAGTAACTGTCACCATCAAGCCGAAACCTACCGTAACCCTGCCTGCCCCTCCGGTGCGCTGTGCCGGGCAGAATGTAACCATCAATTTTGGAGGTGCCAACGGAACGGTATTTAACTGGACAAACGACAACCCCAACATCGGCTTGGGACCGAGTGGTTCGGGCAACATCAGTTTTACAGGCACTGCCCCTTCCGGCATGACAGAAACAGCCATTATCACCGTAACGCCGACCTTGAATGGTTGTGTAGGCGACCCGCAAAATCTGGTGGTGACCATCAATCCCACGCCCACGATGGATCCGCCTGCTTCTCTGACGGTGTGCGGCGGCGAACCCATCAATGTGCCTTTCACAAGCAGCACTTCGGGGGTCACTTTTGGGTGGACTAATACCAACGCCGCCACGGGTATCCCTTCCACGGGTTCAGGCGACATCAGTACCAACGCCAATTTGGTGAATACGCCCCAGACGAGCAATATTACCGTTACGCCTTCCGTGAACGGCTGCAATGGCCCCACGCGGACATTCTCGGTTTTGGTGAATCCTACGCCAGTGGTCAATAACATCAATGATGTAACTCGTTGTGCAGGGCAAAATGTGTCCGTCAACATCACCGGCACACCCGGAGCCACGCTGAGCTGGACAAATGACAATACGGCCATCGGTTTGGGTAGCAGCGGCACCGGCAACATTAACTTTACGAGCCAGGCTCCCGGTGGCGTGCAACAGGTGGCGACCATTACCGTAACGCCTTCTTTTGCCAACTGCCCCGGCCAGCCCCGCACTTTTATGATTACCATTAATCCCGCGCCGAGTATAGACCCTGTGGCCAATGTGGTAGTCTGCGGCGGTCAGCCCATTGATGTGACTTTCAGCGGGAGCTCTCCCACTGCCACTTACAACTGGACAAATACAAATGCTGCAACAGGCGTGCCGTCCAGTGGCAGTGGAAATATCAGCGCTACCGCAGCCAATGGAAGCACGGTGCGTACAGGCAATATCACTGTAACTCCTTCCGAAAACGGCTGCAACGGATCACCACGCAGTTTTCAGGTGACGGTCAATCCGACCCCTGTTATCAATCCGCCTGCTCCGGTAACCCGCTGTGCAGGGCAGAATGTGTCGGTGAATATCACGGGTACAAGTGGTATGACTGTCAGTTGGACCAACAGCAACCCGGCCATAGGGCTTCCTGCCAGTGGTACAGGCACCTCACTGAATTTCACGGGTCTTGCTCCTAATGGAACCACTGAAACGGCTACCATTACCCTGACTCCTTCTTTTGGCAACTGCCCCGGTCAGCCCGTTGACCTGACCATTACCATCAATCCCACCCCGACCATGGATCCGCCTGCTCCGCTGACTGTGTGCGGCGGCGAACCTATCAATGTGCCTTTTTCAAGTACTTTTCCCGGCGTTACGTTCAACTGGACCAGCACAAACAGCCAGACAGGCATACCGGGAAGCGGAAGTGGAGATGTGAATGCCACTGCCAACACTGTAAATAATCCGGTGACCAGTATTATTACGGTGACTCCCGGCATTGCGGGCTGCAATGGCCCCGCCCGAACGGTCTCTGTTCTAGTGAATCCTACTCCCACGATCAATCCGATTAATGATGTGACGCGTTGTACAGGCCAGAATGTGGCAGTAACCATCGGCGGAACAGCGGGGGCTACTTTTTCGTGGACCAATGACAATACAGCCATTGGCCTCGGAGCCAGCGGAACCGGCAACATCAACTTTACAGGCCAGACACCCGGTGGGGCACAGCAGGTGTCCAACATTACAGTGACCGCGTCTTTTGGCAATTGCCCCGGTCAGCCGCGCAACTTTACCATTACTGTCAATCCTACCCCCTCTGTTGATCCTGTTAATAATGTGGTTGTGTGCGGCAATGAACCCATTGAAGTGACATTCAACGGCAGTTCACCTTCGGCCACCTACAACTGGATCAACAACAACGCTGCCACCGGCATTCCTCCCGGCGGCAGCGGCAATATCAGTACTACTGCCGCCAATGTGACGGCAGTGCGTATCTCCACAATCACCGTCACCCCGGTGGAAAACGGGTGTTCCGGTTCGCCGCGTACCTTTCAGGTAACAGTAAATCCGGTACCATTCATCAATCCGGTCAATAATGTAACCCGCTGTGCGGGACAGAATGTTTTGGTAAATATGACCGGCACGCCCGGCATGACCCTCACCTGGACCAATAGCAACACCGCAGTGGGGCTGGGGGCTTCGGGTACGGGCAACAGTATCAGCTTTACAGGGGCTGCGCCCAATGGCAGCACAGAAACTGCTACCATAACCGTAACCCCTACTTTTGGCAGCTGTCCGGGTCAACCCATCACTTTTGATATTACTATTAATCCCACCCCGACCATGAACCCGCCCGCACCGATCACAGTGTGCGGGGGGCAGCCTATTGAAGTGCCTTTTACCAGCACCTTTTCCGGGGTAAATTTCAACTGGACAAGCACCAACAGCCAATCCGGCGTGCCAGGCAGCGGCAGTGGCGATGTGAGCGCGACCGCCAATTTAGTAAATAACCCGGTTACCAGCGTTATTACAGTGACTCCTAATATTGGAGGCTGTAACGGGCCTTCCCGCACCGTTTCAGTTTTAGTGAATCCCACGCCGATAGTTAATCCGATGAATGATGTAACGCGCTGTACAGGTCAGGCGATTGCGATTCCCGTTGCAGGAACACCCGGTGCTACTTATACGTGGACGAATGATAATACGGGCATTGGCTTGGGGGCAACAGGAAGTGGAAATATCAATTTTACAGGCCAAACCCCGGGCGGCATACCACAAATAGCCAATGTGGTAGTCACTCCGACATTCGCAGGATGTCCCGGCGAGCCACGCACCGTACAAATCATGGTGAATCCCACGCCGACTTTAAATCCGGTGGCCAATCTGACTGTTTGTGGAGATACCCCCGTTAATATACCCTTTACAGGGAGTTCTCCTACCGCCACCTACAATTGGATCAACAATAACACACAAACAGGTATTCCCGGCAGCGGCAGCGGCGACATCAGCGTGACCAGTGCTATAGTAGGAGTCGTTCGAACCAGCACGATCACGGTGACTCCTACCGAAAACGGCTGTAACGGCACGCCGCGCACTTTCACCGTTACTGTACAACCAACAGCCACTGTGGCGCAAGTTAACGACATCACCCGTTGTACCGGACAAAATATCTCGGTAGTATTCAGCGCTACTTCCGGCGCAACTGTGCAATGGAGCAACAACAATCCGGCCATTGGTCTGGGGGTGAGCGGCACGGGGAACCTGAGCTTTACAGGAAATGCCGGCGGGGGAGTGCAACAAACCGCCACCATCACTGTTAATCCCACCGTAGGCAACTGCCCCGGCGTACCCATGACCTTCCAGATCACCGTGAACCCCACCCCTACGCTTACGACCATACCGAACCAGACTGTGTGTGCAGGCGCTCCCATTGATATACAGTTTTTTGGCTCGTCCGGTGCCACATTTAATTGGACCAACAGCAGCAGCCAGACGGGTATTCCGCTTAATGGCAGTGGAGATATTAACGTAACGGCAGCCAATGTCACAACTGTGCGTACCAGTACCCTGACAGTAACTCCGGTGGAAAACGGCTGCTCAGGTACGCCCCGTACGTTTACAGTAACGGTCAATCCCGGTCCGACCGTGAATCAATTGCCCAATCTGACCCGCTGTGCCGGGCAGAATGTGTCCGTGGTGCTGGGCAGTGTGGCAGGAGCCACGTTTAACTGGGACAACAGCAACACCGATATTGGCTTAATACCCTCCGGCACGGGCAATACTATCAATTTTGTTGCGCAGGCCCCCAATAATACACAGCAATTGGGCATTATCACTGTTTTTGCCACCGCCAATGGGTGTCAGGGGCCACCACGTACTTTTGATATTGTGGTTAACCCTGCACCGGTAATGAACCCCATTGCAAATCAAAGTTTTTGCGGAGGAAATGCCATTTCTATTCCTTTTCTGCCCGCCACCTCTACTTATACCTGGAGCAATAACAATACGGCAACCGGCATTGCGGCAGGCAATTCCGGCGGCACCCTGACTGCCACTGCGGCCAATGTAACCACCACCCGCACCAGTACGATCACCGTTATTCCGACCGCCAATGGTTGTCCAGGCACGCCCCTGAGTTTTAATGTTACTGTCAATCCGACTCCGCGTGTAGATACGGTTGTCAACATCAGTCGCTGTACGGGCGAAAACATTGCAGTTAATTTTACCGGTACAACAGGCGCTGCTTACAACTGGACCAACAGCAATCCCAACATTGGACTGGGCGCAAGCGGCATCGGTAGTACCCTGAATTTTACGGCGACCGCCCCTGGAGGCTCCCAAACAGCCATCATCACCGTCACGCCCCGGTTGGGTAATTGCATCGGCGCTGCCAGAACTTTTCAGGTAAACGTCTCGGCGGCACCTACCGTTAATCCGGTGGCAGATTTGAACATCTGCGGCGGGACACCCATTCAGGCGACTTTTACGGGGAACGTGACGGGTACTACTTATACGTGGACAAACAATAATACCAATACCGGACTAACATCTACGGGTACGGGCGATATTAATGCAGTTTCCGGTCTGGTGGGTACCGATCAAATCAGCATGATTACCGTTACCCCTACGGTGAATGGATGTTCAGGTGCGCCACAAACCTTTAATCTGACGGTGCGACGCGCTTCGGTGGTAGATTCTGTAGCCAATCTGGCTGTTTGCGGCGGCTTGCCGGTCAATATCAACTTTACCGGAACCGCCAGTGGTTTTAATTGGGTCAACAACAATACTGCTACCGGCTTTCCGGCCAGCGGCACGGGCAACATCAGTTTTACGGCTATTAATATACCCGGCACTTCCACCATTACTGTCACACCACAGGGGAACTGCCCCGGCCCGGCTCGTACTTTTACTTTCAGTGTGGTATCGGCACCCGTAGTAGATGCGCAACCGGCGCACGATATTTGTGTAGGAACAGCCGTTAATATTCCCGTTACAGGAACAGCCGCTACGACTTTCAACTGGACGAATTCAAATGTCGCCGTCGGGCTGCCCGTCTCCGGGACAGGCAATTTGGTATTTACATCTGCCGGAGCCGGGCAAACTGCAGCTGTAACCGTTACCCCGGTTTTGGGCGGCTGCACAGGTACTCCTACGACTATTGATCTGAACATTCGTCCTTTGCCGGTGCCGTCTGTCAGTGGCCCGACTTCTGTTTGCAGGGGTGGCACCATCACGCTCACAGCATCGGGAGGAAACACCTACCTGTGGAACAATGGAAACACCACATCGGCTTTGACCATTAATTTTTTGCCGGGTAGTTTCCCAGGCGCTTCTTCCACTTATACGGTAACTGTTTCCAATGCATTCGGCTGCACGGCCACTACTCAGCAGGCCGTACGCTTCCGTCTGCCCAGTTTTCTTAGTCTGACGCGCACCAGTTGCAATCCCTTAGACACAGGCACTACCGTACGCACTCTGCGCAATTTTGTGGGATGTGACAGTGTGGTAACGACCTTCACGCGTTTTCTGCGCAGCGATACCACCCGTTTTAGTCGTACCAGTTGTTCACTCAATCAAATCGGCACCAACACCCAGCACCTGACTAATCGCAACGGCTGCGACAGTTTAATTATAACAACCACTACGTTCGACCCTTCCGGTCGCGACACGGTGTATAGTCGCCGCAACACCTGTGACCCTGCACAGGCAGGCGTGCGGCAGCAGTTGTTTAAAAACATTTTTGGGTGCGACAGTTTAGTAATTACCACCACAACGCTTTTGCCCTTCGATACGACCCGCCTGAGCCGTGTGACCTGCAATCCACAACAGGCCGGCCTACAGCTACAGCGATTGATCAATCGAAATGGCTGTGACAGTTTAGTGATGACCAATGTGACTTTTGATCCCTCCGGACGCGATACCACACGCTTGAGTCGCATCAGCTGCAACCCTGCGCAGGTGGGAACCATTCAGCGATTGTTGGTCAATTCATTGGGATGCGACAGCTTAGTGATCGCCACCACTACTTTGCGGCCGTTAGATACCACGCGGCTCTTCCGAATTTCGTGTATTCCGACTCAGGCAGGAATTTCTTCGCGCCGCATTGTGACCAGTGGCGGATGTGACAGCATTGTGGTGACGCTTACCATATTTGACCCGGCCGGCAGGGACACCACACAGTTGCGGGCCACAACCTGCGTCCCGGCGCATGCGGGCATCACGCAACGCCTGTTGCAAAACCGCGACGGTTGTGATTCATTAGTGATTACTACAACCGAGTTGCTGCGCAGCGACACCGTTCGACTGACGCGGCGCTCCTGCAATCCCAATCAGTTGGGTACCACACAGCAGCAGCTGCGCAACCGCAACAATTGTGACAGCTTAGTGCTGACAACAACTATTTTTGATCCCTTCGGACGCGACACCACGTTTTTGGCTGCTACTACCTGCGTGCCTGCACAAGCCGGCATTACGCAGCGCCTGCTGCAAAACCGCGCCGGGTGCGACAGTTTGGTCATTACCAACACCGCCCTGTTGCGCCGGGATACCACGCAGCTGATTCGCAAAACCTGCAATCCCAACTTAACAGGTGTCAGCAGTAGAATACTGACCAACAAAGCAGGGTGTGACAGTTTAGTGGTGACCACTGTGGTGTTTGACACCGAAGGGCGCGATACCACCCGACTTTCTGCCAAGACCTGTGATCCGGTACAGGCAGGCATCACCCAACGACTGCTTACCAATACATTGGGGTGCGATTCGTTAGTCATTACGAATACCCGCCTCATTCCGAAAGATACGACCCGACTTACCCTGCGCTCCTGTAACCCCCTGCAATTGGGCAGTATGGAACGCATTTTGCTCAATTTTAATGGCTGTGACAGTATCATCATCACGACCACCGTGTTTACGCCCGACGGACGCGATACCACCCGATTGACCGCTACCACCTGCAATCCGACTGAGGCAGGCGTTAGGTCTCGCCTGTTGACCAATCGGGGCGGCTGCGACAGTTTAGTGATTACCACCACCCAATTGCTGCGCCGCGATACCACCCGGCTGACGCGCAAAACGTGCAATCCCAACCTGACCGGGGCGAACAGCCGCACCTTTACCAATACGGTTGGCTGCGATAGTTTAGTAGTAACGACCGTTGTTTTTGATCCGTTTGGCCGTGACACCACGCGTTTGCAGGCAAAAACCTGTGATCCGATGCAGACAGGCATTACCCGGCGGCTCCTCACTAATACATTGGGTTGCGATTCTTTGGTGATTACCACCACAAATTTGATCCCCAAAGATACTACCCGACTTACGAGACGTTCGTGCAACCCCCTGCAATTGGGCAGTATGGAACGCATTTTGCTCAATTTTAATGGCTGTGACAGTATCATCATCACGACCACCGTGTTTACGCCCGACGGACGCGATACCACCCGACTGATCCGCGAAACCTGTGACCCTTCGCAGACCGGAACAGTCAGTCAGTTGCTCACCAATCGGGGCGGATGCGATTCATTGGTGCTGACCACCACCCGCCTCAATCTGGCCCCTTGTGCCTTTGCAGGCAACGTACAAACTGCCATTACTTCCTGCCCCGACCGACGCGACGGCACCGCCAGCATTATTATGTCGAAAGGACAACCGCCCTTTGGTTATACCTGGTCAGGGGGCGGAAAAAATGGCAGTGGAGAAATCACAAGCCTGAATACGCCGCTGCGTTTGGACAGTCTGGCTCCCGGCACTTATCGGGTGACCATTACGAAGCCCAATACACCCTTAGATACGGTAATCCAGTTTACGGTTGGCATTCCCGTACCTGTGTCTTTGCAGGTATCGGCTGTCTTATCGGGGGGTACCTTTGCCCTGAAATGCGCCGGAGATGCAAATGGGGTAGCCACTACCAATTTAGCAGGAGGTACGCCGCCTTATCGTTACCAGTGGAATACAGGCACGACCACAGCAGCCCTCGGGGGCGTTCCGGCAGGCACTTACAGGTTGACAGTAACCGATGCAAAAGGGTGTAGTTCCAGCGCTGCGGCCACGCTGACGGCTCCGCCCCCTTTGCGCATGAGATTGGCAGTGGCACCACCTGCCTGCGGCGACACGCAGGCGGATGTAGTAGCCACCGCAACAGGCGGGGTTGCCAACTATGCCTTTACCGTTAATAACCAGCCGCGCAACAGCAACATCCTTGCCCTTCCCGGCGGCAGAAGCATCGTGGCAGTGACCGACAAAAACGGATGCCGCAAGGACACCGCCATTTCTATTACATTGCCCCCTGTCCCCACCCTGTCGTTGCCTAAAGATACCATAATAAAATTGGGTCAAACGCTGACGCTGACGGCCAGAACCAACATTTTAAAGTGGGATACGCTGATATGGAGGGAATTGCCGGACCCACAATGTCCCGGCTGTCTGCAACAGACCTGGCGGCCTGCCCACGACCAGAAGTATCAGGTAATTTTGCTGGATACTTTAGGATGTCGCGCTTCTGCTGATATAGTGGTATATGTGAGACGGGACATAGACATTTATGTGCCCAACGTCATCGCTCCCGATACAAAAGGAAATAACAATGTATTTAGAATCTCCGTGAGCAAGTATTTAGAAGATGCCGAACTGTCGGAACTGTTTATCTTTGACCGGTGGGGCAATATGGCCTACCGTTGGGACGAGCCTGTGCCGATTGGCCAATGGCCCGGTTGGGATGGTCGTTTTGGAGGACAGGCGGAAGTCAACCCCGCCGTGTTTGTATATTATATGAAAATCAAACTGCCTACGGGCGAAGTGATTGAAAAGAAAGGAGATGTGACGGTTATCAGATAAGTTTCGGGTACCATAAGTACACTAACGAAACACCTTTCACATAAAAATCCCCTGGTCTGTTTTTTGAAAAAACTCAGATCAGGGGATTTTTGTATGCCGCTTAGCAAGTATCCTAACTTCTATACATGGTCTTCTTAATATGAGACGTGTCTCAAAAGTATTTGTGATTCAAGGGTCACATCTTGCGAGCAAATGGGTGTTCTGAAAAAAGGATAAGTATGTTCAATGGGGGGGTAATTAAAGAAGCGGGCCGCCTCACAATCAGGAGACGGCCCGCTTCTTTAATTAACAGGTCCTATGAAAAAGACCCCTATATTCTTCTAAGAAGTGCCTAATCTTAATAACCGGTACCGGTATTGCCTTTAAAGCGGCCTTTACCGGCTTCGGGACCTTCCGGACGACCCATTTCTTTGTCGTCTTTGCCCGCCACACGGAATTCAACGCGGCGGTTGGCCCGGTTAGAACCATCTGCGGGAATCAAATTCGAACCTTCACCGCTCCAGTTAATCATCAAACGGTCACGGCTAATGCCATGCTGAGCAGCCAAAAACTCTACAGCTGCCTTTGCACGGTTATAAGAAAGGACATTGTTATAACGCTCGGAAGCGCGCTTATCGGTGTGACCGATTGCTACCACCTTGATGTCGGGGTTTTGCTTCAGAACACTGGCTACCTGATACAGTTTTTCATACTCGCTGTAAGAAAGGTCATAGCGATTGTCTGCAAAGTTAACCATAGGCAGGAACCAGTTGCTGATGCCTTTAGGAGGTTCCGGCAACTTGATCGCCGCGATCTTGGCATCTACAATGCGGTTCACGTCTTCTTCTGTGATTGCTTTTGGTGCACGTCCTACACCGTTTGCATCTACATTATTTACATAAGCAGGTGCAGTATAGGGTTCCTTATCCTTGTAATCGGGTACTTTGTCGCCATCGCTATCCAAAGATACCCCTCTGGAGTCTACACGAGCACCGGACGGGCTGTTGTCTTCGTCATCAATGGCATCAATGATACCGTCTTTGTCAGTGTCGGTAGGATCATAGATTGGGCGTGCTTCTAAGGCACTGATGGCATCGGAAACACCAGCCAACGGGTTTGACCAGTAGAGTGGCTCCGCTTTGGCAACACCATCCTTGGTTTTGCCGCCGAGGTTAAAGTTCAACGTCAGGCTGGGATAGTGCAAGTTGTCGCGGTAAGTTGTGACATTGCGCGTGCGGTTGGGGTTAACATCCAACAAATCGGAAGTCTTTCCAAACGGAGTAAATACCGTGTATTGGAGACTCACGTTCATTTTCGGGCTAACGCGATAGGACAAATTGCCGCCGAACTCGATGTGGCTGATCAACTTGCTGCTTACTTCATCTTCAGCTACAAAATCCGGGATAGCACCTTCTTTAACCGAGGTGCTGATGCTGGCAATGCCGGGGCCGCCAAATACATTGAGCAGCAGTTTGCGGTTGGGCTTGTTGAAGCGGAAATTGTTAACGGCCATCACGATTTGGCCGCTACCGGAAATCCAGTCCAGGGTGGTACTGGTGCGCGCATCGTATTCAGAACCAGCGCGCAGATAATTGACCGTACCCCGGAAAGAGAACAGGTGGTCGAAGGATTTGCGCACGTGCAGGCCGCCGCCAAATCCTAATTTGATGTCGTTGTCCCCGGAAATGAAAGGGGTTCCAAGGTGAATGCCCAACTCCCACTGATCGGCAGGAGAGAAAGAGCGATAAGGCGCCATTGTTGATGAAGACTCCTGTGCAGAGCCGATATGTATCAACGAAGCGATGAAGAATCCAAATAGGGAAAGCTTCCGGACCATAGAGGGTTAAGATTTTAATGAATTGTTAAACGAGTTTAGATTTCAAAATCAATTTTCGGGCCAAAGTACCTTTACATTGTGCTTTTAACGACAATTTCAAGGATTTAATTTTTCAAGGGCCAAATGTAGGGCGTTTGTAGATATTTTTGCAGTATCAGGGAATTTTTTTACTATTTTTTCTAATGCGACGTAAATAGTCTGCGAAATGTCCTCGAAAATGGCGCGATCAGTCAATGTACTGTCGGGTTGCATCAAATAAGCAAAAACCCGTGCCATACCACAATTGGCAATAAAATCAGGAATAACAGCGGTTTTTTCGTCTGCATAGCGGGCAGTAGGGCCAAAGAAAATGCCGTCGTCCACAAAGGGTACATTGGCACCGCAGGCAATTACTTCTATTCCTCCTTCCAGCATTTGATCTACCTGTGTACGCGTAATCAATTTGGAAGCAGCACCCGGAATAAAGATGTCAGCTCCCATGTTCCAAATTTGTTCGTTGACCGTCGGAAAGTCCAACATCTTACCGGAATGGAGGGCGTTGCCGCGTTTTTCAAGAAATAAATGCTTCACAGCAGCCAAATCCAGTCCTTCCGGATCTAAAATGCCGCCATTGCGGTCTATAATGCCGATTATCCGAACGCCTTCTTTGGCGAGGTAACAGGCCGCTGCGGAAGCGACATTCCCCCAGCCCTGCACAATGGCAGTTCTGCCAGAGGGGGTAGTATTTTTGAAAAGCTGATAGTAATGACGGACGGATTCTGCCACTCCGTAACCTGTAATCAGATCAGCGACGGCGTATTTTTCGGAGCCGCCTTCGGGAACGAAATCGGGGTCTTCCACAATTTTGGTACAACCGTAGCGCAATTGCCCCAAAATGTTGATTTTTTTTCCCTCTGTGGGGCGAAGATGGCCGTTCACAATGCCTTCTTGTGGATGCCAAAGTCCAAGGTCTTCGGTGATCGGAACCACATCCTTCAATTCGTCCACATTGAGGTCGCCGCCCGTGCCATAGTAATGTTTGAGCAGGGGAAGCACAGCGCGGTACCAGCGCTCTAATACCTGCCAGCGACGGGGATCGGCGGGGTCAAAATTGATTCCGCTTTTTGCACCTCCGATGTCAGGGCCACAGACACTGAATTTAATTTCCATGACCTTAGCCAGAGAAACCACCTCTTCGCGTGTCAGCCCTTTGCGCATACGGGTGCCACCACCGGCGGCCCCACCACGCAGAGAATTAATCACAATCCATCCTTCTGCCTCTGATTCCGAATCATGCCATTCAAAAATAATTTCAGGCTGTTTCGACTTATACTGTTCTAAAAGTCCTTCCATAAAATATGATTTTTCTGACCATTCTCTTTGGCGGCGCAAAGTTATGGTACGATCCCTTACGAACATAGGGATTTGTAAAAAAAATCTGCATTGATAATCAGTATTTTAGAAAATTATTTTTATTGATTTTTAACAAAGTCCACCTCCAGGCAGGGAGAAACCAGAATATGTACCTATCTTTGGCCTTGAATTCAACCACTTTACTACCAACGGTTCGTTTTTGTCTGCCTGCTTAATATCTCCTGTATTGAAGTAGCTGTCTTTACTGATTTATGCTCCACAACTGGCTAAAACCCCTGCCCTCCTCTTTTGTCAAAAGCGTACCGGGTATTCCTGCCCACACGATTGCACATCACTTGCTGCTATACGAAGGAAAAGAGCTGCCCGATTTACGCAAAGTACGGGTGGCTATTATCGGAATGGGAGAAAAAGAAAGCCAGTCCATCCGCGAACAACTATATGCCATGAGTACCCATTTTCCCAAAAACAGCGTGGCGGATTTGGGGAACCTGCGAAAATCAGAGAACGACGTTCTGATTCAGGTATTGGCAGAACTGCTCGCCGGAAAAATCATTCCGGTGGTTATTGGCGGGCAGGACACAAAAGCCGCCGCCCAATTTTTGGCTTACCAGCAAAACAAAGCACTGGTCAATCTGGCGGTGATAGACGAGCAGCCGCGTTTTATATCTGAAAAAGATACCTGGTACAGCGTGGTACAAAAGCGCCATCCACAGTTGCTTCATTTCAGCCTGATCGGCTATCAAATGCATCAGATGCCTTCTTACCTTTCCGAGTGGATGAACAGACAACAATTCGATTTGCTGCGCCTTGGTCGTTCACGCGCCATTCTGGATGAAACTGAACCGTATTTGCGCGATGCTGATGCATTGGCGCTCCATCTTTCGGCCTTGAAGCAGGGTGATGCACCGGGCGTACCAAACCCCACCCCTTCGGGTTATTTTCTGGAAGAGGCTTGCCAGTTGTGCCGTTATGCCGGCATGAGCGATAAAATGACTTCCTTCGGCGTGTATGGGTTTCAAAGAGAGTGTGATGCAGGAACTCAGACACCTCAGGCGGTTGCGCAAATATGTTGGTATTTTTTGGACGGCGTGTTTCAGCGAAAAAAGGACTATCCGGCTTCCACCGACGGATTGACAGAGTATATTGTAGATTTTCGGCAATTGCACTATCAACTCACTTTCTGGAAGAGCAAAAAAAGTGGCCGCTGGTGGATGCAGGTACCGACTGCCGACAAAAAGCGCAAGTATGAAAGGCATCGCTTAGTGCCCTGCTCGTATCAGGACTATCAGGCAGCGTGCCGGGAGGAATTACCTGACCGCCTGATGGCAGCATTACAAAGATTTTCTTAAATCTGAAAGCGCCCATTTATTACACTGTTTTGCTCATCAATGTCCATTACTTATAAATAACAATTAAAAATTATTCAAATTGGAACACGGTTCTACCGAAGAAGCGCTTCTATACCTGTTCATCACTGCTGCCTTAGGCTCCTTTTTGGGAAATTTCAAATTCAGGGGCAATAGTCTGGGCGTGGCTATGGTGTTGTTCGTAGGGCTGGCCATTGGCGCTGCACAACCGGGGCTGCATATTCCTGACGTGGTGAAGTTATTGGGCCTGTCCATGTTTGTATATAGCATTGGTTTAAGTTCGGGCCCCTCTTTTTTCAGTTCTCTCCAGACACGTGGCATCACCAATATGATTTTGGCGGTTACAGCCCTCACCATTCTGTCAGTCCTGATTGGTGTACTGGCTTCATGTTTTGGCTTTAATGCTTCGGCAGCGGCCGGGCTGTTGGCAGGGATCACGACCAATACCCCGGCACTGGCAGGTTTATTGGATGCTATACAGGCCCGGGGCGGCGATCAGGTTACCCATATGTCGAACAGTGCCGTAGTGGGGTATTCCATTTCCTATCCGATGGGGGTAATTGGGCTGATGCTGGCGATGGCCGTGGTACGCCGATTGCTTTCGATAGATGAAAAGAAGGAAATACTGGCTTTGCGCGATGAATTTCCCAGTGGGCAACCCATTATAAACGATACTTTAGAAGTAACCAATCCTGAAGTGATCGGCATTTCCCTGCGGGAATTGAAACAAAAGCATCATTTAAGCATCATTTTTGGGCGTATTTCGCGCAATAATGTGGACAGCCTCTGCCATTGGGAGACCACTTTTGAGGCAGGCGATCAGGTAGTCGTTGTGGGAGAAGAGGAAGAAGTGGAGAGGACTATCCGATTATTTGGCAAGCCCGCAGCACAAGACCTGGTGTATGACCGATCTGTTTTTGAAATGCGGCGCATGTTTGTCTCAAATCCTAAGATAGCAGGCCGTACAGTCGCTTCGCTGAACCTGTCGGAACAATTCCCGGTTGTCCTTACCCGTATTCGGCGGGGCGATGTGGATTCCCTGGTACATTCGAACACGGTATTGGAATTGGGCGACCGCATTCGGGTACTGGCGAAACCCAAAGACCTGAAATATATGGCCGAACTGCTTGGAGACTCCTACGAGCAATTGAGCCATATAGATCTGCTTTCTTTCGGGTTGGGCATGGGCCTTGGCATTATGATCGGTTCCATAGAAATGACTTTGCCCGGTGGCATTCTGTTCAGCCTTGGCTTTGCCGGGGGCCCTTTGGTAGCAGGTCTGGTGCTGTCGTATCTGCGGCGTTCCGGGCCAGTACTGTGGACGCTGCCCTATTCTGCCAACCTGACTTTGCGACAGGTGGGGCTGATGCTGATGCTGGCTGCCATTGGCATCAACTCAGGAGCCACTTTTTTACAAACGGTGATGAGTCCCGTCGGACCTTTGATGTTCCTCGGGGGGATATTCGTAAGCATCCTCGGCAGCATCGGTATTTTGCTGATTGGCTATCGGTTGCTCAAGATTCCCTTCGTGTTGCTGACGGGCATGGTGAGCCATCACCCCGCCAACCTTGATTTTGCTACCAACATGGCAAAAAACAAGATGCCGGTTTATGGATATGCCCTGGTCTATCCCCTTATGCTGATTGGCAAAATTGTCTTCGTGCAGCTGCTTTGGCAGGCGTTGAAGGCGCTGGGTTTATGAGCAACAATATACAGAGATCAGAATCTTTTACTCAATGCCCATATTGCTTTTCGTAATATTGCTGGTAATCGCCGGAAAGGATATGTTGCAGCCACGCCTCATTTTCTAAATACCACTGCACTGTTTGGCGGAAGCCCTCCTCAGATTGGATGGATGGCTCCCAGCCGAGTTCGTTGCGCAATTTGGAAGCATCTATGGCATATCGGCGGTCGTGGCCGGGACGGTCTTTTACAAAAGTAATCAATTGACGCGACTGTCCGGCGGGTTGTTGCAGATATTCATCGCAGATGTCGCACAGTTTTTCCACTAAATCTATGTTCTTCCATTCGTTGTTGCCCCCGATGTTGTAGGTCTCCCCTACCCTGCCCTGATGAAAAATGGTGTCTATGGCGGCGGCGTGATCTTTCACCCAAAGCCAGTCGCGGGTGTACTGACCATCCCCATACACCGGCAATGGCTTCCCCTGCCGGATATTGCTGATCATCAGGGGAATCAGTTTTTCCGGGAAGTGGTAAGAGCCATAGTTATTGCTGCAATTGGACAGTACCACGGGCAGGTGGTAGGTGTGGTACCAGGCCCGCACAAAATGGTCGCTGGCCGCTTTGGAAGCAGAATAGGGCGAACGCGGATCGTAGCGCGTCTCTTCGGTGAAAAAGCCCTCTTCGCCCAAAGAGCCATATACCTCATCGGTAGAGACGTGATAGAAGCGCTTGCCCGTCCAGTCTCCTTTCCATTCCTCTGTGGCAATTTGCAACAAATTGACTGTACCCAGCACATTGGTCTGTACAAAAGCCAGAGGATGGGTAATGGAGCGATCCACATGGCTTTCTGCGGCCAGATGAATCACGCCGCTAATGTGGTGGCGTTGAAAAAGTCCGCGTACAAAAGCCGTGTCCAATATGTTGCCTTTTTCAAAGACATAATTGGCTGCTCCTTCCACATCGCGCAGGTTTTCTAAATTGCCCGCATAGGTCAGGGCATCTATGTTCACAATTTTGTAGCGGGGGTACTTATTCACCAAAAGACGGACCAGATGCGACCCGATAAAACCGGCCCCGCCGGTAACCAATATATTCATGAATGGCTGCTTTTTAAAACTGAATGCTGAAGGCAGGGTGTTTAATATCCCGTACCCGATTTTTAACGTTGAATACCTGATTCTTCCTTGAAATCTGTATGCCCCTCTGGATATTTAAGCCGGTACCGGAACCACCTTTTTGAAATACTCATAAGTCAGTTGCAGACCCGTTGCCCGGTCAAATTTGGGTTCCCAACCCAGCAGGTTTTGGGCTTTGGTAATGTCTGGTCGGCGCTGTTTGGGATCGTCGGTGGGCAGGGGACGGTAGTCAATATACGCTTTGGGATTTTTCACCAAATCCAGAATTTCGTGGGCAAATTGCATGACCGTAATCTCCGAAGGATTGCCGATATTGACCGGCAGGTGATAATCACTCAGCAGCAGGCGGTAAATGCCCTCCACCAAATCGTCCACATAGCAGAAGGAACGCGTTTGCGAACCGTCTCCGAATATAGTCAGTCCTTCTCCGCGAATGGCCTGACTGAAAAAGGCGGGCAGTACGCGCCCGTCGTTCACCCGCATACGCGGCCCGTAGGTATTAAAAATGCGTACAATGCGGGTTTCCAAACCATGATAATTGTGGTAAGCCATTGTAATAGCTTCCAAAAAACGCTTGGCTTCGTCGTACACGCCGCGCGGCCCCACAGGGTTTACGTTGCCCCAGTACTCTTCTGTTTGTGGATGCACATGCGGATCGCCATATACCTCTGATGTGGAAGCCACCAAAATGCGCGCCTTTTTTTCTTTGGCCAGGCCCAGCAAATTGTGGGTGCCGTGTGCGCCCACTTTCAGGGTCTGAATCGGCATTTGCAGATAATCTATGGGACTTGCAGGCGACGCAAAATTGAGAATGTAATCCAAGGGGCCGGGAACGTGTACGAATTTCGTCACGTCATGGTGGTAATATTCAAAGTCTTTTTCTTTGAACAGATGTTCAATATTGGCCAAATCACCGGTGAGCAGATTGTCCATACCGATGACACTGTAGCCTTCGGCCAGAAAGCGATCACACAGGTGGGAGCCGATAAAACCGGCTGCACCGGCGATGAGAACGCGTTTTTTTGACATAGCGAGGTTTGAGGAATAGTGCGTGATAAAAAGGGTGGAATGCCCAATCATAGGTGGCCGATTGCCCCGACCAGGCAGCTCGGTGGTGTAACAAATAGCAGGCCAACTTTGGGAGAAATGGCCATTTATGCAGAAAAAATGTAATACGCTATACCGGAAACATATCCCAGAAGGGCATAGGGGCCAATATGGCGCAGGTACCACAGGAAATTGATTTTCAGGATGCCCATAGCTGCTACCCCCGCCGCCGAACCAATGATGAGCAGGCTGCCGCCCGTGCCTGCGCAGTAGGCCAGCAATTGCCAAAACAGGTGATCGGTCGGATAGGTCGCTAAATCGTACATGGCCATGGAGGCAGCTACCAACGGCACATTGTCCACCACTGCCGACAGCAAACCCACAAGGGTGTTCAGCAGGTAAATATTCCCGTTCACCTGCTGGCTGAGCAGGGTAGCCGCACTTTTTAAATGGCCACTGGTATCCAGCGCAGCCACAGCAAGCAAAATGCCGAGAAAGAACAAAATACTGGGCGTGTCTATACGGCGCAAAGTAGCCGCCACTGACAAATCCTCGCGCAGGCTGTCTTCTTTCCGTCGGTGCATCCACTCGGTAGCATACCAGACGATGCCCAAAGCCAACAGGACACCCAAATAGGGCGGGAAATGGGTCAGTTGTTTAAAAACAGGCACTGCCAAAAGACTGCCCGCGCCGATGAAAAAAACCAAATTGCGTTCGCGGGTCGGCAATTTCTCTTCCTGCGAGTCGCCTTGCCGATGGCGGACGCTTACCTGCCCCTTCATAAAAAAAGAGGCAGCCAGCAGGGGCATCAACAGGCACACAACCGATTCTGGAAAAATGGTTTTTATAATGCCTGTACTCGTTACCTGCCCGCCGATCCACAACATAATAGTAGTCACATCTCCGATGGGCGACCAGGCCCCTCCGGCATTGGCAGCAATAATCACAAAACCGCCCATTTTCCAAATATCCTGCTCGTCTTGAAGAATGCGGCGCAATAAGGCACACATGATAATGGCCGTAGTCATATTATCTAAAACAGCGGACATAAAAAATGCCACCCAGCTGATCAACCACAGCAATACCAGACGGCGATTGGTGCGAATGCGATCTGTGATGATGCTGAAACCATCGTGCGCGTCCATCAATTCCACAATAGTCATGGCACCCAGCAAAAAGAATAAAATTTCCGAAATTTCGCCCAAATGTTCAAACAGCGCATGGTGAATGTCCGTTGCATGTCCCCCTGTCGGGTGTAGTTCCGCACTGTTGTGGCCGAGAATAATCCAGCAAAGCGTACCCGTCAGCAACGCGGTCGCCGCCTTATCTAATCTGACGGGGTGTTCCAAGGCAATCAGCACATAACCAATAACAAAAACAATAATCAATAACATAATTTTACTATATGAATGTGCGAAGGTACGGCGCTTTGTGGATTTAAGAAATTTTTATCCCCCATGTTTTACAAAATATCTATCTTTGCCGCATGGCACGCATTATTAAATCAGGACTTATTCAGATGAGCCTGCCCAAAACAGAAGGCGAAGGCACCATCGGCGAGATCATGGAAGCCATGATCCAAAAGCACATACCCTACATCGAACGCGCCGGCGAACAGGGGGTACAAATTTTGTGCTTGCAGGAAATTTTCTCCACGCCCTACTTTTGTCCGGGGCAGGACCCGAAATGGTATGCCTCTGCCGAGACCATTCCCGGCCCTACTACAGACCGCATTGCCCAATACGCCAAAAAATACAACATGGTGATTATCGCCCCGATTTACGAAAAGGAACAATCGGGCGTGCTGTACAACACGGCCGTTGTATTTGACGCAGACGGCACCATGCTGGGCAAATACCGCAAAAATCACATTCCGCAAACAAGCGGATTTTACGAAAAATTCTTTTTTAAACCCGGTAATCTGGGATATCCGGTGTTCCAGACGCGCTATGCCAAAGTAGGCGTTTACATCTGCTATGACCGCCATTTCCCCGATGGCGCACGCATTTTGGGCCTGAACGGAGCAGAAATTGTCTATAATCCTTCGGCAACGGTGGCGGGTCTGTCCCAATACCTGTGGAAGTTGGAACAGCCGGCACACGCCGCTGCCAACGGCTACTTTATGGGTTGCATCAACCGAGTAGGTACCGAAGCCCCCTGGAATTTGGGCAAATTTTATGGCAGTTCTTATTTCGTGAATCCACGCGGCGAAATTTTTGCACAAGCTTCGGAGGATCAGGACGAGCTGTTGGTGGCAGAGTTCGATCTCGGAATGATTGATCAGGTGCGCTCCATCTGGCAATTCTTCCGCGACCGCCGCCCGGAGACCTACGGGCGACTTACGGAACTTTAAGTCCTTAAAAAATACGTACCTTTGCGCCATGAAAAGACATTTGTTTGTTTTATTCTGTATGGCGGCAGGCAGTTTTCCCGCAGTACGTGCGCAAAATGTGCATTTTGCCACACTGGGAGAAAGTTTGCAGTTGGCACTTGACAATAGTGCACAAATACAAAAAAGCCGCATAGACCGTCAGGCGCTCGAACAGCGTATCAAAGAGGGCCGCAGCGCAGCCCTGCCCCGGGTGCATCTGGGCATGAACTTCGACTATTATCCGCTGCTGCCCACCAATTTGTTGCCGGGACAGCCCTTTGGCCGGGCTGATTATCTGCCCCTGCAATTCGGAATGCCCTGGCAATTTACCACGGCCCTGAACGTGCAGCAACCGCTCTACGACGAGTCACTGCGGCGTTCCGCACCAGTGGGGAATGTGACGCGCAGTATCTACGACCTGCTGACAGAACGCAGCGAAGAGGAAGTCATTTTTAATACGGCTTTGGTGTATTATCAAAACCTGCAAACCCGCCAGCTGCTGCGCACAGTGGATGCCAATGCCACTAAACTGAATGCCCTGCAAAAGATTACCGATCTGCAATATCAGAATGGCTATGCCCTGCCCTTGGATGTAAAGCGCCTGAAAGTGGCCCGTACCAATTTGGAAGTGCAGCGCCAAAACCTCCTCACCGGCATTACCGTTTTGGACGAAACCCTGCGTTTTTTGTGTGGACAGCCTTTAGAAGCGCCTTTCCAGCCTGCACTCGATCTCGAACATCCGGCTGCCGACTCTGCGCGTTGGTTGAACCTGACATTACAGGCGGACCACAGCACAGAGTACAAACTGTTGCAGCGCAATTTGGAACTCAATAAGGTGCAGTCCAGTAGCCTGCGGGCAGAAAACTTTCCAAAACTCAGTGCTTATGCAGGCGGCTTTGTTCAAAGTCAGCTGCCCGACCTGAATTTGACCAACAATAACAGCCGTTGGTATGGTATGGCCGCTGTGGGGTTCCGTTTCGAGTTGCCGGTTTTCAACGGCTTTCGTCGGCGCTACAAGGCCACCCAGTTGCAGCTGGATGCCTTAAAACTACAGGCTGATCAAAAACAGCTTCTGGCTGCCAAAAATCTGGATTTCCGACAAAGCCGCGAACAATTGGTCAGTGCCCTCAATGCCCTGCGCAGTCAATCGGAAAACATAGGGCTTGCCCGCGAAATTATGGAAAAAATGCAACTCACTTATCAGGCTGGCAATACCCCCCTTACAGAATTACTGACTGCCCAAACGGCCCTCTCAGAAGCAGAAACCAATTATTGGCAACAGGTTTTTGCCTATAAAATATCCGTGCTGCGTCTGCTGAAAGCCGCCGGACATTTGGAAATGCTGAAATGAGGGTATGTATTTCCAAAAAATTCATGAAATGATGCAGGTCATTCAACAAATGGGTACCTGTCAACAGGCAATGTAACGCTTGCCAGGCAGGGTACGGAGCAACCCCTGAAATTCCAAAGACAAGATATGGGCGGCCAGTTCGCCGGGACTGAGATTGGCAGCCAGCGCCAGCCGGTCAATTTGTATTTCCGGGTGCCGGGTCACCAGATCCATCACCAATTTTTCGGAAGGCGGCAATTGATAAAATAAACGGGTCTGTATGGCTTTGGTTTTACCTGCCTCTTCCCACATCATGGCACTGGTCAGGTCTAAGGCATTTTCTACCAGACGGGCACGCTCGCTTTTAATCAGCAGGTTGCAGCCCGCACTTTTGGGGTCGCGCACCCTTCCGGGCAACGCAAACACGTCCCGCTCGTATTGATGGGCCAGTTCTGCCGTAATCATGGAGCCGCCCGTACTCCCGCTTTCCACCACTAAGAGGGCATCGCAGATGCCTGCTATAATGCGGTTGCGCATCGGGAAGTTTTCGCGGTCCACTTTGGTGTCGCTGGTAAACTCGGTCAGAAGTCCTCCCTTCTCCAACATTTTCAGGGCCACACTGCGGTGTTCAGCAGGATAAATGCTGCTCAGGCCGTGTCCCAGCACCCCGATATTGGCGATGGCCGCCGCCGATGCTTTGCGATGAGCGGTTACATCAATGCCGTAGGCCAATCCGCTGACTACCAGTACATTATAATTGCGCAGCCCTTCTACGATCTCCTCGCACAGGGCGCGTCCGTGTTCAGTAGGCTGCCGCGTGCCTACCACACTGACAATACGGGGAGCATTGAGCAGCGATACGTCGGAACCTTTAAAATAAACCATAGCCGGACAATCGTTGCATTGCAGCAGCCGGGCCGGGTAGCGTTCGTCGGTATAAAACAGGGGAACAATGCGGTGTTGTTCCATAAATGCCAGCTCGCGTTCGGCCACCTGCTCCGCCTCGGTGTTGGCAATGCTCCTTACCATTGCCTCTCCGATGCCCGGTATCTTCAAAAGTTCTTTTTTGGATGCCCGAAAAACGGCCTCTGCACTGCCGCAGTAGCTGACCAACAGCTTGGCAGTTACCGCGCCGACAAGCGGTACTTTAGTCAGCGCTATCTGGTGGAGCAGGCTATCCATGTCGTTTGTGGGTTTTCCAATAGTTGAATGTGCGGATTTTCCGGTTTCCCCATTGCTAACTTTTTACAAAACTCATGCTGGAGGCCAGTATGTCGTTCACCCGATTGATAACCCTTTGATCGCTATTGGTGCGGGCTATTTGCTCTAATATCTGTTGCTCATTGACACGTGGCAGAGAGGCGAGGGTAGTCAGGCCGCTGCGGGTGGCCACTGCCCCTAAGGCATTACCCACCAAAGTGGTCATACCGCCAATGCCCTGATTGATACATAATGCAAAAACTGCGGTTAAAGCCCCTTCGGAACTGATGACATCGCGGAGTCGGGGGACGCGGATACGAGTCGCCCCAATCGGCACATCCAATCGAAAATTCAATGAAGGCTGGATATACAGTTCATTGGCCATGCGCAACTGCTCCCGCACCAACAATGGCTCGAAGCCTGCCTGAATGAAAGGTCCGCACAAAACCACATTTTGCTGGACATAGAGCCATGCCGGGTCGCCTGTCAGCTTACGGCCCACATCATTGAGTACCGTCATGGCACCATTTTCCACATCCATACCGGCGCGTTGAAAAATACGCTGGAACAGGGACGGAGCGTTGGCTTTCATGCTGCCCAAAACCCGATTGAGGCTGGCTCCGTGTGCCTGTGCACCCACAAATTGTATAAAACCATATGAAAAAATGCCCCGGTCGTAGCTGTTAATCGCGTCAAATTTGCCCTCGTGGGTAGATACATATTGCAAACCACGGGCTTGCTGTGCAGTCAGACCCACAGACTGGATGGTCTGAATATCCAATTCAATCAGCGACTGTCCGGCATACATCACCCCGTTGGGAAAAACCATGTGGACCGAATTGGTCAGATTATCGCGCATGATCGCTATCAAAGACCCGCCATTGGACAACGGGACGGTCAAAAAATGCCGTTGATAATCGCCCTCGCGCCGGGTATCTAAGGTATATTGGCGGCGGGCGGCGGCCACAGTATTGCCAACAGGAGGGGCCGTAGTGCCGACAGGGGGCGTTGAGGACGCAGGTGCAGTGGGCCACGTGGGGCGATTGGGTGTGGAGGTAACGGGAGGATTACCTAAGGGCTTCACGCGCAGGGTCTGCCCCACGCGCAACTGGTCCGACTTTAATCCGTTGAGAGAACGCACTTCTTCGACAGTCATGTTGAAACGGCGGGCCACTGCGAAAAGCGTATCTCCGGCAGTAACCGTATAGGCACTTAAAACCAGCATAAAAATTTTTACTTTACTAACGCGTCAAACAATTCTATATTATAAGTCTTAATCAGATGTTCCCGTTCCTGATCGGTCATCTCTGTTTTTTCGTAAATGTCCTCCGGAAAAGGAGCAAAAGCAAGGGTTTTCCCGCCCTGTAGAACCAAAAGAACCGACTGCCCGTCGGGGCTAAACTGGTTGGGCAAAGGAGAAACAGTACCGAGGGGCCAGCGGGCCAGCACTGCGCCTTTGCTGTCGTTGAGGGTGCATTGCGCCTCCTGCCCTTTACCATCCTGGGTATTGGCCAAAAAGCAATCTCTTTGGACGTGCAAGGCGGCATTCAGCAAATGCTCTCGCCGGGCCGGAAGTTGATACAACAGCTGCCCTGTGCCGTCCCGCCGCGTGATACCGGACTCCGCATTCCACAACAGAACACCCTTGCCTCCCGGATGCAGGGCAAAACCCTGGGCCGTTTCGGGAAAAAGCAGGGTCTGCGTTCCCTGAGCATTGAACGTGCGCAGCTGACCATTCTTTCCCATGACAGAAAGGAGAGAGGCTCCGGATGAAAGCGCCACTTCTGCCACATCGGCTGTTTGTATGGGTATAAGGTTATCTGTTTCGGGCGACCACAATCGCAGGGTGCCGTCGGCGGCATGCACCGCCAATGTATGGCCTGTTTCGAGCCAAAAAGCGTGGTAAAAGTAGCTGTCTGCCGGTTTCAGATGTCCTGCCGAAGTACCATCGGCCTTCCAAATGCGCACGGTGCCGTCTGCCGACCGGGTACAAATATATTGATCGTCAGCAGAAAACCGGGCTTCATATACATTGCCCGTGTGGCCTGTCAGTGTAGCCAACAACTGGCCGTTGGTGTTCCATATACGGGCCGTGTTATCGCGCGAGGCTGTCACCACTTTGGTGCCGTCATGGGAAAAAGCCGCTTGCCGCACGGCTTCTGTATGTCCTTCTAATGTCGGGCCGGGGCTGCCGTCGCTGCGCCACAGGCGTACCCGGTTATCATTGCGCCAGGTGAGCAGCCAGGGAGAGGCGGCAGATACCGCGGTGCCACTGCTTTCTTTCTCCGGCAGGGTAATGGCAGCGCCCGCTTTATCGGATGTCAGTATAGAAAGAGTGCCATCGCTGTTTTTAACGAACAGGCGTTTGCCACTGTCAAAGTATTGCACCCGTTCAATGGTGGCAGGGGAAGTATAAATAGTCTGCGTGAAAGAGTCACAAACCGCTTTTCCAAACGAACCATACGTCAGGGGAGCAATGTCTGTGCCGGAAAGGCGCATAGCCAACCAGCTCAGCAGCAAAGCGTCCCGTTTGTTGCCGCGCTCGCGCACAATGTCAGCCAACAGGCTGATCCGCAGGGTTTCGGCGCGTTGTCCGCGCTCTTTGGCCAGGCGCTCCTTCACTTCTAAATCCCGGCGCACGGCTTCTTCAGCAGCACGGGCCTTTTCGGCGGCTTCTCTGGCCACAACGGCCTCCTGATACGCCTTTTTTTCGCGCTGTACGGCGCTCTCCAAATCGCGTACCCAACGATTTTGGGTTTCTTTAATCAATTCAATGATGTCCGTGTTGCCCTCCTCGCAGGCAATCATGGCTGCCCAAAAGCGACTGAGTGCCTGGGGGTAGTCTTTTTTATTCATCATTTCTTCCCCGCTCCGGCGAAAACCGGCGCAGTCCTGTGCAAAAACGGTATGCGCAAGTGCCCCTGCACATATCAGAAGAAGGATTGTTTTTTTCATAATGAGAACGCTTTAGAAACGATAAGACAGAGTGGCACCAACACCTAAGCGGCCATTGGAATGTAGTTGTAGCCCCGGCTGCCAGTGCAAAGAAGTTTTGGCTCCACAAAAATCGTCGTAAAGACGCTGTTTTTGCCGTATTTTACGCCATTTAAGGTAATATAAAAGCGCGTCAGTCCCCAAAACGGCCAATCCGCTGTACAAAAGCACCTGTCCGTTGCGGTCAGCCCGACGGGCGCGATCCAGAAAAGGCTGGGCTTCGGCCTCGGTGCGCTCGTTGGCCCAGATTTCTTCGTATCGGGTGTACTCATCTGTGGAGCGTCGGAACAGATATACACCCAGCCCTGCGGCTACGGTGCCAACCACGGCACTTCCGTAGTAGGGCAGGCGACGGGCCATGCTGAATACGGGTCTGTCGCCCTCACAGCTGACGCTTCCCATCAAACGCCGTGTCACATAGAGGGTATAAGTACGACCGGGGGCGAACAGCGCTTCTGCTGCATCCAGCCATATATACCGACGCAGCGGATCGGCCCCCTGCGAAACCGCCGTTTCCCGGGTTTCGTAGCCATTGGGCGAGATAATGGGGCCATCCGCAGCGGTCACCCGGATGGCCAAAGAATAAGCAGATTGCGCGGTGGCCTTGCCCGGCGCGTAGTCCACCATCAGATCGCCCTCTTCTAAGCGCACGCTGCGTATTTCAGGAAAATTGGAAACACGTTTCCAAACAGGGGCTTCCCCCATCCATTGGAGTTCCAGAATTCCCTGACGCACCACCAATTGAAAACGGACACTGTCGGTCATTTGTTTCAACGGATACAACTGTTGACCAGACACTGCACCAGTATAAAATATGCAGAAAAAAACAGGCAGAGCAAAACGCATGGAAGGAAGATGTGGGTTGATGAGAAGGGAAACAGAGTGCGTGGCAAAGGTAAAAAAGTTTTGCATTGTTCGGTCTTAAAAAATATGGTTAACTAAAAATTTCTACTTTGTAGCCGTTTAAAAAATCTTTTGCGTCCATCCGCTTTTTCCCCTCCATCTGTAACTCTTCTATCTGAATATCAAAATCGGAAGTACTGATGAACAGTTGTTTGTCCCGTACCTGCCAGGTACCGGGCGGATATACAGCGGGTACCTTTGTTTTCAACGTCCTGTATATTTTCACTGTTTTTTGGTTCCATACTGTCCAGGCACCGGGATGCGGACTCAGGCCCCGTACAAAATTATGTAAGTCCTGCACGGGTCGGGCAAAGTTTATATGGCAGGTTTCGGTAAATATCTTCGGGGCGTGGGTGATTTCTGCGGCTTTCTGTGGCTGCGGACGGGCCGTCCCATTTTCAATAGCCCGCACGGTTTTCAGTACCAATGCTGCCCCCTGGTGCATCATGTGCTGGTACAATTCGCCCACAGTTTCATTTTCGCTAATGGGGATGCGCTCCTGAAAAAGAATATCGCCGGTGTCTATCTCGTGTTTCAGCAGAAAAGTGGTAATTCCTGTCTCTTTTTCTCCGTTGATGATGGCCCAGTTGATGGGAGCAGCACCTCTATATCGGGGCAGTAAAGAACCATGCAGGTTCAGGGTACCCAAAGGCGGCATGTTCCAGACTACTTCGGGCAGCATCCGAAAAGCAACCACAATTTGCAGGTCGGCTTTCAGGGTACGCAATTCCTCTATGAAAGCAGGTGATCTGAGCCTTTCAGGCTGTAAGACTGGCAGGCCATGCGCCAGCGCAGCCTGCTTTACAGCAGACTGCATCATGCCCTGACGGCCCCCCGGCTTGTCGGGAGCGGTCACTACAGCAGGTATTTCATAACCATTTTCAAGCAGTATTTCCAAAGGCGGCACTGCAAAATCGGGTGTTCCTAAATATATAATGCGCATAAAGTCAAAAAAAATAAAAACAGCCATAAAGACTGTATATTTGCGTCCGCAAAAGTACAATACTATGCCGGTTTATCAATTTATTTATTGCAGCAGGGCTACGACCCCCATGACTGATGAGGACTTGGTAACGTTACTTCACTCTTGCCGCTCCTTCAATGAAGCACATGCCATTTCGGGCATTTTGCTTTACGGTTACCACCACTTTATTCAACTTTTGGAAGGCGATAAAGAGGTAGTGAGGCATCTTTATTTTGACAGGATTATGAAAGATCCGCGCCACCACAAGTGCAAAATACTGACCGAAACCGATAATGCGGAACGGCGCTTTGACCACTGGGGCATGTCGTTTAAACGTCTGAACACAGAAGAACAATATTATTTTGCGGGCTATATAGACCCCGATTTGGAAACGGAATATGGGCGCGATTTGCTGGCTCCCTTGCGCATTATGGATGCCATTAGTATGATTGCGCCCGAATCCTGACAAAAATTAAGCACCATTACAAATTTTTGAATCCTTTATGAACGAGTCCTGGAATCCGCTCAGCCCTGAAGAAGAATACGTCATTGCCCAAAAAGGCACCGAGCGCCCTTTTACCGGAGAATACTGGAACCACAAGGGCAAAGGCACCTACCTCTGCCGCCGCTGCAACGCGCCCCTGTATCTGTCTTCCGACAAGTTCGACAGCGGGTGCGGCTGGCCTTCTTTCGACGATGAAATACCGGGGGCGGTACAGCGCAAAGACGACACTACCTTCGGGATGCGCCGCACGGAAATCCTCTGTACACAATGCGGGGGGCATTTGGGGCATGTGTTTCACGGCGAACGTATGACAGAAAAAGACACCAGACACTGTGTCAATTCGCTCTCGATCCGTTTTGTAAAGGCTGACAAATAACAGGACCGCTCAGGTGGCCTCAAATACCATTGCTTCGTTGCCCAATTTCCGAAAATCCACAGGGGTTACCGAAGAAACCCCCTGCTCGGGCATATACACCCCATAGATGGTGTCCACCGCTGTCATGGTGGCTTTGTTGTGGGTAACTACAATGAATTGAGATTCTTTGGAGAACTGACGGATAATTTTGTTGAATTTGTCAATATTGGCATCGTCCAAAGGCGCATCCACTTCGTCAAAAATGCAAAAAGGCGCAGGCTTGAGCAGGTAAAGCGCAAAGAGCAGAGCGGTAGCCGTCAGGGTTTTTTCGCCGCCCGACAGCTGGGCAATGGTCTGCGGGCGCTTTCCTTTGGGTTTTGCAATGATGTTGATATCGGACTCTAAAGGCTCGTCGGGTTTGGTCAGCACTAAATCGGCAGTATCCTCTTCGGTAAAGAGGGTGCGGAACACCTGTATAAAATTTTCGCGCACCTGTGTAAAAGATTCCAAAAAACGCGCTGTGGCCGTTTCTTCTATTTCTTTGATGGTTTGCACCAAATTTTCTTTGGCACTCAGAATATCCGCCCGCTGTGCGGAAATGGTATCGTACCGTTCTTTTATTTCATTATAGGCTTCAATCGCCAGCGGATTGATCTCTCCATAGGTATCTATGCGCCGTTTCAGGCTGTTCACCTCTTTTTCCAGCACATCGCGGTCGTATTGGGGATCAGGCTCAATATTGATGATGTCGTTTACGCCCATACTGAACTCTGCCCGCAGACGTTCGCCAATGGCCGTAATTTCAAATTTCACATCAGAAAATTTTTCTTTGAGCCGGTTCACCGCTACCTGCAAGTCCTGTTGGCGACGGAAGTTGTCGCGTTGCCTGTTTTCCAACTCGTGTATTTCGTTGCGTGCCTTAAAATAGACCTGTTCGGCGGCACCGAGGGCGGCCTCTTTCGATTTCTTCTCTGCATAGGCAGCTGTTAAATCCTGTTCCAGTCGCGCCAAATCTCCCACAATCAGCTGTACCTCATCGCCATTGCGGATACGAGCGGTCTGCGACTGGCCCATGACCTGCTGCAATTCCGAACGCCGTTTTTCCCGAAAGGTCAGTTCCTGCCGGAATGTATTCACCTTATTTTGCTGGCGGATGAACTCAATATTTTGCTGGTTATAAGTCTGGCTGGCCTGACTTAACAGGTCTGCCACCTCCCGGAAGGAGCCGTCTGTATTGGTGAGTCGGCTGCGGGCCTGCTCCACAAGGGCCTGTTTTTCTTCCAATTGACGATCTATCTGTACATTGGCTACCGTCAGGGTTTCGATGCGCTGATGGGCATTACCCGCCTGTGTGTCGAAGTTGGCCACAAAAGCAGAAATGTTGTCTAAGGTAGCCCGCAGACGCGCCGTCTCCTGATTTTGCCGATTGAGCGCTTCGCGTTCGCGTTGTAAATGAGCGCTTTGATCCGCCATTTTGAGGGCGTTCAGGTGGGTACGTACAGTGGCTAAGCGGCTGTTCAGCTGCTGTTCGGCCCCCTCCAATTGTTTGATCTCGGCTTCCAGCAGTTCCAGATTTTTTTTACGGCCTATCTTTTTGCCTTCAAACAGGCCAATAGAGCCGCCGGACATGGAAAATCTGCGGCGAATCACCGTTCCGTTGACAGAGAGCCGTGCACCTTCCCTCCCCTGCCCTGCTGCGGGAGGCAACACATGGGCCAACTGCTGCACAGGCAAATCGCTTTCCAAGATGACATTTTCTAACAGGAACGCAATTAAAGCGCGATAAGCCGGATCGGTTTGCACCACGTCGGTTGCAGAAATGCCCTCGGCAAAAAGCGCCAAAGGCGGTTCGTAGTCCTGAAAGGCTTCTAAAATAAAAAAATTGGCCCGGCCTTTTTGTGCCTTCCCCAACAGCCCGATGGCTTCTACGGCCTTTTCGACGGTGGGTACCACATAATAGTTGAGGCAGGGTTCCAGATAGGTTTCTATAGCCACCCGGTAGGCTTCCTGCACATAAATAAGATCGCTGAGCAGGGGACAGTCTTTGGCCCAGTCTTTTTGACGACTCAGAAACTGAATGCTTTCAGGAAAACCCTCTAAGCTTTCAATCATGCTTTTGGTGAGTTTAAACTCATTGCGGCGGGCATCCAACTGGCGATTCTGGAGGGTGAGCTCTTTTACCAAACTTTCCTGCTGCTGTTCTGCGGCAGTCATATCGGTTTTGCGCTTTTGCTCGGCGGCATCCAATGCGGCGATGCGTTCGCGCAAAATTGCTTCTGCTTTTTCCTGTTCCGCCAATTTGACCTCTAAACTTTGCATTTCCACGCGTCGGACGGCAATGTCGCTCATGGTGCGCTCTACGTCGCGGCGCAGGCCCTCTACCTGGGTACTCTGAATGGCCCTTTGCTTTTCCAAATCCACGATCTCGCGCTCCAGGGTTTGCTGTGCTTTGATGAATGCGTCTAAATCGCCTTTCAACAGCTGATGGTCGGCACGCACTTTTTCCAAACGCGCCTGTGCGGTCTTCAATGCCTCCTCTAAGTCGCCTTCCACATTGCGTTCGTAATTGAGATCGGTCTGATACCCCTCTATTTCTGCATCCAAAGTAGCCAATTGCCGACGGGCATTCTCCATCTGATCCTCCAGGCGGCGCAGGTCGTTACGGACGAAGGTTTCTTTCTGGGCAAGCATACTTTTTTCGTTTTCTTTGCCGCGTATGCGCCCTGTCAGCCGGTTGACTTCCTGCTGTTGCTCACTCAGGGAGGTCTCTTTGTCGGTGTGTTGTTTGCGCTTCGACTCAATGTCGGCTTCCACCAAGCGGGCCGAAGCTTCGGTTTTGCGGTATTCGTCTTCTTCGCGGGTAATCTGCCCTTCCAATTCGCGGTAATTCTTCTTGTGGCGGGCCAGATTGTGTACCGCCAGCTCGATGCTGTTCTTTTTGTACTCCTCCTTGATTTCGTAAAACTTCCGGGTGCGCTGCGCCTGTTTTTCCAACTTTTTCAGTTGGTCCTCTATCTCAAAAAGCAGGTCTTCGACGCGCTCCAAATCCGCAGCCGTAGCATCCAATTTTTGCCGGGTTTCGTGCTTCCGGGTTTTGTATTTGCTTACGCCCGCAGCCTGCTCGAACATGCGACGGCGCGCCTGTTCGCGGTCGCTGAGCATGTCCTCTACCATATTCAGCGCAATAATGGCGTAAGAATCAGGGCCAATACCTGTATCCAACAGCAGAGAAGTAATATCTTTCAGGCGGCAGGCCACCCCGTTGAGGCGGTATTCACTTTCGCCGCTTCGGTACAGGATGCGGCTGACGCTGACGGAGGTATATTCGGTGGGAAGTACATTTTTGGTGTTGTCAAAATTCAGGGTCACCTGTGCCATTTGGCCCTCTTTGCGCTTTTTGGTGCCGTTGAAAATGACAGAAGCCATTTTGTCCAAACGCAACTGACTGCTCTTCTGCTCGCCCAGCACCCAGCGCACCGCATCCACGATGTTGCTTTTGCCGCTGCCATTGGGGCCGACAATGCCAGTTACATCGTCGTTGAAATGTATAAGGGTTTCGTTGGCAAAGGATTTGAAGCCTTTTATTTCTAAGGAGCGAAGCCTCATCTAATGGTGGTAATTTGAGCCGTGAAATGCGATGAATCAACCGCAAAAGTACGCAAGGTATAAAGAACAAGAAGGAAAAAGGGTGATTTTCCCTAAAAATTTATCTGCCCTTCCTCAAATGACGATTTTCGGAGGTAAAAATGGCGAATTTTGCCCCGTCTGACCCGGCACATGGTCAGACTGCCGTATATTTGTCCTTTCAAACACGCAACACAGGGACACGCTGCTGCTCTATGCGCTATTTTCTTACGCTTTCTTATCTTGGTACGGCGTACCATGGCTGGCAAATGCAGCCCAATGCCCCCTCTGTGCAGGAAACCCTTCAAAAAGCATTGGGGCGCATTCTCGGCGGAGACTCGTGTGCAGTGACGGGCTGCGGCCGAACGGACACCGGCGTACACGCCTCTTATTATGTCGCTCATTTTGATACGGAAAAACCCCTGCCATTGGCCTTTCTGAAGGGCATCAACAGCATATTGCCCCCCGACATAGCAGTACAGCAGGTTGTGCCGATCACACAGACCGATGCCGATGAAAATCTCTTGCATGCCCGCTATTCTGCCACCCTGCGTTGCTACGAATATCATATCACAGGCAGAAAAGACCCGTTTTCTATACAGACAGCCTGGTTTTACCCTTTGTTGGAGCGCTTGGATAAAGAAAAATTGACCTCCGCCGCGGCCCTCATCCGGTCTTTCGATGCCTTTTTTCCTTTCTGTAAATCCGACAGTGGGGCCGACCATTACCGATGTCAAGTGGAAAATCTGCACTGGGAATTTTTGCCCGAACGGCAGCAGCTGGTACTCCATATTTCCGCCAATCGCTTCCTGCGCGGCATGGTGCGCCTCATCACGGGGGCATGTGTACAAGTGGCCAACGGTCAGATGGCCTTAACAGACCTGGAAAAAGCACTGCGCGAGCAGACCGTCCTCCCCAAAAGCCTGAGTGTACCCCCGCACGGTCTGTTTCTGACCGATGTGCAATATCCAATTCCCGCCCTGAATAACAGAAATCGCACAGCCCCGGTGCGCAACTGAACCGACCTCATTCGCATCACCGATTCCTGTTTTGGAAAAAAAATCTACTACGTATTGTCAACTGCGGTGTCATGCTGAACGAAGTGAAGCATCTGCCCAATCATCAAAAACGAGCATTTGAACATGGCCGGATTCTTCCTCCTGCGTCGTCAAAATGACACGCTTTAGGATTTTAACATATAATAATCCGAAGCGAAAATTATCGAATTAAATTTTTTATATTAATAATTCGATAATAATCAATTATTTATATTATAATCTCTCATCACTCATCACTATTTCCTAATCTTCAAATAGTCCAATATTTCATTGTAGATACCGCCTTCGTTGGAGAACAGGGCGTAATTTTTGGCGGTTGTAAACCATTCCTTGGTAGTGGAGCGGTGCTTCTTGACAGCCGCCTCCAAATCGCCTGTCTGAAGCGGGAGGGGTTGGCCACTGCGCATAGCCGACTCCAATTTCAGTTCCACCGCAATGTCCACCACCGCCTTCAGGTCTGCACCCGAAAATTCCGGTGTTTTTCGCGCCAGTGTGCGTGTATCTACCTGACCGAGGGGCTTGCCTTTTAACTGAATATCTAAAATGACAGCACGGGCGGCCTCGTCGGGGGGCGGCACGAAAATAACGCGGTCGAAGCGGCCCGGACGGCGAAAAGCAGGGTCTAAATGCCAGGGAGCATTGGTGGCCGCCAGAATAAGCACGCCTTCGTTATCGCCGTCTATGCCATCCATTTCCTGTAAAAACTGATTGATCAGTTGTTTGCCCGCGCTGTGCCGCAAGTCAGAGCGGTTAGATCCGAGGGCATCCACTTCATCAAAAAACAGAACACAGGGCGTGAGCGTACGCGCCTGCTCAAAAATGGCGTGGAGGTTCTTTTCACTTTGCCCCATCCACATATCCAGAATGTCGCTGATGCCCACTGAAATAAAATTGGCATTCACTTCTCCGGCGGTGGCGCGGGCCAGGTGGGTTTTCCCACAGCCCGGTGGTCCGTACAACAGAATGCCGCCCCCGATTTTCTTGCCATAAGCTTTGTACAGATCGGCATGTCGCAAGGGATGGATGATTTTCATCCGAATCTCCTCCTTCACCGACTCCATACCGCCAATGTCTTCAAAAGACACCTTGGGGCGCTCAATGTCCAGTAGTTTTTCGGCTCCTTCCAGCAACAAATCCCCGTGGGCAGCGATCCGTTCGGGTTGTGGCTCTTCCCCCTTTTTAATGGCCAGATTGATCTCTGACTCCAAAAATGCGTCTTTCAGCCGATCATCCAGAATGATTGCCTTTTCGTAGGATGCTCTCGCCTGTTCAGGCTGCCGGGCAGCCAACAGCAGGCGGGCATACAGCAACCAGGCGGCGGGCGGCGGCGCGGCATGTTTCAACACCTCTTCAATCAGTACCAATCCGGCGGAAGTTTTCTGCTGCTCGCCAAAAGCAGTTGCCAAGCCCATTTTTAAGTCCGGGTCGCCGGGGGCCTGTCTGAGTGCTTCCTTGAGCTCAATTTCCGCTTCGGGCCAACGCTTTCGGCGCAACAACTCTGCACAAAGGTATTTCCTGAGTGGGACATTATCAGGGGTGAGGCGCACAGCATCCATCAGCGATTGCAATTCATCCATACTATATTGTATTGATTATAAGTATTTTATGTATTTTTTTAATTCACCCATGAAAAACATCAGTGACCCAATCGTCGGTATTTTAGCCCGACTAATCCCCCCATCCGGGTTCCATTTCATCAGCTTTGGGTTGTTTGCGTACGATACCAAACTCGATTTCCTTCTGACAGCTGCCACAAATGCCATACAAATTCAGGGAGTGGTGGGTGATGCTGAAATTGAGCAGTTCGCCCACCATGTCTTTGATATTTTGAATACGCGGATCGCAAAACTCAACGACTTTTCCGCAATTGGCACAGATCACGTGGTCGTGCTGTTTGTATCCATACGACTTTTCATACTGGGCCAGATTTTTGCCAAACTGATGTTTTTTGACCAAATCGCAGGACACCAGCAACTCTAAGGTATTATAGACGGTGGCCCGACTGACGCGGTAGTTGCAATTCTTCATGTGAATATACAGGGCTTCTGCATCGAAATGGTCGGTACGCCTGTAAATCTCCTTCAAAATGGCAAAGCGTTCGGGCGTTTTGCGCAGGCCGCTCTTCTCCAGGTGGGCGGAGAAAATATTGAGTACCTGCTTAATAATGTCTTGTTCGTTGCGCACAAATATGGTTAATGTGGTAATTTGTTAAGGGGCCAACTGGCGGATATAGCCGCAAAGATAGTTTAGAATCGCTTAATTGGAGAACACCTACCAATTTTTAAATGTCGGCTCGGCAATTTCCAACTTCCAACCCGCATTTTCAGCCATAAAACGAATCATTTCGGTTATTTTTTGCGCCTGATCGCGGGCAGCAGGCAACAATTGACTTTTCTGCGCTTGGTCGCGGATCAGGTCTTTGGCCCGTTGATTGATGCGATTGTAGTCTTCCGGCGAAAAACGTTGAAACAGACCCTGCGAAATATCGTAATAATCCAGCGTATGGTCTATGCTCAAAATTTGTGGTTCGGCCAGGGCTGTCATGTGGATGGTTTTAGTAAGGGGATCTGCGGTAAACTGCATTTGTCCCAAGTCGTAGCCTGCCGAGACGGTGGCCCGCACCCGCACCAATACTTTTTTGTCCCAGAAAAAACTGAAATATCCCTGATATTCGCTGTAATTATACACTTCGGAAAACTGCCCCTCCACTGTCACGAATTTGGCTACCTCCTGTATTTTCTCCAACAGGACATCGGCGTTTTCCACAGTATGCCGATTGGGCGAAAAGTAATAAAACGCAGCGGCAGCACCCAGTGCAAAGGCAATAAGCAAACCGAAGAAACGGGAAAGGCGATTCATAAGTAGTGATGAGTGATGAGTGATGAGTATAATAAGATATTGATTATTAATTAGTTATGTGATATTCAAGCATAGGTCATTAGTGTTTGCCGATGGTCAGAGATGCGAAAAAGCCGTTTTACGCAATACTGCGCAAAACGGCTTTTCGTTCTGTTTTATGTGACCACGACTGGAGTCGAACCAGCACATCCGTAAGGACACTACCCCCTCAAAGTAGCGCGTCTACCAATTCCGCCACGTGGCCGCAACCGATAGTGAAAAGGCGTTCATGCCTCCTTTTTTATCAAAGCGGGCGCAAAGGTACGCGCTTTTTTGAATGCTGCAAATTTTTTTTGAGAAAAAAACAGGCGCTGCACAGGAGAAACACCGATGTTCACCTGCTCAAAAAATCTTTATACAGAAGCTGTAAATACGCCTTCGCCCGCATTTGGGCCGATTCGGACAGAGAGTCGCCGTAAAAGTGCCATTTTTTGGAAGAAAATTCGTAAAAACCGGCTGAATGCCCTTCCATCCAGCCCAGTCCGGTTTCATTGGAATAATAAGCAAAAGGCATTGGGTGAGGCAAAGCACCGGAAGAAGGGGCCGGCAAAGGGCGGCTCCACGGAAATTGCGCACGCATCTCAGGGGTGTACATACCGAGCAGACCGAGCAGTGTGGCGGGCAGGTCGTGGTGGTTGCACAGCGTACGCACTACCCTCCCCTGCTGTTCATCGGCCAGGGGTACTCCGCAAATGAGCAGGGGGATGTGTTTGGCCAAGGGCTGATCTCCCCCCAAACGCCCCGGTTGCAGCGATCCGTGATCGGCAGTGAACACGAACAGTGTACGGTCGTACCAGGGTTGTTGACGCGCCGCAGCCATAAAATGCCCCACAGCAGCATCGGTGAAAGCAGCAGAGCGCCGAAACAGGTCGGCCTCGTTGTCGAAGGACACCACTGCCGACTGACCCGGTATATCATAAGGGGGGTGCAGACTGAGGGTAAGGGCGGCGGCAAAAAAAGGTTCCGGCAGGGCCGTTATCTCCCGACAACAGCGCTGTAACAAGCGCTCGTCGTCCACGCCCCAACGCTGCGTAATATCTGCTTTCTCAAAATTGCTTTCCGACACGATGCGTTCAAAACCCTGACTGCGCAGCCACAACCCGATATTGGCAAAAGTCAGCCCGCCCCCGTAAAAAAAGGCGGTAGAATAGCCTTTCCCCTTCAAAATGCGCGACAAGCCGGGCAGTCGCTCCGATTTTTCGGTGAGAAACACAATGGATTGATCGGGCTGGGCCGGATATCCGCTCAAAATGGCGGGCAACCCCTGATCGGTGCGGAAGCCACTGCTGTAGCAACTGTCGAAGCGAATGCCCGTGCGTGCCAGCGCCTCTAAGTTGGGACACAGCCCCGGTGTGCCGCCCAAGTGTTCCACTACCTGTGCGGTCATGCTTTCCAATGCCACAATGACCACGTTCAGCGGCCCCTGTGTTTTGGTAAATGTCCCTTGCACAACAGCCGTACTATCCCCTGAAAACAAGGGATTCAGGCGTTGACGGGCCTCCGCCGCTTCCATAAAAACATAGGAAGACTTGGCTTCCCGACGCTCTATCAAGGTGTGTATCAAATGCCACGCAGTATTGGTGGCGGCATGGTTGTTGAAGGGATGTGTGGAATAACAAACCGCACTTTCGTTAATGGCCATTACGCCCGTACCCCCCCGAATGGCCAGTACTATCCCTGCAATATGCAGTGGAAACGCCAACAGCCCGTATGGTTTTGGTACAGGGATTGCCCAGTGGGCCGATACCCATCTGCCATACAGTATAAAAGCGCCCCGGACTAATAAGGCATACAAAAAAACCGCCCCCGCCATAAACAAAGGAGAAACAGAATCGAGCAAAGCTTCCGGCGAACGCATGTACTGCAATGCACGTGCATTCAGCAAAGTACCCCATTCAGGATAGAGAAATATATTGGCTCCGAAAACAGCAATCAAAACAGCAATCAGTATTTTATTATAAAAATCAATAATTTTTTTTAAATATATAAATATTTGATTTTTAAACAGTAAACTAATGAAATAAACGAATACAGGCAAGAGTACCAAATAGCCTGCCATGCTCGCATCCAAAGGCAAAGCGTAGCGAAATGCCTGCCAGGGCGACCCTGCATCGCCCGAGGGCCAGGCATAAGGTTGTGTCAGTAAGAAACCCAGCCGAAAGGCGGCAAAAAAAGCCAGCCAAAAAAACCACAGCCTGAGCCAAATGCCTGCCCACATTTTTACAGGCTGCGCCCATGAATGAAACGTATGCGAAAGAAACCTCATAAATTCACGCAAAAGTAATATATACTTAACACCAAAGGTGAAAAAAGCCGGACAAGACCGAAAATTCACTGATATTTTGGGTATTACGCTAAAACGTCTTACCTTTGCGCCGTGAAGCGCATCTTTGTCTGGATATTTATTATTCACTTCGCCACGGGTTACAATCCGGTGGCCGAACTTATGCGCCTTCCCCTCCTCATAGAGCATTATAAAATTCATAGGCAAACAGATGCCCCCCTTTCCTTTTCGCGGTATCTGTGGTTGCACTATTGTGACAGTACGCACCGGCAATCCGATGGCCGACACGCCGATTTACCCATGCACTGCACGTTTAAGCCACTTTCGGCCACCATTCTGCCGCAATACCCTGTCTTTGTATGGACCACAGAAGGCACTTTGTCGGACACGAAGCGAAAAATGCCCACAGAGGATGACCTTTTTTGGGATTCTCTTTTTTCAGGGGGCGTTTTCCGTCCGCCCATAGCATAAGTGTTTGTTGACACTTTGGCATTGTATCCCCTCCGGACAACTCCGCCAAGGGCATTTCTACATTTTTAGTTTACACAAAAAGCGGACCTCACTCAGAACTCCGTTTTTCGCTGCACCATTATGCTACAACATATCATTCATTTTTCCATACATCAAAAACTCATTGTCCTGCTGCTGACTTTGTGCCTGCTTTTATACGGCGGCTATCAGTTGACCCAATTGCCTATAGATGCCGTACCCGACATTACCGACAATCAGGTGCAGGTCATTACCACTTCTCCGGCGCTGGGTGCGCCCGACGTGGAACGGTTCATTACCTTTCCTATTGAACAGGCCAACAGCAACATACCCGGACTGAAACAAATCCGCAGTTTTTCGCGCTTCGGCCTCAGCGTGGTCACCATTGTTTTCCACGACGACGTGGACGTGTATTGGGCACGACAACAGGTAAGCGAACGCCTGCAACGGGTGCAGGCCGAACTGCCCGCCGGATTGGGGACACCGGGCCTCGCACCAGTCACGACCGGCTTAGGCGAAATATATCAATACATCCTACGCCCCAAACCCGGCTATGAAGACCGCTATTCGCCCGTAGAACTGCGCACCATGCAGGATTGGATTGTACGCCGCCGATTGCTGAGTGTGCCGGGCGTAGCCGATGTCAGTACCTTTGGCGGTCAGCTCAAACAATATGTGGTCAGCATCCACTCGGAGCAGCTCAAAGCACATAACCTGACCATCGGCGATTTATATACCGCATTGGCAGCCAACAACCAGAACGCCGGTGGCTCCTATATTGAAAAAGGCCCTACGGTACTCTTCATTCGCAGCGAAGGGCTGGTACAACAACTCTCTGATATAGAACAGGTTGTGGTAAAAACCACAGCTGCCGGACTACCTGTTAAGATCAAAGATGTGGCAACGGTGGGCTATGGCACAGCCACGCGTTATGGGGCCGTGTGCTACAACGACGAAGGAGAAGCCGCAGGAGCAGTCGTTATGATGCTGAAAGGAGAAAACTCCTCTTCTGTCATTCGACGCGTCAAAGACCGCATTGCAGAAATACAAAAAATGTTACCGGAGGGCGTGTTGATAGAACCGTTTTTGGATCGCACCAAAATGGTCAACAACGCTATCAGCACCGTGGAGACCAATCTCATGGAAGGTGCCCTGATTGTGGTATTCGTGTTGGTATTGTTTCTTGGCAACCTGCGGGCAGGTTTGGTAGTGGCCTCTGTCATTCCGCTGTCCATGCTGTTTGCGGTTATTCTCATGAACCGCTTTGGTGTAAGTGGCAACCTGATGAGCCTCGGTGCACTCGATTTTGGGCTGATTGTAGATGGAGCAGTGATTATTGTGGAAGCGGTGTTGCATCAGTTGTCGCACTCCAAAACGCTGGAACACAGCACGACTGCCCGCCTGACACAGGCACAAATGGACGAGCAGGTGGAGAAATCTGCCTCTAAAATGATGAATGCTGCCGTTTTTGGACAAATTATTATTCTTGTGGTCTATTTGCCTGTTTTTACATTGGAAGGCATCGAGGGGAAAATGTTCAAACCCATGGCCCAGACGGTGGCATTTGCGCTGCTGGGGGCCTTCATTTTGTCATTGACCTACATACCTGCTGTATCGGCTTTGGCGATAGGAAAGCACACATCTTTGGAACCCTCCTGGTCAGACCGGGTGATGGGGCGCATAGAGCGTTCGTTCCAGCATTGGCTGCAACGGGTGTTGCATTTTCCGCGTTGGACTATTGGCGCTGCTGTTACTGCTTTTGTGCTTTCTTTTTGGGTCTTATCCGGAATGGGCGGTGAATTTATTCCCGAATTGGAAGAAGGCGACTTTGCGGTGGATACCCGCGTGTTGACGGGAAGTAGTCTGAATACCACCATTGCCAGTACGCAGCAAACTGCCAAAATTCTTTTAGAAAGATTCCCGGAGGTGGAAAAGGTCGTCACCAAAATTGGAAGTGGCGAAATTCCCACCGATCCCATGCCCATTGAGGCGAGCGATATGATGGTGATTCTGAAAGATAAAAAAGAATGGACCTCTGCAAAGACATTTGACGAATTGGCAGAAAAAATGAGTAAGGCGCTGGCAGATGTACCCGGGGTAACAGCAGGGTTTCAGTATCCGGTACAAATGCGCTTTAATGAATTAATGACCGGTGCAAAACAGGACGTAGTATGTAAAATATTCGGTGAAAACTTAGATACGCTGGCAAAATTAGTCAACCGCTTAGGAGGGATTATCGGCGAAGTGCCGGGGGCCACAGAACTATACACAGAGGCAGTGACGGGGATGCCGCAAATTGTAGTTCGGCCCCGGCGCAGTGTACTCGCCCAATATGGCCTGAGCGTGGAAACTGTCAATCAAACGGTGCAGGCCGCTTTTGCCGGCGCAATAGCCGGACAGGTATTTGAAGAAGAAAAGCGATTCGACCTGTTGGTACGCTTAGATCCCAAGGAACGCCGGGACATCAGCGATGTGCAAAATCTGCTGATTGCCACGCCCACAGGCCAGCAGATTCCTGTAGGCCACGTGGCAGATGTGGAGATAACCGAAGGAGCTAATCAGATACAGCGCGAAAATACCCAACGGCGCATCATCGCAGGGTTCAATGTACGAGGCCGCGACGTACAAAGCGTAGTCAACGAATTGCGGCAGCGGGTGAACGGGGAATTGGAGTTCCCGACAGGCTACTATATCAATTATGGCGGCAGTTTTGAGAACCTGCAGGCCGCCAAAGCCCGTTTAGGCATTGCCGTCCCAGTGTCGCTTCTGCTCATTTTTGCCATGCTGTATTTTGCTTTTGGTTCTGTACGCCAGGGATTGCTTATTTACACAGCCATCCCATTGTCAGCAGTAGGCGGCATTTTTGCCCTGACGCTGCGTGGCATGCCTTTTTCCATCTCCGCAGGCATCGGATTTATTGCGCTTTTTGGCGTGGCTGTGCTGAACGGGATTGTCCTCATTACAGAATTTAATCGTTTATATAAGGAAGGGATGCACGATTTGCGCCGGGTCGTTTTGCAAGGCACTAAAATACGGCTGCGTCCTGTACTGATGACCGCCTCGGTGGCTTCGCTTGGCTTTTTGCCGATGGCTTTCAGTCATGGGGCAGGGGCGGAAGTACAGCGGCCGCTGGCCACAGTGGTAATCGGTGGTTTGATTTCAGCCACCCTGCTCACCTTGTTTCTGCTGCCCGTGCTGTACGTCATGTTCGGACAAAAACGGAACCGGGGCTTAGGTAAAATCACAAATAATTCATAATCAATGATTTATGACACTCATCACTCATCCTTCATCACTCATCACTGCTTAATATGAAATACTCATTTTTGGTTTTATATCTTTCCCTTATGGCCGCCTGTACACGCCCTGCCTCTTCGGAAAATACAGCGGCATCAACGACACAGGACTCCGTCGGTAGCGCTCAGGTAATCACGCTCACTTCGGAGCAACTGAAAAACGCCCGCATAGAAACGGGTACGCTCCAGACGCGTACGATGGGTACACCACTGAAGGTAAACGGTTTTATGGACGTGCCGCCCCAACAAATGGTGTCAGTCAGTTTTCCACTTGGCGGCTACGTGAAATCCACTAAATTGCTGCCGGGCATGCGCATAAAGCGCGGCGAAACATTGGCCATTTTGGAAGACCCGCAGTACATCACCTTACAACAGGAGTACTTGTCCTGTAAAGCACGTATGGAATATTTGTCCGCCGATCTCGCCCGACAGGAAGACCTCAATCGCGATCATTCGGCAAGCGACAAGGCCCTGCAATTAGCCCGCTCCGAGTACCAGACCCAGTATATCGCCTCCAAAGCATTGGCTGAAAAACTACTGCTCATCGGACTTGACCCGGACCGGCTTTCCCCGGAGGGCATTTCACGAACGGTAGTACTTCGCTCGCCCATAGACGGCTATGTATCAGCCATAAAGGTCAACCCCGGCAAATACGTCGCCCCTACCGACGTACTTTTTGAGTTGGTAGATACACGCAATATGCACCTGAATCTGCGCATTTTTGAAAAAGACATCCGGCAACTGCGCATTGGACAAAAGGTACACGCCCACACCAATGCAGATGCAGTTGCCACGTATTCCGGCCACATCATCCTGATCGGTCGGCAGGTGGGCGAAGACCGCAGCATCGAAGTACACTGCCACTTAGACAATTCCGCCGCCACGCTTTTACCAGGCATGTTTATGACTGCCGAAATCGAATCGGAGCATCGCAATGCCCAAGTGGTGCCTGCCGACGCAGTAGTACGTTTCGACAATAAACACTACATTTTTGCGGCCACCGCCCCCGATACTTTTGAGATGGTGCAAGTAGAGCCTGGCACCACAGAGGCAGGGTATATGGAACTGACCGGAAGCTCGGAAACCGCACTGCGCAGTCGCCCAATCGTTCTGAAAAACGCCTATACCCTATTGATGAAGATGAAAAACACCACAGAATGATGCGCATAGTCGAAGCAGAAAGATCACCTGCTATTGTCCGTATCAACAGAAGAGGCACCATGCAGGCATAAAAAGGCAATGACCGGATGCACCCATTGTGCGCTCCGGTCATTGCTCTTAAAAGGGCTGTAAAGGAAGGATTCGAACCTCCACGGGGCAATTAGGAAACGCTTAAGCGCTCTTTATTTCGGAATCCCCACCCCCGAGACAGGAGGGCTTGGCTGCCAATTTCAACACTTCACAGAATAAATCAAAAAATGTACAACACTCCTGTTTTCTATTTTTTGATAATGCAAAGGTAAGTACATTGACTATTTTTTTGCAAATTTTTTAATTATTTTTTTAAAAATTTACATTTCATTCAATTATTTTCAAATTTATTTGCAATTTTAGCAATTTTAGTTTTAAAAAAGGGTCTGTTTTTTTGAAAATGTAAACAACAATAAGAGGGGATTTTTCGCTTTTTCATGTCCTCTAAGGGGGAGGCTTAAAAATTAGGCACCTCCAAAAAATATTTTTTCTAATTTTGCGGGGTAAAACGCCCCTTTGAATGTACTCTGTGGTTCTTCTCCTTTTCACCCTTTTATTTTACTATTCAGCACCCTGATCTATGGTCAACCTGATGCCCGACACTGCTGAACGCCAGCAGATCATTGATAACAACAGCGAATATACCCTTTTCTCGTGGTCAAAGCAAAAAGGCAATAACCCGATTGCGGTCGAATCTGCAGAGGGGGTTTATCTGTACGACTACGACGGCAAGCGCTATATAGATTTTTCTTCGGGCCTGATGAATGTCAACGTCGGGCATGGCCACCCGCGCATTGCAGAGGCTGTACTGCGGCAAATGCAGCAGGTCAGCTACGTCACGCCCTCCTGCGTGACCAAGGTCCGTGGCGATCTGGGCAGGAAGTTGGCAGAAATCACCCCCGGCAACCTCAAAAAAACCCTGTTTACGGTGTGCGGAGCCACATCCATTGAAAACGCCATGAAGCTTGCGCGCCTTTACACCGGCCGTCACAAAATTATCACCCGCTACCGGGCTTTCCACGGGGCTTCGTACGGGGCCATGACTGCCGGAGGCGACCCGCGCAAATTGGCATCCGACAGCCAGCAAGTACCCAACGTGGTCCATGTGGAAGATGCCTACTGCTACCGTTGTCCCTGGTCGCAGGAGATTACGAGTTGTCGGCGCGAATGCGTCTCCCATATCGAGCGCGTCATCGAATTCGAGGGGCCGGAAAACATAGCCGCCATTCTGATGGAAGGGGAATCGGGGTCTTCGGGGTGCATCAAGTACCCGCCGGACTACTGGCCCCGCCTGCGGGCTTTGTGCGATAAATATGGCATTCTGCTCATCGCCGACGAGGTCATGAGCGGTTTTGGACGCACCGGCAAGTGGTTTGGCGTGGATCATTTTGGCGTAGTACCCGATATGATTGCCACTGCAAAAGGCATTACCGCAGGTTACCTGCCCTTTGGTGCCCTGATTGTGACGGATACCATTGCCGATCACTTCAATGAGCGACCGCTCATGCTGGGCCTCACCTATTCTGCCCATCCGGTGGCTTGTGCCGCCGCTTTGGAGACTTTGCAAATCTATGAAGACGAAAATCTGATCGAAAATGCCCGGCTTATGGGCCATTATGTGGAAGAACAGGTGGCCCTTCTGGCGCATCAACATCCCTGCATCGGCGATTTTCGAAATACCGGACTGCTGGGCTGTATCGAAGTGGTAAAAAATCGCTATACCAGAGAACCTATGGCCCCTTTCAATGCCAAACCCCACGAAATGACGGTTATGAATGCAGTAGCGGCAAAAATTCGGGAGTTGGGGATGTACACGTTTGTGCGCTGGAACTATGTGTTTATCGCCCCGCCTTTGTGTATCACCCGCGAGCAGATAGATGAAGGTCTGGCCATCATTTCGCAGGCATTGAAAATTGCAGATGCAGCCTGCGAAGGGTAGCCGGTTGCATAAACAGGCGGACAAAAAAGACAAATATAAAATAAAAAGCCACTTGCATGAAGTTATTTCGGGCTAAATCTCCTATTTTTGCGGCGATTTAGCCCGAAATAAAAAAATATATCGGGCTAAATCTTCTATAATTATGCAACAGGTATTTATTGGAAGGAAGGAAGAATTAAAAATTTTGGACAAAGCCCTGCAATCCGAAGAGCCGGAAATGGTAGCCGTGATTGGCCGCAGAAGGGTAGGTAAAACGTTTATGATCCGGGAGGCATGCAAGCAGAGCATTGACTTCGAACTGACAGGTGTTCAAAATGGCACTTCGAGACAACAATTACAAAATTTCGCGGACAGACTGACTTTTCACGCGAAGCCGCTCTTTCCCTTTCAACGGCCCTCCAACTGGTTTCAGGCATTCCAATTGCCCTGTTCAGGGAAGCCACCCAGACCAATAAACAGATTTTTCTGACCCTCGTTACGCCCTTTCCACTCATCGCCAATGAGCACAGCCTCGGACTTGCAGATCAGGCTTTGGACATGGATATATTTTTTGAGTAGCACTTATCGCTACTTACAGTTAAAACCCCTCCACCTGCGGTTGCCGATACCTCAGCCACCACTTTTGCAGGGCCTTCAATTCGTATGGGAAGGCGTAAAAGCCCGTTTTCCAGCGCGGGGCAGCCAAAAAAGGCATCACCCGGCGCTGGAAAGACGTGAGCTTTTGATCGGATATGGTCGGATAACGGGCATCCAGTACGGTTTCAAAGTGCCGGATGTAGCGGATCATGGCCGGGGTGAGCCATGGCGTGAGGGGGTTTTTGCGCAGGTCGAAAGCGGTCCATTGCGGCTGAAGCCAGTCCTCTAACCGCTGCGGAAACCGGAAACCCGCTTTGGTAATGCGTTCATACAATTCAGAGCCGTGCGTGGGAACGGGGGAATACACATAAAGGATAATTTCGGTGGCAGGATTGACCGCTTTCACCCGCCGGATAAAGGCCGTATCCGCTTCCAATTGTGTCCACACGGCCGCCTCCGTGTCTCCCGGAAAGCCCAACACAAAAGAATATTCAGGAATGATGTCAAAGCGGCGCATCCGGTCGGCAAAGCGCAGGATTTGGTCGCCCGTTTGTTTTCCCCCTTTGTCCATTTGGCGCAACAGGGTGTCGTTGCCCGTTTCAGCCCCAAAAAAAATCATTTTGCAACCGGAACGCCGCATTTTCAGCAGGGTCTCGTCGCTGTACTGGTCTATGGTGTCTATGCGCCCCTCGCCCCACCATTGCATATTGCGGTCCATCATGCGTTCTGAAAATTCCAGCACCCGTTTTTCGCTTACAAAGAAGTTGTTGTCGTGAAATTCCACGCTGTCTGCCCCCCATTTTTCCTGTACATAACACACATCCTGAAAAATGGCAGCAGCAGATTTCCCCCGCCAGCGGGCTTCGTAAATAGGAACCACGGCACAAAAGGAACAACTGAACGGACAACCCATACTGCTGTGATAGGCAAGCGTACGCCTGCCGAGGAAAGTGGGCGGCAGGTAGCGATGCAGGGGATAGAAGCGATCTAAAAAGTCGTAGGGAAGCGCGGGCAAAGCATCCTGATCTGCCAAAGCGGCCTTTGCGTTTTTTATCACATCGCCCTGCGGGGTTTTCCACACCAGGTTGGGGATAAACTCGTAGGGCGTTCCCTGCTGCAGGGCCTCCAAAAGCACCGGAAAGGCATGATCGCCGGGGCCATAAATTACAAAATCCACCCAGCCGCTTTCCATCACTACCTGATATTGGTTGGAGGCAAAATATCCTCCCCAAATGGTAATAATCTCCGGGAATTGCGCCCGAATGCGTTGTGCAAAAGGAATAGCCTGCTGCAATTGGGGGCCGGGCATCACCGTGCAACCAAAGTAGCGAAACGCCCCTGTCATCAGATAGTGTTCTATCTTCAGCCAGGGGTCGGCTTCCAGATTGCCATCCACAAAAACAAAGTCGAAGCGCCCGTAAATAGAGGCCCCTACCTGTAAAATGCTGTTGGGTATGCGGTGTTTGGCCGACGCACTGCGCGGGTTAAACAGCAGGACTTTATTGCAACTCACCATCAGGCAGTATGGTGCGTGTCCACCGCAGCGCGCCTTTTGCGTCGAACACTTTGATCTCTAAACGGCGCTCCTTGCGTGGCCCGCTAAACTGCATGATGGAAAAGTTATGCTCGTCTGTCACCGTACCCTCTACCCGGTTGGCATTCGGGGCAAGCGTGGCTGCATTTTTAAACGAACCGGAAGTAAACGCGGAAGTCGTCAGGTCATATACCCAGTTGCCTACCCTGTTTTTATAGCGGCTTAACTCCGTAAAATGCTGATCGCCTGTCAGAAAAATCACTCCCTTGATTTTTTCTTTTTCAATATGCTCCAAAATAGCATCGCGTTCTTCCTTGAAAAAATGCCAGTGGGTTTCGCTATTGTCGTTAGTAGTGAGCATTTGCCCGCCAATGGCCACCATTTTAAAAGGGGCCTGACTGGCCGCCAGAGCTGCCAGCAGCCAGTCCGTTTGGGCCTGTCCCAGAGCGGTACGCGGGCAGGTACCGCATTCATTCGGAGCGCGGTAGTAACGGTTATCCAACAGGAAAAAATCTATATCGTTATACTGAAAAAACGTTGTACAACCCTTGCTGCCCGGAATGCCATAAGTGGGATTGCCCCAAAAAGCCTCGAACACTTCGGCAGCAGTTTCTTTGTGTATCCAGGTGCCGTCGCTGTCATTGGGGCCATAATCGTGATCGTCCCAAATGGCATAGTGGGAGGTGGCTGCCAGCAGGGACTGTAGTTCCGGGGTAGAGCGGTCGTGGGTATAGCGGTGCAGCATACCGCTGCGCGTGGACCAGTCAGGCTCCCGATAATAAACATTGTCGCCAAGCCACAACATCAAATTGGGTTTTTGGGCAGCAATATGTCCGAATATCTGATAATCTGAGCCATAAGGAGTACCGGGTCGGTCGTACTCTGTCTCATTGATGTAGGCGCAGGAACCAGTGGCTACTGAAAAGGTGGGCGGATCGGTGCGCCACCGCCAAATGGGTTGTGTGGTGAAGGTCAGGGGATAGGGCCGCACAATCGGAATTCCGTCAAACAATATTTCGTACTGATAGGTGCGCCCCGGTTCAAGATTCCCTACAGCCCATTTCATGGTGTAAGCAGTGCGCGCCTGTGGCGTGACGGTCTCTAAGGTACGCATGGTTTCGGGCTTACCGGCTTCCCAGTAACGGAGGACAGCAGGAACGGGGCCTTTGGCCTGCACCCAGACCAGGACTTCCCGCAGATCCGCGTAGCCTAACATGGGGCCACTTTGCAGGGCTGCGTTGCCTGCAAAAACCAGGGTGGAAAGGGCATGACGCGGGTTGGCAACTTTGTTGGCGCACCCGAGAGGAAACAGCAAAGCTGTTAAGAGAAGAAAACGGAAAACAAAAGAGGAGGGTAAGAACATAAGGTAAAAAGATATGGAAAATGCTTTGGAAAGGCAAAGATACAGCTTTTACAGATAGGACATTCGGAAAAGTTTTCCGTTGCTTCTGCTGCATTTCCGCATACTTACACGCGCACTTTTTCGTTAATAGGGCCACTAAAAACTACTTTTATTCAAGTCATGTATCAGCTGCTCCGTCTGAAACCATCTGTCATATCTTTCCTTGCCTTTTCACTTTTCTCTACTTTTGCTTTTGCACAAAAATCCGGGCTGGAGGTCTCGCGCAGCAGCGCCATAGACCGAAGCAGTGCTGTTCAGCATGTCGCTATGGATGCGACAGGGGTGCGCTGGGTAGCCAACGATCAGGGGGTTTTTCATCTTAAAGGCCCGGACATTGCCACTAAAAAACTACTGTCGGAAGGCACGACCACTGTGGCTAAGTTTCACGGCGGCAACATGGATTATGTCTTTTCAGAGGCAGAATTTCGAAAAGTAACCAACACAGACAGTAAAATCACCGCAGCCTGGTACGACGAACGCACCAAGCATTTGCTGATCGGCACGCAGGAGGCGGGGCTTTTTCAATTAAAGACAGAACCCGGGTTACAGTTAGTCGAAAAATATACAACGGGCAACTCCAAAATGAAGTCTAATCATGTGACGGTCATTTTTTTGGACAAATCCGGGCGTTGGTGGGTAGGTACCGTTGAGGGGCTGATGTTTGGAACACCCGGCAAGTGGAAAGCCAATCTGGACAACTACGAGATACGTCGTGTGCGAGAATACGGCACCGAAATGTACCTGTTAGGCGACGGAGAAATCATCCGCACTGTGGGGGGCGACAAATGGACCACTATTGTGCTGGACGAAAGCAAGGTTGAAAACGAGGTCATGGACTTCGACATAGATAAAAATGGCAAAATGTGGGTGGTTTCGGGAGTCGTGACCTCCTACAATATGCTCGACGATAAATACCAGGTATTTGACGGGGCAGAAAATTATGCCAGCTACTACGGACATACTATCATGGTAGACTTGGACGGGAATGTCTGGATAGGTACGACGGACAAGGGCTTGTACTACATTTCCAAAGGTCAGTCGGTGGATATCGAAACCATTGTGGAGAAAGGCATAGACTGCAATGGCAACGGCCGGGATGCGGAATTGCGCGTCCGTTTGCTGGGTGGCACGCCGCCCTTTGAATACGCCTGGACAGGCGGGCTGTCGGGAGACAACCCGAAAAATGTTGGTCCCGGCAATTATGAAGTGACGATTACAGATTCCAAAGGCCGTGCGCGGGTAGCGCAAATTCCCGTTCCTGATACCCGAATAAAAGTAACAGTAAAACAAAAAAAGTCCGCGTCTGCTCCTAACCAGTCCGATGCCGTAGCGGAATTGGACATTATCGGCAATGCTTCCGGCATCAAAGTACTATGGGACAACGGCGAAACGATGGTAACGGCAGTCAAATTGGTACCCGGTAAACATACCGCAACCATCACCAACCAAAAAGGGTGCTCCGCAACTGTCAGCATAGACATTACTGCAAAAGAGCTGGCACTGGAAGCAGAGTGGAAAGACAGAGGCAATGGGGTGCGTTGTGCAGACGAGAAAAAACCGGTTTCAATCGGGGTAGCCGGTGGAAAACCCCCGTACAACTACCAATGGAACACGCCGGGTTTAACTGGCGAAACCGTAGAATTGGGAAGTGGCGACCATAGCGTTACCGTGTCGGATGCCGCCGGAATTAAAAAAGTACTGAATTTCACCATTAAAAAAGTACAACCGCTGGTAGTCACTGCCACTCAGGACAGCCCGGCAAGTACCAACAAACAGGATGGAAAAGCCATAGCACGGGCTGTCAATGCCCTTGCACCCGTCACTTTTGCCTGGGATAATGGCGAGACAGGCGAGACAGCTTCAAATCTTGCTCCCGGAAAGCACACGCTTACCGCCACCGATGCCAATGGTTGTATCGCTGCTGCCATTGTAAATATCACAGAAGACATCCAGACACTTTCGGTACAACTTTTACAAAAGGAAAAAATCAAATGTGCAGGACAAAAAGTCATGGTGCAAACCCGGGTGTCGGGCGGTAAAAGCCCCTACCAGTACACTTGGGGCATGAACGGACAAAGCAATGAGCAATTGGGCGAAGTGGGGGCTGGCAATTACGCGCTGACCGTCACAGATGCCGCAGGAGGCAAAGCAATGGCCACCCTGTCTGTGGAACAGCCCCAGCCGCTTACGGTCACCATTGCCCCCCAAAGTCCGGCCTCGACCGGCAATGCAGATGGCAGAGCCAATGCACAGGGGCAGGGGGGCGCTTCGCCCCTGAGTTTCCAGTGGGATAATGGAGAATCGTTGCCCAATGCCCAACAACTCGCTCCGGGTCTGCGCGGTGTAACTGTCACAGATGCCAACGGCTGTACCGCCGAAGCCACCATACAAATTACGGAAAATATTCTGCCCCTTAGTGTATCTCTTGTAGAAAAAGCGCCGGTCAAATGTTTTGGGGATAAAACTGCTGTTCTACAGGCCAATGTATCAGGAGGAAAAAAGCCCTTCCAATACGCATGGAGTGCCGTGGGAATGAACGGCATGCAGCCCGCCAATCTGGCTTCAGGCGACTATAGCGTAACAGTCACAGATGCCACTGGTACAAAAGCCACTGCCACTTACCGCATTCAGCAACCCGAAACCCTGTCTGCACAGATTGACATCCTGTCGCCTGCTTCCGCAGGCAATGACGACGGCAGGGCACAGGCATTGCCAAAGGGGGGTACCGATCCGATTAATTACGCATGGGACAATACCGAAAAAACTGCTGTTGCCCAGCGCCTTTCACCCGGCAAACGCAGTGTCACCCTGACGGATGCCAATGGCTGTACTTATAGCGCCAGCACAGAAATCACTGAAAACATCCTGCCCCTTTCCATAAAGGTAGTAGAAAAGAGCGCTGTGCGCTGCGCAGGCGATAAAGGAAGTCTGAGCGTGGAAACAACAGGAGGCAAAGGCCCCTTTCAATATAATTGGAACTACCCCGCTGCGAAAGGCAACAACCCTGTTGATCTGGAAGGTGGCCAGTATGTAGTTACGGTTACCGACTCCAAAGGTGTGACTGCTACCGGCACAGCGGCTTTTCCGGTATTGGCTCCTTTAGAAATGACCATCAGCCGCAACCTCGGAGTCAGCAAAGAGGGAGCGAGCGACGGCAAAGCCGCAGTGGTAATCAATGGCGGTATCCCCCCCTACACGGTCGTATGGGACACCAAACAAAACGGTCTCAATGTCAGCAAATTACCACAGGGAACACACTATGTGCGCGTAGCCGATGCGAAAGGGTGTACCCAAAAAATAGATTTCACAACCGATAAACGCATTTTGCCCGAATTGACCGGCGCAGTGGAAAACGGACAGACCATTCGGATGCGGCTCCTGAATTTCCAGACAGACAGTTCGTCCATTACTGCGGAAGCCATACCCGTTCTGGACGAACTGCACGATTTTCTGGTTATTAACAGCGGCGTAGTCATAGAAATTGGCGGTCACACCAATAACCAGCCCTCCGATGATTTTGCTGACAGGCTTTCTACTGCCCGTGCCAAGTCCGTAACCGATTATTTGGTGGGCAAGGGCATAGACGCACAGCGCGTCTTATACAAGGGATACGGAAAACGCTACCCCATTGCGAGCAACCTCAACCCGGAAGGTCGAAAAGTAAATCAGCGCGTGGAAATTAAAATATTAAAAGTGTCAAGGTGATTGACAGGGCTTGTGTACCTTTGCCGCCTGAAAGAAAGACACCTATGAAATATTTGCTCCTTATTATATATGTGGCGGTGCTTTGTGGCGTTTCCTGCCAGCCACCGGAGAGCGCCGAGAAACACAAGAACGCAGGCGTTGTCAATATAGACCTCAATAATGCCAACGTTCAGAATCTGTATAATTTTCAGGATGCTCGCAAAACAGACAGCCTTTTGCGCTATTTGAGCGTCCCGGAGGCAACCAGTCGCTATATTGCCGCTATGGCTTTTGCTTCTGTGCGCGATACCACGCCTGCCGTTGTGGACGCTTTGGCGGCCTTGCTCAAAGACCCGGTGGAAGATGTAAAAATCGCGGCCGCTTTTGCGCTGGGCCAAACAGGGTCTGCACGTGCAGAAGCGCCCCTGATACGTGCTTTCGCCGCAGGTGATGCCAATTCGGAACACCAGCGCCTCAATGCCATCATACTGGAAGCCATAGGCCGCTGTGGTTCATTGGCCAGTCTGAAGAATATGGCTGCCGTGACCACTTACCTGCCCACCGATACCCTGCTCTTAGAAGGTTTGTGTCGGGCAGTGTATCGGTTCGGCCTGCGTCAAATTACTGATCCTGCCGCCACTGCCCGCATGGTGCAATACGTTTCGGACGACCGCATTCCGCACCCGGCCCGCCTCATGGCAGCCCATTATCTGGCCCGCACCAAGGACCTGAGCTTAGACAGTACCCAGGCCATCCTGCTGACAGCGGGCTTTCTGCGCGCAGGTGACCACCCCGGTATCCGCATGGCCATAGCGAAAGGTATAGCCAAATCAAAAACTGCCCCCGCTTTTGCCATGCTTTCCCGCGAAGTAGTGCGGGAAAAGGATTGGCGGGTACAATGCAACCTGATACAGGCATTGGCCAAATTTGATTTTGACACGGTACGCAATTTGGTGATGCCCCTTGTGCGAAGCGAGAACGCACACGTCAGCCGAACAGCCGCCGAGTTCTTTCTGGAAAATGGTCAGGCCAAAGACGGAGACTATTACTGGCGACAAATCCGCGACGGCAATGTGTCCATGCCCGCACAAATTGCGCTGTTGCGTGCTTCCAATCGCTGGCTGACCGGTGGTGCCGAACCCGAATCTAAGGACTACATCAACTACCGCCTCAAAGAGATTTATCAGCAGTCGAAAAGCCCTTACGAACGCGCTGCCTGCCTCACGGCATTGTCGGAATTTGGCTGGAATTACCGTTGGATACACGACAAAGGATTTAATGATGCCCATCCGGTGGTCAAGTCCACAGCCGCAGAAGCCCTTTTTAATATTGCTAAGAAACCCAATTTTTACAATTTTTTTGGAGACGGCAGCAAAGGGGTGCGCCGGGAGCTGTATTTGTATCTGAGGGAAATTATCACAGGTGGAGACCCCGGCATGATTGCAGCTTCCGCAGAAGCATTCAAGATCGAAGCGCTGAACTTTCGCTCCATGCGTGACAGCGTCCGTACGGAAGAGCTGGCTGCTGCATTGGGCCGTCTCAAAGCACCCAGAGACATAGAAGCCATTATGGCTTTAGAGAAAGCCATCGCCTATTTCAACGGACAGCCCGATCCCGCTCCTTCCAAACCTGCCTATAACCATCCGATTGAATGGGTACGCCTGAAAACCCAAAAGCAGGAGATGACCGCCACCATCACAACCAATAAAGGTGCCATAGTCCTTGAATTGTTTCCGCATATCGCCCCCGGTTCGGTAGCCAATTTTCTCTCGTTGAGCGCACAGGACTTTTTCAGCGGCAAGGCATTCCACCGGGTTGTTCCCAACTTTGTAGCACAGGGTGGTTGCCCGCGTGGCGATGGCTATGGAGCATTAGACTATACCATCCGCACCGAAATTGGCCTGGAGTACTATCGGGACGAGGGATATGTCGGAATGGCTTCAGCGGGAGCAGACACCGAAGGAACACAATTTTTTATAACCCATTCCGCCACGCCCCATTTGGATGGTAACTATACCATTTTCGGAAGAGTAAAGTCCGGCATGGAGGTCGTACATCAGTTGCAACCGGGAGATAAAATTGAAAAAGTCCAATTCTAAATCCTGTTCCGGCTGGCTATGAATGTCTATTTTGATCTGGATCAATTGCCGCATTTCAGGAACACAGCGGTCACCATAGGCTCCTTCGACGGGGTACATCAGGGCCATCAGCGCATTCTGGAGCAACTCCGCCATTTGGCAGCTCGATGCGGCGGAGCAGGCGTAGTAGTGACTTTCGATCCACATCCGCGCACTGTATTGAGACCGGACGATCAGCATTTTAAACTGATCAACACAACCCGCGAAAAAATAGCGCTTTTAGAACGATATGGAGTGCAACACCTTGTGGTGGCACCTTTCAATGCAGCCTTTTCTCAATTGAGCGCCCGCTCCTATGTCGAAGATTTTTTAATTGAAAAATTTCATCCCCGTTATGTGGTGATTGGATACGACCATCACTTCGGAGCCAATCGGGAGGGCAACATAAATCTTTTGCAACAATATGCCCGGCGTGGCATGTTCGAGATCGTGGAAATACCCGTTGAGGAAACCGACCACATCGCCATTAGCTCTTCCAAAATCAGGCAGGCCCTTGAACGAGCTGAGCTGCCTGCTGCCAATCGCCTGCTGGGTCACCCGTGGTCGCTGTCGGGAAAAGTGGTGGAAGGGAACAAAATCGGGCGCACCATTGGTTTTCCAACCGCCAATATCCACATAGAAGACCCGTATAAATTATTGATTCCCAATGGTATCTACGCCGCTACAGCTTTAAACGAACAATGGCCTGCCATGCTGTATATCGGAGACCGCCCCAGTATTCCCGGTGCCAAAGGGCGGGTGGTGGAAGCCCATTTGTTGGATTATGAAGGCGATCTGTATGGCCAATATCTGGAAGTGTATGTACACGATTTTATTCGGGCAGACAAAAAACTGTCCGGCCTGGAAGCGCTGCGGCAACAAATTGAAGCGGACCGACTTGTCATTCAGGAGCGACTGGCACAGCTTCCGGCACAGCTTTTGACACAAACCAATTAAATGCAAATTGTTTCCCATTCTTCTGTTGGGGTGCTTTCGCCAAATGCTGTGGCCATTGTCATTCTCAACTACAACACCCGCCAACATTTAGAGTTGTATCTGCCCGGGGTCGTTGAACACAGCACAGGTACCCGGATAATTGTGGCCGACAACGGGTCGCCCGACGACTCAGTGGCTTGGGTGCGCACGCACTTCCCGCAGGTAGAGGTACTGGATCTGCCACAAAACTACGGCTTTGCACAGGGCTACAACGAAGCGCTCCGACAAATAGAGGCGGACATCTACGTAATTCTCAATTCCGACGTGGAAGTGACACCCGGCTGGCTGCAACCTGTAGTGGAAGCAATGCACTCCGACCCGGCAATAGGCGTTGCCCAGCCCCGCATATTGGCCTGGCAGAGCAAAAAACAATTTGAGTACGCAGGTGCAGCCGGCGGATGGATAGATTTTTTGGGCTACCCGTTTTGTCGGGGGCGTATTTTCAGCTACTCCGAACAAGACGAAGGCCAGTACAACGATCCACAGCCCTGCTTCTGGGCCACAGGGGCTGCTTTTTTCATTCGCGCCCGCCTCTACCATGCTTTAGGCGGCTTCGACGGCGACTATTTTGCACATAACGAGGAAATTGACCTGTGCTGGCGTGTACAACGGGCCGGATACAGCGTCTGGTGCCTGCCACAGTCGGTCGTATATCACCTCGGCGGCGGCACACTTGAATATGAAAGCCCGCGCAAGGTATTTCTCAATTTCCGAAACAGTCTCTATTCCTTAATAAAAAATCAGCCCGTCCGTCGCCTGCTCTGGCTGATTCCGGCGCGTTTGATGTTGGATGGCATCGCCGGGGCGCGTTTTGCAGCCAAAGGGCAGTTCAGGGCTATTCTGGCCATTTTGGAAGCCCATTTTTCTTTTTACAGCCATTTTGGCAAAACCTGGAGAAAGCGAAAACAGGTGGAAAGTCAGATAGAGAAGGTACGCATTGGCCCGCCTCAATTAAAAGGCATTTACAAGGGCAGTATTATTGCAGCCTATTACCTGAGGCGCATAAAAACATTTGACCGCTTGTTTAAATAAATCTTTATCTTTGTGGCCATTTATCAGCTCTATGAAAGTGCCACATTACCTCATTGCGTTTGGCCGCCTGCTGGGCGCATGCCTCCTCTGTATGGGCAGCAACTGTGTATTACAGGCACAGACTCCGACCGTCCTCTTTCCCGGCTTAAGCGGAAAAGTGCTTTTGGACAGCCTTTTCGACCGCTATCGGCCCGATACCGTGTTGCCTTACGCCATTGCCCGAGATACCCTTTATGCAAAAGTGCTGGCCCTTGACGATGATACCCTGCGCTGCATTTATACGGGTCATGCGCTGTATCTGGATCCGACGAAAGACCCCACACAGTATGTATATCTCAACGGCATACCCAACGGCATGAATGCGGAACACGCGTACCCCCAGAGCAAGGGCACCGCAGAGGGCAATGCCCGCAGCGATATGCACCACCTTTACCCGGTGCGCATTGCCATTAACGAAAAAAGGGGCGACCTGCCCTATTCTGATATCCCCGACAATGAAACCACCATCTGGTATAGAGGAGCGCAGTCCATGACCTCCATACCGGCTGCCCGACGCGACGAATACGCGGAGTTTAAACCGGGCCGATTTGAGCCGCGCGAATCTGTGAAAGGCGATTTGGCCCGTTCGGTTTTTTACATCCAGACCATGTACAGGTCGCAAACCAATCTGGCTGACCCCACCTTTTTCGAGTCGCAGCGCCTTACCCTTTGCCAATGGCACCGCCAGGACCCGGCAGATGCCATTGAGATCAGAAAGACATGGCGCATTGCACCTTATCAGGATGGTAAACCCAATCCCTTTGTACTCGACTGCACGCTGGCACATCGGTGTTGGTGCCAGGACGTACCACCGGCTTGTGCCTCTTCGGTAACTGATCTGGTACAAAACGCCTTATACCTGCAGTCATGGCGCTCTTCCGAAAGGGGAACTCAGAACATAACCGCCCAATTGCCGTTTTCAGGACAAGTGTCCCTGCGCGTTACAGACCTGCACGGGCGTTTACTTCAGGAAACGAGTTTGCAAAACGTTCAGGAGGGCAGTTTTGCTTATACTCTGGCGCTGCCCCCTGCAACTGCCCAGATATTCCTGCTCGAAATGATCCTTTCCGGCAGCGAAAAATATGCCCGTCAAACCATTAAAATATACGGTTTTTAAAAAAATGCCAACTACAGAACTCACCTGGAGCGATTTTTTAAAAGTAGAAATGCGTACCGGCACCATTGTACACGCAGAAGTTTTCAGGGAGGCCAAAAAGCCCGCTTATAAACTCACCATTGACTTTGGCGGATTGGGCCAGCGCCGCTCCTCAGCACAAATCACCCAACGCTACCAGCCCGAAACACTGATTGGCAAAACGGTAGTGGCCGTCGTTAATTTTCCTGCCAAACAAATTGGCCCGTTTATGAGTGAATGTCTGGTTTTGGGGTCTGTGGATGCCGAAGGAGTGGTCACCCTGCTTACCCCGGATTTGCCGGTAGCCAACGGCCTGCGCATTGCCTGACAGGCAGCAAGCTAAAAAGCCTCAAAAGCCCTTTCCCTTTTCAAAATCTTAACACTTCATACCCAATTTAGTCATGGCAAGACCCGTATTTCTACTTGCTTTTTCACAAAACCCCGATGCAACCCTTCCGGAAGTCATCAACGAACTGAACCAGATACAACGCCTCCTTTCCGAAACAGAAGGACAGCCGGACGTGCTGTGGCGTGTGACTCAGGCAGACCTGGAAAGCGGCTTCAACAAGCACCGCGATGAGTTGCGTATCTTCCATTACAGCGGCCACGCCGGCCCCAATATGCTCGACCTCAACACAGGCACAGGAGCCAGTCAGGTAACCTTTGCCAACGGACTGGCCGGTATCGCCGGCATGTCGCCTGCCCTCAAATTAGTTTTCCTGAACGGTTGTTCCACCCAGGATCAGGCCCAGGTGTTTATTGATAAAGGTATTCCGGCTGTGATCGCCACCTCCAAGCCCTTAGCCGACCGCTATGCTGTGGATTTTGCCCGTCGTTTCTACGGCGAATTTACCAAACCCAACAGCAAACGTTCGCTCCGACAGGCTTTTGAAGCCGCTTTCTATTCGTTTACCAGCCAATACGGCAGCCTTTCCAAAGAAATGCTGAACGAAAAAGTACGCGGCAGCTTCGACTTAGACGAAGAACAGGAAGAACAACTTTATGACCTCTACATCAATCCCGCCAAAAAATCCGTAGAGCAGGAACGCTTCTCTGAATGGATGGACCTGAAGGTGACCACCGACACCAAAAAGATCCGTAAAGAATTGGAAGACCTGATTAGCGCAGGCAGTCTGGAAGAAGCACTCACCCGTATGGTGGACCTGATACCAGATGCCCGGATGCTGAAAGGCCAGTACGCTTCGGCTAAAAAAGAGAACATGATGGGATTGCTCGACAACGACTTCTGGTTCCGTCGCCAAAATCAAATCACCTACAGCGCCCTGGAACTGCTCAAACAATTATAAAACCATAATTCAGAAAATGTCCTACCTTTGCCCTGTGCTTCTGTTGTTGCCACAGGACATACTATTTCCATGAAATACATTTCCCTTTTCTGTTTTTGTCTCCTCTGGGCTTCCTGTAGCCAGTCTCCTTCCAATCAGAAAGAGGCTGCCGCACCGCCCGTCAATCCTTTAGCTCCATCCGTGTTTCAGCCACAAGCCTATACCCCACCCCACCCGCAAAAGCAGCCCAAAGAATTGGTCTCTGCATCGGGTGATAAACGCACCGACGAATACTATTGGCTCAATGAGCGCAATAACCCCGCCGTCACGGCCTATTTAGAGGCCGAAAACCATTATGCCGATTCAATACTTGCCCCGGTAGCCGAACTGCGCGAAGAGTTGTTCGCCGAAATGAAGGCCCGTATCAAAGAAGACGACTCCACCGTACCCTACCTTAAAAATGGATACTGGTACTACACCCGCTTCGAAGCAGGAAAAGAATACCCGATTCTGAGCCGCAAAAAAGGAACTTTGGATGCCGCAGAAGAGGTGATGATTGATGTCAACGAATTGGCCAAAGGCCATGAGTTCTGTCAGATAGGAGCCGCCACGGTCAGCCCGGATAATAAGATACTCGCCTATGCGGTGGACTACTCCGGGCGCTATCTTTTTGAAGTCTTTTTTAAAGACCTGACCACAGGCAAAAACCTGCCCGATCACTTCAAAATCGGCGGCTCGGTGGTGTGGGCCAACGACAGTAAAACCGTCCTTTACGACACCAAAGATGCCGTTACATTGCGCAATGACAAAATCTGGCGGCACACGCTTGGCACGCCCGTCAAAAAGGACGTGCTGATGCACCACGAGAAAGACGAAACAGAATACGCCTACCTCAACAAAACGAAGTCAGAGCAGTATTTTTTAATCAATATCGCTTACACCCAGACGGTGGAAGTCCTCTACCTCAGCGCCGATCAGCCTACGGGCACCTTTAAGGCCATCAAACCCCGTGAAAAGGATTTCTTCTACGAGGTGGACCACTGGCAGGACCAATTCCTGATTCGCACCAACAAAGAAGCCAAAAACTTCAGGTTGATGACCACCTCTGTCAGCCAGCCCTCGGTCGAAAACTGGAAAGACGTGCTGCCTCCCCGGGCTGATGTTTATTTGGACGGAATAGAGGTCTTCAAGGACTACCTGACCGCCGTGGAGCGCAAGGGCGGCCTCAAACAAATGCGCATCATTCGCTGGAGCGACCGCTCCGAGCATTATATAGACACGGGGGAACCGACCTACACCACCAATTTTGATGCCAACCCCGAATTTGACACCAAAGTGCTGCGGTACGGGTTTTCATCCCTCAAAACCCCCTATTCCGTCATAGACTACAACATGGAAACCCGGCAAAAAACCGTGTTGAAAGTGCAGCCTGTTCTCGGCGGTTATAACCCCGACGACTACCAGACAGAATTTGTGTGGGTCACTGCCAAAGACGGTACCAAAGTGCCCCTTTCACTGATCTATAAAAAAGGGGTGGCCAAAAACGGCGCTGCTCCCTGCCTGCTCTATGGCTACGGCTCCTACGGCTCGCCCTACGATCCGGGTTTCAACCGCGACATGATTTCTATGGTCAATCGAGGCTTTGTCTATGCCATTGCCCACATTCGGGGTGGCATGGAAATGGGTTACAGCTGGTACGAAGATGGTAAAATGCTCAAAAAAATGAACACATTTACCGACTTCATTGATTGCGCCGACTATCTGGTACAGCAAAAATACACCAGCGCCGACCGCCTTTTTGCCACTGGCCGCTCTGCGGGCGGTTTGCTGATGGGAGCCGTCACGAATATGCGACCCGATCTCTTCAAAGGCATCATTACAGGCGTACCCTTCGTGGATGTCCTCACCACCATGAGCGATCCGAGCATTCCGCTGACTACCGGGGAATATACAGAATGGGGCAACCCCGCCGTGAAAGAGCAGTATGATTACATGAAAACGTACTCGCCCTACGACAACCTGCAAAAGAAAAACTACCCGAATATGCTGGTGCTTACCTCACTCAACGATTCGCAGGTACAATATTTTGAACCGGCCAAATACGTGGCCCGCATGCGCGACCTCAAGACCGACAACAATGTGTTGCTCTTCAAAACCAACATGAGCGGTTCCCACGGCGGCTCTTCAGGCCGCTTTGAACGCCTCAAAGAACGCGCCATGGAGTATGCGTGGATGATGGGCCTGCTGGGCATGGACGGCAAAGGGAAACCGAACTGAGCAGCCGGGTTCGTGCTCCTTCGTCGTCAGAATGCCACTTTTTAAAATTCTGACATAGGATAATCCAAAGCGAGAATTGCTGACGTAACTGAACATCAGTGAAGTATTCAGGGCCGACCTCACAGCTGCTTTTCCCAGCCAATGGTAAAAAACGCAGGTACTGCCTGAATGCGCGACACGTACTGTGAGAAAGCATCGGAAAAGACCTGTTGGTAAGCCGTGTTGAAAAGCAGATTTAACGCATTGAAAGACACAACGCTTCTGTACCGTGGAAAGCGCCAGAAAGCCTGTGCTCCGGCGGCGTGGGAAATTTGAAAGGTCTGTCCGTTGGCCCGGTTGGCAACCCGGTAAAGCAGGATTTTGGCATCGAAGGCAGACACAGGTTTAATACGGAGCGTGGCGACCGACAACCACCCGACCGATGGGGCTTCCACACCCGTAAGGAGGTTTTTCCCGACATTTTGCGTCCGGCTGCTCTCCAGAGTGCCATTCACCCAGGTGTCGAAAGCAGTGCCGTATTGCAGGTGCAGGGTGTAGGCGTTTTGTTGAAAACGGCTCGGTGGTGTTTCCTCAAATTGTAAAAATTCCTGTGATTGAGAGAGTGCAACATCAGCGATGAAAAGGGAACGGATGCGGCTGACATACCGCTCAAATCCGGCATTGGCCCCCCACCCCCTGCGGGCAACGGGCCGAAATACTGCCCGCTCCGACAAAAAGGGCTGAATGATAAAACGCCCCCCAAACTGGTTGCTGCTGCTTTGCAGGTTGCTGCCGATGTGCCATATAAAATGGCGGGTAGGCCGGTTGTACAAATAACGCACGCTGGCGCGATGTCCCTCTGTCAGGGAGAGATCGGGCAGGCCCTTAGACACGCTCTGGTAATCGCTGAACATCCGGCGGGGCATCATTTGTAACACGCCCGGCGGGGCCTGTTCGTACTCATATTGAATGTTGACAGACCCGTATTCGCCCGCTTCCCTGCGCCATTGCACGCGGGGCAACAGCACAAAAGCCGTCTTTCGACGGGTTTCTGTGGCGGCTTCCCGCAACCAAAGGGGCAGCCAGCCCGCTTTCAGGCGCAGTTGCAGGGTGGAACGGGCCATTTTGCGCTGCATATAACCGCCTGTAAACAGCAAAGGGGTAGAAAACGTATAGTCGTTTTGAAAGGCTTCTCCGGCATTGGCGACGCGCCATCCGGTGGTGAGCAGCCACACGTCGGAAGTCAGGCGATGCCGGGTATAGTCGGCTCCACTTTCTAAGTGCCACTCCCAACCCTTTATGCGGCCTGTCCACATCACGGCGGTATAGGCCGCTGCCTGCCGCTGGCGGGTTATCTGTAGCAGGCGCTCTACGCTGTCAGTACGCTGAAAGTAGGCACTGTAAAAACCATAACCTCCCTCCAACCGGCTGTTGTCGGCATACCACCCCGCTTTGGCGATCCATTGAAAAGCCACGTTTTCACGTATTTTTCGCGTAAATTCTATCGAAAAATGACCATTTTGAGCCTCCCTTTGCCCCGCCCCCCTGATGTTTTCAGTGCCATCCAGTGCCGGACTTCGGCGAATATCAAGATCATAATTGGCAGGATTTCCGCTGATCTGTCCATAGCATCGGATCCCATAGCGCCCATTGGGGGGAAATAACTGCGCCTCTGCCTGCCAGTGGGCCGTTCGTCGGCGGACGGCGGTTTCTTTGGTTTCCGTTATGGTCAGTTCATCGCCGGGCAGGAGGTAGCGCGTATCCGACCGCGCATCCTGCCAGTTGGAAGTCCTGCTCATCCACGCGGATGTTTTGGTACGCCAGCCCCATTTTTGAGGCAGCACCGCCCCCGCAAACACCAATCCCGTGCGATTGGGCTGTGTATAAGGCACGGGCAATCCGGCCTTTTCCAACACCGGCAGGGGCAGGGCGGCCTGTGCCGGAAACGCCGTTTCCAAATCCTGCTGCTTTTTGCGCATTGCCAGCAGTCTGCCAAAATCCATTTCCTGGAGAGGCGCGGCACTGTGGCCGATGTTGTTGGCATTCACAATGGCATAGAGCTTTTCCTTCCGGCTGACGGAAAACAAGTTTACATGTGCCCTGCCCATTGGCCCCCGGCCACCCCAGCCGGCCTCCGCCTCTGCGTCGGCGGAGGCTCTGCGTTTTCTGTCAGACTTCAGTTGCAGGTTCATGACCATCTTTTCCGAAGAGCGCACATCGCGCAGCAGCGGATTGTCCTGAAAATGGTCAATTACCTGTACCCCTTCAATGCTTTGAGCGCGCAAATTGCGGGTGCCAATGACATACTGACTGCCAAACAGGTCGTCGCCTTCAATCATCACCCGTTCTATCGGTTTATTGTTGTAACTGATCTGGCCATTGTCATCCACCCGCACGCCGGGCAGTTTTTTCAGCAGGTCTTCCACCGAAAATTCTGTACTGTCAGCATAGCGACTTACCTTAAATGCCGTGGTGTCACCGCGCACGGTCACAGGATTCGACCGACTGCGCACTTCCACCAATTGCAGCACTTCTCCACCGCCCAGCGTAAAATCGGCCTCCGTGGGGGGTTCCCTCCGCGCCACCCGCAGGGTTTGTGGCTGATAACCAATCAGTCGGGCCACCAGCACCAGCGTGTCGCTCCCGGAAGCAAAGGACAACTGATAACGCCCCGACGCATCGCTATAGGAGAAAGCCAGTACTTTTCCGCCCTGGTCGTAAGCGACTACGCTGGCCTGCCCCAGCAAGGTGCCGGAAGAATCACGCACCACGCCGCGCACGCTTTGCGCGGAAAGCAGGGGCCATCCGGCAGCAAACAACAAAAGAAGCAAAGGAATTTTTTTGGTACTCATGGAAAAAAAGTGGGCTTTATGTACAAAAAAGGCTCTTTTCAGCCCACTTTTTTATTGTTTTTTCCAAATTTCGATCATCTCCACCCGGATAAGTTCTCCATTGCTCCCTTTGGCCCGCATTGCCTCTAAAAACCGCTTATTTCTGTCATCCTCCTGTTCTATAAATTCTGGATGACTTATCTGGGTATCATGTCCACCGGGCATTCTGATTTCTCCTGTGAGATTTTCGCCAGTTTCTAATTTGACAAAGGCAAATTTTATCAAACCGTCTGTTGAATGCGCTTCCAAAATCAACCCGGGCAAGCCACCCAATTTAAACGGGCCGGAGGGAATGGGAATGTCGGGCGCAAACCACACTTCGTAAGTTCTTCCCCTGAAGTCCCCCATCGCTTTTTGACAGGTATAAGCGCCAAAACGCCGCATATCCGGCTCAATACGCCAGCTGATAGACATGCTATCGCTGACTAAGCAATATTTTTCCTTTTTAAACAGGCCATTACAGGTAATTTTGCCAATCATTTTTTTTTCCCGATGGAGTTTATAAATCGGAAAACCTTCCGGATCACCTGTAATATGAAAACTAATATAATCGCCCCCCCACGAAGAAGAATCCCGCTTGGGCGCACTGTCGTGTACATACAGAGAGTGATCGGCATTAAAAAGCAGACTGGCTGGCCCATTGTACTCCTTCCCTCCGGGGGTCTTCGTTTCGTACAAATAAGTCAGTTTGCCAATGGGCAGACCTTTATACTGAGCGCAGAGGCTTAAGGGGCAAAGCAGGATTACAGTAAAAAAATGAAAATGAGTCATGTTTTAAGATCAGAATAGCGTTACAAATCATTATAGTTGAATTTTGTCCGACGCATAGTCAACCTCGCCGAGAGCATAAATTGCAAGAAATGATCTAATTTTTGCAATAAAAGTGACTGGATAGTTACCCAAATTTTACCAAATTTCAATAGTCTCTTGTCGCGTAATCGTTCCCTGCTGACCTTTTGCAGCCAGTCTTTCTAAAAAGGCTTTGTTTCTTGCCGCTTCTTTTTCTATAAACTGTGTATGACTGATCTCCGTATCCCATCCCGTTGGCAACTTAATTTCCCCGCTGACACTTTCGCTGGTTTCCAACTTCACAAAGGTAAACTTTACCATTCCGTCTGTTGACTGCGCTTCCAGAATCAGGCCGGGCAAGCCACCCAATTTAAACGGGCCGGAGGGAATGGGAATGTCGGGCGCAAACCACACTTCGTAAGTTCTTCCCCTGAAGTCCCCCATCGCTTTTTGACAGGTATAAGCGCCAAAACGCCGCATATCCGGCTCAATACGCCAGCTGATAGACATGCTATCGCTGACTAAGCAATATTTTTCCTTTTTAAACAGGCCATTACAGGTAATCTTGCAAGTCATGATGCGCTCGCGGTGGCGTTTATAAATTGGGAAACCCTCTGTATCGCCCGCAATGTTGTAATTGACGTAGCCTTCCTTACTCACAGAGGAGTCGCGCACAGGTGCCCCGCCATGTATATACAAAGAGTGATCGGCGTTAAACAGCAAACTGGCGGGGCCGTTGAGTTCTGCGCCCCCTTGCGTAGCCGTTTGGTGTATATAGGTCACCTTCCCTATGGGAGCGCTTGTGTAGCTTTCATAATATTCTATCTGATATGTTAAAAAATCAACCCGAATACGCCTGCACCCCGCAACCCCTCCCGAACAACGGATCAAAGGCGCAAACAAAGACAAGGAGGGCTCAGCGAGCAGTCCCCGTAGTTTTAGCAGAACACACGAAAGATTAAAAAAACAAGAAGGAAGGGAGGCTTCGGGCTGTTCAGAAAAGGCATCTCCAACGCAAAACAAATCATCTACCCACCTGCTTGTCGCCAATTCCCGGCTTGGCAAAGGTCGGCACCGATTGTTACAATGGTGGCCGACAAGGAACAAAAGGCCAACCCGTGCGGGTCGGCTTGTTCAATGAAGAGGCTGCAAATATAAACAGGTTTTCGATATCACTTCGTCACAGCCATCATTTTTTCTCCGATAAAAAATGGATTATCAGGGGGAAGCTGAATATATATTTCGCGTCCCCAGGTACGCACTTCCGCAAATTTGCGCAGTCGAAAGGGAAGTTCCACCATTTTGGGACTTACCGCATGGATTACCCCCTTGCAGCCCAGACCCGTGCGGGTCACCGAGTGCAGCAACACCGTATCACCCAGTCGAAAAGGAATCTGGGCGCTTTCGTGAATAAAACCGATCACTTTGTTGGGTACGGAGGGTGTGATTTTAAATAATTCGCGATAAGCCTGTACCATTTCAAGCGGCACGATACCTGCCTGCTCCACATAGCCACTGAGGGGAGCAATGACGGCCAGACGTGGCTTTTCGGCCTCCACAAAACCGGCACTTTGTCGAATTTGCGCTATTTTGGAGCGGTATATCTCTTGCAGCCCCTTTTGGCGACTGCCGAGTTCGTTCATTTCTTCGGTATGCTGGCGGCGGGTTTCGGCCATTTCGGTCTTTAGGGCGGCTAAGCGCAAGCGGGTCGCATTTTCGGTGTTGTCGCCGAGGCGGGCGGGCGCGCCGAGCGCCGTTTTGAGTTGCGCCTGTCGGGCGAGTTCCGCTTCTAATTCCCGCACTTCATTTTCCAGATTGGTCATCTGCATGGTTTGGCGGGTGCGCAGCAGGGTGCGCTCTTCTTCCAGCAATTGGTTTTCAGACTGCTGCTCCACGGCCAGCTGCTGTACGTCCAGCTGAAAAATTTGTCCTTTTTGATCCAGTTCCGCCCGCGAAAGCAGAGCCAGCGTGTCGCCTGCCTGCACCTGCATACCCGGACGCACCCGTATTTCGCGCACCATAGCCGGGAAGTCCACATTGATGACCCGCCCTTCCGTTTCGGCTGCTCCAAAAAAACTGTGTTCGCCCTGCGCAATCAGGTGGCGCATGACGTAGTAGCAGGCAAGGGCGGCGCCCAGCAGCAGCACATACAACAGATTAAATTTCATTGGCGGTAAATTCGGAATTTTGTTTGTTGAAGCGCCGCACCGCAATGCCGTGTTCCTGTAAAGTCTGCACCAATGCCTCTTGCTGGTCGTCATCCTTCAAAATCAGGGCATAATCGCGGTACTGCGCATTGCCTTCTTCTTTGGGCGGTTCGTTGCGCAGCATTTCGAGCGTATAGCGCCTGCAATACTGCTCCAAAATCTGATTCAGCCGGGCCAGGTCGCCCTCTTCCCGCCCCACCTTCACGCGTATTTCCCAAATCAGGTGGTTGCCCTGATGGAAGGGGGTGAAGCGCAGCGCAAAAGCACAAAAGCAAAAACCAAAGGTACCCAGCAAGGCAATGAAAAACACATAAGACCCGCAGGCAATGCCCGACCCCAGAGCCGCAAACATAAAAATAATGTCGCGTGGATCGCGGAAAGAAGTGCGGAAATTGATGATGGTCAGCGCCCCGATCATACCCAGCCCCGAAGCTACATTATCCCCGATGGACTGTACGATCATGGTGGCAATGATGCCGCTTAAAATGAGCGACTGGATGAAGTTGGCCGTCTTGAGCGTGGCCGGACTGGTAAAATAATAGGTCAGCGCAATACAGGAAGCGCATACAAAAGCCAACAAAAAGGTGAACAACACCATTTCGGGCGTGGGAGTCTGTATTTTGGAGTAGAGTGAAAAAAAATCCTGCACAACAACGTCAATTTCAAAAAAAAACAAAAAAAGAGCGACAAATAACGGGTCTTTTTAGCGATTACAGCCTGTTTTTCTAAAATTTTCTTGCAGCATTCATTTTTGTGCTACTTTTGCCGGGCATTTTCAATGTATCTTTTTTTCACAAAGCATTGCTCTCTCGGTTTTGTTGGCCATTTTTTCCAAGGAATTCACAACTTTTTTTGCTTCTCTGATCGGCTATATGGTGATCGGGGTGTTCTTAGCCGTACTGGGCCTGCTTCTGTGGGTATTTCCCGACTATAGCATTTTGGAGGAAAGCTACGCACAGCTCGATGGTCTGTTCCAACTGGCACCCACCATTTTCATGTTCCTCCTCCCTGCCATCACCATGCGCAGCCTCGCAGAAGAACAGCAAACCGGCACCATTGAGTTGCTGTTCACGCGTCCGGTGTCAGACTGGCAGATCGTGAGCGGCAAATTTCTCGCCTGTTTTGCGCTGGTATTGGTGGCTCTGCTGCCTACTGTCATGTATTATGTGACCGTCTGGCAATTGGGCGCACCCAAAGGAAACCTCGATTCCGGCGGCATCCTCGGCTCCTATATCGGCCTGTTGGCCTTAGCAGCCGTTTTTGTCGCCATTGGCATTTTTGCCTCTTCCCTCACCAACAACCAGATTGTGGCGTTCGTGCTGGCCACTTTCCTCTGCTTTTTCTTTTATCTCGCCTTTGATTATTTAAGCCGTTTGCCCGTCTTTTTCGGCAAGTCGGACGACATTGTGCAAAGCATGGGGATTCAGTACCACTACGAAGCCATGAGCCGGGGCGTGGTGGACACCCGAAACGTGGTCTATTTTTTATCGCTCATTGCCCTTTTCCTCGCTGCCACCGTGCTCTCTCTGAGTCGCAGAAGGTGGTAAGCCTGCTACTACGTTCCGCAAAAAGTCTGGTAGCCCGCATCGCCGTCGGCAGGCGGCATTTGATAAAGCGCCCCATCCGAATGCTCCTGATAAGGCTGCTGAAAGACAGCGAGCAGCGATTGAAACAGCGACAAATCATTGCGTTCGGCAGCGGCTTCTAAGGCCGCTTCCACTAAGTGGTTGCGCGGGATGTAGCGCGGATTGGTTTGGCGCATCCGCTCCTGTGCAGCCGCCATACCCCCCGGAAGCTCCCCTGCCCGCTCCTGCCATGCGCGCTCCCATTCCAAAAAAGCCGGATCTTGGTAAAGGGGATCATTGGCCACGCCGACATTTTCTAACCTCAAAAAAGTATTGGTGTAGTCCGCACCGTGTTCTTCCATCCAGCGCAGCAGGGCGTGAATGCGGGCCGCATCAGCATCTGTGCATTCAGGCAGTCCGAGTTTGGCGGCCATCATGGTGTACCACTGTTCGTAATACAGGGTTTTAAAATCTTCTATGACCGCTTTGGCTAAGGCAGCAGCGAGCTCCTGTGTATCATCCAGCACGGGCAACAGGGCACTGGCCAAAACAGCGATATTCCACTGGGCAATGGCAGGCTGGTTGTTGTAGGCATAGCGCCCCTGCACATCTATGGAACTAAAAACCGTCCCCCCTTTGTAAGCATTCATAAACGCACAAGGGCCATAATCTATGGTCTCGCCTGCGATGCTCATATTGTCCGTATTCATCACCCCGTGGATGAAACCCACGCGCATCCAATCCACAATGAGGGCCACCTGACGCTCCATGACCCGGCGCAACAGAGCTGCGGCGGGCTGCGGGTGGCCTTTCAGGTCGGGATAATGGCGTTCAATGGCGTAATGGGTAAGCGCCAGCAGGGCCTCTTTCGACAGGAATTGCCGCGCATATTCAAAAGTCCCTACCCGCAAATGACTGTCTGCTACGCGCGTCAGCACAGCACCCGGAAAAACCGGCCCCCGATAGACAGGTTCTCCCGTGACCACCACGGCAAGGCTGCGCGTGGTGCGAATGCCGAGGCCGTGTATGGCCTCACTGATCAGATATTCGCGCAGCATGGCGTACAGGGTAGCCCGCCCGTCGCCCCGCCGTGAATAGGGCGTGGGACCGGCACCTTTCAACTGAATATCTTTCCGATCCCCTGTTGGGGTCAGTTGCTCCCCCAGCAAAATGGCACGCCCGTCGCCCAGCATGGTAAAATGACCAAACTGATGCCCCGAATACGCCTGTGCAATCGGGAAAGCGCCTTCCGGCACGACATTGCCCGACAAAAAATCGGCCCATACCGCCTCTGGCACCCCCTCAGCGGGCAATCCCAACGCCTGCGCCAGAGGGGTATTGAACACGAGCAGGCGCGGTTGTACAACCGGCGTGGGTTGCACAGCACTGTAAAAGTCAGCCGGAAGCGCCGTGTAAGAATGGTCGAAGTGCCAGATAGACATGCCGTATGGAAATTGCAGAAGGCGCACAGATGTCCTTCCGGTAACTAAAACAAATTCCCGCGAAAATGTTTTAGTCCGTGTTTTTTTTACACTTTTTTCTCCCTGCACTTGCGCGGTATTTCTCTTTATCTTTACCTTTATGCCGAATTTCAACCGATTTAAAATCACCTTAACTCATTTTGTTTATATGCGGAAGCAATTTTCCCTCCTGTTGGTCGGTGGCCTGCTGCTGACAGGTCTTTTTTTCTATGTACGCCATCAGGATATCGTCAAAAACGACGCTTATTTTTCGGCTGTCGCCCAATATATCTACGCTTTTTCAGGCGAAGGCATGGGTAGTCAGGACCCCATTCGCATTCGTTTTGTCAATGCTGCCGTATCGGCAGATCAGATCGGGCAGACGCTGCCAGGCCACCTTCTTCGTTTTGAACCCGCCATAGAAGGAGAAGCCGTTTGGAAAGACGATCGCACCATTGAACTGCAACCCAGACAACCCCTGCCCTTTGGCAGCCACTATACGGGCCGACTTGCCCTGCACCGGATTTACCCCGATGTACCGGCCCAGGCCCGCATCTTCGAGTTTGAATTGGGCATACGCGATCTTGCTTTCGATGTGGAAACCGATGGCATCGCGCCCGACCCGGAACATCCGCAGCGCCAAATGGTGAGCGGACGGGTGCGGCTCAACGAAACCTGCGATGCTGCCAAAATCGAAAAGATGCTCACAGCCAGACAAGGCAATCGCATATTGCCAATCGCCTGGCAACACGCCGACAATGCGCTGAGCCACGAATGGCAGATCAAAGACATAGAGCGCACCAACGTGCGTTCAAATATCCAAATGGAATGGGCGGGCGAGGCCATCGGGGCAGCGCGCACTTTTCAGGCAGAACATGTGGTGCCGGCCGCTGCTGACTTCGACCTTCTGTCTGTCCGTGTGGTGCAGGTGGAAGAACAATATATCCTGCTCAATTTCTCCGATCCGGTCGCATCCGGCCAAGCCTTAGACGGCCTGATCCGCATAGAAGGCTACAACGGCAAACTGCGCTTTGCCCAGGAAGGTACTTTTGTCCGTGTCTATCCCGCAGAGCGGCTCAATGGCGAAAAAGAAGTAAAAGTAGAAAAAGGCATCCGCAGCAGCACCGGACAGTCGCTCAAAGAACCAACCCAATGGAAACTGAATTTTGAAGAACTCAAACCCGGTGTGCGTCTGGTGGGGCGCGGAGCAGTGATTCCGCAACAAACCAACGGCGGCGTAATTTTTCCGTTTGAAGCAGTGGGTTTAAAATATGCAGACGTTGAAATATTTAAAATATTCAATTCCAATATTTTACAGTTTTTACAGATCAACGATTTGGAAGGGGAAAACGAATTGGAAAGAGTCGGAAAAATCGTTTTCCAAAAAAAGATCAACCTGCAGGAACTCAACCCGCAGGCTTCCGCCAGAATTTGGCAGCGCTATGCGCTTGATCTGAAAAACATGATTCAGCAGGACCCCGGTGCCATCTACACCGTGCGGATTGCTTTTCAGCGGGCTTACACCGATTGTCCCGGCGATAATCAACCTGAGCAGATAATTGGCCGATATGACGACAACGACCGCCTGCTCAGCATCATGGGCAGTTGGCGCGGCATATACTGGGGCAGCTCTTACGACGACGAGGACGGCAGCTGGTGGAATGAGGAAGAAGAATACAACTGGGATTACCGCGAAGACCCGTGCAGAAAGGAGTACTATTACCGCGACAACTTCGCACACCGCAATGTCTTTGTAAGCGATCTCGGCCTCACGGCCAAATACGGGCAGGACGGCTCCCTTTTCTTAGCGGTCACTGACCTGCACACCACCCAACCCGTCGGCGGATTGGATATTGAACTCTACAATTATCAGTTACAGAGCATTCAGCGGGTGAAAACAGGCTCGGACGGTACAGTGTTTATAGAAAAAACCGCTGAAAAGCCTTTCGTGGCAGTAGCCGGCGGCAACGGGCGGCGCGGCTACCTGCGGATGCACGATGGCAACACGCTTTCGCTGAGCCGCTTCGACGTGGCAGGCGCAGATGCCCAAAAAGGACTAAAAGGCTATATTTACGGCGAGCGGGGTGTATGGCGACCCGGCGACTCCCTCTATCTTAATTTTGTACTCGAAGACCGCAGTGGCAAACTGCCCGCCGGACACCCCATTTCAATGGAACTAAGCGACCCGCGCGGCACCGTGCAGCACCGCATGACCACCACTCAAAGCACAGGGGGCGTGTGGCCCCTGCACTGCGCTACCCGCCTTGATGCTCCGACGGGCAACTGGCAGTGCAAAGTGAAAGTAGGCGGCGCGACCTTCACCAAACAAATCAAAATTGAAACCGTCAAACCCAACCGCCTTAAATTGGCCCTCGATTTTGGCCGCAAATCCCTCACCACCAACGAGGAAAATGTCAATGGCAAATTGTCGGTCAACTGGCTGCACGGGGCGGTGGCCAAAGGCTTAAAGGCCAAAGTGGAAATGGTAGTGCGCTCGGTAAAAACGGAATTTCCGAATTTCAAAAACTACGCCTTCGACGACCCTTCCCGCTCCTATTACAGCGAGCCTCAAACCCTGTTTGATGCCGCTATAGACGAAAATGGGAAAGCCACTGTTCCGTTGAAAATAGCTGAAAATGAAAATGCAGCCCCCGGCAAATTGATTGCTAATTTTAAAGTACGCGCTTTTGAACGCAGCGGCGATTTCAGCACCGACAACTTTTCCCTCGATCTCTATCCCTACGAACGTTTCGTCGGAGTAAATATCCCCTCCGAGCAGGGCTGGGGCGGCAAAACCTTAAACGAGCGCGGCACCACGGTCACTTTTGCAATGGTGGACAAAAACGGCAAGCCTTTGGCCAATCAATCCATACAGGTAGGTCTCTACCGCTGCGACTGGCGCTGGTGGTGGGACGAAGACCAGGGTTCCAGCGTGGCACAATTCAACAGCGCCGACTTTGTAAACGCTCTGGAAAGCACTACGGTAACCACCAACGCCAGCGGCGTTGCCGTGTGGAAAGTGCGCCCCGCCGAATGGGGTCGTTATTTGGTGCGGGCGGTTGATCCGGAGGGCGGACACGCCGCAGGCGATTTTGCCTGGAAAGGCTATCCCGACCGGCTCGACGATATGCAAAGCCGCAACGCTGCTGCCATGCTTTCTTTCAGTGCCGACAAAGAAAAATACAACGTCGGCGACGAGGTCACCCTCAAAGTACCCGCCACAGAGGCGGGGCGCATCCTGCTCACCCTCGAAACAGGTACCCGCGTGGCACGCCACCTGTGGTTCGATGCCAAAGCAGGCGATAACTTCCTCAAATTCAAAACGCAGGAAAACATGGCTCCTACGGTCTATGCCCACGTCAGCCTGCTGCAACCCCATGCACAAACCAAAAACGACCTGCCCATTCGCATGTACGGGGTCATCCCCATCCAGGTAGAAAATGCCTCTACCCGCCTTACTGCTCAGATAGATATGCCGGATGCCATCCGGCCCGACGAGTATTTCAATGTGGCATTGCGCGAAACAGGCGGCCAGGCATGCACCTATACGCTGGCCATCGTGGACGAGGGGCTGCTCGATCTCACCCGCTTCCAAACCCCCAATCCCTGGGATGCCTTTTACGCCCGCGAAGGTCTGGGCGTAAAAACCTGGGACATCTACGACTACGTCCTGGGCGCTTATGGTACCCAATTAGAGCGCATCCTCGCCATCGGCGGGGACGGGATCAATCAAAAGGCCCGCAACGCTTCACAGGTCAACCGTTTCAAACCCGCCGTTATTCATGTGGGACCGTTCAAATTGGAAAAGGGACAAACGGCCCGCCACCGCCTCATGATTAAAAACTACGTTGGCTCCGTGCGGGTAATGGCGGTACTGTCGGCCCCGCCTGCGACAGCGGGTGGTATTGGGGCCTACGGCAGCAGCGAAAAAACCTGCGCGGTCCGCAAACCCCTTATGATCCTCCCTACCCTGCCCCGTGTATTGGCCCCCGGCGAAACCCTGCGGATGCCTGTCAACGTGTTTGCCATGGAAAAGCAGGTCAAAAATGCCACCATCAGCGTGCGCGAAAAAAGCGGATTGGTAACCGTAGGCAGTGGCGGGCAAAACAACCTGACATTCAGCCAACCCGGTGACCAAATGACTTACTTCGAGTTAAAAACCGGCCAGCGCACAGGCGTGGCAAAATTCATGATCACGGCTGAAGGAGCCGGGGAAAAGACAAGCCAGGAAATAGAACTGTGGGTGCGCAATCCCAACCCCGTTATGCAATACGTGCAGGAGACCGTCATAGAGCCGGGGCAGGAATGGATGGGTACCATTGAGCCGGAAAAATACTCCGATTGCGTCAATGCAACCATTGAAGTGAGCGCTATGCCTCCCATCAACTTAGGCCGCCACCTGTCTTATCTCATCCACTACCCGCATGGCTGTCTGGAGCAAACGACCTCCGCAGCTTTCCCCCAGCTCTATGTGGATATGATCGCTCCCCTCTCAAACAAACAAAAAACAGATGTGGAAAACAACATCCGGGCTGCCATTGGCAAAATGCGCCGCTTCATGATGAGCAGCGGAGCCTTGTCCTACTGGCCCGGCGGTGGCTATTACAACGAATGGGCCAACACCTATGCCATGCACTTCCTCCTCGAAGCCAAACGCAAGGGCTACGCCCTTCCGGAAGGTTTGCTGGAAGGTCTTTCAGATTACCAGACGAATGCCAGTCGCCAATGGAACGAAAGCAGCACAGAAGGCTATTATCACCACGATCTGACGCAGGCGTATCGCCTCTATACCCTGGCTTTGGCCGGCAGACCCGACCTTTCGGGCATGAACCGCCTGCGGGAGAAGAAAAACATGTACACCGCCTCGGCTGCCATGCTGGCACAAGCCTATGAAGCAGCCGGAAAAGTGGAAACCGCCCGTGAACTCCTCAAAAATAAGTGGCGCGAAGACTGGCAATATACTTACTGCGGCGACACCTATGGCAGTGATCTGCGCGACCGTACCCTCCTGCTCGAAGCCTATACTGCTGCCGGCGATATGCCCCGCGCACAAGCCTTAGTGTCGTACATTTCTCAGGACCTCCTTGCTGAAAACGCCTGGTATTGGAACACCCAATCGCTGGCCACCGCGCTACGCGCCCTCTCCCGCTATCTGCAAAAGACACAGGGTGGCAATGGCCCGGCTTATACCTATCAGATGGACAATGGTGCCGTGCGCACCGGCGATAACAGCCGACCAGTCAGTTTAGTGAATTTCACAGAAGAAGCCCTGAACCACCGCAAAGTAAGCGTCAAAAATACCAGTGCTGCCAGACTCTACGCCCGTGTTGTGTTGGCGGCTCAGCCCCTGATACAACAAAATCCTGCCGCCAACCAGAATTTAGCCATGAGCGTGCGCTACATAGATGCCGACGGAAAACCCCTTGAGCCCGGGCGCATCACTCAGGGAACAGACTTTATGGCAGAAGTCACCCTGCGTCGCACAGGCGGCAAGCGATATGATTACAACAACCTGGCACTCACACAGATATTTCCGTCCGGCTGGGAGATCATGAATGACCGCATGAGCAATATGCCCACAACAGGCTCGGATCCGGTCAGTTATCAGGACGTACGCGACGATCGGGTACTGACCTATTTCGATCTGAAGGACGGAGTCGAACAAAAATACCTGATTCGCCTCAACGCCGCCTATCCGGGTCGCTATTTCCTTCCCGCTACTGCCTGCGAAGCCATGTATGACAACCGGGTGAGTGCAAGCACAGCAGGCAAATGGGTGGAAGTAATTTAAACCTATGAGCCGGGAACACTAAGTGGTTATGCACTCAGGTTGAAAAGAAGCATCAGTTGTTGCCAGCGTTCGCGCACCAATTGGCGCTGTTCCGCTAAGGGGTAATTGAGCTGCTCAATTTCCATATCGGCCACCTGTTTTTGAAGGACCTGTAGATACTCAGAATGACGCGTCACTAAGACGACATCGTACAAAGATGAAAGCAGGTGGCGCGTCACCACGGGGTCTTGTTTGCCCCATTGGAAAATCTGGTCAAAAGCCATATCTACCATCACGGAAAAAGGGAAATCCTTGAGATAGAGATTGGGCGGCGCATTTAACGCAGCCAGAGAGCGCGGAGGTGCCTGCGCCTGCCTCCCGACAATCACACCCAAATGATTGAGACAATTAATGGCCGTTGTCGGGTCGTTCACAGCCGGACTGATTGCTTTAATGGCAATGTCCACCAGCTGCCGTACTCCAAACAACACGTCCTGCTCGTAGCTCCGAAAATCGCCTACATCAAAAGCCCCCTCCAATACCCTGCCCATACGTGCCGGAAAAGGCGCATCCGTATCCTTTTCCGGCACTTCTGCCAACACCAAGGTTTCGCCCGGACTGATGAAATTGCCCACCAAAGGCTGTACATAAAAACTCCATTCAGGCATCGCCTGTGCTACCATTTTGAGCCTTCCGGTCAGTATTTCCGCCAGAAAACCGGCCGTATGTGCTGTTATTTTGTAGTATCGGCGCTCAGGCTGTCGCAAAGGACGCAGGGTGGGCGCAATGGTTTTAGCATCCAAAGGCGGCCCATAAATCAGATTAATTTCGCGGATGGTGCGCTCACTGATGCGGCGTATAATGGCGGCGACATTCATGCTGTCCGCTATATGGAACACAAATTGAGGCAACACCACGGACATCAGGAAGAACGTAAACCCCACAGCCAATACAGGAAGCTGGGGATATACGAACTGACCGGTTTCTTTGGAGTAAGTAAACTTGATGCCGATACACAGAGCAATCCCAAATAAAAAGAGATAAAACGCTGTTTGTCCTACCGCGTTGTAGCGAAAAAAAGAGCGTGTAATGCGGGGAGAGAACTGCGCAGAGGCCAGCTGAAGGGCAATAAGAATGGCTGAAAACATAACGGTCACCACCGTAACCTGCGCACCAATCAGAACAGAGAGAATTTCGTTGTAATCAGGAGCGGGATGCTTATACAGGAAAAACCAAAGTAAAAAACCAAATAGCCCGATAGAACCCGCATTATAAAAAATACGCACCAAAAGAGGAGAGAGCAGCAGAGTCAATTTCATGGGGCAAAATTATAAAAAAGCAGGAAGTGCCAAAAAAAGATTACCTTTGCCCTCATTTTATTCGGGAAAATTCCGACCACAATTACGCACAATAATGAAACGTTTAAAAAATCTTTTTTTCATTGTACTGGCTGTGTGCAGCCTGACGCTGACCGGTTGCCTCAATATTCTGGAAGAAGTAACCTTCCGCAACAGCGGTGCTGGTGCCTACAAAATGGTTATAGACATGGGACAGGCAAAAGGCATGTTAGACATGTTGAAAACCATGAAGCCCGACGTACCGGAAGGCGATTCCACAGGTACGGTCGTGCCGGAAACCGGGAATCCGATGGGCCAATTGGGTACACAGATGTCCGAAGTGGCCAACTCCATCAAAGGAATACAGGGCATCAGCAACGTCGTGGAAATTGCAGACTCCAACGATTTTAAATTTGGCTATGCGTTCGACTTCGCCGATGTTGGGGCATTGAACCGCGCTTTAAGGGTATTGGGCAAAGAAAAATACGACTCCAAAATAGATGAGGTCTTCAAATTTGACGGCAAAAAATTTGAGCGCCTGAATGAGGGCGATATGGGTGCCGAAATGCGCAAAATGTTGGGCGAAGCAGGAGCTGCCGGGGAAGACGGCGAAGAGGGGGCGGGGGCTATGGGTACGGACATGATGATGATGTTCTTCAAAGACATGCAGTATGAACAGGTGTATCATTTCCCCGATCGGGTTATCAAAAAAAATGACAACAAATTGGGAGAAATCAGTACCGACAAGCACACCATTTCCATCAAAATCAAGCCTTTCGACGAGAAACAACAAAAGGAAAAAGCCTCGGTAGGGACGAAAATACGCCTTAAATAGCGTTTTTTACCGCATTAAAAGCACATCTCCGAAAAAAACTGCTGTTGCGCCATCCAAAAATTCGGCTTCCACGCGACAGACATAGATACCGGATGCCATTTTACGCCCCTCGACCGTGCCGTTCCAACCGAGCGTCGGATCGAGGGGCGTTTTGTTGCGGGCTTCATGTACCAGATTGCCCCAACGGTCGTACACCGCAAAGTGGCGGATAAGAGCGACCTCCTCGCTGCTGGCGGGTAGCAACCGTTCGTTGCCACTGCGCGCCGTTTCCGGTGCAAAAACGTTGGGTAAGTACAAGTGGCGATACTTTTCCACCCGCACTGTTTTGCTGTCTGATGCCCGACAGCCATTAGAATCGCGCACTGTCAGGGAGTAAATAAAAGAAGAAAGCGGACGAAAATCGTCGTTTTGCAGGTATTTTTGCAGACTGTCCGGTTGAACATTAAAACCAAAAGCCCGGCCCGGGTCGCTGATGTAGGAGCTGTCCCACAAACGAAAAAAAGTACCGAGACCAATGCTGGTGTCCGGCCCCAATTGCAACAACAGCGGGTCGGGTTCCAAAATTTGAATGACAGTGTCCCACACGCAACCATCTGCCGTTTCCGCCCCTATACGGTATTCCCCTGCCTTTAAATCCTCATAACGCGTTTTTTCACTGAGGGGGTCTTCATTCAAAAAGAACATAAAAGGAGTGCGCCCGCCCTGCATCGCCCCTATTTCCAGAATCCCGTTTTCCTCTGCATGGCAGCGGACGTTTTTTACCGAAACATCTGCGCCGGTAGGAATATCCGGGGTTAAAACCCGTACTTCCTCCTTTCCGACACATCCGTTCTCCAAATTGATAACCTGCAAACTGTAAGTACCCGCCCGGTCTGCAAGCGGATGCAGCGAAGTGGTGTCTCCGAGCAGGCGACCCGTGCTGTCGGTTTGCCATTGGTAGGCATAGCGGGCCGGAGGGACAACCGAAAAGGTCAACTCCACCGGAGTGCCGTCACATCTCAAATGTGCAATGGTGTCGCCTTCCAACTGCGGGAGGTATTGTGCAGCCACCGGCCGTACAGGAAGCGTGGAAGCACAGGGCGGATTCTGCCGACACGCGTTCACAGCGCTTACACATACGGCACCGATGGAATCCCCGAAGGTAATGCGCACCTGTTCGCCGACAGGCGCTTCTATAAGCGCGGGCAGGGACACGGTGTCTATTTTCGACCCCGGCGGCCCCTGCCAGATGTAGGCACCTGCTCCGCTTACGGGCGCAATAGAAAAAACAGCGCTGCCGCCCGGACATACAGAAGCAGGCCCGGAGATGGGACCCGCTGTACCCAGTGGCGGCTCATAAACTGCCGATCTCGGATTGACATCTATTACAAAATCGCATTGATCGCCCGCAAAACCGTCTATCAGTAAATAATAGGTGCGCCCCGGAATCAGGGAAACGGTAATGGAGATCGGGGACAGATCGTTCCTGGCCTGTCCCATATTGCAGGCAATGGGGGCATCATCACAACGCTCGTATAAAGCGACCTGCACCCCGTCGCCGTTGAAACAGGCAGTGGGCTGTATAGTAAATACGGCCTGACCAGCCCCTGCAATAAAGCCGAGCCATTGTACATTTTCGATGGTACCTGTACCACAGAATTTAGGAACCTGTACAGCAGGAAAACCCACCGTGGTGCCTTCGTAACCATCAAAATTGCAAAAAATGCAGGCTGCATCGCATGTCACTGCCGGGGTAAAGCCCGACACACAAGGCCGGGGCAATTGGGCAACAAGAGACAGCGCGCACAGACAAAAGGTAATCGGTAACAGGATAATACGCATTCAGAAAGCAGGAAAGGATAAACGATACGCACTCTTTCTTTCTGAAACGCACCGCAGGGGTACTTATTGCCGGATTAACCTTTGCTAACCTTTTCGGAATAAGTACCTGAACGGGAACAACCCATATTCCTACTGACACAAATTTCTGAAAATCAGTAACTTACCAAATTATTACATTACCGGATTATCACATTGAACTATGGGTTTCTATCCCCCGCTGCCCCTAGAAGAACCGCTGGAACTTCTGCCGAAAAAGCCGCTCCGCCCCTGCGAAGGACGCATCACAGTGCGCGACACAGCCGTGCGTTGCAATTCGGAGGCTGCCGAAGAACCGGCGCGAAAACCTGCTCCGCCCCCATAGTTGGGGCTGTAAATACCGGACGAAACCGGAGAAGAAAAATTCCGCCCCATCATGTACCCCATCGCTCCCCACCACAAAACATGGCCCATGCCACTGGAATGGCGGTGCATGGTAGTGGTCTGCTGACGGAGCGTGTCACCTGCTTGTACAAAACTACGTGCCTGATCCAAATTCATGGTATCCGTAGTGCCACTCAGGCGGCGGATAATGACCCGGGAAGCATCACGGGAAGCTACTACCTGTTCATCTACAATGGTAAACTGGCCAGGCTCTGTTTCCTCCAAAGTAGTCACTACCCCTTTGGTAGCCTCCTGAACCGTCACTTGTTCCCAGTCGCCTCCGTTGCCGGAACAGGCTGCCTGTCCGCCCAAAGCAGCTGCCACAGCCACATACAGGCCGCCGCGTCGTATGCGATGTTGCCAGCTGTTATTTTTGTCAAAATTTTTGTATGGTGTCATAAATCAGTGAAGTTTAGAAACTTTGAATGGTTTTGGATATACGAACCCCTTCTTATTAAAAGGTCGCTTTTAAAACACAAAGGTGCAGATTTCCTGGGAAATAGTCAACCCTTTGATACAAATATATCGCCGAAGTCCGTGAAAAAATAGGCCAACGCGCTATTAAACAGACTTTTTGTACCTTTGCCCGAAAATTGATTCAACCCGAAAATTGGCACTTATTTACAATACCCTCATACGTTTATATCATGTTGGTTTATGGACAGCGGCATTTTTTCACCCCAAAGCCGCCTTGTGGATAAAGGGCCGCCGCCAGTGGCGTTTACAATACAAGGAAAAATTACAGCCCAAAATCCACAAGCGTCTGTGGATACATGTTGCTTCGCTCGGGGAATTTGAACAGGGGCGACCTGTCATTGAGGACTTTCGCCTGAGATTCCCGGAAGCAGAAGTGATCCTTAGTTTTTTTTCCCCTTCCGGCTATGAACTGCGTAAAAACTACCCGCAGACCCACGCAGTCCTGTACCTGCCTTTGGATACTCCTGCCAATGCCGCCGATTTTTTCGATCTGGTGCAGCCCGACCTCGTGGTTTTCGTGAAGTACGATTTTTGGTACCATTATTTAAAAACAGCACAACAGCGCCACATACCATTGCTACTCATATCTGCCGCCTTTCGTTCCGGCCAGCCCTTTTTCCAATGGTGGGGTGGGTTTTGGCGCAAGATATTGTCCACATTTACCCATATTTTTGTACAGGACCATCTATCACAACAATTTTTGCAAAATATTGGTTTTCAAAATGTTACAGTAGCAGGCGACACCCGGGTGGACCGCGTTCTGCGCTTAGCCGCTGCCGCTCCCGACAACCCCATAGTCGCAGCATTCGCCAAAAATGCAGAACTGCTTGTAGCGGGCAGTACATGGCCTGCCGATGAAAAGTATCTGCTTCCCGCTTTTGAAGCGCTCCGGCAAAGGGGTTTGAAAAGTACCGAAGACCGCAAGCCCCGAAAACTCATTATTGCCCCCCATGAGCCTCATGAGCGACATATAAACCATATCAGACAAAACATAAAAGGTGGCTGCATCATCCTGTATTCAGAAGCAAACATACAGAGTGCGGTGGAAGCAGACGTGCTTATCATAGACAACGTGGGGATGCTCAATGCCTTATACCGATACGGATATGTTGCTTACATAGGCGGCGGATTCGGAAAAGGCATACACAACACACTGGAACCGGCCGCGTTTGGGCTGCCCGTGCTATTCGGGCCAAAGTATAAAAAATTCACAGAGGCACGGGATTTTGTACACCGGGGAGGAGCGTTTCCGGCAAATAACCACCCTGAGTTAGAGCATTTTTTGGAAAAAATTTGGGAAGATGCTGTCCGACAAACGGCTTCCCATGCAATCCTTGCCTATTTGCAGGAACAACAGGGGGCTACCACTCGTATCCTGTCTTATATTGAATTCGAGCAGTGATACGAGCGATTGCAGGGTCTTCAAAGTGGCGTTTCCTTACAAACTCCCTGGGTTGACCCTCTCTTCATGCCCGTCTTGCTGTTATTTGTCGAAAGAGGCACATTAAAAAAACCGCCTGTTGCGTTTTAGGCAAATGAGACGGAACAACAAATGCTATTTATGGTTGCTGCTGCCATATTGGCCCCTTTTGCTTTTTGCCCAGCCAAAGCAGCCCATTGTATTGTCCAATCCTTCTTTTGAAGACATACCTGCAAAAGACAAGGCTCCTGCTAAATGGTTTCATTGCAGAATAAAGGGCGAAAGCCCGCCGGATGTACAACCGGGCCAATACTCCGTCAGTCTGAAGCCCATAGACGGAAGCTCCTACTTGGGACTGGTGGTGCGCGATAACGAGACCTTCGAGGCCGTATCTCAACGACTGGCGTTGCCTTTGGAGCAGGGTCAATGCTATGATTTCAGCATAGATGCAGCCCATTCTCCTTTGTATATGAGCCTGAGCGCCACCACCGGAAAACAGGTAAACTTCGTTACGCCAGCCAAATTGCGGATTTGGGGGGGTAATGGTTTCGATGACCGCCGCGAAATGCTCGCCGAGACCCCGCCTGTGAGAAACAACGAATGGCAAACCCACTATTTGCGCCTACAGCCTAAAAAAGGCACCTACCGTTTTCTGGTTTTGGAAGCCTATTACAAGACCCCGGTTATAGACCTGTACAATGGGCACATCCTCTTGGACAATGCCTCAGATATCCGCCCTGCCAACTGCGACCGGCAGCCCGCTAAGGCAGCAGCAGCGCCTGTTGTTGCGCGTACTAAGAAGACCGCACCCGGCAGCAGTCGTACCGCTGCCAAAGAAGGCTCCGGGGCGATACCTTCCGTAACAGCGCTCACCCCGACCGAAGCACCACAAAAAACCGCGAAAATAGATCGAAAAAGCCTTAAAAAAGGCAGTATCATCCAATTGGAGCATGTCTATTTTGATGTAAATCGCTGGGATATTAAATCAGAGGTGGAACCCACCCTGAAATGGTTGGCAGACTTTTTGCGCAATAATCCCGATATTTATATCGAGGTGGGAGGACATACCAGCAATAATCCGACTGATGCCTTTGCCAACGAACTCTCCGAAAAACGGGCGAAAGCAGTGGCCAATTGGCTGATACAGCACGGCAGTCCTGTCCTTCAGGTATCGCACAAGGGATATGGCAAAACCCGCCCTTTGGTACCCAATACGGACGCAGCAGGCCGCAGCAAAAATCAGCGCGTGGAAATCACCATTTTAAATATATCAAATTAATTAAATATGTATCATAGGGAAAAATTATTTCCGGCAATTCTTTGGGGCCTGCTGACCGTCCTGCAACAGACAGTTGCACAGCCGGCTCATGTCATCATGCTCGCTAATCCCTCCTTTGAGGATGCACGTGCCACGGGAAGACAGCCCTCCGGCTGGTTCAACTGCGGTTTTGTGAACGAAACACCTCCCGACGTGCAGCCCGGCTCTTTTTCGGTCAGTCAACCTGCCCATCACGGGAATACCTATTTGGGTATGGTCGTACGCGACAACGAGACGTGGGAAAAAGTAGGCCAGCAACTCAATGTACCCTTGCAACGCGGAAAGTGTTACGAAATGACCATACACCTCTGTCATTCCGATTCTTATTGGAGCAGAAGCCAAAAGACACAAATGGAGGCCAATTACAATACGCCGGTTGTATTGCGCGTATGGGGCGGCAATGGTTACTGCATGCTTACAGAAAAACTTTTTGAAACCACTCCCGTCAATCATACGGACTGGCGCCCCTATTTGATGGCTCTCTCTCCCATGATGAGCAATTACAGCCACATCACCCTGGAAACCTATTACAAGCCGGGTACCTTATTTGCCTATAATGGCAACCTGCTTTCCGATAATCTTTCCTATATCAAAGAAATTCCCTGCCCTGTGCCAACTGTTCCGCTTCCGGTGGCAAGCAATACACGTCGCAAAAGAACTACGCCGGCACCTGTTCCGGTGGCCACTTCCATATCCACACCGATGCCTGTTTCCTCAGTCCCTGCAACCACTGCCAAAGAAGTAAATCATCAGCCGGAAGCAGCTGCTCCACTGCCTTTGCCTGCACCATCTGTCAGGAAAGTGATTATAAAGAAAGAGCTTGTACAGACAAAAATGCTGTATTTTGAAATCAATCAATATACTGTTCCGGAAGAATATGATAAATACCTGCAGGATTTAGCCATCCAACTGAAAACCTATTTCCTGTTTGTGGAAGCAGGGGGCCATACCAATAATAATGCAGCGGACAAGTTTGCCTTAGAATTGTCCGAAAAACGCGCCAAAGCCGTTGCAGATCGCCTGATAGAGCTGGGTGTACCTGCCGAGCGGGTGGGTTTCAAAGGTTATGGAAAAACCCAGCCTATGGACTCTAATATGGTGGAAAAAGGACGCGAAAAAAATCAACGGGTGGAAATAAAAGTCTGGAAAACTGAAAACTAAGCAACATCAGATGTACTTTTTCAATTGTGGTCGGAAGGGCTTTAAAAAGCAGGGCCTGCGGTATTTAGCCGGGCTAAGTCGGCACTTCCAGGTGCTATTGGTCAGTTTTGCGGCTGCTTATCCCCTTGCAACCGCCTGGACTCAGGTGAACAACAACGCGCCTATTGTACTGGCCAATGCCTCCTTTGAAGACCTGCCCAGAGCAGGCGTTACGCCCAAAGACTGGTACAATTGTGGCGACCCCATCGAAACACCGCCAGACATACAACCAGGTGCCTTTTCGGTAGTACAACCGGCCTCGCACGGAGCTGCTTACCTCGGTCTGGTAGTACGCGACAACAACACCTCCGAGGGGGTGGCGCAGCGACTGTCCCGGCCTTTGGAGCAGGGACAGTGCTATGTATGGACGCTCGAAGTGTGTCGCTCCAAGCAATACCTGAGCCTCAGTAAGAAAACCAATCAGGAAGCCAATTATACACAACCCTCCAAAGTGCGGGTATGGGGAGGGAATGGCTTTTGCGACCACAGCGAACTGCTCTACGAAACGCCCCTCATTGAACACCATAATTGGAAAAAATATACTGCACAATTACAACCGGAAAAAGGCACTTACTCCTATATCATCGTTGAAATAGATTTTGATGACACGGCTCCGCTGCCTTATAATGGCAATGTATTGATAGACAATCTGTCTGCCATTCAGCCCACTTCCTGTAAAACGCCGACAGCCGCCCCTGCTGCTGCTGCTGCTGCTAAGAAACCCCTACCCCAACGAGTGCACGCCCGCTTCGAAGTCGTTCTGTTCAATACCGATAGCGATGCAGTCAGCCCTGCTTATGAGTCCATGTTGAATGATCTTGCAGATTTTATGGGCCGTCATCCCGAGGCGTGGATTGAAATATCCGGCCATACCAGTAACAATGCCGACGCAGGGTTTGCCCAACAACTGTCCTTGCGCCGCGCCACTGCTGTGGCAAACATTCTGACCACTTCCGGTGTTTCTTCTGAGCGCATTGGAATAAAAGGGTTTGGTAAAACCCAACCAGTGCTGCCCAACTACATTCCTGAAAGCCGCGTTAAGAATCAACGCGTGGAAATTACCATTTGGGAATAAATTTTAAGTCTTCATCTCATCTTACATCAATATGCCACAACCACCTGTCCTCCCCGAAACGCCTCCTCCTTCGTCCCAAAAAACCGTTCCTGTGTCGGCATGGAAAAAGCACATGCGCCAATTGGGCTGGGCCGGTATTCTCTTCTTTACTGTAAAAGGTATTCTCAGCGTTAGTCTTGGAGCCTGGCTGATTAAAGCGTGCAGTAATTAAGTGATTTATTCGGAAAATCACACCTTTCGGTTTTAAAGTGTTAAAGCATTTGTTATTTTTGGGTAAAAGCTTTTTAGTATGAGACATATCTTATGATATTTGCGCTGTCTTCTTGAATTTAGTGGGTTTTGCCCTTTCCGATTGCGTTCAAAATAAATTCTTTTTTCCGTCGTTCTCATCCTCTTCAAAGAGATCTAAAAAAAATCATGCAGTTGAAATCTTTTTTCCGGTGCCTTACAGGCATGGCGGCGATTTTTGTGATGTGCTTTACGCCGCTTCATAGTCAGACAGAAGAACCAGATATAGACATTGCCGCCCCCATTGATACGACCGAAGAAACGCAATTAGTAGCCAAAGGGCCTGTCGTTAATGCGCCTATTACCGATGCAGCTGTCCGCGAGCGGCTTTCTTACCTGAGTGGTTGCTTAGATTTGCGCACGGATGCAGTTGTACGCAGCTACATACGTCATTACGTGCATATAAAGACCGAAAAGACACGCGGTATGTTGGGGCGACGTCTCACCTACTTTCCCTTGTTTGAGCAGAAACTGCGTGAATATGGTCTCCCTTCCGATTTAAAGTATTTGTCTGTTGTAGAGTCTGCCCTCAACCCCAAAGCCGTATCGCGTGTAGGGGCGACTGGTCTGTGGCAGTTTATGCCCGCAACAGGAAGCGATTACGGCCTGCGTACCAACAGCGCTGTGGAAGAGCGCAGCGATCCGGTAAAAAGCACCGATGCCGCTATGCGCTATCTGCGCGATTTGTTCAAACAATACAACGACTGGGCACTGGCACTGGCGGCCTATAACAGCGGGCCTACCCGTGTCAACGCAGCCATTCGCCGTTCGGGAAGCCGCAATTTCTGGCGCTTACAGCGCTTTCTTCCCGAAGAGACCCGCAATTATGTACCAGCATTCATTGCAGCCACCTATATCTGCAATTATTTTACCCTGCACAATATCAATCCGCACTATCCCGATCTCGATCAGCAACTCACCTCCTATATCAAAATATACGAAGGTATTTCTTTTCGGGATATTTCGGACGTGACCGGCACTTCTTATGCAGATATTAAAACCCTTAATCCGGGTTTCCAGCGCGGCTACGTCCCTCCGTCCACCAATGGACATTTTGTGGTACTGCCCCAGCGAGTGATGCCGGCATTTGTCCGTTACCTCAATACCCTTGGTGTGCGCGTTTATATTGATGAAAACAATGCGGACTATGGGAATGCCGATACCGGAGACGGTCGTTACTGGAAAGGCATTATGACCGCCGATCGCTCCGAATCATTGGAATCGCTGGCTTTTCGCATCGGGCTGTCACCCGACCATCTGAAAACCTGGAATGGAGTCACTCAAAATTATGTAAACGCAGGTCAGGCACTCGCCATCTGGCATCCGGTGTACATTCAGCAACACCAGAAAGTACGCATTACCGCTCCGGTTCAGGACAATCGCATCGCGATGCGTGAAAATCCCGGAACGCCCGTTTCTCAAAACGGGCAGCGTTACAGCGCGCCGACGCTGGCACCTGTTGCGCCGCGCCGCGAAGAAAGTCCGCGTACAGTAGTAGCCCGTTATCATACCATGCGCCGCAACGAATCATTGGAAGACGTAGCACGTCAGTATAACAGCACGGTTGAAAACCTGCGCCAACTCAATCGTTTCGAAAGCCTGAAGCCAGGTATGCGCGTGCGATTGAGAGCAGGCGATTAGCTCCAAAGTTGGTCATTTAACAGTAATTACCATTCGTAAAATACATGTTCTTGAAAATATGAAAATCTCATTTTTTTCGTCTTTTCTGCTCGTCTGCTCTTGTTTGGCGATATCCGTATGGCAGGTGTCTGCTCAATCGGGCGGCGTACCAGCTGCTGTGGCACCGGTGACAGTGCAATCTGCTCCACAAAATAACAGTGGCATTGCTCAGGAAAACGCTGCCGCCCCCTATCAGGCACTTCAACTGAACGAAGAGCAGCAAAAGCAATTCCGGCAAATTGATGCAGACTATGCAGATAAAAAGAGAGCACTGCGCAATTCCGGAGCAGGCGACAGCGCTGCCCTGCAAGCATTGAAAGACGAACGGACCGCAGCCCGTAAGGCGGTATTAACGCCTGTACAAATCAAAAAGTACGACGAAATCATTGCATATAACAAGGCACAGAAGGCAGCTCAACTGCAAAAGCAGCAGGAAGTGGAAGCAGCCAAAGTCAGGACTTCTCCAAAACAGGCTAAACAATAAGCGTAAGAATAAGAACACGCAATTTTTACCCTTTTGGTTAGTTTTTGCCATATACAGGGTGTTAGTGCAGGGATGTACACTGACACCCTGTAATATATATTGAAGTTGGTATTTCCATTTACTCGCTGAACTTTTGCAACATACAAAATGTTTGATTTTTTAACAACCCGAACGTTTTGTTACAAAAATGATTTTTAATATACAGTCCCACGAACGTAGAATTTTTGAATTGGTAGCGGAAAGCGCCCGCGAGACAGGAGTGTCTGCGTATGTTGTGGGAGGCTATGTGCGCGATCGGTTGCTGGGAAGGTCCACCAAAGATGTTGACGTGGTGTGTGTAGGCGATGGCATTCGCCTGGCCCAACATGTTGCCTCCAAACTATATCCCACCCCCAAAGTCGCGGTGTATAGTCGCTTTGGCACAGCCATGTTGCGTCACGAAGGCACAGAGATAGAGTTTGTGGGCGCAAGAAGAGAAAGTTACAGCCCCGACAGCCGCAAACCAGCCGTGGAACAGGGTACCCTCATGGACGATCAAAACCGGCGGGACTTTACAATCAATGCCCTGGCCATCAGTCTGAACGCTGCGGACTTTGGCCGCATCCTCGACCCATTTGGCGGACTGAAGCATCTGGAAGAAAAACGCATCAAAACCCCCTTAGAGCCGGGACAAACCTTTTCCGATGACCCCCTGCGTATGATGCGGGCTATTCGATTTTCTGTACAACTGGGTTTTACCATAGACCCCCTGACGTTCGAAGCCATCGGCAAGCACCGCGCACGCATTCATATTATCTCCAAAGAACGCATTTCGACCGAGCTGGAAAAGATATTGAGATGCCCCACTCCTTCGTTCGGATTTAAACTATTATTTGATTGCGGGCTGTTGTCTATTATCCTGCCGGAAGTGGCCGCCCTGCAAGGGGTGGAAGACCGGGACGGCAAAGGCCATAAAGACAATTTTTATCATACTCTGCAAGTATTGGATAATCTTTGTCGGCGCAGCGATAACCTGTGGTTGCGTTGGGCAGCCCTGCTGCATGATATTGCAAAACCTGCTACTAAGCGATTTAGCAAAGAAACCGGCTGGACTTTTCACGGACATGAATGGGTGGGAGCTAATATGGTGTCCAGAATATTCCGTAATCTGCGCCTGCCTTTGGACAGCCAAATGGACTATGTACAAAAAATGGTGCGCATGCACCTGCGCCCCATCAGCCTGACCAAGGAAGAAGTGACCGACAGTGCCGTACGCCGCCTGCTGTTTGATGCAGGGCCGGATATAGATGATTTGATGAAGCTTTGCGAGTCGGACATTACCACCAAAAATCCGCGCAGGATGGCGCGCTATTTGGAAGGGTATGAATACCTAAAAGAACGCATGGCCTTAGTCAGCGATGCCGATCGCCTGCGCTTGTGGCAGCCGCCCATCACTGGCGAGATTATTATGCAAACTTTTGGCATTTCACCCTCCCGCCAGGTAGGAATTATTAAAACAGCTGTACGGGAAGCTATATTGGACGGCCTTATTCCCAACGAGTACGAGGCCGCTTTTGAGAAGATGCTCGAAGAAGGTGCTAAGATAGGATTGAGCAAAGTTGACGAGTAATGAACAATGAGTGGGAAATAGGATTAAAAATCGGTCGTTAAAATCAAAACATTACGTACGAATGCCCTACCTTTGTGGCAATTATTGTTCACACCCCTTTGAAAGAGTCTTTTCTGCATTTTATATGGCGCTGGCGGCGTTTCGATGGTGCCGATTTGCGCACCACTGCCGGGGAGGCGGTAGACATTGTGCATCCCGGCGAGCCGAATGACCACGCAGGGCCGGACTTTTTTAATGCGCGGGTACGCATCGGGGATACCCTGTGGGCAGGCAATGTAGAAATGCATGTTTTGGCTTCGGAATGGACGGCACATGGCCATCAGACGGACAATGCCTATCAAAACGTGGTACTACACGTGGTCTGGAAAGAAGATCATCCTGTTTTAAGGTCCGACGGAACGCCCATTCCCTGCCTGGCTTTAGAGGGCAGGGTGCCGTTGCGGGTATTGCACACCTACGAGCAATTGCTGCATAATCAGGCATGGATTCCGTGTGCTTCTTTATTCCCGACGGTGCCTTCCATCATTCGCCTGAATTGGTTGGACCGGCTTTTGGTGGAACGCTTAGAGCAAAAAACCAGCGCTATTGCGCAGTTATTGTCGGAAAGCGAGAACCACTGGGAGGCTGCTTTTTACCACAGTCTGGCACGCAATTTTGGTTTGAAAGTCAATGCAGAACCTTTTGAAGCACTGGCGCGTTCTTTACCCCTGACAGTGCCGGGTCGCCACAAAAACGACCTGCTTCAATTAGAAGCGCTTTTGTTTGGGCAGGCCGGCATGTTGGAAAATGTGGTTTTCACGGAAGCATATCCGCAACAGCTGCAACAGGAATACCAGCATTTAAAAAACAAGTACAGTCTTGTTCCGCTGGCCGTACATCAATGGAAATTTGCCCGCCTCCGGCCCGCCAATTTTCCGACAGTGCGTATTGCGCAATTTGCTGCCTTAATTCACCAGTCGGCCCACTTGTTCAGTAAAGTATTGGAAACCATGGAGATACGCGCCCTGTTTCATTTGTTCGAAGTGGCACCGGGGTCTTATTGGGACACGCATTACCAATTAGATAAAGCATCCATAAAGAGAGAGAAAAGACTCAGCCGCGATTTTACAGAGCTGTTGGTCATCAACACCATCGCTCCTTTCTTGTTTCATTATGGAAAAGCCAAAGATGATGAGGAATATCAGAAGCGGGCATTTTACTTGTTGGAACAGTTGCCTGCCGAAGAAAACACCATTGTGGAAGGCTGGAAAGCCCTCGATCTGGTATGCAGAAATGCCTATCAGTCCCAGTCGGCCATCCACTTGAAAACCCGTTATTGCGATCCGAAACGCTGTTTGTCCTGTGCCATTGGAAATGCGCTGTTAAAATGAACCCACGGGTTTATTTTACAAGTGCGTCAGCGGGCAGACATGGCATCACTTATGTTTTTTAAATCTTAAACACCGAAAAATAGTATGTTTCATACATTAAAGGTAAAAGATGTACGCCGCGAAACGGCTGATTGTGTGTCTGTTGCCCTAGAAATTCCCGAAGATATGCGTGCTGAATTCCGCTATGCAGCCGGGCAGTACATCACGCTGAAAAAGGACATCAACGGAGCGTCTGTGCGGCGTTCTTACTCGCTGTGCAGCAGTCCGGGTGAAAACGAATGGCGGGTGGCGATCAAGCAGGTGGAAGGGGGGCAGTTTTCTACTTTTGCCAACCACCAACTGAAGAAGGGGGACAGCTTGGAGGCGATGGCCCCGCTGGGGCATTTTACGCTGCCCGACCACGTGGAAAAGGGGCAGCACTTTGTATTTTTTGCTGCGGGAAGCGGCATTACGCCTGTTTTTTCGCTGCTAAAAACCCTGCTTCGGGAGCATCCCGAAACCACCTGCGCCCTTGTTTACGGCAATCGCAATGCGGGCAGCGTGATTTTTCGGGAAGCCATAGAAGGGCTGAAAAATAAGTATGTAGAGCGGTTTCAAATTTTTCACACACTCAGCCGCGAACGCATGGACAACGATTTGGCAAACGGCAGATTGGACGAGGCCAAAATCCATCTGCTTTTTGATAAACTACCGGATGTATATCGAGGGGATGCCTTTTATGTATGTGGCCCTTTGGACATGATTGAGTCGGTGCGTCAGGTGCTAAAAGAAAGAGACGTACCTGCACAACGCGTTCATTTTGAATTGTTTAATGCGCCAGTGCGCCCGAAGGATGCTGCGCAGAAACCCTCCGATTATTACAAAAAAAGCCATGCATCTATCCTGTTGGACGGCCGCACCTTTGAAGTAGAGGTGCCGGAAGGGATGAGCATTTTAGATGCTGCGCAAACCGTCGGGGCAGACCTTCCTTTTGCCTGCAAAGGAGGCGTGTGCTGTACGTGTCGCGCCCGTCTGATAGAAGGCGAGGTGGAGATGGAGGTAAACTTTTCGCTGACCGAGGAAGAAACAGAAGCGGGTTATGTTCTTACCTGCCAGTCCATCCCCAAAACGGAACGTGTATTTATCAATTTTGATGCGTAGGGTCTCCGACGCATCTGTCATTCAATAGCCCATGTCTTTATTTTCCAAACTCGAATCGCGCCTCGACCACCCCCCTGTGCTGGCCGTGGTAGTCTTTGTCCTCGCTTTCTTCCTGATGCTCATAGGGTGGGGACTCATGGCAGCAGGTTGGCTGAAAGAAGACAAACTCTACACCTGGTCTATTGCAGCGGCGTTTATGCTGCTGTACGCATTGGCCAACAGCCTGCTAAGCATCCGGGTGGAAAACTTCATGAGATATTGGGGTGCTTCCATGTACAGCTATCTGGGTCTGGCATTGGCAAGTGGGCTGGCGGCACAAATGTTCTCCGGGGTGTCTATCTCACAGGCGGGTTCTTACCGCTGGATTTTTTTTGTGGTTACTTTTGGTTTCTTAGTCTTTCTCTCGTTAGTGAATTTTGTGAAGCGCATTGTGCGTTTTGCGGAGCGGGAGGAGTGGAATCAGCCCCGAAAAAGGGGCCGCTGACCGCCTGCTCCTCCCGCTTCTGTTTGTCGGTTTCAGATCATCCTGAAATTTGTGTAGCGCTGTAAGACTTTTGGAATGCGAATACCCTCCGGGGTCTGATTGTTTTCCAAGAGCGCTGCCACAATGCGGGCCAAAGCTAAGGCCGAACCGTTAAGGGTGTGGGCAAGTTCGATTTTGCCGTCAGCATCGCGGTAGCGCAGGCGCAGGCGGTTACTTTGGAAGGTTTCAAAATTGGACACCGAACTCACCTCCAACCAGCGCTTTTGGGCCGCTGACCACACTTCAAAATCGTAGGTGAGGGCAGAGGCAAAACTCATATCGCCGCCGCACAATTTTAAAATGCGATAAGGCAATTCCAATTTGTCCATCAGTTTGGAGACATGGCGCACCATTTCCTGCAAGGTATCGTAGGATTGATCGGGGTGGGCGACCTGCACAATTTCCACCTTGTCGAACTGGTGTACGCGATTCAGACCGCGCACGTGTGCCCCGTAGGAACCCGCTTCGCGGCGAAAACACGGGGTATAAGCCGTCATTTTGACTGGTAGGTTGCGCACCGGAATGATTTCGTCGCGCACAATGTTGGTGACGGGTACTTCGGCAGTGGGAATGAGGTAGAGATTGTCTTTCTCGCAATGGTACATCTGGGCCTCCTTGTCGGGCAATTGGCCGGTGCCGCGTGCACTGTCCTCATTGACTAAGTGTGGAGGCAGAATCTCCTCGTATCCCGCTTTCACTGCTTCGTCTAAGAAAAACTGAATCAGCGCCCGTTGCAGACGGGCACCTTTGCCGCGATACACCGGAAAACCCGATCCGGTGAGTTTTACGCCCAACTCGAGGTCGAAGAGGTTATATTGTTTGGCCAGCTCCCAATGAGGAAGGGCATTGTCCGGGAGGATGGGAAAGTTTTTTTTCCAGGCTTTGGCCACTTTATTGTCGTCCGGGGTTTTGCCTTTTGGCACAGACTTGTGGGGACAATTGGGAACGGAAAGCAACAGGTCCGACAATTGGCGATCTAAAGCGTCAAACTGTTCTTCGGCGGCCCGGATTTGCTCCTTCATGTCGGCCACACGCATTTTTTGCATTTCGGCTTCCTCCTTTTTTCCCTGTCCCATGAGCTGGCCAATGACTTTGGACAGGCGATTGGTCTCCGCCTGCATATCGTCGCGCTCTTTTTGCAGACTGCGCCGCTTCTCATCAGCGGCCAGTATCTGGTCTATAACCTGTACCTGCTGGCTTGTCCAGTTGCGTTTGCGAAGACCTGCCACAATGCGCTGTTTTTCTTCGCGAATCGTTTTTAATTGCAACATATAATTACGAGTGTTTTTTTTGTTAATAAAAAACGAAGCGGGGATTTAAAACATTGGCTAAAACCCCGAAAAATCTTTTAAAAATATCATTTTTGTGTAAAAATAGTCGCAAAAATGATATTTTAAAAAAAAATCGGCGCGAAGATAACACCGTTTGTAAAATATGTATGATCTTTGCAGCGTTCATGTAGAAATTTACGCTTTCCACATTTGGCCCAATCGGGCGTGCATTCGTTTATTTTCAATAATTTCTTTCCTCTCAAAACGCGTTTCATCGAATGATGACACGCCAGCTTCCGCTGAAAACACTTCTGTAATCCAGCAAGTTGTATTTGCTGCCTGACATGATTTGCCATTTGTTTTTGACCATTTTTTCTTTCTGCCCAACCACACCCACCTGCTTACGGCCGTCTGCTGTCCTACTCCTGCCATCTGCGCACTCCCGCAACAACAGCCCACGCTAAGCATCAAACCTAATAATTTTAATTTACATCGTGATGTACGATATTTTGCAGCTGTCTGAAAAATTAGTTTCCGAACTAAAAGACATTGCCCACCAATTGGGCGTAAAAGGCGCGAATCGCCTGACCAAACAAGACCTTATTTACAAAATCTTAGACGAGCAGGCCCTTGCAGAAAAGTCTTCCTCCAAAAGGGAAGTACTGGTAGTGGATGAACCAAACCCCATGACGGGTCGCCGCCAGCGCAAACCCGTTTTGGAAAAAACCACCTCGGAATCAGAAACCCCCGCATCGCCAAAGCCGTCGGCCCCGAAAGCGCCCAAAGCAGCGCCTGCTACTTCAGAGAATCCCAAAAGGGAGCGCCGCCCCCGCACGGAAAAACCTGTTGAGTTGCCGGGCGGACGCAATGACACGCCAACAGCCCCACCGCCTGAAAAGGAAACCGAGCAGCGGCCACCGGAGCCAGGACCTCAAAACGCCCATCGCCGCCAAGATACGCCACCCGGCAGCAATACTAATCGGAATCAGGAGGCCAATCGCACTCCCGACAATATCCGGAATCAGGATATTAACCGTCGCCCGGACAACAACCGTCGCCCGGACAATAACCGGAATCAGGAACCTGTTCGAAGCCCGGACAATAACCGGAATCAGGACAACAACCGCCGTCCGGATCAGGTACGCGGTAATAATCCCGGCAAGCGCGACCGTTGGGAGGACCGCAGAGGCGGAGATGGCAATCGCCGCCAGGACCCGAATGTGCGCGACCGCTGGAACCGCCGTGGCAACAATCCCAACGATAATTTCCGTGACCGCGACCGCAACCGTTCCCAACAACCCTACTTCTCCGCATTGGTGGACCCCGAGGCAGGGAAATATGTACAGGACGACGAAGATTATATCAATCCCGTTGCACCCGTGGTCAACGAAGAGGAGGAGGATATGGTAACGCCCCAGCCGCGCCGGGAGCCTGCCGCCGAGCAGGCTGCTCCCCCGCTCCGGGAACAGGAACAGGAGGTGATGCCGCAAATTCCGGTGGAAAAGTTTGATGTTGAATTGGACGGTGTGATCGAAGGGTTCGGAACGCTGGAAATGATGTCGGACGGTTATGGCTTCCTCCGTTCACCCGATTACAATTACCAGACCAGCCCGGACGATATATATGTATCGCCCTCACAGGTAAAATTATTCAGCCTGCGTACGGGCGACACGGTACGCGGTGCCATTCGCCCGCCCAAAGAAGGAGAGAAATATTTTGCCCTCCTCAAAGTAAGCAAAATCAATGGTCTGGATCCCAAAGAGGTGCGCGACCGCATTCCCTTTGACTATCTGACCCCCCTCTTCCCGACACAAAAATTTAACCTCCTGACCAGCCCCACCGGACGCGATTTCGGCAACCGCATCATCGAGCTGTTTACGCCCGTCGGAAAAGGACAGCGCGGCCTCCTTGTGGCACAGCCCAAAACCGGTAAAACGTTCCTGTTGAAGGACATTGCCAATGCCATCACGAAAAACCACCCGGAATGTTACGTGATCGTGCTGCTGATAGACGAACGCCCGGAGGAGGTCACCGATATGCGCCGCAGCGTAAAAGCAGAAGTGGTGTCTTCTACGTTCGACGAACCGGCGGAAAACCACGTGCGTCTGGCCAACATTGTGCTGGAAAAAGCCAAACGGATGGTAGAATGCGGCCACCATGTGGTTATTCTCCTGGACTCTATTACCCGTATGGCCCGTGCCTACAATACCGTAGCCCCTGCCAGCGGCAAAGTACTGACAGGCGGTGTGGAAGCCACTGCCCTGCAAAAACCCAAAAAATTCTTCGGCGCAGCCCGCTCCATCGAATACGGCGGCTCCCTGACCATTCTTGCCACAGCACTGATTGACACCGGCTCCAAAATGGATCAGGTAATCTTCGAGGAATTTAAAGGTACCGGCAACATGGAACTACAACTGGATCGCAATTTGGCCAACCGCCGGATGTACCCGTCCATAGACCTCACTAAGTCGAGTACCCGCCGCGAGGACCTGCTGCTGGACCGCGATACCCTGCAACGCATGTTCATCCTGCGCAATCACCTGGCCGATATGAAACCGGAAGAAGCCATGGAGTTTATGAAAAAACACATGATGAACACGAGTTCCAATGATGAGTTTTTGGAGTCTATGAACCGGTAGGGAGATTTTAGATTTTAGATTTACGATTTTAGATTTACGATTTAAGATTTTAGATTTACGATTTTAGATTTTAGATTTAAGATTTTAGATTTGGGGTTAGGGATTCGGTTAGGAGATGTGATGCTTAATGTATGATGTGCGGTGTTTGTTGCTGCAATCATTAACAATTAACCATTAACAATTAAAGTGTGCTTTCCTGTATTTCACCCATAGATGGTCGTTATGCTGCTCAGGTCAAAGAACTGAGCGAATATTTCAGCGAATACGCGTTGATTCGTTACCGCGTATTCGTTGAAATACAATATTTCATCGCGTTGTGGCAATATCGGCTGCCGCAAATGGCAGCTTTTGATGAAACCAAAATAGACGACCTGAATGCCATTTTCGAGCAGTTCAATCTGGCCGATGCCGAGCAGATCAAGGCGCTGGAGCGCACCACCAACCACGACGTGAAAGCGGTGGAGTATTTCCTGAAAGTCCGCTTTGATGCTCTGGAACTCAATGAGTTGCGCGAATTTATTCACTTTGGACTTACCTCTCAGGACATTAATAATACCGCCATGCCCCTGCTGTTTAAAAACGCGCTGGACGAGGTGTATTATCCGCTGTTAAAGCGGGTCAGCGATCAGTTGTATCAACTGTCGCTGGACTGGGCGCGGGTGCCTATGCTGGCTCGCACCCATGGCCAACCGGCCTCCCCTACCCTGCTGGGAAAAGAACTGCGGGTATTTGTGGAGCGATTGTCGGTGCAGCTGGATTTGTTAAAACGCATTCCGCACCGCGCCAAGTTTGGTGGTGCCACCGGCAATCTTAACGCCCATTACGCGGCTTACCCGGACTACGACTGGCAGCAATTTGCCGATGAATTTGTGCGCGATTCGCTGGGCTTGGAGCGCTCTCACCATACGACCCAAATCGAACATTACGACTGTCTGGCGGCGCAATTGCAGGGTCTGGGGCGCATCAATACCATTTTGACAGATTTTTGCCGCGACGTATGGACGTATATTTCCTTAGACTATTTTAAACAAAAAACCGTCAGCGGCGAAGTAGGTTCTTCGGCCATGCCCCACAAGGTCAATCCCATAGACTTCGAAAATGCTGAGGGCAATCTGGGGGTGGCCAATGCTTTGCTGCATCATCTGGCTGAAAAGCTGCCGGTGAGCCGGCTGCAACGCGACCTGACGGACTCTACGGTGTTGCGCAATCTGGGAGTACCTATGGCGCATACCGTTATTGCCTTCAAATCCATTCTCCGGGGCTTGGGCAAATTGGTATTGCACGAAAGCCGCCTTTTCGACGATCTGGAAGACAACTGGATGGTGGTGGCTGAAGGTATCCAGGTGATTTTGCGGCGCGAAGGCTATCCGGAACCCTATGAGACCCTCAAAGACCTGACACGCGGACGCATCGGCATCACCCGCGAGCTGCTTCACGAATTTATAGACGGCCTGTATGTGGACGATACCGTAAAGCAGGAATTGAAATCCCTGACTCCGCATAATTACACAGGGCAATGAAATATAGCACCCGATAGAACGGAATGTGCGCGGCACCCCTTACCTTTGCTGCTCCTTTCAATGAATGCTTATGCCTATTACCTATCTGATTATCGGTGTGACTGCTTTGATCTCCATTGCGTGTCTCAACAATCGCGATCTTTTTCTTAAACTCATGCACTGGCCCTATGTGGAAGCAAGGCAGGGCGAATATCATCGCTGGCTGAGCAGTGGTTTTTTGCATGCAGACTACGGGCATCTGATTTTCAATATGCTCACGCTGTTTTTTTTCGGCCCCATTGTGGAAGACTGGTTTTCAGAGCGTTTCCCGGAGTTCGGGAAAAGCTTTTTTCTGTTTTTCTATCTGCTTTCTATTGTGATGGTCTCGTCGGCTACCTACAACCAGCACAAAAACAATCAGGGATACAGTGCCATCGGGGCCTCCGGCGCTACTTCTGCTGTGCTTTTTGCCTGCATCATGCTCAATCCCACCATTGGCATCGGTTTGTTTTTCATTCCCATTCCTATACCCGGCTTTATTTTCGGCGCTTTGTACATCTGGTATAGCAGCTATATGGAAAAGCGTGGTCAGGACAATATCGGTCACTCTGCCCACCTGTTTGGAGCGGTATTTGGCTTTTTCTTTCCGCTTTTTTTCGACTTATCTCTCGGCCTTTCCTTTTTTGAAAAAATAATGGCATGGCTGGGTAGTTTTTAAATCATCAACAGCAGGGAAATATGTAGAAACTGACTTTGTTTTACTCTGAAAAATGCCATCCCTGCAAAACCATTTCTCACAAGCCCAAATTGCGGTAAAAATATGACAGAAGAAGAACTCATCCCCCCTGAAACCGAAACTTCCGGGGAAAATCCGGTCGGAGAACTCCCCGCTTTTGCCTCTCCTCCAAACCATGCAGATGTCTCCTTTGTAACGGAATGCACAGAGCGGGTGCGGGCAGAAGTGTCCAAAGTGATTGTCGGGCAGGAGGAAATGCTCAACCTGATGCTGACGGCCCTGTTCACGGGGGGGCACGTCCTGCTCGAAGGGGTACCCGGCATTGCCAAAACCCTCAGCGCCAAACTGCTGGCTCAAACCATTGCTTCCGGATTCAGTCGCATTCAGTTCACGCCCGATCTGATGCCCTCCGACGTAGTCGGCACGGCCGTGTTCAATATGAAAAACTCGGAATTTGCCTTCAAAGCAGGGCCGGTTTTTTCCAATATCGTGCTGATAGATGAGATCAATCGCGCACCCGCCAAGACCCAGTCTGCCCTTTTTGAAGTAATGGAAGAGCGGCAGGTGACGGTGGACGGAGTGACCTATCCGTTGGAAGCGCCGTTCATGGTGTTGGCGACTCAAAACCCCATTGAACAGGAAGGTACCTACAAGCTGCCGGAGGCCCAACTGGATCGCTTTTTGTTTAAAATCATCCTTTCTTATCCCACTTTAGAAGAAGAACAGACTATTTTGCGGCGTTTTCGCAGCGATTTTTCCAACCAGTTGCGACATACGGTACAGGCCGTGCTACAGCCCGCCGATATTGCGCGCTGTATCCACCTCATCGAACAGGTCTATATCCGCGAAGAACTGCTGGACTACATCGCAGCCATTGTACACCATACACGGCACCACAGCGACCTGTTTCTGGGGGCCAGCCCCCGCGCCTCGCTGTCGCTGATGAAATCGGCCAAAGCGGTGGCGGCCATGAGTGGTCGCAACTTTGTTACGCCCGACGACATCCGATATGTCTCTTTCCCGGTGCTTAATCACCGCGTTATTTTGACTCCCGAACGCGAAATCGAAGGTTTCACTACCAAAGAGGTGCTGGAAGAAATTGTCAAAAAAGTGGAAGTACCGCGCTAAACAACCTACACGGGGTAAAAGCCCCCCTCTCCGCTGCCACTATGCCCACCGTACACCCTGATAATCCTCTGCCTGCTTTTCATAAAGAGGAAGTCACCGGCCCCTTCGATTTGGTTGGCGATGTACACGGCTGCTTTCCGGAATTGATGGAGCTGCTGCAAAAATTGGGGTGGGCAGTTCAAAAAAATGTCGAAACCGGGCATTTTCACATCTGGCACCCGGCAGGCAGAAGGGCCGTTTTTGTAGGCGACTACGTGGATCGCGGCCCCGATTCGCCGCAGGTACTGCGCCTGGTGATGGACATGGTAGCCGGAGGTACCGCTTTGGCAGTGCCGGGAAACCACGACATGAAATTGCAACGCTGGCTCGAAGGGCGGCCGGTGCAGATGACCCACGGTCTGCAAAGCACGGCTGACCAGTTGGCCGAATGGCCAGACCGGTTTAAGGAGGAAATTCTCACTTTTATTGAAGGACTGCCCATTTACTTAATATTGGACAGCGGGCACTTAGTAGTAGCCCACGCGGGCATCCCGGAGCTGTACATCGGCCATTATTCTAAGGAAGTGCGACACTTTTGCCTCTACGGCGACACCACGGGCGAAAAAGATGAATATGGCCTCCCTGTGCGCCTCAACTGGGCGGCAGACTATCGCGGCAAGGCAGCGGTCGTATATGGCCATACGCCTGCCCGACAGGCGCACTGGCAACACAATACGATTTGTATAGACACCGGCTGTGTGTATGGCGGCGCACTCACTGCCCTGCGTTACCCGGAACTGGAATTGGTATCGGTAGCAGCCCACCGACAATATTATGCGCCTGTCCGCCCCATTCCCGAAGCGGCAGGTACACCCCTGCTGACTGACTGATCGTGATTTTGGGAAACGTCCTTATCCACGTATATAGCACGCCGAAGAGCTGCTACCCGGCCTCTTTGGCCTCTTCGTCTTGAATTCGCCTGACCGCTGCCGCTGCCATCAACAGCAGAATACCCGCAAACGTAATGGCGAGGCCCGGATTATTGCCCAACAGGTGCTTATAAATCCACCCAAAACTCAGGGTTTGTATGATCATCGGGATAACGATCATCATGTTGATGATGCCCATATAGACCCCGTAGCGTTCTTTGGGGATTTTGTTCACCACAATCATATAAGGCACGCCCATCATACTTGCCCACGCAATGCCAAAGCCGATCATGGGTACAAACAGGAGGTACTTGTTCGAAATATGTGGAAAAGTCAGAAGCCCCATCCCTGCCAGAATGAGACAGGCAAAATGAACGTGTTTGGGCGTGTATTTACGGGCCATTCCGACCAGAAAGAAGGCCGAAAGGAAGGTGACAATATTGTACCAGCCGTTGACTAAACCCGTCCAGGCCACTGCCTGCTCGTAAAGCCCTTTGTTGCCCTCGGCCGAAGCATTCCATACCGATTGCGCGATGCTGTGGGAGCAATACTGCCAATACACAAATAACGCATACCACTGAAACAAATATACAAGTGCCAGTTGCCACATCACTTTGGGCATATTACCAATGGCATCAAAAATTTCTGCAAAAGGCTGCAATAAGCCATGTTGATTTTGCCGAATATAGGCCAGTTCCTCTTCGGTGGGTGGTATTTCGGGCGTGGTGGACACCGACCACAGCACAGAGGTAATAGAGCAAAAAGCCCCTATGAAAAAAGAGCCATACACCCAATAGGGAATACCGGAGGCCGACTGCCCGGAAATGTTGTTTTGAAAAACGTAGAGCGAGACGTTGGCCAAAGTAATGCCAAGGCCGGTAAAAAAACTCTGGGTCAGGAAACCAAGCCCATGCTGGGCAGGGGGCAGTTTATCGGCTACGAAAGCGCGATAGGGTTCCATAGCCGTGTTGTTGGCGGCATCCAGAATCCAGAGGAGGCCAACGGCCATCCAGAGGGCGCTGCTGAAGGGGAAAAGGAACAGACAGAGGCTGCAAAAAACAGCGCCTATCAGGAAATAAGGTTTGCGGCGGCCCCAGCGCGGGTGCCAGGTTTTATCACTCAGCGCACCAATCAGGGGTTGTATCAGGAGTCCTGTAACCGGTCCTGCTAAGTTGAGCAGTGGCAGTTCATCGGGATTAGCATTCAGAAAAGTATAAATGGGATTGATAGCCGTTTGTTGCAGGCCAAAACTGTACTGAATGCCAAAAAAGCCGACATTCATGTTGATGATTTGCGAAAAAGTGAGTGCGGAACGTTGGGCAAGGTTCATAATAAAAGGTGCGAATGTGGGAGTGTGCCAGAGGGTGTATCCCGCTAGCAGAACGGGAAATGCCGACGTACAGTACTTTCAGGAAGATGCGGCGGCAAGGTAGGACTTTTTGTAAAATTGCAAACCAAAAATCTTTTTTAAGGAAGCGCAGCACAGCTCATTTTTTTTTCTTTACTTTGCGCGGCCTTTTATTGAACCTGTTTGATACCGCCCTTTTAAATATCAGATCATGAGTTTTACAAAACCCGTATTTCGTCATCCGGACTCGCCTAAAAATGCCATTGGCTTCACTCAAAAAGACTACGAAGGTGCCCTTTCCACGCTGTGTGCCGGCTGTGGACACGATTCTGTCAGTGGGGCCATCATTCAGGCGTGCTTCGAGCTGTCCATAGAGCCGCACAAAGTAGCCAAGATTTCGGGCATCGGGTGTTCATCCAAAACCCCTACCTATTTTCTGGGCAACTCGCACGGGTTCAATTCCGTACACGGGCGCATGCCTTCGGTAGCCACAGGGGCCAATCTGGCTAACCGCTCCCTAACGTACATCGGGGTGTCGGGCGATGGGGACTCTGCCTCCATTGGCATGGGGCAATTTGTCCATGCCATTCGGCGCAACCTCAATGTCACCTATATCATCATGAACAATGGTTGTTACGGACTGACCAAAGGCCAGGATTCGGCCACTGCCGATGTGGGTTCCGTCAGCAAATCCGGGGTGGAAAACCAATTTTCGGCCATAGACATGGCTGCGCTGGCCTTAGAGTTGGGTGCTACTTATGTGGCCCGCAGTTTCTCCGGAGACAAAACCCAGCTGATTCCCCTTATTAAGGCCGCGCTTTCGCATCCGGGTTTTGCACTTATAGATGTGATTTCGCCCTGCGTGACTTTTAATAATAATGTGGGTTCCACCAAGTCCTACGACTATACGCGGCAACACATTGAGGCCACCGCACAGGTGGATTTCGTGCCTTATATGAAGGAGATCACAACCCACTATGACGAAGGCAGCAGCAAGGCCGTTCGACTGCACGACGGCTCCTATATTCACCTGCAAAAATTGGACAAGGACTGGGACCCCACAGATCGCAATTCGGCGATGAATCGCATTCATCATGCACGTGCTGCGGGCGAAGTACTCACAGGGTTGCTCTTCATAGAACACGAGCGCCCCGACCTGCACGCCATGCTACACACGACCGATACCCCCCTGAATGCGCTGGCGCAGTGGCAGGTATGTCCGGGCACTGAAAAGTTGGAGGCCCTGAATGCCTCGTTCCGATAGAAGCAGGATATAAAGAACATTTCTTTTTCCCATCACTTCCGATTACGGCTTTAAAGTGACTTTCTTATCATCACAGAAAAAGAACCCGCCCCCGAAGCAGTATCCGGTATTTTGGTCGGAGGACTGGTTGGAGAGGGCGATTCATAAACTGGATTCCCGGGCGATGTCACCGGAGAAGCGCATGGCCTGCGAGATGGCTATCACGGCCCAAGTGCAGGCTAAGAAATATGAGCAAAGCAAATTGAAGTCTGCCTGATCCGCCTGATTGTGACAGATCAGGGCCGTTTGATGTTCGCTTTTTGCATGGGATTTTGTTTTTCCTGTTGCCGACTCTTTTTATAAACTTTGAAGAGACGCGGGGATTCAGGCATGGTAGTGGTGTTATTGCGCTCGTTGATGTCTGCCGTTTCGCGGTAAGGGTCTAAGCGGACAGACAAAACGGGCTTGTCTTTTACAAACACTTTGGTTACTTTTTGTTCGTCTTTGCGCCATATCCCCACGGGAATGCGCTCCACTTCTTTGGTACCATCGCGGAAGGTCCATTCCAAGATGATCGGCATCACCAATCCGCCCTTATTGCGGAAGAACAGTTCAAAATATTCTTTCTTACCGTACTTCTTTTCCTTTTCTTCGTGGGTAAATGTCTCATCGTAGAGGTAAGTCACATCCGTCTGAATGGAATCGGCAGTTTCCCAGGGGCGATAGTTGGTGTAAAAATCAACCAGGTCAGGGTCTTCCTGCACTGCGAAACGCATGCCGGAGGCGCGATTGCGCAGTTTTGAAATATCGTCGAAGGGTTTTTTGACTACATCGGTATCCGTGACGGTCCTTTTTTCCGGGTCGTTGTGTACGTCCACTTTGTACCATTGGATGCTGTCCAAGGCAATATCCACGGGTTCAATGCCGTAGAACCAGCCCCGCCAGAACCAGTCCAAATCTACGCCGCTGGCATCTTCCATCGTGCGAAAAAAGTCAGCAGGGGTGGGATGTTTAAACGCCCAGCGTCGGCAGTACTCTTTGAAAGCGTAGTCGAAGAGTTCGCGGCCCATAATGGTTTCGCGCAGAATGTTGAGGCCGGCAGCGGGCTTGGCGTAAGCATTGGAACCAAACTCTATGATGTTGTCGCTGTTGGTCATGATGGGTTCCAACTGATTGGGATCGTTGCGCATATATCGGCTGATGGCGTGTGCAGCGCCCCGGCGCGGGTTGAAGTTTTCATCAAACTCGCATTCGGTGAGGTACTGGATGAAGGTATTGATGCCTTCGTCCATCCACGACCATTGGCGTTCATCGCTGTTGATAATCATGGGGAAATAGTTATGCCCCACTTCATGGATGATCACCCCTATCGCCCCTTTTTTGGCACCTTCGGTGTAAGTGCCGTCTTCCGCCGCCCGACCGAAATTGAAGCAGATCATGGGATACTCCATGCCATTGGCGGCCTCCACGGAAATAGCCACGGGATAGGGGTAGGGAATGGAATACTTGGAGTAGGTTTTCAGGGTATGGGCCACCACGCGAGTAGAATATCGGCTGTAAATGGGATACGCTTCTTTGGGGTAATAGCTCATGCACATCACATTTTTGCCGTCTTCATTGCGCACGGCCATAGCATCCCACACAAATTTTCGGCTGGCCGTCCAGGCAAAATCGCGTACATTGTCTGCCTTGTATATCCACGTTTTCAGGGTGTTGCTTTTTTTCGATTTTTCTGTCTTTTTGGCCTCCTCCAGCGTAATAATCTCCAAAGGCTCGGTGGCTTTTTGCGCCTGCTGCCACCTGCTGTAGGCTTCCGGCGAAAGCACAGAGGCATAGTTGAGGCATTCGCCGGTGGAACCCACCACATAATCTTCCGGGAGGGTCATTTTTACCATAAAGTTGCCAAAAGTCAGGGCAAATTCACCGCGTCCTGTGAATTGTTTGTTTTGCCAGCCCGTCACATCGTCATAGACGCAAAGTCGGGGGTACCACTGCGAAATCGTAAAAAGGTAATTGTCGTCTTTCTCAAAATATTCATAGCCGCCCCTGCCGCGTGGCCCTTTGATGCGGTCCACCAGCTGATAGTTCCATTTTACCTGAAAGGTCATGGACTGACCGGGAGCCAGCGGTTTGGGCAGGTCTATGCGCATCATGGTCTGGTTAATGGTATAAGACAGAGCATTGCCATTGCCATCCCACACACCTTCTATATTATGGCCATATTTGGTGAGGTCTTTCCACTGTTCCAGCATGTACAGTGCCTGTTCGTTCATGGTTTCCTCCACGGTGCTGGCATTGAAATGGTGGTGGTCATTGTGACCCTGATGCTGATTTTCATCCAATTGCAACCACAGATAGCGCAATGGGTTAGGCGACTGGTTGTAGTAGGTGATGCGCTCGCTGCCGGACAACTTTTGATTTTTGGTGTCTAAGGTACAGTCTATGTCATAGTCTGCGCGCTGTTGCCAGTACTGCGGGCCGGGACTGCCATCCACGCCCCGATAGGGCGTAGCATCGGGCAAAAGGGTACCCAATTGCTCAAATCGTTTTGCGTGATTCGAGGTGTTTTGAGCAATAAGGTAAAAGGGGGAAAGAATGATGCAGAGAAATGTAAAAAATTTCATACGAAAATTTTAACTGAGTAAAAGAAAAAATGAAAAAAGAGACTGTTTATAAGGTAAATTGCTGCGATGGTGTGTTGACTTTAAAGATGCCTGCTTTCTTGCTTTGCTCGTCGGGGTAGTATAGATACACCATATTGGTTTGCTGTGAAAATTTCTCTGTCAAAAAGCGATTCTCAATCAGGAAGGCAGCAGGAGGTGCAGTACTTTGCACAGGATTGCTGAACAGTTCCACAAGTACCTGTTCTCCTTTGAGGCGGTGTTCTTTGTAGGTCCACACGAGGGTTTGCCCGTTGACCTGCATTTGAAAGTTTTTTTTAATGTAGGGTACCATCTTTTCTGCGTTTAATTCTCCCTGAAACGGATCGCCATACAGGGTTTCGCGCAAATCATCCTGAAAAAAATAACATTTCATCTGAAATTGCCGTCCCGGTGTCTGATAAAAAATTTCGCAAATGCTCATTTTAAGCGGGTGGGCCGACGCAATGGGTGTACTACCTGTTAAAAAGTGAAGGGATATTAAAAAAGCAAAAAACATGGGACCGGATGTGATCAGTAATGAGGAACTATAAACGAGGCGTGCTGAGTATGGTAAACCCCGGATGCCTGTGCTTTTTTGGCACACCCGAACACGGTTTACTGCGGTTCAGCCCCCCGATAGATGACGCAAAGATAAAGAAGCCCCGTGTTTTATGCAGGATTTTCGGCCAAGAAAGGCGTTTGAAGGGTGTTCAGCCGACAAACAGGCGTAAAGACCCAAAATAAAATTGCTGTTGGCCACCGAATTTTACAAACACACGTTCTATATTTGCCCCAAACATCGCACTTATCTTACTGAATGCGCGCTTTCCGTGTCTGCATACGCCTTGGAGTGCGCACCACAAATCATCCACCGATAAAAAATTATGTCCGTTCTTCTCGGTATCCTGTATCACACCATTGGGGGCATTGCCTCCGGAAGTTTTTATATGCCCTACAAAAAGGTAAAAGGATGGGCATGGGAGGTCTTTTGGTTATTCGGCGGACTGTTTTCCTGGCTGTTTGTCCCTTTACTGGCCGCGTGGTGGACGGTACCGGCGTTTGGCGACATCATCGCCAACGCCCACGGCAGCGTCCGGCAATTTACCTATCTGATGGGGGTATTGTGGGGCATTGGCGGCCTGACGTACGGGCTGGGCGTGCGCTATCTGGGCATGTCGCTGGGCAATTCTGTGGTCTTGGGCTTTTGCTCGGCTTTCGGAGCATTGATTCCTCCTGTGTATTACGCTGTGCATCCGATGGAGGGAAAGACTAATATTGTGCAAATAGCACAAAGTACAGGCGGCCAACTGGTGCTGTCGGGTGTTTTGGTGTGTCTGATCGGCATTGCCGTGGTAGGCCGGGCGGGCATGCAAAAGGAAAAGGAATTGACTACCGAACAGAAACACGCCAGCGCTCAGGAGTTTCATTTGGTGAAGGGGCTGACGATTGCGGTGATCTCGGGCATTTTGAGTGCCTTTTTCAACTTTGGAATTGAAGGCGGAAAGCCTATGGCGGCTCAGGCGGTTGTGCAGGGCGCTGATCCCCTTTTTCAAAATAACGTGACGTACGTGGTGCTGTTATGGGGCGGTCTGACCACCAACCTGCTCTGGTGCGCCTGGCTGATGTGGAAAAACCGCAGCCTCCGTACCCTACGGGAAGCCGGAACGCCCCACCGCAAAAATGCTCTGTTTTCTGCACTGGCGGGGACTTTGTGGTTCCTGCAATTCTTTTTCTACGGCATGGGCGAATCGAAATTGGGCAATGGCGCTTCTTCCTGGATTCTGCACATGGCCACCATCATCCTGACAGCCAATATATGGGGCTGGTCGTTGAAGGAATGGCAGGGGGTTTCGCACACGACCTTTACAACGTTCCTGACCGGCTTGGGTCTGATTATGGCCTCAATCGTGCTGGTGGGGATGGGAAACGTGAAGTGAAGATGCATGATTTTTGATTTGCGATTTACGATTTTTGATTTGCGATTTTTGATTTTTGATTTGCGATTTACGATTTACGATTTTTGATTTGCAATTTTTTAATTTGTTTAATTCATTTTCAAATTAACACATTAACACATTCTTAAATTTATCATGCAGTATCCTGCCATAGAAGACCTGCGCAGACGGGCCAGACAACGCATACCGCGTTTTGCTTTTGAGTACTTGGATGGCGGCTGCAATGAGGAGGTAAACCTGCACAAAAATACCGAAAACATTCGGGCGGTCGAACTTCGGCCCCGCTATCTGGCCGCGTTTCAGGGAACCAGCCTGCAAACCACTTTGTTCGGCACGACCTACGATGCGCCATTTGGGATTGCACCGGTGGGTTTACAAGGGCTGATGTGGCCGGGTACGCCCGAAATACTGGCCCGGGCCGCCCGACAGCATAATATCCCCTTTGTACTCAGCACCGTCACTACGGCCAGCATCGAAACCATCGGGAAAATTACCGACGGCCGCTTTTGGTTCCAGCTCTATCATCCCGCAGAGGTGGCTTTGCGCGACGACCTGCTCGATCGGGCTGCGGCGGCAGGCTGTGAAGTGCTGTGCGTGCTTTGCGACGTGCCGAGTTTCGGCTATCGTCCCCGCGACATCCGCAACGGCCTTTCCATGCCCCCCAAAATGACCCTTTCCAACATCCTGCAAATGATCGGTCGGCCGGAATGGGCCGTGCGCACCCTGTTGCACGGGCAACCGGAATTTGCTAATCTCAAAAAATACATGCCCCCCGGCCTGAACATGGGACAATTGGGCCAATATATGAATCAGACCTTTTCGGGGCGGGTCAATGCGGCAAAAATCGCCCCCATTCGGGACCGTTGGAAAGGGAAATTGGTACTCAAAGGGGTGGCACATGCTGCCGATGCGGCAGAGGCCGTCCGACTTGGTTTCGACGGCATCATTGTGTCCAATCATGGCGGCAGGCAACTCGATGCCGGGCAGTCGGCCATTGCTTCGCTCCCGCCCATTTTGGAAAACTGTGCAGGGAAAATACACATTATGCTTGATTCCGGCATTCGGTCCGGGGTGGATGTGGCGCGGGTGCTGGCCGCCGGTGCCGAATTTGCCTTTCTGGGCCGTTCTTTTATGTATGGGGTAGCCGCATTGGGGGCGACAGGGGGCGACCACGTGGCCACTATATTGAAAAAACAATTGCAACAGGTGATGGAACAGCTGTGTTGCGAAAAACCGGGCGATTTGCCGCAGTATCTGGTGCACAAAAACTGAATTTAATAGGCTATGCAACATTTTCAATACGTCTCCTGCCTGTGGGAGGAGCAAAAAGCAGCGGACATAGCAGGCGATGAGGTCGCCCTGTTGATTTATCGCTCCAATTTATTGGGGGCCGATTTGCGCCTGACCAATTTTGCAGGCGGCAACACATCGGCGAAAGTGATAGAAACCGATCCGATTTCGGGGGAGCGGCGGGAAGTGATGTGGGTGAAGGGCAGCGGCGGAGACTTAGGTACCCTGACGCGGCGCGGCTGCGCCAACCTCTATACCGACCGGTTGCGCGCCCTGAAAAACCGCTATCGCGGACTGGCACTTGAAGACGAAATGGTACAACTGTATGACCATTGCCTTTTTGACCCAAAATGTGCTGCGCCTTCCATAGATACGCCTTTGCATGGCCTCCTCCCCTACCCCCACATAGACCACCTGCACCCGGATGCCATTATTGCCATTGCAGCCAGTCAGGACGGGCCGGAACTGACCCGGCAACTGTGGGACGACCAGATGGGCTGGCTCGACTGGCAACGGCCCGGCTTTGATCTGGGTGTAAAAATGGAAGCCCTCGTCCGGGAACGGCCATACCTTCGGGGCGTAATTCTGGGCGGACACGGGCTGTTCACCTGGGGATCGGACAGCCACACGGCTTATATCAATACCTTAGAAGTTGTCGAAACCGCCTCGGCTTTTTTGGAAGCCCATTACGGCAGGCGGCGGCCGGTCTTTGGCGGAGTGAAAGAGACCGAATTGCCCCGCAGTGAGGCGCACACACGCGCCGCTGCGCTGGCCCCCATTCTGCGCGGCCTCACAAGCAGTGAGCGCCGCACAGTCGGCCACTTTACTGACACCCCCCGGGTCATGGGGTTTCTGCAATCGCAGGATATGCCGCGCTTAGCAGCATTGGGTACTTCCTGCCCCGATCATTTTTTGCGTACCAAAATCCGGCCTTTGGTGCTGGATGTACCCCGGCATTTGGAAAAAGAGGCACTGCACCATTATGTGGAGCCGTATTTCCAGCGCTATCGGGCTGAATACGCAGCGTACTATGATCGGTGTCGGCATGCCGATTCGCCTGCGCTGCGCGATCCCAATCCCGTGGTCATTCTTTGTCCCGGTATCGGCATGTTTACTTTTGCCAAAGACAAACAAACGGCCCGTGTGGCTGCCGAATTTTACACCAACGCCATCAACGTGATGCGCGGGGCGGAAGCAGTGAGTACCTATACCGGACTGTCGGAGCAGGAGGCTTTCAACATTGAATACTGGCTGCTGGAGGAGGCCAAATTGCAGCGTATGCCCAAGCCAAAACCATTGGCAGGCAAAATCGCGCTCATCACCGGCAGCGGGGGCGGGATTGGGAAAGCGATTGCCCGCAAATATGTGGAAGAAGGGGCCTGCGTGGTTCTGAATGATCGCGACCCGAAGCGGCAGGCGGCGGCAGTCGCCGAATTTGAAAAGGCTTTTGGCCGCGATGTGGTCAGTTCGGTGTCTTTGGATGTCACACAGGCCACTTCTGTTGAACAGGCGCTGCAACATACCGCGCTGGCTTTTGGCGGGGTGGATATTGTGGTGAACAATGCAGGGATTAGTATCTCCAAAGGTTTGACCGAACATACGGAAGCGGACTGGGATCAACTATACGATGTATTGGTGAAAGGCCAGTTTTTGGTCTCCAAAGCAGCAGCAGAAATGTGGCGGCAACAGGGATTGGGGGGAGATTTGGTGAATATTGTGTCTAAAAATGCCTTAGTAGCTGGCCCCAACAACGCCGGTTATGGCTCTGCCAAGGCGGCTCAGGCACATTTGTCGCGGTTATTGGCCGCAGAATTAGGCAACAATGGTATTCGGGTGAACGTCATTAACCCCGACGCGGTCATCGCGGATTCCAATATCTGGGCAGGCGGCTGGGCGGAAGGGCGGGCCAAAGCATACGGCATTTCCGTGGACGCACTGCCCGCTTACTACGCCAAGCGCACCCTGTTGAACCAGATCATCCTGCCGGAGGATATTGCCAACGCCTGTTTTGCTTTGGTCGGCGGTTTGCTGAATAAATCTACCGGTAATATCCTGAATGTGGACGGGGGGCTGACAGCCGCTTTTGTGCGTTGAAAATAAAAAATCTTGCGTACACACTGCGGGACAGAATCCGGGTCTAAGGCAAGGCAAGTATAGAATCAACATCAATGCAAAAACATATAAAGAACAATTCCAAGATGGCCTTAGGCCCCTTTTATTTGCAGTATATATGGGGCAGTGCCAACAACAGCCTGAAACGGCAGCCTTGATAAATAGGGTCTCCCTATGAAAGCCCAATTTGCTGATAATCAGCAAATTGGGCTTAATTTTTTTGATGAAAAAACCCCAAAAGTGGCTAAAAGTAGCTACCTTTGGGGCGACAATTAAAATTAAC
>WBZP01000046.1_pt1 | contig 160363 bp, 148 predicted proteins | sample 5204301 | NCBI WGS metagenome assembly WBZP01 (sample SAMN12412401, study PRJNA552823) | activated sludge metagenome | isolation source: activated sludge from nitrification reactor of wastewater treatment plant... | place: USA: Pennsylvania | collected 2017
AGCAGTCCGGCGCCGACTCGGTGGTGGTGTCCTCGGAGACCGCGGGCCGGCTGCTCGGCATCGCCAAGAAGGCGCCCGCCGTCGTCGAGTTGATGGAAGACATGCTCACGCCGGACGCCGGACTGGCGATCGCCGAGAAGGAGGTGGACGCCAAGCAGGTCGGCGGTTCGCCGCGGCACCTGCCGATGACGGTGCTCGGTGTGATCCGCGACGGCGAACTGCTGCGGATCGACGACCCGCAGGTCGACTCCATGGAAAACGGGGACCGGCTGCTCTACATCCGCAGCGTCGACGACGGGGACGACTGATGACGGAGCCTCCCGCGGGCTCCGACTTCCGGCTGCGCAACACGCCGCTGCTGTCGCGGATCGGCGCCGACCGCTCCGACCATCTGCGCACCGACATCGACGCCGCGGTCGCCGGGTGGGCCGACGCCGCGGTGCTGCGGGTCGACGCCCGCGGGCAGGTGCTCATCGCCGACGGACAGGTGGTGTTCAACACCAGCGCCGGGCTGGGCGAACGGCCACCGGTCGACGCGGTCTTCCTGGGCGCCGTCGACGGCCGGCACGTGTGGGCGGTGCGCGGGCAGCTGCTGCCGCCCGACCAGGCCGGTGCGGCCCAGGTGCTCGACATACGGCGTGGCGGAACGGATTTCGACGATCTGAGCGCCCAGCTGGTCGCGACGGCCACCGCCCTGCTGAACTGGCACGACCACGCGCGGTTCAGCGCCCTCAACGGCGCGCCCACCAAGGCGGTCAAGGCCGGCTGGTCACGGATCGACCCGGTCAGCGGGCATGAGGAGTTTCCCCGCATCGACCCGGCTGTCATCTGTCTGGTGCACGACGGCGCCGACCGCGTGGTGCTGGCCCGCCAGGCGGTGTGGCCGCAGCGGATGTTCTCGCTGCTGGCCGGATTCGTCGAAGCCGGCGAGTCCTTCGAAACCTGTGTCGCGCGTGAAATCGCCGAGGAGATCGGGCTTTCCGTGCGCAATGTGCGTTACCTGGGCAGCCAGCCGTGGCCTTTCCCGCGGTCGCTGATGGTGGGCTTCCACGCGGTGGCCGACCCGGAGCAGGAGTTCTCCTTCAACGACGGCGAGATCGGCGAGGCGCGCTGGTTCACCCGCGAACAGGTGCGGGCCGCGCTGGCCGCCGGGGACTGGACGTCGGCGGACGTCTCGGACTCGGAACTGCTTCTGCCGGGCTCGGTTTCGATCGCGCGGGAGATCATCGAATCCTGGGCCTGGCCGGAGGGCTAGCCCGTCTCTTCGCGAGCGTGCGTGTCGGTACGCGCCACGCCGCGGTGCGGCGAACCTCTGCGCACCCTCGGCGCGCTGCGCTCGGCCCGAGGCTCAGACCAACTCAGCGAGCTTGCGTTCGACCTGCTTGACATTTGGGTTGGTCATCGTCGACCCGTCGGCGAACCTGATGGTCGGCACGGTCTGGTTGCCGCCGTTGACCGATGCGACGAACGCGGCGGCCGCCGGATCGTCGTCGATGTCGACCTTGGTGTATTCCACGCCCTGGGCCCGGAAGGCGCTCTCGAGGCGGCGGCAGTAGCCGCACCACGACGTGCTGTACATGGTCACCGTCATGGCGCCATCATGTCACTCGGTCCTGCCATGATGTTCCCCATGGCAGGCGAGCGGGCGCTGATCGGTGGTCTTGACGGTGGTCTTGACGGCGGTCTTGACGGCGAGCAGCGCGCCGCCGTGCTCGCCGCCCGCGGCCCGGTGTGCGTGCTCGCCGGCGCCGGGACGGGCAAGACGCGCACCATCACCCACCGCATCGCCCACCTCGTCGGCGCCGGACACGTCGCGGCCGGCCAGGTGCTCGCGGTCACGTTCACCCAGCGGGCCGCCGGCGAGTTGCGCGGCCGGTTGCGCAGCCTGGACGCGGCCGCGCAGACGGGATCCGGTGTCGGGTCGGTGCAGGCGCTGACGTTCCACGCCGCCGCGCGCCGTCAACTGCGCTACTTCTGGCCGCGGGTGATCGGCGGCAGTTGGGAACTGCTGGATAGCAAGTTCGCCGTCGTCGCGCAGGCCGCGGCCCGCACGCGCATCCAGACGTCCACCGACGACGTCCGCGACCTGGCCGGTGAGATCGAATGGGCCAAGGCGTCACTGATCACTCCCGAGCAGTACGCAACGGAGGTCGCCAAGGCCGGGCGGGACGTCCCGCTGGACGCCGAGAAGGTGGCCGCCGTCTACGCCGGCTACGAAAAGCTCAAAGCGCGCAGCGAAACCCGCCTGCTCGATTTTGACGACCTGCTGCTGCACACCGCCGGGGCCATCGAGAGCGACGCCGCGGTGGCCGGGGAGTTCCGCGACCGCTACCGCTGTTTCGTCGTCGACGAGTACCAGGACGTGACCCCGCTGCAGCAGCGGGTGCTGTCGGCGTGGCTGGGCCCGCGCGACGACCTGACGGTGGTCGGCGACGCGAATCAGACCATCTACTCGTTCACCGGCGCCACCCCGCAGTTCCTGCTGGACTTCTCCCGGCGGTTTCCGGACGCCGCGGTGGTGCGGTTGGAGCGCGACTACCGGTCAACCCCGCAGGTGGTGTCGCTGGCCAACCGGGTCATCGCGGGTGCCCGCGGCCGCGTGGCGGGCAGCCGTCTGCACCTGATCGGCCAGCGCGACCCCGGCCCGGAGCCGGTGTTCAGCGAGCATCCAGACGAGGTCGCCGAGGCCGCCGCGGTGGCGCGGTCGATCCGCAAGCTCGTCGACGCCGGGACGCCGGCCGCCGAGATCGCCGTGCTGTACCGGATCAACGCGCAGTCGGAGGTCTACGAGGAGGCGCTCACCGAGGCCGGCATCGCGTTCCAGGTGCGCGGCGGGGAGGGGTTCTTCAGCCGGCAGGAGATCCGGCAGGCGCTGCTGGCGTTGCAGCGCGCCGCCGAACGAGGCGAACCGGACCAGGATCTGCCCGCCGCCGTGCGCGCGCTGCTCGAACCGCTGGGCCTGACCGCGCAGCCGCCGACCGGTACCCGGGCGCGCGAGCGTTGGGAGGCGCTCGACGCGCTGGCCGAACTGGTCGACGAGGAGGTCGCGCTGCGGCCCGAACTCGACCTGGCCGGCCTGGTCGGCGAACTCCGGTTGCGCGCCGACGCCCGGCATCCTCCGGTGGTGCAGGGTGTCACGCTGGCGTCGCTGCACGCGGCCAAGGGCCTGGAGTGGGATGCGGTGTTCCTCGTCGGCCTGGCCGACGGCACCCTGCCCATCAGCCACGCACTGTCGCACGGTCCCGACAGCGAGGCGGTCGAGGAGGAACGTCGCCTGCTCTATGTCGGAATCACAAGGGCCAGAGTGCATTTGGCGCTCAGCTGGGCGCTGGCGCGCGCGTCCGGCGGGCGGCAGAGCCGCAAACCGTCGCGGTTCCTGTCGGGCCTGAACCCGAATGCGCCCGCCGTCGAGACCGGATCGCGGACGCGTGCACGTTCAAGGCCGAAACCCGGCACCGCGCGTTGCCGGATCTGCAACGAGCGCCTGACCTCGCCGACCGCGGTGATGCTGCGCCGCTGTGAGACCTGCGCCGCCGACGTGGACGACGAACTGCTCGCCGAGCTCAAGGACTGGCGCTCGCGCACCTGCAAGGAACTCAAGGTGCCGGCCTACGTGGTGTTCAGCGACAACACGCTGATCGCCATCGCGGAGTCACTGCCCACCGATGACGCCGCGCTGGTGGCCATCCCGGGCATCGGGTCGCGCAAACTCGAGCAGTTCGGGCCCGACGTGCTCGAACTCGTCCGCGCCCGCAAGTGAAGCCGCAGGTCATAAATAGGTTGTGGGCGGCGGGCGGCACCGCGTAACCTCGGAACGCAGATTCACGTGACCAGCTCATGGAGGGAGGCCCCGCGATGAACAGCACGCCGTTGACAGGCGTAGCCGGGTTCTCCCCGGCCGCCCATGCCCATGCCCATGCCGCCGCGGCGGTCGCCGCCGCTGCCCAGGGCAAGCGTCGCACCGCCGCCAATGACCCGTCCGTGGATCGGGGCTCGAACATCTAGCCCGACGAACACAGCCCGCCACCGAGGCCACGGACCCGAGTCAACCGGATCCGTGGCCTACTTGTTTCAGCGCCGAAACACCCCAGCCGGCCCGGATCTCGAGGAACAGACCGCCACGAGACCAGGAAAGCAGGTGTTGGACATGTCAGCCCTGACAGTCCGCAAGGAGAAACTGCCGGTGCTGCCGTGCCATGTCGAGGATCCGGACCTGTGGTTCGCCGAGGATCCCGTCGACCTCGAACGGGCCAAGGGGCTGTGCGCCGCGTGCCCGATCCGGGCGCAGTGCCTGACCGCGGCACTCGACCGCGCCGAACCGTGGGGTGTGTGGGGCGGGGAGATCATCGCCCGCGGCTCGGTGGTGGCGCGCAAGCGTCCGCGGGGCCGGCCGCGCAAGGATGCGGTGGCGGCATAGCGGGCGGCGGCGGCACTCCGACACGGTTGCCGCACCCGGCCGCGCCGGACCCCGAAGCTGCGCGGGCCGCGTACGCAATGGGGTGGTCCGTTTTCGGGTGTCTCACCGGGTCGCGCGTTGTCGCTCAGGGGCGGGCACTTCGAAAGGCGCCGGTCGCGAGGTGCCGCAAGTGACGCATGTGACTCGCCGACACCGCGGCGTTGACTCGCGTCGCCTCGGCGGGCGAGGCGCCTACGCGTCGGGGTCGCTGAACCCGGGCACCAGATCGTCGGCGATCTGGCGCACCGGCACATGCGCGTCCAGTTGACACGAGATCGCCACGACCGACGCGATCACCCGCATCGGGATCGCCAGCTTCGGCGGGATGTTCATCTGCCGGGCGGTCTTGATCTGTCCGGCGGCCTTGTCCATGTCGATGGTGGCCATCCGCCGCAGCCACTTGCGGTTGTAGTGGAACACCGGCACCGACAGCGGCTCGACGTACTGCTTGAGCATGTCGTCCACGTCGCTGGTCGACACCTGCTCGCCCTTCTGGATGAACCCGATCTTCTCCATGGTCGGCAGCAGCTTGGCGTAGTTCTTGTCCACCGCGTAGCGCAGGATCTGGCCCAGTTCCCGCGGCATGCCGCCGGGCAGCGGCGCCACCGCACCGAAGTCGATGACGCCCATCTTCTCGCCGATCAGCATGAAGTTCCCGGGATGCGCGTCGCCGTGCATCATCTCGAGCCGGCGCGGCGCGTCGTCGGTCAGTTCGAAGAGCCGGTAGCCCATCAGGTCGCGCTGGTCCTGGGTGCCGCTCTTGATGATGTGCGACAGGTGGACGCCCTCGATCCACTCGGCCACCACCACCTTCGGCGCACTGGCCACCACGTGTGGCACCACGAAGTGCGGGTGGCCGTCGTAGGCCTTGGCGAACGCCCGCTGGTTGTCGGCTTCGAGCCGGTAGTCGAGTTCCATCTCGGTGCGGTCGATCAGCTCGTCGACCACGCCCTGCACATCGGCGCCGGGGGAGAGCTGCTTGAAGATCCCGACGAGGCGTTTCATCGTCTTCAGGTCGGCGCGCAGGGCCTCGTCGGCACCGGGGTACTGGATCTTGACGGCCACATCGCGGCCGTCCGACCAGACCGCACGGTGCACCTGGCCGATGCTGGCCGAGGCGACGGGCTTGTCGTCGAAGGATTGGAAGCGTTCGCGCCACTTGGTGCCGAGCTGCCCGTCGAGCACGCGATGCACCTTGGCCGCCGGCAGCGGTGGGGCGTCCTTCTGCAGCTTGGTCAGGGCTTCGCGGTACGGCTTGCCGAACTGTTCGGGCACCGCGGCTTCCATCACCGACAGCGCCTGGCCGACCTTCATGGCGCCGCCCTTGAGTTCCCCGAGCACGGTGAACAACTGGTTGGCGGCCTTCTCCACGAGTTCGGCGTTGACCTCGTCCTTCGATGCGCCGGTCAGCCGCTTGCCGAAGCCGAGTGCCGCGCGGCCGGCCATCCCGCCGGCCAGGCCCGCCAGCTTCGCGTTACGGGCCACGCCGCCGCGTTTGATCTCTGCCACCAGACCATCATCCACGACGGGGATGGGAATGGAACCATCGGAGTGGCAACGTGCGTTGTCAACACGGGCAGCGGGGGTGTCGCGGCCAGTATCGGGTGGTGATGGACCCGGCCACCACGTCGAACTCCAGCGTCGCCGACAGGGTGGCCGGCGCGGGCCGGTCCGGATGCCCGCGGATGGCCCGGATGACCTCCTCGACCTGGCCCAGCGCCAGGGCCGCGGTCGCCAGCACGGTGGCGCGGTCCGCGGTTCCCACGGTGTCGCGCAGTTGCGCGGCCACCGCCGGCCACGCCTCGTCGTGATCGGCGCGATGCAGGTCGGCGCAGGTCAGGCAGGACGTCACACCGGGCAGCACCATCGGTCCCACGAAGCCGATGCCGTCGCGGATCCGCACCGGAAGGTGCGCGACGCCCGCGTCGTGCAGTTCGCGCACGACGCGCGGATCGGCCACCAGCTGGTCCGTCAGCACCGCCAGGTCGGTGTTCGCCGCGCGGACGACGACGTGGGAGTGGCTGGTGTGGGTGACCCGGGCGCCCGAACGGTGCAGCGATTCGGTGAGTTCCTCGGCCAGCGGCCCGCGCCCGTGCACGCGGATCGCCGCCGCCCGCCCGCTCGACGGTCCCGGCGCGGCGCGGGCGACGCCGGCGTCGACGAGTGCGTGCACCAGGTCGGTCAGTTCCTGCTGTCTGGTCGGCCCGTGCCGTGCAGCCTCGGTGAGCAGGTCGGCCACGGCGGCGCCGCCGTGCATCGTGCGCAGCACCGTGGCCAGCGCCGGGGCGCTCAGGCCGGGCGGGGGCTGCACCAGCACGGCCCGGCGCGGATCCCAGCCGACCTGCACGGCGCCGTCCGGTCGCAGCAGCACCGGCATGGCCGGATTGAGTGTGTAGCGACCCGTCATGGACGGGACTGTCGCAGAACGCCCCGGCGGGCGGGTTCAGCTATCCACAGGCCCGGAGTCGGGGCCGGGCTCCTCCTTCAGGGAGCGCTCCAGGTCGGCGATGGCCTTGTCCAGATCGGCGTCGGACGTGCCCCCGCCGATGATCCGGTCGATGAACCCGGCGGGCTCGTCGAGGTCGTCGGACCCGGGAAGCAGGTCGGGGTGTTGCCAGACCGCGTCGCGGGCGTCGACGCCGACCGCGTCGGTCAGGCGCTGCCACAGCTGGGCGGCCTCGCGCAGCTTGCGGGGCCGCAGCTGCAGGCCGACGAGCGTGCCGAAGGTCTTCTCGGCCGGCCCGCCGGTGGCCCGGCGCCGGCGCAGGGTTTCGGAGAGCGCGACCGCGCCGGGCAGCCGGTCGCCGAGCGCCGCGGTGACCACCGTCTCCACCCAGCCCTCGACCAGCGCCAGCAGCGTCTCCAGCCGCTCCAAAGCGGCCTCCTGCTCGGGAGAGGCCTTCGGTTCGAAGATGCCCTGGTTGAGCAGCTGCTCCATGGCGGCCGGATCGGCCATCGCCGCCGGGTTGAAGCCCTGCGCGAGTTCCTCGATACCGCTCATGTCGATCGAGATGCCCCGGGCGTAGGCCTCGACGGCGCCCAGCAGCTGGGCCGAGAGCCACGGGACGCCGTTGAACAGCCGGTGGTGTGCGGCCTCGCGCGCGGCCAGGAAGGTGAGGATCTCGCTGCGCGGCTGGTCGAGTCCGGCCGAGAACTCCTCGATGGCCGCCGGCAGCAGCGCGGCGGTACCCCTGGGGCCCAGCGGCAGGCCGACCTCGGTGGACGTCAGCACCTCGCGGGACAGCTGGCCCAGCGCCTGCCCGAGCTGCGAACCGAACGCCATGCCGCCCATCTGGGTGATCATCGACACCAGCGGGCCGGCCATGCCCTTGGCCTCCTCGGGCAGCGCGGAGACCCACACCGTCGAAATCTGTTGTGCCACCGGGTCGCACAGCCGCTTCCAGGTGTCCAGGGTGTTGTCGATCCAGTCGTTGGGAGTCCAGGCGACGGCCTTGGCGGTGCCGGCCGGCAGGGCGGTGGCGGGGTCCAGCCACAGCTCGGCCAGGTGCACGGCGTCGACGGTGGCCGAGACGGTGCTCTCCGGAATCGGCGCGGTGAACCCGATCGCATTGGACGCCAGCTGGCGGGCCAGGTCGTAGTTCACCGGTCCGGCGGTCGCACCGCCGCTCATGGCGCTGCCGGCCCCGGAGAACATCTGGCCCAGCCGCGTGAAGATCTGGCCGAGGTCGGCCATGTCACCGGATCCGAAGCCGAACGGGTCGGCGCCGCCCTGGCCCGGGCCGTCCGCCCGCTTGTCACGGTCGGGGTCTTCTCCGGGGGAGAAGCCGAAAGGCAGGTCAGGCATGACCCCAACGGTACTCACCGTTTGGGCGGTGCGTGCCATCCCGCGTCACGCTGTCAGTGAAGCCGCCCGGCTAATCTTGCTGGCGTGAACAGGCGGAGCGCGACGGTGGCGGTGGCCATGGTGCCGATTCTGGTGTTCGGTTTCCTGCTGGCCGCGGTGACGGTGCCGTACGTCTCGCTGGGCCCGGGGCCGACGTTCAACACCCTCGGCGAGTACGACGGCAAGCAGGTCGTCGACATCAAGGGCGCCGACGTCAAACCGACGTCGGGCAACCTCAACATGACCACGGTGTCCCAGCGCGACGAGTTGACCCTCGGCCAGGCGCTGGCGATGTGGGTGTCGGGCGACGAGCAACTGGTGCCCCGCGACCTGGTGTATCCGCCGGACAAGTCGCGCGAGGACGTCGACAAGGCCAACGACGAGGAGTTCAAGGACTCCGAGGACAGCGCCGCCTACGCCGCGCTGGGCTATCTGGACTACACCCCGGCGGTGACGGTGGCCGTCGTCAACGACTCCGGGCCGGCGAAGGACAAGCTGCAGGCCGGCGACGCCATCGACGCGGTCGACGGCACGCCGACCGCCACCCTCGACGAGTTCACGGCGCTGCTCAAGAACACCAAACCCGGGCAGCAGGTGGTACTGGACTACCGACGCAAGAACGCCCCGGCGGGCACCACCACGGTGACGCTGGGCTCACACCCCGACCGCGACTACGGCTACCTGGGTGTCTCCGTCCTGAACGCGCCCTGGGCGCCGTTTTCCATCCACTTCAACCTGGCCAACATCGGCGGCCCGTCGGCAGGACTGATGTTCAGCCTGGCCGTGGTGGACAAGCTCACGACGGGGAACCTCAACGATGCGAAGTTCGTGGCCGGCACCGGGACGATCTCGCCCGACGGCGCCGTGGGTCCGATCGGCGGGATCACCCACAAGATGAGCGCGGCCCGCGACGCCGGCGCGACGGTGTTCCTGGTGCCCGCGGAAAACTGTGTCGAGGCGGTCACCGGCGAGCAGGACGGGATGCGGCTGGTGAAGGTCGACACGCTCACCACCGCCGTCGACGCCTTGCACACCCTGTCCACCGGCGGCGACGCGCCGCACTGCTAGAACGCGCTTGCGTACAGTTGAGTGACCGTCGACCAGTGATCAGGAGTTAACACCGTGGCGATGCGGCCGACCGCCAGGATGCCCAAGCTGACCCGGCGAAGCCGGGTCCTCATCACCATCGCGGTGGCCGTGGTGGCGCTGCTGTTGCTCGGCCCCAAGCTGATCGACACCTACGTCAACTGGCTGTGGTTCGGCGAGTTGGGTTTCCGCTCGGTGTTCACCACCGTGGTGCTCACCCGTCTGATCATCTTCCTCGTCGTCGCGCTGGTCGTGGCGGCCATCGTGTTCGCCGGCCTGGCGCTGGCCTACCGGACCAGGCCGGTGTTCGTCCCGACCACCGGGCCCAACGATCCCGTCGCCCGGTATCGCACCGTGGTGCTGGCGCGGTTGCACCTCATCGCGTTCGGGGTCCCCGCCGTGATCGGCGTGCTGGCCGGACTGGTCGCCCAGGGCTATTGGGTGAAGGTGCAGTTGTTCCTGCACGGCGGCGAATTCGGCGTCACCGATCCGCAGTTCGGCAAGGACCTCGGGTTCTACGCCTTCGATCTGCCCTTCTACCGGCTGGTGCTGACGGTCCTGTTCGTCGCGCTGTTCCTGGCGTTCCTGGCGAACATGGTGGCGCACTACATCTTCGGCGGGATCCGGCTCACCGGCCGGCAGGGCGCGCTCAGCAAGCCGGCCCGCGTCCAGATGGTGGTGCTGATCGGGCTGCTGGTCCTGACGAAGGTGTTCGCCTACTGGCTGGACCGCTACGAGCTGCTCAGCCACACCCGGGCCGGCAAACCGTTCACCGGCGCCGGTTACACCGACATCAACGCCGTGCTGCCGGCCAAGCTGATCCTGATGGCCATCGCGTTGATCTGTGCGGTCGCGGTGTTCTCGGCGCTGGTGCTGCGCGATCTGCGCATCCCCGTGATCGGCCTGGTGCTGCTGGTGCTCAGCTCGGTGATCGTGGGCGCGGCGTGGCCGATGGTGGTCGAGCAGTTCAGCGTCAAACCCAATGCGGCGCAAAAGGAATCGGAGTACATCAAACGCAGTATCCTGGCCACGCGGCAGGCGTACGGGCTGACCGACCAGACGGTGTCCTATCGCGACTGGGGCGGCAACACCCCGACCTCGGCGCAGCAGGTCGCCTCGGATCGCGCCACGATCTCCAACATCCGGTTGCTCGACCCGACCATCGTCGCCCCGGCGTTCACCCAGTTCCAGCAGGGCAAGAACTTCTACAGCTTCCCCGACCAGCTGTCCATCGACCGCTACGCCGGCCCGGACGGCAACCTGCGCGACTTCGTCGTCGCCGCACGCGAACTCAACCCGGACCGGCTGATCGACAACCAGCGCGACTGGATCAACCGGCACACGGTCTACACCCACGGCAACGGGTTCATCGCCTCGCCGGCCAACACGGTGCGCGGAATCGCCAACGACCCCAACCAGAATGGGGGTTACCCGGAGTTTCAGGCATCGGTCGTCGGAGCCAACGGCACGGTGGTCTCGCCCGGCCCGGCGCCGCTGGACCAGCCGCGGGTCTACTTCGGGCCGATCATCGCCGCCACCAACAACGACTACGCGATCGTCGGCAGCAACGGCGCCGACCGCGAGTACGACTACGAAACCAACACCGAAACAAAGAATTACACCTACACCGGCTCCGGCGGCGTGAAGCTCGGTAACTGGCTGGCGCGCAGCGTCTTCATGGCCAAGTTCGGCGAGCGGAACTTCCTGTTCTCCAACGTGATCGGGCCCGACAGCAAGATCCTGTTCAACCGCGATCCGGCCGAGCGGGTCAAGGCCGTCGCGCCGTGGCTGACCACCGATTCGACTGTCTATCCGGCGATCGTCAACAAGCGGATGGTGTGGATCGTCGACGGTTACACCACCTTGGACAACTACCCCTACTCGGAGTTGACGTCGCTGTCGTCGGCCACCGCCGACTCCACCGAGGTCGCGCTGAACCGGCTGATGCCCGACAAGCAGGTGTCCTACATCCGCAACTCGGTCAAGGCCACCGTCGACGCCTACGACGGCACCGTGACGCTGTACGCGCAGGACGAGAGCGACCCGGTGCTGCAGGCCTGGGAGAAGGTGTTCCCGGGCACGGTCAAACCGCGCAGCGACATCAGCCCGGATCTGGCCGCGCACCTGCGGTATCCGGAGGACCTGTTCAAGGTGCAGCGCGCGCTGCTGGCCAAGTACCACGTCGACGACCCGGTGACGTTCTTCTCGACGTCCGACTTCTGGGACGTGCCGCTGGATCCCAACCCGACGGCGTCGAGCTACCAGCCGCCGTACTACATCGTCGCCAAAGACCTTGCGGCCAATGACTCCTCGGCGTCGTTCCAGTTGACCAGCGCGATGAACCGGTTCCGCCGCGACTTCCTGGCGGCCTACATCAGCGCCAGTTCCGATCCGGCGACCTACGGCAGGATCACCGTCCTGACGATCCCCGGTCAGGTCAACGGCCCGAAGCTGGCGTTCAACGCGATCAGCACCGACACCGCGGTCAGCCAGGACCTGGGCGTGATCGGCCGGGACAACCAGAACCGGATCCGGTGGGGCAACCTGCTGACGCTGCCGGTGGGGCAGGGCGGTCTGCTCTACGTCGCCCCGGTGTACGCCTCCCCGGGCGCCAGTGATGCCGCGTCGTCGTATCCGCGGTTGATCCGGGTGGCGATGATGTATGGCGACAAGGTCGGCTACGGCCCCACCGTGCGCGACGCCCTCGACGGCATCTTCGGGGCCGGGGCCGGGGCCACCGCGACGGGACCGGCGCCGGCGCCGGGCCAGAGCGTGCCGCAGCCGGCGCAGACCCCGCCACCGGCCGCCGGGGCGCCCGAGGTGCCGACTCCGGTGGCCGCCGTGCCCCCGGGTGGTGTGTCGCTGTCCGGTGCCAAAGCGGCTGCGCTGCAGGAGATCCAGCAGGCGATGGATGCGGTCAAGAAGGCGCAGCAGAGCGGCGACTTCGCGGACTACGGCCAGGCGCTCCAGCGGCTCGACGATGCGATGACCAAGTACGACAACGCTTCGTAGCCCTTCTCGCGCGGGACGGCCACCTCTCCCTTCTCGCGCGAGCGTCCGTGTCTGTACGCAACACACCGCGGTCCGGTGTACAAGTACGGACGCTCGGCGGCGGTTCAATACAATCAGCCGCGTGCGCTATCAGCTGCTGGGACCGCTGCGGGTGGAGCATGACGGCCGGCGGATCGAACTCGGTCCGCCGAAGCAGCGCGCGGTGCTGGCCGTGCTGCTGCTGGCCGGCGGCGCCGTGGTATCGGTCGACCGCCTGATCGATGCCGTGTGGGGCGACGACGCGCCCGGCAGCGCGATGGCCGGCCTGCAGGCCTATATCTCCAACCTGCGCAAGGCCTTGCGATCCGACGGGGCGGTGCCCTCGCCCATCGTGCGGCAGGCTCCGGGCTACCATCTGGCGCTCGCCGATGAGGTCGATCTCGTCGAGTTCACCCGGCACTGCCTTCAGGCCAGAGACGCGGCCACGGCCGGGCGGTGGAGCGCGGTCTTGACCGCCGCCGACGGCGCGCTGGCGATGCGGCGCGGGCCGCTGCTAGAAGATCTGGCCGACCACGGCTGGGTCGCCGCCGAGGCGGTCCGGGTCGACGAGTTGCACACCGAATGCGTGGAGCACCGGGTCTCGGCGCTGCTGGCGCTGGGCCGGGTCGGCGAGGCGCTGTCGGACGCTGTGGCGTTGAGAGCCGTTGCGCCGCTGCGGGATCGAGGCGCCTGGTTACACATGCTGGCCTTGTACCGGTCCGGGCGCGGGCCGGAGGCGCTCGAGGTTTACACCGCGCATGCGGCGCACCTGGACGCCGAACTCGGCCTGGACCCGGGTTCCGAACTGCGCGAGATGCAGACGCTGATCCTGCGCCAGGCCCCTGAGCTGGATACCTGGCCGAGGTCGCCGGCCTGGTCGGGTGCTGACGAGGTGCCTGCGCCGGCTGCCGAACAGGTGGCTGCCGATGAGCCCGCACCGGCGCGCGCCGGCCCGCTGATCGGCCGGGACCGTGAAACATCTCGCATGGCAGAGCTCCTCGCCGACTCGGTGGCAGGTTCGACCCGGTGGCTGGTGCTCACCGGGCCGGCCGGGATCGGCAAGACCCGGCTGGCCGAGGAGGCGGCGCGGCGCGCCGCGGGCACACAGGTGGTGTGGGTCAGTTGTCCCGACGAGCGCGGTGCACCGCCGTGGTGGCCGATGCGGCAACTCGTCCGTGCGTTGGGCGCCGACGCCGATGCGGTGCTGCAGGTTCCACGCGATGCCGACCCTGACACGGCTCGGTTCCTCGTCTACGAGCGCATCCACCTGCTGCTGCAGGCGCCGCGGCCGCTGGTGCTGGTGATCGACGACGTGCAATGGGCCGACGCCACCTCACTGAGTGCCCTGGCGTACCTGGCCGGGGTGCTGCGCGACCATCCTGTCGCGGTGATCCTCACCGTGCGCGACGGTGAGAACCCGCACGGCCTGGAGCGCCTGCTGGGCGCCGTGGCGCGCAGCGACGGCAACCTGCGCATCGACGTTTCCGCACTGGGTGCCGCGGATGTTGCGCTGCTGGCCAACGACATTGCCGACACGCAGCTCACCGGTGCCGAGACCGCCACGCTGGCCGCACGCACCGGTGGAAACCCGTTCTTCGTCTCGGAGTACGCGCGGCTGCCGCCCGGCGACCGGGCCGGCGGCGACATCCCGTCGGCGATCCGGACAGTGCTAGATCGCCGTCTCGCCGGGCTGGATTCGGCTGTGCTGCAGGTTCTTCGGACTGCCGCCGTGATCGGTGACCTGGTCGACGGCTCCGCGATCACGTTGTTGGCCGCAACCACCGGGCTCGATATCGACACGCTGGCAGACCATCTGGACGAGGCGGCCGACGAACGCATCCTGGTCGCCGCGCACGGCCGGCCCGGATACGAGTTCGCCCACGGGCTGTTGCGCGAACACCTGCTGGCCGGGCTGGCGCCGTTGCGCAGGCAGCGGCTGCACGCCCGGGTCGCCGAACACCTTTCGCCCGATCTCGCGGGCCACCGTGCGCGGCATCTGATCGACGCGATGCCGTTGGTCGAGCCGCGCGACGTCGTGGATGCCTGCCGTCTGGCGGCCGAACAGGCTGCCGCGCAATGGAGTTCGGAGACCGCCGCCGGGTGGTGGCAGGCCGCTCTGGACGCCTACGATCAGGCGCCCGCGTCGCAACGCGCCGACGCCGAGCGCGACGCGCTGACGGTGGCACTGCTGCAGGCACTGGCCCGTTCGGGCCGCGGTCAGACTGTGCTGGACGCCGCGGCGGTCGGACTGACCGATGCGCTGCGCTCTGGGCGGGCGGCCACCGCGGGCCGGATCGCCGCGGAACTCCTTCGGGTTGCCGGTGGCTGGCCCTGGGTGGCGCCCGGGGTGGAACCGGGCGAACTGCTGGCGCTGCTGGGCCGGGCGGTCGACCTCACCGCCACCGACCCGGTCGCCGGAGCGCGGGTGCGCGCCGCGCTGGCGGTGGGGCAGTGCTACCACCCGGACCCGGGGGTGCCGGCGGCCTTGCTTGCACAGTCGGCGCGACTTGCCGACGCGACCAGCGATCCCGACGTCGTAGCCGAGGCACTGCTGGGCAAGCTGATCACCTATTCGGGGGTTCCTGCGTTCAGTAGGGAGAGCCTGGGCTGGGCAGACGGGCTGATTTCGCTGCTGCACAGCAGAAGTCATGAAGACGCGGTGATTGCGCATTCGGTGGCGACAATGGCGGCGTTCGATCTCGGCGATTTCCCCGCCGTTCGCACCCATCTGCAGGCAGGCATCGTCGGCAGTGAGGAACTCCGGCTGCCGGTGCTGCGCGCCCAATTGCGTTGGATGGAAACGGTTTACGCAATCTGGCGTGGTGAATTCGCCAGTGCGGGAAGACATCTGGGCATCGCTGGCCAGGTGCACGAACAGACCGAGCTGTACGGTGTCGGCAGTGGACTGGTCGCATTGGCCTGCCTCAAGCGCGAGCTCGGTGAGCCCGTCGATGCGAGCGTCCTGCCCTACGCCGATGAGGATCTCGGCGGTAACGGCATGTTCGGTATAGCCGGTGCGGTGCTGGTCGCAACCCGCACCGAGTCCGAGGCGCATGCTGCGGCCGAGGAATTGCTGCGCGGGCAGCGCGCCGACGGGCATGTATGGATCGGGCTGGGGCATGCCACGCTGCTGGCGCACGTGTGTGCCGATCATGGTCTGGCCGAGTTCGCCCCGGAACTGCTGCGGCGGCTCGAGTCGCACCGTGACGAGATCGCGTTGATCGGGCAGATCGGCGTCGCCGGGCCGGTGGCGCTGGCGACGGCGCGGTTGCACTTCTTGGTGGGCGACGCGGCCTCGGCGCGGCGCGATCTGGCGGTTGCCGCGGAGATCGCCCGCCGCGGAGAAGGTGTGCCGTCATTGCTGCGGATTCGGTTGCTGGCCTGTGAGCTGGACGGTGGGGCCGGTGCCGGCGCGCTCGCCGAGGACGCCGAGCGCCTCGGTATGCGCGGAGTGGCAGCCGCGGCGCGCGGGCTCCTGGGGCGCCCGGGTGAGTAGCAGGCGTCACTGCTGTCACTAGGCGGGGTGGGGTGGTCGACGTGGCCGCCTGCGCGCGAATCCCAGCGAAACCGTGGCCGACCTGCGAGCCAAGTAACCGCCAAGCTCGGTGGGAGAAGGTGTGCCCACCAACCCGAGAGGATGCCTGATGACCATCGCCCCCGCCGACGACCGCACCCGTGGCCTCGACGAGCTGCGCGCCGCGGTCGACGCCACCGTCGCGCTGCCTGCAGACCCCGACTACGCGCGGTGCGCACCGTGGAACGTGGCCGCCACGGTGCACCCGGCGGCCGCGGTATTCGTTCGTTCAGCGCGCGATGTGGCCGAGACGGTCCGGTTCGCCGCCGCCGCGGGATACACGGTGGCGGTGCAGGGCACCGGACATGCGGGGATGGACGTCGGGTCCGGGACGATCCTGGTGCACACCGGTGAAATGACCGCGGTCGACGTCGACCCCCAGGCCCGGGTGGCCCGGATCGGGGCCGGTGCGACCTGGCAGCACGTGCTCGACGCCGCAACACCGCATGGCCTGGCACCGCTGTGCGGGTCGTCACCGTCGGTCGGGGTGGTCGGATTCCTGACCGGCGCGGGGATCGGGCCGTTGGTGAGATCGGTTGGGGTTTCATCGGATTGGGTGCTGGCCTTCGAGTTGGTGACCGGCACCGGTGAGATCCTGAGGGTGACGCCGGATCGGCACGGCGAGCTGTTCTGGGGTCTGCGGGGCGGCAAGTCGACACTGGGCATCGTCACCTCGGTCGAGATCGAATTGCCGCAGATCCCCGAATTCTATGGAGGGGCAGTCTATTTCGACGGACCGGCAGCGGCTGAGGTGCTGCATGCGTGGCGGCGCTGGAGTGTGGGACTGCCGGAGTCGGTGACGACGTCGTTGGCACTGTTGCAGTTGCCGGAACTGCCCGAGGTGCCGGCGCCGCTGGCCGGACGGTTCACGGTCGCGGTGCGCTATGTGGCGCTGTGCGATGCGGGGGAGGGGGAGCGGCTGCTGGCGCCCATGCGTTCGGCGGCTGCGGTGCTGCTGGATGCGGTCGGGGTGCTGCCGTATTCGGCGATCGCTGCCGTGCACGCCGACCCGCCCAGTCCGATGCCGGTGTTCGAAGACCACACGCTGCTGGCGCGGTTGACCACAGAGGCGATCGATGGACTGCTCGCGCTTGCCGGTCCGTCGGCCGGTTCGCTGCAGGCCATCGTCGAACTGCGACTGCTCGGTGGTGCGTTCGCGCGGCCGGCACGGCATCGCAGCGCGTTCTGCCACCGCGACGCGGCCTATGCGCTGACGACCATCGGCGCACCGGTCACCGAGCTTGCCGATGCCATCGTGGCGCAGGCGTCGGCGATCGTCGGCGCCCTCGCGCCGTGGTCGACCGGACGGCAGTTGCCGAACTTCGCCCCGGCCGTCGACAGGGAGCGGCTGGCCCGCTGCTACGACGAGGACACCCTGCACCAGCTGGCCGCCCTGGCCGACCGCTACGACCCGGCCGGCGTGTTTCGGGTGGGTCAGGTGGCCCGCTACCCGGTGTAGTCGGCGCCCCGTCCCTCCAACCCGTGCGTGAAGGCCCGGCGCGCCGTGCGCGGGCCCAAACCCCGGCGAGTCGTCCCGGGCCCAAACCCCCGCGAGTAGTCCCGAGCCCAAACCCCCGCGAGCCTGCGCGTTGTACCGGTGACACGCCGTGGAATGTGTACTTCTGTGCACATTCGCCGGCCATCGGAGGGCTCTGAACAGGCGATTTGGAGGCGCTGCGGCCGCCCCGGTAACCTAGCGTTCACCCATCGCGGGGTGGAGCAGCTCGGTAGCTCGCTGGGCTCATAACCCAGAGGTCGCAGGTTCGAATCCTGTCCCCGCTACCAGGTAAAACGGCCCTCGGACATCAGTCCGAGGGCCGTTTTTATGGGTTTGGGAGCACTTTTGGGAACATTAGCCTGGCTAAGTGAATGTGCGGTTCGGGCTCATACTTGACGTTTGGGTTCCGGTTGCTGCTTGACGGTTGTGGGACGCGGTTCCGGTAGGTGTGCGACATCAGTTCCGGTAGGTGCTTTACACCCTGGGGTGGTTGCCGCTGGTGGTGGTGGGTTCTTTCGTGGTTGTGGGCGCCTCGAAGTCCAGCACCTCCTGGTCTCCGTCGACCAGTTGCCGGGCCTTTTCCAGCAAGATGCCCAGTTCGCCATCGGTGTGAGCGGAGCCGATATGGGCGATGACCTGCAGTTTCCCCGCCTCCTTGCGGACCACCTGCACCGCCACCGCACCCGATGCGGTGCGCACCTTCCGCACGTACGCCACCGCACGAATCTACCCGCTTAGTACCCCAAATCACCCAGCCGAGCGAACAAACCCGCAGGTCAACGCGCTGCACCAAAAGTTACCGACCGGTAATGTCCTAAGTCAGGTCAGAAAGGCGTGAGCACACTCGTGACTCCGCCACCGAGCACGATGTGTACGTCGCTAATGGATTTCCTCACTACAAGAATGGGGCCTCAAAGGCCTTCGTTCCCGGGATCCGGCTCATCGTCAGTGTCCGAATGAGATTCAGCCTGTGCGCTGGGTCCCGTGTCCTTCGTCAGGTCAACGCCGAGGACTCTGGCCAGTCGTTCGCGCATTCGGAGCCGTCGCAGTTCGTAGAAGTCGAGGAACCCGGAGACATCCTCGGGTAGGCCGACCGCGTCGTACTCGCGGAGCCAACTCAGCTGCTGCTCTTCGGTCGGGAACTGAGCTCTGAGCCACTGCGCTGGTAGAGCAGAACTCTTCGACTGATTTTCCGAACCTAGGAGCAACTGGAGATTGGCAGCCCGGTCAACCCGACTCATGATTTCGGGAATGTCGTCCGGGCTGATTCCGTGCTCGCGCAGTTTCCGTCGGGACTTCAGGACGCTGCGCGGGAAGATGTGATCTTCATGGAACTGGTTGCGGGTATCCACTCCCGGATAAAGCAGGGCGAGCATCGGGAACAGCCGCTTCGCACCGTATTCGAGCTCAAGCAGATCGTCGAGCTCGGTGCGGGTGAATACCAGGGCTTTAGCCTGCCGTTGCATCTCGCGTTCAATAGCTTCGCTAGGCCAGCCTCCGGCGCCTGACTTACGGATTACCAGCCGTAGCCCGGTGAGCAAAGTATCAAGCGCGCTGCCCCACACACCTGCTTTCATCTGGGACTTTTGCGTCCAACTGCGAAGTGCCTCCCGATCGTCGCGATGAGCACTACCTGTGCGATAGCTGTCCCCCACTCCGCGACGGTTGGCGTAGTCCGCAATCGGGATCAGGACGCTGTTGGCCGTCAACGTCGCGGTGGAAAATCCAAAGTCGGCAAGTAGAGATGCTCCCAGACGCAACGCGGAACCGATTTCATCCCAACGTTTTTCCAACTCGGCCATAGTGGCGCGGTCAAAGTTGTCGACCTTGAAGCGGATGTCGTTCTTGTCCAGCATCACCAGCCCGGACTTGAGGACGAGATCCTTAGTGAAGGAGAACCCTTGGCCGATGTTGTTGAGATCGGCAACCAGCGTATGGACGGCCTCTCGAGCGTCCCGCCCGGTCCACTGAGCTGTCGCGACGGACAGCAGAAGATCTGAATACGAAAGAACCGTACCGCCGGAATTGACCCGAATGAAGATGTTGAGGACCTTGTCCAGCGACTGGGAGTCCTCAAGAAAGTAGTTGATGGTGGGATCCACATGGATCACCTGGTGAAGCCGAGCCAGGACTTGCCCCGCCACCTTATTTTCGCCAATTCCCTTCGTTTGAAGCACATTAATGACGTCATAGGCGGACTGGATCTCCAGGATTGACCTGACGGGATACCAGTGAGCTCCCGGCTTGACCCTGTCGCGAGCGGCATCGACGGGAGTGAGAAAGCGGAAATCGTACTCAGTGCCAAGTTCGTCATCCTGGCCGCGGTGAAACAGATCGACGTAGAGCTCGGTCTTGGGATAAGCGTTCGGGTTGTTGGCCCACATCCGGGGAAGTTTCCGGGCGTGTGAACCACGTAGCCCGATGTTCAGGGCCGTTAGCCGTTGTTGCCCATCGAGGACAGCTGTGACGCGTTGGCTGTTAAGCGGACCGGTCGGCGCGCAGTGTGGATTGTCACGCTCGTGGTAGTTCAACATGAAGTCGTAGAACGTGTATCGCCCGGAGTTTGACGAGTCGACTTCCCACATCAGGAAAGACCCGATGGGGTATCCGCGCATCAGGCTGTCGAACAGTTTGGTGATCTTGTCCCTACTCCAGACGAACTCTCGCTGGATCGCCGGCAGCACGTACTCTCGGCTGCGGATCCGGTCGAGTGCTTTGGCGATCGTGATCGGCGCCTCAAATCCCACGAACCGAGCCCCCTTACTCGTAAGTCGGTTGTTCTGCGCCTTCACATGAAAGCACTACAACACCTCGCATGGAGAACCACGGTACGAATTTAGCCGCCCCCGAAACGGCCTGCCGGGTCGTGGCTGAATTCATGCGCTGCGTTCTGGAGTACGCGGCCCGGATCGAGGCCGCCGCCTCGTCGCTGCTCGACGATGCCCGGCGGCCCGCCGTCGCCCACTCTGATGACGCGGCCTACAGTCCCCCTCGCGCAGCTGCGCGACCTCAGCCGAGGAGGGCACGGCTGCTGGCGACCGCTCACCGAAACCAAGCGGCCCTGCCAACGGTAGGCATGTCCCGACGACAACCGGTCGCGGATGTCCTGTGAACCTCGCAGTTTAGATCGGGGTGTTGAACTCCGGCTACATTCAGAACGCGACAGCGAATCTCAGCAGTGGTCGGACGGAGGGGAGTGGATGACTGTTGAGGTGACAGACGACCTCAAAGATGACTGGCGACGAGTTGTCGTCGGAAGCGCGGAGTATCGAAGCGGGCTTCTAATGCCTGTTCGCGCAGTAGAATTGGGGCCGGTCGGGTGACGGTCAGGCCCGACGTTGTTCTCATTGCCTGCGTAAAAACCAAGCGAGAGAGGCCTTGCGCCGCCAACGACATGTATATCTCGCCCCTATTTGCCAAGCAACGGATCTACGCGGAGCAGTTGAATGTGCCGTGGTTTATCCTTTCGGCCGAATATGGACTCGTTGCGCCCGATGAGTGGCTGAGTCCCTATGAGCGATACCTACCAAGTACTCCGGCGGAGTATCAGGCGGCCTGAGGTGCATGGGTCGTGGCGCGGCTGGAGTTGCTGACAGGCCCACTTGCTCAGCGCTGCATTGAGATTCATGCCGGTGAGAAGTACCTCCAAGCCCGACGTTCGGAACTAGAGAGACGAGGAGCGGTCGTGCGCGATCCGCTGCAGGGACTCAGTTTGGGGGAGAGGCTCGCTTGGTACGGCCCAAGTAATCGACCGGTTGAGGGTGATCCAGAAGAAGATGCCTGGATTCTTGACGAGCTCCTGAACGAGACCGCGGCTGTTTCGCCCGATGAGTTCCTTTCTGGCGCAGGCGCCGCCACCAATCGCCCCGGTCTCTACAGCTGGTGGGTCGACGAGAGTGGAGCTGCCACGCTATGTGAAGGGCTCGGTGTGTCACTGTCCGGGCCTCATTTATGCGGGCCTCGCAGGTGCTACCCGCTGGCCAAGTGGCCAACGATCACGAAACACTCTGTGGCTTCGAATCACAACGATGCATCTGGCCGGAAATCATGAGTTCTCCACCTTTCGTCGCACGATCGGTGCGATCCTGGCAGCTGCCGGGGGGCGCGAATCGCATCAATGAACAGGAACTGACCGAATGGATGCGGGCTCACCTGCGACTTATCGCCGTTCCCTTTGACGACAGAGACGAACTGGGACTGCTGGAGAAACGCGTGCTTGCCGCACTGGATCCACCATTGAACCTGCAGGAAATGACATCCACGCCGCTTCGTCAACGACTCAAGTATCTCCGCGGCCTTGTGACCAAGAATACCTAAAACTGCGCCTTCAGGCGTCGCCACCACGCTGATGTTGCGACACTCGAACCATGAATCGGGAGGAGTATCTCGACAAGCTCACATCATTGCGGATGGCGCCGCGAGGCGGCGGCGAGCGTTATCCCACAAGCCGCTGCTGTTGCTGTGGCTTTTAGGCAGGATGCAGCAGCTGGGGACCACGGCGTGCACCTATGAAGAGGCGGAAAAACCCGTCAGCCGGCTCCTCGACGATTTCGGGCCCCCGTCGTCCAAGCGATACCGCGCAGCGATGCCGTTCGTTCACCTGGAATCGGACCTGTGGGAGCTCGGAGGCGACGAAGGCCAGCCGTTGAAGGACAACCGCGCCGCACTGTGTCGCGCCCATGCGACTGGTCGACTGCGGCCCGACGTCGAAGCGCTTCTTCGAAAGGACCCGTCCCTGATCGCCGAATCGGCCCGCTTGCTGATCGACCTCAATTTCACACCGACGTATCTCGAGCCCATCTGCGCCGACGTGGGTCTGGACCTCGAGGCGGCAGAAGAAGCAGCCTGGCAGCACGGGAAGCCAGTCCGCGCGCGCCGCCGCCCTGGGTTTCGAAGCGAGGTGTTGCACGGCTGGCGCAATCGGTGCGCGATGTGTGGCTACGACGGCGCCCTCGGGCGAGATCCCGCGGGCTTGGAGGCAGCCCACGTTTTCTGGCACTCGCAGGGCGGACCGGACGAAGCCGACAACGGACTGGCGCTGTGCTCGCTTCATCATGTGCTTTTCGATTTGGGCGCCATCGGACTCAATACTGATCTCTCAGTTCGGGTCTCGCCGCACTACGTCGCTCGCAGTGAGCAAGGGGAGCGGCTCGTCTACCACCTTGAAGGTAAACCGCTGTTCGACCCGGCGCCGAGGCATCCCGCGCCTAGTGCAATCCATGTGGAATGGCATTCCAGGCAGGTGTTCAAGAGTTCGGCCTGAGGCAGGTAGCCCTGCGAGCTGTTCGGGAAGTGGGTCGATGTCAACCACGCCGACTTTCTGGCTGCATGTCGCCCTCCCCGAGTCCCGAAAGCCGTCAGGTCTGGCTTGAGTGGTCTGACGACATACTTTCTGGCCGCGTGAGACGCGGATGCAGTCGCTAATGTCGGCAGTCTTAATCGCAGGCAGAGCACGGCGCTTTGCTCCGCATGTCTGACCCATCGGTTAACGTCCCCATTGTGGAACCGGGGGTATACGAATCGCTGCTGACCGCTCGCTTGCATCAAATTCTGGCCGCAAGCGAGGACCAGGTCCCCGACTACAAGAACGTCGACGAGGCCGACCAGCCCCACGTCATCGCCCGCCATCTCGCCGGCCTCATTGAGCAGGCCATGCGGACGGCCCGCACACCCGAGGCCCGGGTCGCAATCGTGCGCGATGTTCTCTCGGCCCTGCCCTATCCCGACGCGCTCGACGAGGTGCTGCACCTACGAGAGCCGCACAAGATCGAGCAGCTGGCGGCCGTGATGCCGGCCGGCGTCGTGGACTCATCACGGTACGTCCGGCCCGAGACCCCGTTCTCCGACACCGCCCTGATGACCAATGGCCGCAACGAGCCCACGCTCGCCAGCGAACTTCGCGCTGAGTTGGCCAGCGCCGATCATGTCGATCTGCTGTGTGCCTTCGTCAAGTGGCAGGGGGTACGCCTGCTTGAAGATGAGCTCTCGGAGCTGAAGAAACGCAACGTGGCGCTGCGGGTAATAACTACTACCTATCTCGGTGCGACAGATGCCCGAGCGCTCAACGCTCTCGTCAATGAGTTCGGTGCGCAAGTCCGGATCAACTACGAGGTCAACCGAACTCGCCTGCACGCCAAGGCATGGATGCTCGGCCGCAACACTGGTTTTCATACCGCCTACGTCGGATCGAGCAACCTCTCACACGCGGCACTCGTCGACGGTTTGGAGTGGAACGTCCGGCTGTCGGCGGTATCGACTCCACACCTGTTGGACAAGTTCCGGGCCACATTCGAATCCTATTGGGAGAATCGCGAATTCGAGCCCGATCGCCCTGCGGAAGACGGTGACAAACTACGCGAAGCCCTGGACATTGCCTCCGGCATTAAGACGAACGACCGGGTCGTCATCACCCTGTCCGGGCTGGAAGTCCAACCCAAGCCTACCAGGCCGAAATACTCGAGCAGCTCGACGCCGAGCGCCAACTCCACGATCGGCATCGCAACCTCATCGTCGCCGCCACCGGAACCGGAAAGACGGTGATCGCTGCACTGGACTACCGCCGGCTGCGTGAGAGGCACGGCCGTGACCTCAGCCTGCTCTTCGTCGCGCACCGCAAGGAGATCCTGGCGCAGTTGCGGCGGATGTACCAGGAGGTGCTCACCGAGTCGAACTTCGGGGAGTTGCTCGTCGACGGCGACGAGCCGACACGGTGGCGCCATGTGTTCGTCAGCATCCAGTCACTCAATGAAGCTCGGCTGAACGGCATTGCGCCGGATCACTTCGACGTGGTGGTCGTCGACGAGTTCCACCACGCTGAGGCGAAGTCCTACCGCCGGCTGCTCGATCACGTTGCGCCGATGGAATTGCTGGGGCTCACCGCCACCCCGGAGCGTACCGACGGGGTGGACGTCCGCGAGTTCTTCGGTGGTCGGGTCGCCGCGGAGCTTCGACTGTGGGACGCCCTCGATCAGCAGTTGCTTTGTCCCTTCCACTATTTCGGCATCTACGATCCGACGGACATCGAGCAGGTCGCCTGGAAGCGGCGGATACGACGTCGCGGCGCTCAGTGGGATCTACACCGGCAACGACTTCCGTACCCGGCTGATCCTGAAGGAGCTCAGCGACAAGGTCGATGACGTCCACAGGATCCGTGCCCTGGGCTTCTGCGTCAGCGTCGAGCACGCCCGTTACATGGCGCAGCGGTTCAACGAGGCTGGAATCCCGGCGCGCGCGGTCTCGGCAGACACAGCGTCGACCGAGCGTCGGAAGGCGCTGGCCGAATCGCGAGACCGGACAATCAATGTCATCTTCGCGGTCGACCTCTTCAACGAAGGCCTCGACATCCCCACCGTCGATACCGTCCTGTTCCTGCGGCCCACTGAGAGTGCAACGATCTTCCTCCAACAGCTTGGCTGGGGTCTGCGTTCCGCCCCGGGCAAGACGGTTGTGACGGCCCTGGACTTCGTCGGCCACCAACGCAAGGAATTTCGCTTCGATCAACGCTTCCGCGCGCTCACGGGCCTGGGCCGCAAAGATCTGATCCGCCAAGTCGAGCACGGCTTCCCGTTCCTGCCGTCTGGAAGCCAGATCGTCCTCGATGCAGTAGCCCGCGACGTGGTTCTGGACAATATTCGCCAGCAGATTTCACCCCGCTGGAGCGCGTTGGTCTCGGAGGTCCGGTCGCACCCGAACGCGGAACTCGCGTCGTTCCTCGACGAGTCCGGACGCGAGTTGGCCGACATCCTGCGCAACGGGAGGTCCTGGACCCAGCTCTGCCGCGACGCTGGCCGCTTGGACGCGCCTCCCGGGCCGCGAGAGACCGACCTCGCCAAACGCGTCCGCACGGTGGCGCACGTCGACGACAGGCCCCGCCGCGATGAATACGTGCGCATCCTGCGCTCCGCCGTCGAGGCTGTCAGTCCCGTTGAGACCAAACTTGCTGAGATGCTGTACTTTTCGCTCTTTCCCGAGGGCGGTGGGTACTCGAATGCCAGCGATGCGCTGCGGGAGCTACGCGACCAGCCGGTGTTTGATGAGCTGCGACAGGTGGTCGACATCGGGTTCAATGCTGCCCACCGTCCAACGGCTCCGCTCAGTGATCTACTCACTAGCCTTCGCAACGTTCCCCTCGCCGTACACGCGAGCTATTCGCGGGAGGAGATCCTGGCGGCCGTCGGCTGGACGTCCCATAGCCGCACTCCCAGCACGACGCGGGAAGGCGTCGCTTGGTGCCCCGACATCAACGCCGACGTGCTACTGGTAACCCTGAAAAAACAGACACCGACTACTCGCCGACGACGATGTACCGGGACTACGCATTAAGCCCAGAACTGTTCCACTGGGAATCGCAATCCACGACCACCTCCAGCTCACCGACGGGCCAGCGCTACATCAACCACCGGGACAACGGGACTCACATTCTGCTGTTCGTGCGAGAGACGAAGACGAATGCGCTGGGCGCCTCGCCCTACGTCTTCCTCGGACCCGCTGACCACGTACGCCACGAGGGTGACCGCCCGATGGCCGTCACCTGGCGACTGCACCGCCCCATGCCAATGGAGATGTTCTTGGCGTCGCGTGCTGCAGTAGCTTAAGCGCTGAGTTGGCGCCGGACCGGAGCGTATTTGATGAACGCGGACCTAAAGCACCGGCGTCGACGACACCGGCGTCCAGCGCGCGTTGTCCTCCCGGCGAATGGGAGGCTAGAGCGCGGTTAAGCGTGCGACGATGAAGTAGTACACCGATCCGGGTTGCACGGATGGTCTGGATGACAGGGGGTTGCTCTGGTGGGGAGGCACTCGCAAGGCGGGCAGGAGCAGGACGAGCAGACGGAGAAGACGCCGCCGACCAGACCTGAACCTTGGATCGACAAAACTCAATACGAGGAAGTCAGAGGCGAGGGTGCCCAAAAAAACGCCTGAGTCCCCCGGGTTGGCCGCTTCGGGCACACTACCGTCCGGTGAGCCGTCGCCCGCGGGGAAGGTCTATCAGGCGTCGGTCACGGCGATGCTGGCCGCTGAGTTCGAGCGGCGCAAGACGCTGGAGGCCCGCGGGACGACGCTGCTGACGTCAAGTACTTCGGTTACGGCCATCATCTTCGCTCTCACCGTGCTGGTCACCGGGCGGGATGCGGTTCTGGCCAATCGGTGGGCTGGCTATGTCCTGATCGCCAGCCTTGCCGCGTTTGTTGCCGCCGCGGTTTACGGCATTTTGATTCAGGCGAAACTGCAGCCCTATGAGGTAGCCAACCGGGAGTACCTCTTGACTCTGACGACCGAAGAACTCTGGTCTCAGCCGGCGGATGACGCTGTGCGCTCGGACGTGGCCCAGAAGGTGAGAACCCTCGGCGGTCCGAACGGGGACGGCGGTCTGCGCGCAGCCAATGACACGAAGGCTCGGTGGGTTGATGCAGGGGTGAGGTGGCAGTTGGGGGCTGTTGGCCTGCTCGCTTTGGCCATGGGCCTTGAACTGTGGACCCGGATGCACCGGTGAGGTGATTTCACAGCCCGGCCACCGCTCTCTGCTGCCCCGAAAGGCGAAAAAAACACTCTCCGGTGGTTGGGAGAGCGGCGATGATTGGGAAAAGCTTCGTCCCCGGGCTCTTCGGGGTGTGGCGATGGGCTGTACCCGGCGCGGGCAGCGCGGCGGGGTCTGGACGACCGGGAGGTTGGGCTGATGGGCAGGCACTCGCGGGACGACCATGGAGACGGGCAGAAGCAGGACGGCCAGACCGCGGAGACGCAGACCCCACTGCCGGCCGAACGAAAACCGTGGGTCGACAAAACCCGGTACGAGACGGTCTGGGAAGAGCCAGCAGATCGTCAAGAAACAGGTGGTCGCTGGACTTACGAGTGAATTCGTCTGTGGCAGCTTGGCGCCGTCCCGATGTGGAAGATGTTGCCGTGCAACATAACGACGCAGTTGTTGGCAGAGTGCCTCGTCGCCTCGCGGCTCTATCAGGATCACCGCGCGGTCGCGGACCTTCTAGGAGTCGGCGGAGCTCGTCGTGGGCGGCGTCAGCGTCCAACGCGGCCATGAGAGCGTCGATCATGTTGGTGGGCAATGCTTTTGCCGATTTATTGTCGGTCTTGGGGTGGGCGATGCTCGCCATCGGGTTGGTTTGCTAGTCCGCTGAGTGTGGTCGTCTAACTTGGCCCCGTTTGGACCCTCGTTCTGCGTGAATGTCTGCCCCGCTGGGTGGTGATCATTCCGCCGGGTGGGTGCGGTGTGTCGTCATCAATGTTGGCCCAAACCGGGAACGGGTCACCAGGGCCTTGCAGGGCCCTTACGGTTGTGTGGACTTCCGCTGATCAATTCGTAAGGGTATCGGGAGTTGTTGAATCACCGATCTCGGAGGAGTTGCGGCGGCACGTGTTGGCGAAGTTACGGGTGTTGAAGGGGCTTAACCCCGTGGTGAGTTCTAATCCGTTGAATGGTCGGGAATTCAAGTACCGGAAGCCTGGGAACGGCCAGTAGCTCATCGCCGGGGGAGTGCCGTGCCAGTCCTTTCTGTCCGGTGGAGACCACATCAGCGGCGACAAATCACTGCAGAACTGCTTCTCGGCTGAGGCGCTGCCAGGTGCATAGTTCCGTCGATGCGGGCCAGGGTCAATGTCCATTCGGGGGATCGGACTCTTTCGTTCCGTCGTGGTTGCGATGGTCACAGATTTGGTCACCAATTCTCCCGAAACAGGTGAAAACTATGCGACCCAGTGGAACCCCTCGGAACCCCTCAACCCCATTGACCTGCACTAATGAAATCATAAAAACCGTTGTGCCACAACATAAGTCAACTCATAACCCAGAGGTCGCAGGTTCGAATCCTGTCCCCGCTACTGCGAGAATCGGCCCCCAGATACCTCCGGGGCCGATTCGCTTCGGCTCTTGGGCAGCGACCCTCGTTGTGTCCGAAATCGCCTCATGCGAGCCTGCTCTACCTCGGGATAGAGCGCGCTACTCCTATCGGAGCATCTTGCGTGGGTCGGGGAAGCCCATCTTGGTGTAGCCGGGTGCGCGTTTCTTCAGCGAGGAGGCGATGACGGGGGTGAGTTCGTCGTGGTAGTCGTGGACGGTTGCGGTGGTCTTCGTGGGATAGGGCCGGGTGACGCGGCCGATGTATTGCACGAGGCGGTTCTTGAAGGTTATCGGCGCGGCCAGGAACAACGTGTCGAGGGCGGGGCAGTCGAAGCCTTCCCCGATGAACGAGCCGGTGCCGACTATTAGGAGCGGATCCGAATCAGGCGTGTGGTTGGCAAGTTGCTCGGTGATCTGGCGGCGCTCGCGTGCTTTCATGCTGCCACTGAGGACGGTGACGGTTTTGCCGGCGGTCGTAAGCCGTTCGGTGATGGCCGTGAGGTGGTCGACCCAGGTGGTGAGTACGAGGATGTTGGCTCCGGTCTCGGCGGAGGTCAGCACGTCGCCGACGATCTGGTCGAGCCGTGCTTGGTCGGCGACCAGGGTCCGATAGATTTCGGCCATTCCGCCGGATGCGGTGGGGTCGGCTTCGCCGCGGTAGTTGAATTCGGTCGGGTGGACGTGCAGTACTGGGTGGGGCGTCAGCAACTCGGAGCCGTCGACGGGGGGTTGTCCGGTGCTGGGCTGGTCGATAGCGACATGGTGTGGTCCGAGTTGGTGATAGATCAGATCTTCGAGGCCGTCGCGGCGTTCCGGGGTTGCGGTCAGTCCGAGCCAGTATCGCGCCGGTATGCGACTGAGGACGTTAAAGAATGCGCTCGCGGCGACATGGTGGCATTCGTCCACTATCACGAATCCATAGTTGGCGGTGATGTTTTCGACGTTGTCACGGCGGGCAAGCGTCGGTAGGAGTGCGATGTCCAGGATGCCGGTGGTCTTCGATCGTCCGCCGCCGATCTGCCCGCACTTGAACCCGAGGTGGCTACTGATCCGATCGCGCCATTGATCGGCCAGGGCTTTGCGATCGACCAGGACCAGAGTTGCGGTAGCTCTTGATTCGATGGCCGCGCAGGCGATGACGGTCTTGCCGGTACCTGGGGGTGCGATGAGCACGCTGGTGTCGTGTGTAAGGAGCTGGCTCAGGGCTGTGGTCTGGGCGGCACGCAACGGCGTGCCGAGGGTGAACTCGTGGTGTTCGCCGGTGACACGGTTTTCGTCAACGTGTAGTGTGCTGTCGGCCGATTCGATGAGTTCGGTGAGCAGTGGATGTAGACCGCGGGGCAGCACAAGATCGCCTTCGGGGGTTTCGTCGTAGCTGTAGAGGAATCGTGGTGTGTCCCAGGTGCTGCGGCGGGCACGTTGGCGGATATCGAATTCAGGGTTGCGTATGGACGCGGCGTGTTTGACCGCTGAGACCATTGCTGGGCCAAGATCGTTTGCTGTCAATGTGATTCGAGAGCCGAACTGAGCGCGGACGATAGTTGCGGGCCGTGGGACGATGCGTGACGAGGTCGGCAGTTGCAGACGCCGCACGTTGTGGCCGATCTGTGGGTCGGGAAGCTGGCGCGCGAGCGCGGTCACGTCTTTGGTGGACAGTCTGGCGATGCTCGATAGGTAGGACCACTGATCGTCGTATGGTTCGAGGGTGGCGGGGTCGAGAAAGACGGTGGTGCCGTGCTGCCGGCGTTTGCCGTTCATCGGTGCGGCGATGAGATTGCCCACTCCTCGTCCGGTGTGGACATCTTGGGATGGAAACAAGCGGTCGTAGCTGCTCAAATGCATGCTGCCGCGCAGGCGAAATGCCTGATCGCTGGGCGCCGCCCGAGCCTGCTCCTCGCTCAATCGGAGGAGGCGACGCAGACGCGTATTGTCGGCGCGCAGTGTGTCCAACTCGCCGGGGAACTTCTCGATTCCGCTAACGATCAGTACTCCTTGAATATCCGCTATCTGGAGCCACGGATGAGTTCGACGGCTTCGATCATGGCGTAACGCGCAATGAGATGGTCCAGAACCTCGTCGACCGTGGATGGCGGCCGGGCGAATCTGGAGGACATAGCAATCACCGCACGGCGGGCGACGTCGGGGGACACGGCCACGGTGTCGGCAGCGAACTGTGCAGGCGATGTCACGGTGAGCGACTTGGGGATCTGTTGCGGTGGGAAGTCGTTCACGTTGTTCGTGACGATCACGTCTACCCCTCCGACCAGTGCCGCGGCGACTACGTGTTCGTCGTCGACGTCGGGCAGCCCGAATGTGCCGTCCAGACTTTCCCAGTTCGTCACAACGGCATCGTTGAACGCCAAACTCATCTGATCGACGAGGCGTTGAGCTTTCTGTTCTGCCAGGGCTGGGTCGTGGCCACGGCGTATGAGCTTTTGTGCTTCGTGGTAACACAATTCGTCAAGGATCGCTGTTGACCATAACGGGCGGTACAAGCCCTCGATGGCTATCGACAGCAGGAAGTCGCGCTGCAGGCTGGGCCACAGCACTGAGGTGTCCAACAGTGCGGCAAACATTGTCGAAGGTTGTCAGCGCGTGGTGACCTTGGCTCGGCGCCGCTGCGCGATGACTCGGCGTGCTTCGCGCAGCCGCTGGCGAACGACTTCGGGGTCGTCGTCAGCATTGATGTCGACCGTTGTGGCCGCCAGTGCTTCGTACTGGCGATTGCGTCGCTGCTCGCGATAGGTGAGAACGTCGTCGAGCAGCACTCGATGACGGTTCCCGATCCGCTCGGCGGGCAACGTACCGTCGGTGATTAGGCGGACCACCGTGGGGCGGCTGACCCCTAGTAGGTCGGCGGCCTGCTGGGTGGTCAACGTCATTGTCTGCGGCGCGATGGTGACAGCCTTGCCGGCATGCAGCGCCGCGACGACCTTGGTCAAGGCTTGGTGGACTGAACGCGGCAGCTCGATGCGTTCATGCTCACCGATCCCTACCAGGGCGTAACTAGGCGATGCCACCTTTCCCCGGACGCGTTCATGGCTGGCCAGGAACCCGACGACCGTCGCCAACTGATCGGGGTCCTCCGGGATGAAGGTGACCGCCTCTGCCGCTTCGGCACTCATGTCAGATCCTATCTGCACTATCCGAAATAATGTTCGGAACGTTCGAATAGTACCGCGAGATGGAGGACAGGCGATACCCCAACGATCAGACCCGGCGGTTCGTTGCCTTCATCCGTCAGCAGCTCGTTACGGCTTGGGATCTACCCGCCGCCAAGCGCATGAGGTCTCGGGTGGTGAACAGTGACGTCACGGCTTCCGGCGGAAGAGCTCCGCCGGACGGCCCCGGGTCCCGGTGTTGTCATAGTTACCGGTTCCGATGAGCTGCGGTTCCATCGTGCGGCGGAACTTGTCGCGCTTCAGTTGGTGGCCGGCGACGGCCTCGTGGGCCAGCTGCAACTCGCGCATGGTGAACCTGTTGCCCAGCAGCCTGTCGGGGTCCGGCCTGTCCTCGTAGCGCGAGCGGATGTGCTCCTTGGCCCGCTTGACTATGGCGGGGTGATCCCACACCAACTCGCCGGGCCGGTCCACCGGCGCGAGGCGGACAGCTGTGGCCGAGCCGGACCCCAGCGTCTCCAGCTGCTCGGGGCGCACCACGGCCACATGGGCGACCGAGAGCACCCAGTCGCGGTTGTCGCGCTCGGGGTCGTCGAACACGCGCAACTGAGTGGGTCTGATGCCTTGCACGCCGACTTTGTCGCGCAGCGAGCGCTCGACCGCTTCGGCCAGGATCTCGCCTTTGCGCAAGAAGGCGCCCGGCAGCGCCCACTTCCCGGCGTCGATGTCGTCGCGTGCCATCTCCACGACGACCAGCCCCTGCTCGGGGTCCAGTGTCAGCAGAGCGGTGTCCACGGCGACTATGGGTCGGGGGAAGTTGTAGGGATTTCTGTCAGACCCCCTGGTTACCCTTGTAGATGCGCGGTCTGGTATCAGTCTGTCGCCCATGGGCGTAGAGCCTAGCAATTAACGCAGTTATTGCTCTAAATAGAATTAACAGATAATCTGAACAAAATAGAACTCGACCCGAGGGGGCAGTGGTACCAGGGCCGGTCACGATCGAATGGGGGGGCAAATGACACAGACAGACTTCAGCTACGCGGTCGTCGTGCTCGGCGACGTCGACACTGCACAGCGGGCGGAAATGCTCGCGAACAAAGCGGCCGAGCACGGGGCGGCCATCGCCGAGACCTTTGCGTTCGGTATCGGCGAGGCAGCCTCCAGCGATGACCTGGCCGAGGTGGAGCCCGTCGTCGCGGCGCTGAGCCGGGCCATCGCCACCCGGACCGACATCTGGGTGCCCTTCTGGCGCGAGGACCTGTCCCGTGAGGAGCACATCCGCCGGGTGAGTCTGGTGCTTCAACGTCACGGCATCAACCTGCGAATGGGCCCTCAACTCGTCCCGTGCCCGACAGACGGTGGCTACAACCAGATCGACATCGCTCTGCGCGCGGAAGTCCGCGCTGTCGACAATCTCGACCAGGCAGCCGTGGCCACCGCCGGCGTGCAGACGCTGAGCATGGAGATCGAGTTGGCACTGGCCCCGACCGGCGAGCCGTCGAAGGCCGACAGCGTCGACGTCGGGGTGAGGTACTTCAGCACTGCCGAGGCGGCGAGGTTCTTCAACAAGTCGGCGCAGTGGGTCTCCTGGGCAATTCGCAACAACGTGTTCGTCCACCCGGATGGTTCGGCTATCGAACCGGTCCGCATTGGCAAGAACGGGCGGCGCCGGTTCACCCTGCCGGTGTTGCGGGACATGGCCAGGGCCTGCTACCGGCGCGGCATCTTGGATGAAGTCGAGCTTGAGGGAGTGCTGGGGGACTTGGCCCGCGCCGAGCGGTAACGGGCGGCCACCTGATCGCCACCGGTGATCGTGCCGCCGCGAGCGGGGGCACCTGGCACGTCATGTCCAGCGTCGGCCATTTCGACGAGCGAACGCGGTGTCTGACGTAACGGGTGTCAATGGCCATGGACAACGGGCGTGCTCGGCGTGCATCCATCAACCAATCAACGAACGGAAAAACCTATGACAGACAATCCATCTCAACACCCGAACTGGGAACACGATTCGATGTACGGGGTGTCAGGCAGTGACGCCGTCAACATTGCGACTCAAGCTTTGGCATCCGTGCTGGGCGAAGGACAATTCTGCGACGGCTACCTTGGGAACCAACAAGACGCTCCGGGCTTCGATCGATCGCCAGTCCGACGAGAAGGACAACGAGGCCGAGGCCTCATGGCGCTAGCGAGGCCAGTCGACCTCATACGTGCCGTCTTCGCCTTTGAACGTCACGGTGACGTCGTACGGATCGCCGTCGATCACCGCCTGGCATGTGAAGGTCCTGCCGTCGATGACAGGGGGATTAGTTCCTCCGTTGCAGCTCACTTGTGAAACGTGTTCGGCTCCATAGCCATTGATCGGGTCGGACAGGACTTGGGCTACACCTTGTTGCGCCTTGGCGACATCGAGTTGTTTGGCACTCGTGGTAGTCCCGAAGCGGAGGGCAACTGCCGCAGCTAGTGCAACGATTGCGATAACAGATGCGCCAATGAGTACGAGTCGAAGCGTACGTGGCGGCTGGGTGGAGGCAGCTTCTGGCGGCGCTGAAGATGACCGCCCATGCGGAGGAATTGGTGGCCGACTGACCGGGGCGGGGTAAACCCGGGTGCGTGGCGGCGGCGGCGCCGCCCTCGACGACGACGGTGGTTGATGGCGCGGGGGCTGAGGTGGCGGAGGCGTTACCTGCTGACCCCGGCTGGGCCAGCCTGGCTGGGAGAGGTTAGGCGTTCGTCGGGGATCGACATCGGATCGCTTGTAAATCTGTTGCCACCACGGCTCCTCGGCGGGCGGAGGCGACACTGGATCATGTTGAGGTCGTGACGGTCTAGCTTCCTGATGCGGTATGCGTCTGGTGAATTCGGTTGTTTTGTCGTCGGAGGTGTGCGGTGGCTCGTCCCGTGGATCGGGCTCGTGACGAGGTGTCATACGGATACCTCAGAGGCGGAGAGCTCGGGCCTTGCCTCCGTAAGTACCGAGTAAGTCAGATCCCGATCCGTCATGGGAACCTCTGGTAGCAAGCGTCGGCGCCGTCTCCCAACAGCCCCGCGCGGAATGCAGACATCCGCGTGAAGCCGGCCGGCACCGGTACGCCCCGAACGTCACTCGCCGCTACACCGTTGGTCAGCAGACCGGCAACGGCTTCATCGAGATCTCCTGGGCCGAGAATGAGCGTTTGTCCCGACGCCGTTGGCCGCGAGGTCGTCATGGCCCGTTGCGCGGCTCCGGTCAGACACGCGGTGCGCATCGCGGCCTCCGGGGTGTCGAGTGGGAGATTGCGTTCATGTTGAAGCGCAAGAACATAGCGGGACGTGAAAGCAGACAGTGCGGTGTTATCGCCCTGTATCAGGAACCCTTGCGATTCATCGGCGGGAATACCCATTTGCGCCAACTTCGGCAAGTCGACCGTAATCGTGTTTGTGTCCGCACAGTACGCGGCCGCCTGGACTGGGTTCCCGCACACCGGCGACTCGGTTGACAGCACGGGCGGATGTGCGGGGTGGAAGACCTGGTTGAGGATGTCGAGGGTTGTCGCGAGTGTGCCGGCGTCGATGGTGGTGTCGCTGTCGTTGCCGCTGGGATCGAACAGTGAATCGGGCAGCCCACCTCGGCGGCGCTGGATCTCGGTGTCATTGATCTTGGCGCATTGTTTGGGGCCTTGGTCGAAACCCATCTGCACCGCGCTCACGCGATCCAGTGCGGTGCCGTGGGTGTCGCCGAGTGCGGCGAATGGATCACCGATGAGTGGGTCTCGGATGGCGATTGCACCCGCCAAGACGTGGCTGAGTCCGTCGCCCGTACTCAGGGCGAATCTCGGGGAGTGGCCCTCGGCGGCCCATCTGAGGTAGGCGCCCGCGAAGCAGTCGGCTTGTTGTTCCTTGATGAGTGTGTCGGTGCGTCGCTGTACGAGGCCTGCATTGTGTTGGATGGCGTGGCCGTACTCGTGGGCGGTGATTCCGACGACGCCCATGTCCCCGAAGTACTTCCGGGCGACAGGGACCAGTCCGGACTGCTCTGAGCGGTCCCAGTTGATGGAGTTGTCGAGCAGACAGTACGACGCGTTGCCGGAGATTTCGTCGGCGTCTCCGCCGCATACTTCCGGACTCAAATAGTCAGTGGGGTCTACCGACAGCAGAAACGAAACCGGCTCAAAATCGGCCCCGAACGTCCGGCGGTAGGCCGAGTTCCAATAGTCCTCAACGTCGTTGACCGCCAACAACATCAGCTGGTCGGTGGGACCGTGATCGGTGTTGCGTACAGAACCTTGCGGTGCCGGTGCCGACTGTCGTACGCCACTGGGGCCGTCGGTCACCGGGAGTCCGCTCGCCTTGGCGGGGTCATAGCGCATCGACACCGCGCGCCCGGGCAGGACTATGGGCTGCTCCGTGGCACAGCCGACCATCGCCAACGCAACAACACCAACGCCGAGGGCGGTGGTCAGCGCCGAGCTCAGCTTGCGCAACGCTGTAGGCCGCTCGACGTCCGACGCACAACGAGACGCACAGACGCTGCGTTCGTGCGCCTTGTGCCTTCGGGAGTGTCGCCCGACCGTCGGAATCTCGGTGTCTCCGATCCCCATGCCTTCCCGATGTACCCGCAGACTTCTACGACGCAACGTAGCGCTTACCGCGTCGGCGCGCGTCCTCGTTGCCGGTGAAGTCTCTCCAGTTCCCTCCGCATGTGCTCTCATTTCTTCTAGAAACTCGGGGAGCGCGGCGAAGGCCTCCTGGGTTGCGGGCAGAACGATAGCGATTACAACGGGTGTTCAGGGGGCTATTTTGGCAGTGCGGGTCGGGGACACGTTCGGCAACTACACGATCAAGCGTGTCCTGGGCAAGGGCGGCATGGGCGAGGTCTTCGAGGCGTACGACACGACCAAGCACCGCGTCGTCGCGCTGAAGATTCTCTCGGACCAGTTTGCCGATGACGAACGGTTTCGTGAGCGGTTCCAGCGCGAGTCCAGGGCCGCCGCCGTCTTGCAGGAACCGCATGTCATCCCGATCCACGACTGGGGTGAGATCGACGGGCACCTCTACATCGACATGCGCCTCGTCGCCGGGCAGAGCCTGCACGACGTGCTGCGCAACGGCCCGTTGGCGCCGGAGCGGGCGGTCACCATCACCGGGCACGTCGCCGCGGCGCTGGATGCCGCCCACGCTGCGGGGCTGATCCATCGTGACGTCAAGCCGCAGAACATCATGCTCACTGCCGATGATTTCGCCTACTTGGTGGATTTCGGTATCGCCGAGGCCCGTGGTGACAGCCACTTGACGATGGCCGGCACCCAGGTGGGGTCGATGGCCTACATGGCCCCGGAACGTTTCGGCGACGACCACGCCACCCCCGCTGTCGACATCTATGCGCTGGCGTGTGTGTTGTGCGAGATGCTGACCGGTGCCAGCCCGTTCCGATCGGACAGCCTCGAGCAGGTCATTGGTGCTCACCTGTCGGCACCGCCACCGAGGCCCAGCGCGATCAACCCGAGACTGCCGGCCGCCCTCGATGACGTGGTTGCCCGGGGGATGGCCAAGGACCCCGACGACCGTTACGGATCGGCCGGAGCATTGGCCCGCGCCGCGGCTCGGGCACTGGCACCGACCAATCCCAACGCGGTACCACCGCCGCCACCCCCGCCCATACCGCCGGCCTATACCTTCAACAGTGCCCCCACTTACTACGGGGGTGTGCCGTCCGGACCCCTTCCCGGTGTGGCGGCGGGGTACGCAGCGCCGGCCACCGGTCCCACTTCCGCGATCGACCCCAATGCCAGCCCCACGCGCAACAAGTGGCTGATTCCGGCCGCGTTCGGCGTTGTCGGGGTGCTGCTGCTCGCCGGAATCGGGGTTACCGTGGGGCTGCTTCTGGGCAGACACGACGACAACAATGCTGCGGGATCGGTCGCCCCATACTCGCCACCTGTCGGTGCCCCGCAGGCTCAGGCACCCACAGCGGTTCCCCAGGTTCCCACTCAAACAGCGTCCGGACCTCCACCGCTCGTGCGAGGCCCGGACAACAGTGCCCGACACGAGCAGTGCGACGACGGTTGGTCGCTGTCCAACGCCAGCGGATGGGGAACCCACTCCGGGCGGGGGTCGCCGCAGACATCCTGCTTCTTCGCCCGCAGTGTGCTGCTTTCCTATTGGAACCAACATGGCAACGCCAGTCGGGATGCACGCACTGTGTCGGCACCGGGAGCCGTCGATTGCCGCAGCGTGGGCGCTGGGGCTTGCGACGGCGCGAACTTCGTCATGCAATGCGTGGCCTACGGCACCGACACCTGGATCACCTGCACCGGCGGGAACAACGCGCGGGTCTACCTCTTCTAGTGCTGGCCCTCTGGGTCGGACGCCGGACAGGTGCCAGCGGGCAGGGCATCGGTGTGTGACTGCAGCCAGACTGCGATCCGGTTCATGTCCGCTGTGCCGTCCGCGAACGACCCCGACTGGGGTTCGACGGCGGCGGCGACAACCGTAAGGCCTGCGCCGGTGGATATCACCCCGATCTGTCGGACCAAGTAGGCACCGCCCGCCGACGGACCCCACCCTCCCTTGTAGCGGGCACCCGAAATCTGGCCCAGACCCCAGGACTGGTCAGCACTGATCTGGCCCATCAGATTGAAGACGGCGTTGTTGTGGCTGTCGCACACCGCGGCGCCGAGGAAGCGGAGCTGATCGGTCAGCGACCACTCGGTTTGGCCGAAGGCGCTGAACTGTGGTCGTAGCCTTTGCGATTGCACCACGGTCGGATCCCCGGTTTCTGCGAGGACGGCTTCCACTTTGGTGGCCGCGGTTGCCGGCGGTCCGAGTGATTCCCAGACTGACTCGGCGGCGTCGTTGTCGGACCGCGTGATGGCAGCAGACATGTCATTGGTGATAACGGGTGGGTTTGTTTCGCGGTATCCCGCAATTGTCAAGGGCACCTTGATTGTTGACCAGGCGGGTCCGCTACGCCAAGGGCCGAGCAGGGTCGGCTCGGCGTCGGGCTGTCCCGCCGGTGCAATCGCAATCCCGACCGCCGCGTTCAGCGTGTTCTCGAGGTCCGTGAAATCGGTCGCTAATATCCCCGGGTTGGGTGCTGTGGTGTCCGGCAGCGACGTTGCGGGTGTTGCGGATTGGGTGCTGGGCATGGCGGGGACGGCCGAGTATGGGGTTCCCTGTGGTGCGCCGGCCCGTATGGGCGTCGACAGGTGTCGGCCGAGTTGGACGGTGCCGAGGACGACGCCGCAGGTGAGAAGAAGTCCGATTACGCTGAATATGATGCGGTGCAGGGGATTTGATCGCCTCCCTCGACGGTTTGTGCCGCGTCGAGTGGCGTGTCGCGACTGGTATGAACTCATCGCTGGACCCGCTGCCCCTGTCGTCGAAAGAAGTTGACCCGTCGGGCCCACACTACGGGGCCGCTCTGATCTCGCTTGCGCGCTCAGGGTTTCAGCCGGGCGGTGTCTTCTGGCTCAGGTAAGCAACGATGCCTGAGGCGACGGCGTCCGCGTAATACTGGCGCCCTTCGGCGGACTGCATCTGCGCGGCTTCAGCGTCGTTGCGCATGTTGCCCAATTCGACGAGTACCGCCGGGTAATCGGCCAGGTTCAACCCAGACAGATCCGCCCGGCCGTAAAGACCGTCAGCCCCGATATAGGTCGCCGGATGCAGACCGTGGGCGATCAAGGTGTCCCGCATGGTGGTGGCCAGTTCCATCGCGGGACCGGACTGCGCGTTGTTCAGTGGTGGTGCTGAGTAGTTCACGTGGAAACCGGACCCCGAGGGTGGGCCGCCGTCGGCATGGATGCTGACGTCGGCGTCGGGGTGCATCGCGTTGGCCTCGGCGGCGCGCTGGTCGACACAGGGCCCCACCGAACGGTCATCGCTACGCGACATCTGAACCTGCACGCCACGCTGCACGAGTTCGTCGCGGACTTGCAGCGCCACGTCCCAGGTGAAGGCATGCTCCGGATATCCGTCGTCGGTGGCGGTGCCGGTGGTCTGACAGTCCTTGGTTCCACCGCGGCCGTTGGGAACCTGTCGTTGCAGGGAGCCGTCGTCGACCGCATTGTGGCCAGGATCCAGGAATACCGACATGCCGCTCACATCGTCTGCCGCGGCGGCACGTGGCAACTCGGTAGCGGGGAACAACCACACACTGGCAATCAACGCCGCGATTGTTATGAGGGAGCGGCGTGCGCGCAGCGGGAAGATTGAAGGCACCGCGTCACGCTAGCCGTTGTGCGAGTCGAGCAGTAGTCAGATCGTGGCGGCCGGCGGGATCGCGAGGTCCGTGCAAGCGCACAGGCGACTGGGACGATCTCCTTCATCGGAAGCATTCCGTCGGTTGCATCTTGACGGCAGCCAATCGTGCGACCGAGTTGTTCACGGCCGTTTCATCCAGTTCGCCGGTGTGGACTGCTGACTCAAGCCGATCGAGCACAGCGGGAACCTCGCCGGTTGATACCCATAGCGCCACGTCAGCGCCCGCCCGGAGTGCTTTCAGCACTGCTTGTGGGACGTTGTACAGATCGGTTATCGCCTTCATCGTTGAGAGGTCGTCCGTGAAGACCGGGCCGTCGAACGGCGGGGCACCGTAGCCGGCTCCGTTGCGCAATAGGGACACTGCCGCGGAACTCAGGCTGGCTGGATTGCCTTCGGTGAGTCCTGGCACATCGAGGTGGCCGATCATTACTCCGACGGGTGAATCCGCGACAAGGTAGCGGTAGGGCGTGAGATCGCTCTGGATAAGCTGGTCCAGCGGCGGCGTGGTCACTGCTGTCTGGTGGGTGTCGCCGGAAGCGTGTCCGTGGCCGGGAAAGTGTTTGAGCACGGGCAGAATGCCCGCGTCTCTGAGACCTCTCGCGTAGCTGCCGGCGAATTTAGTCACTATGCCGGGCACGGCACTGAATGACCTGTCTCCGATCACGGTGTTATCTGCCGAAGAGGTGACATCGACGACGGGCGCAAAGTCGATGGTGATTCCGAGGTTGCGCATCTGTTGGCCGCGTTCGAGCGCAATCTGATATGTCTCTTCGGGCGACCGGGTCTGTGCGAGCACACGTGCGGAGGGTGCCGCGCCGATGAGCGAGGACAGCCGATCGACGCGGCCGCCTTCTTCATCGACACTCACGGCGACCGGGAGCGGCGTCGTTGAGGTCGCAAGTTGTTTCAACGCTCCGCTGCTGAGCATTGAAAGATCGGTCCAGCTTGTAATGAATACTCCGCCGACGTGGTAGTCGGTTATGGCTGAATGCGCATCGCTCGCGTTGGTGACACCCACCATCAGGAGCTGGGCGAGTCTGTCGCGCAACGGCATTCGGTTCAACTGTTCAGGTTCAGGGCAGCCAGGTGGAACAGTGGCAGTGCCCGTCGGCGGAACGGCCCGCGGTACCTCAAACCCAGATGCCGTCGGCGGGGCCGACGTGCTGTGAGCGGTGGTTTTGGAATTCTGGTTGAGGTACGTCCCCGCAATTGTTCCGGCCCCAACAATCGTTGCGGCGGCGAGCGCGATGCCTATAAGTACACGACCTCTCATGATTAGTTTGTTGCAGTGCTGCCGGCAACTGGGTGGGTGGTGCTGACAAGTTTGCCAAGGCAATGCCACGAGTCGAATCCCTGTGCGGTGCACCAGTCCAACGCGCCCTGCGGGCTGCTGAAGGTCACTGGGGCAACTGTCACCCAGTAGTTCGGGGCGCTGAAGGTCGACCAGTCACCGGACCATAGTAGTTTGGCGCCGAATCGTTGCCTGAGTCCGAGGAACTCCTGAAGTGTTCGGGCGTTGTCCCACACGACTCCGTCATCGACGGTTCCGGGCCTCTTTGAACTCAGTTGTGGAATCCATACGTCGGCCAATCCGGCACTAACGTAGGGGCGATCAGCGTCGGCGATCTGACGAAGTTGGTACAGGGCAGCGTCGTTGGGGTCGATGCGAGGCGCAGGTGCGGCGGTCTGGGTTCGAGTCACGGTGTGTGTTGCAGTCGAGTCTGGAGCTGGGACGGTTGGGATCGTGGGGGCGGCCACCGTGGCGGTAGACGGTGTCCAGGGGGGCGTAGTTTCGCCGTCCTTTTTCGACATCAGGAGTCCGATGACGATCCCCACTGCGCCTAGCAAGAGAGCGGCCATAACGCCGATAAGGAGCAGCGGTACCTGGGATTGCCGCCCGCTGCTGTCGTTCATCGCCGTCGTTGTCATGCTGCCTGTGGCGGAGAAGCCGACCGGCGTTGGGTCTGTTACGGCCTGTGAGGGGGTGCCCGTCGTCGATGCCAGGATTGGCGCAACCATGGTGGAAGCACTTGTGGAGATCGCGCTGCTCTGCGGGCCGACTCCGTGAATTGCGCGCTGGGCTGCACGGCCCAGAGCTCCGGCGGAACCATATCGATCGTCGGGTTCCTTCTCCATGCCGCGTGCGATCACGTCGTCCAGGGCAGCGGTTACCTGCGGGTTTGCCGCGCTCGCTCGTGGTGGTGGAGCCGACACGTGGGAGGCGATGAGTTGCTCCATGCTGTTCGTGGGATACGGCGTGCGTCCTGTGAGTGCTTCGTAGAGAACGCATGCAAGGGAGTAGATGTCAGCTGCCGCAGTGCTCTGGTCTTCTTCGAACCGCTCTGGCGCCATGTACGCGAGTGAACCGACTTTCGTCCCCTCCATCGTCAGCCGCGCATCGCCTCTGGCCTCGGCGATGCCAAAGTCGACCAGGTAGGCGAAGTCTGCTGAGGTCACAATTATGTTCTGCGGCTTGACGTCCCGATGTACCAACCCTTCCGCGTGTGCGGCGTCCAGAGCCGCCGATATCTGCTGAATGATGCCGACAGCGCGAGTCGGCTCAAGGGGCCTCTCGGTAGCCAGCTCGTGCAGGGTCTTGCCGCGCACCAGCCGCATATCGATGTAGAGCCTGCCGTCGATCTCACCCCAGTCATGTATCGGGATGATATGTGGCTCATGGACCGTGGCCGCTGCATGCGATTCACGTAGGAATCGGGCTCGGAACCGTTCGTCTTGGGCGTGGGTATCGGCAAGAATCTTCAGCGCGACGGTGCGATCTTTGTCGGTGTCATAAGCCTCGTAGACCTCGCCCATGCCGCCTTTACCCAGCAAGGTGACCAGCTGGTATTTCCCAAACTGGCTACCGACGCGGGAATCACTCATGTGCCCCCTTCCGGCGCATTAGCGTACTCAAGCACAACGACACGATCCGACTGAAGCGCTGGCATCTGCCGAGAGTGTCCGACACCGCGACTCTGCAGCTGGATGAAGTGACGACCGCTGGCGACGTGATGGTGGTCGCCAATCAACAGATGGAGCCTGGCGGGTTGTAACCAGATCCGCGATCGAGTCAGATAAGTGCGGGAGTATGTCAGCACGGGATGATGAATCCAGGATCTGTGGTGTAGTCCAACCATTTCCCATAAGCGTTACCCCCAGCACCGTGCACCGCAGCACAGACCTCTGATTGAGTGTTTCCGGCTGGGATGAAGACTGCATAGATGGGATTGCCCTCCTCGTTCGCAGCGCGAAGCGAGGGACACGTCTGGTCGGTGCGAAGGTAGAACGCACCGGGATTTGCATCCAAGAGTCGTTGAACGCCAGCCGGATAGAGCCCGGGAGTGGTTACGTTACCGACGATGACGATGCCCTGCCCGTTGCATTGCGGTTTGCTTATCGGCTGTGCAAGGCCAAGGTCGCCTGTCGGAGATCGGGGTGGAGGAGCAGGAGGTACCTCCGTACGCGGAGCCGGGACACGTTGTGACTGAGTGATAGTCACCGGCGGCGCCGTCTGGGTGATGGTTCTTGGTCGGACGACAGACTCCGACCACGGCGTGACCGTCGGAGAGTACGGGGGCGCCGCGGCCGGAGGTACGGGAGCCTGGCCCAGACGCGCACCGAGGAACGCGACGAGGCCTACCGCGAGAAGCCCTGCGCCGACAACTCCAGCGATCAGCGCAGTCCGTCGGTTGCCGGGGGCTGCGGCGGTGGGAGCGACAGGATTCTGCTCGGTGGCCGCCGCGGTGGTGTGGAAGACGGGCCGAGTCGGAGACATCTGGGTGACATCGCTGGGACCCGGCACAGTGGCCGCGCCTTGAGTCATGGCTGTGGCGAAATCGCGGCACGTGTCGAATCGCTGATAGGGCTCTTTGGCCATCGCGCGGGCCAAGGCCTCGTCCATGCAAGCGAGGTCAGGCCGGAGAGTGGCCAACCGTGGAGGTGAGGAGGACAGGTGGTTGCCGATCACCACCGCAGCGTTGGAATCGGCGTAGGGGAGCCGACCGGTGAGAAGGTGGAACGTCGTACACGCCAAGGCGTACTGGTCGGCCCGTCCGTCGAGGGCATTTCCGGTGAGCTGCTCGGGCGCGGCGTAAGCGACCGACCCGACAGTGACGTTGGTCGCCGTCAAGCCGCTAGTGTCGTTGATGTCTCGGGCGATACCGAAGTCCGCCAACATGATTCGCCGATCCTTGCTATGAGGATCGGTGATCAGAATGTTGGCTGGCTTGACATCGCGGTGCAGCAGGTAACGCGCGTGCGCGTAATCGAGAGCATCCGCAACAGCTGAGATTATCTCGATAACGTCGTTCGGCGGCATGCCATACGGGTACCGGTCACGCATAAGCTGCGCGGCGTCGGTGCCGTCGACGTAGTCCATCGTGATCCAGAGCTGGCCGTCGGTGTCACCCCGATCGTGGACAGCGACGATGTGCGGGTGCCACAGCGATGCCGCGATGTCGGCTTCCCGAGCGAAGCGTTGCCGATACTCAGGACTGGCGCTGATGCTGGCCGGCAGAATCTTCAGTGCTTCCTGGCGCGGCAGCCGAGGGTGTTGAACGAGGTAGACCTCGCCCATCCCCCCTGCGCCGAGCAGTCGCACAATCGTGTAGCCGGCAAATACCGCCCCGTCGGTAAGTGACATAGCTGGATCTTACCGATCGATATGGGACCCGACGACAGAAGTAGCTGCACAAACCGGCGCCCGGCCAGAGCGGTGAACGGTGCTGACAAACGCATGAGCCCTCCGATCTGGCGGCAAACCTGCAAACACAGGCGGCGCGAATCCGTACGCTAACGGGCATGACCGAGGAGCTACCGAAGCAGACCCAGGAGCGCAGCCTGACACTTGGCCGGCGGCGGTTACTGTTCTCGGGTCTTGTCGGTCTGGCCGCCACCGCCTGCTCCACCACACGGCCCACGCCAAACACGGCACCCGGGACCGAACTGTCGGCTAGTCCGAGCACGCTTACTCCGCTGGGCGCCCCGTCAGAAGTGGCTCCCGTGCCGGTATCGACCCCACAAGTTGCGCCGCCCGCAGCCACGACGGCGACGATGCTTTGTCGGGAAGCTTGGGGGGCCAAGCCGGCGCGACCGGGAGGCCGGCCACACACCATCACTCGAATGACGCTCCACCACACCGCTGTGGTTCTTGGCGACAATCGCTACGCTCCGGCGCGACTGCGTCAGCACCAGCAGTACCACCAGAACGAGAAGGGCTGGATCGACATCGCCTATCACGTCGGAGTCGACCGCAACGGCAACATCTACGAACTTCGAACCCCCGAACTGGCCGGTGACACCGCAACGGAGTACGACACGACGGGGCACTTCCTGGTCCTTTGCGAAGGAGACTTCGACCAAGAAAATGTGACTGAGGCTCAACTCAACGGTGCAGCAATGGCTTTCGCGTGGGCAGCCCAGACCTTCCACATAGCACCGGGCACTTTGGCTGGTCACCGGGACTTCGCGACAACGTCCTGTCCGGGAAAGAACCTCTACGCACACGTTGCAGACGGTGACTTGGCACTCCGCGTAGATGGCATCTTGGCGGATGGTGCGGTGGATCTACAAACGATATGCGGGCCCGAAGCGGCCGATAGAGTCGCGCAGATCGAAGGTGGCTAGGGGCAGCACGACTGGTGCGTGGGAACTGAAGGTTGTTCCCGCACTCGGCATTCGCACGACGGCAAGGGGGGTTTCGCCGTGACCAGGAGTCAATGTCAGGGCTGGGGTGGCTGCTGCTTGGCGAGGTAAGCGGCCACGGCGTCTGAGCGGTGGTGACCAGCGGGCGCTACTCGGCCCTCCAGCTTGGCCGACGCCCGGGTGGTCCGCCGCCCGGCCTCCTTGACGGCAGCCACGGACACCCTTGCACACATTCTGATGAATCGTCTGACCTTCGAGTCTGGTTACAGTTCGGCGACATTACGCGAGCGTCTCTATATCAGTAATGACGAGAACGGCCCTATGGCGGCGATCCTGATCTACACCGCCGCCGGCGATGCAGAGGGCACGATGGGCGGATTGGTTCGGATGGGTAGGCCCGACCGGCTTGGACCCGCGCTCAGGCGATCTGTGGATGAGGCGCGCTGGTGTTCTACGGATTCTGTTTGCATGGAAATCGGTGACCACGGCGGGCAAGGGCCCGAGTCCTGCAATTTGGCCGCATGCCACAACTGTGCACTGGTTCCGGAAACGGCATGTGAACACTTCAACCGGTTTCTCGATCGCGGATTGCTAATAGGAAACGTCAGCCAACCGGAAATGGGATACTTCACCGACGAGCTGCTTGATTAGAAGTCGCCAAATGGCCTCTGCGCGCAGGGGTTTCAAGGTCCAGCAGTGCAGAAGCTCCGCGTCGAGCATGACGATGTCGGAGTGTGACCCGAAGGGGGATGAGGGATTCGTGCACGGCACCCACCTCAAACTGTTCGTTCCCGGTTTGATTCAGCTACGCGACAGGATTCTTCTGGGGACGACGTGTGGGAACTGAAGCTAACGATCCGAAGGTCGTAACCGACTCCTTGCTTCTGGGCCAGCGAGTGGTCGCGATCCTGGAGATAGGACAACGCGACGCCACCTACAAGCTGGCCACGCTGATGGCCCTTATTGACCACTGCATCGAAAATCTACCGGAACGGGCGGAAGATGTTCTGCACGTACCTCTCCCGCAACTAGCGCATCGCGTTCTTGCCCTCTACTGGCCGCAGGTCCGCCCCTTTGAAGGCCAAGAGCTCAGGCAGCGCCGGACGGGAGCCGTAGCCCGCATTCCCGACGCCGCCAAGTCGCTGCGAGGAGCGACCCGTTCGGGAAACAGCGGACTGTCGTTGGATATCGCCATGATCCGCGCGCCCAAGGAGTATCAGACAGCCATCGCTAAGATTACCGTCGCGCTCGCCAAACAACCGTTACCAGGGTTGCAGAAACTCCCGGGCTCGCCAGTAAGCGATCCATTCCTGTATGACGACTCGTTCCTCGGCGAAGGCGTGTCGTTGCGTCAGCTGCAGGTGCACGGTAACGCGATCACTTTAAAGCCCGGCATCGCGTTCGGGCTTGCCCGTCTGGCCGGGCTGCTGAAGCCGGCGCTGGAGATCATGTGGGTCCAAGACATTCGCCGGATGAACAAATTCCTTGACGCTGAAGTACCAGACGTGGCAGGCCATCTCTTTGGCCGCGAGCTCATCGCGATGACGCCCGTCCGTACAGCATTCACGGAAGCATTCGGGCCGCACTGCTTCTACTGCGGCATGCACCTGCCAGCCGGGAATCCTGTCGACCACGTGCTTCCGTGGTCACTGGTGGGGATCGACGGCTTGGCAAATCTGGTTCTCGCGTGCGCAAAATGCAATGGTGACAAGAGCGGCGCACTACCGGCGATTGAGATCGTCGATCGCGTACTGGAACGCGACCAGGCGGTGTTGGAAGGAATTGCGCGGACGATCCCGTGGCCCACTCAGTGGGGCCGGTTCGTCGCCGCGGCGCGCGGAATCTTCCACGGACAGCCCGCGAATGTGCCAACCTGGGGCGGCTACCGCCAGACCGTTCGGTTCGATGTGGCCTTCGTGCCCGAGTGGATGCGGGTGCCCTAGCTCTGGCACCGGACCCCACGGCCTCCCCTCGTCGACAATGGTCACGGATTTGGTCACCAATTCCCCCGAAACGGGTCGAAACCATGCGACTCAGTGAAACCCCTCGCGAAGCTCAACTACCGTTGACCAGCACTAACAAAATTATGAAAACCGTTGTAGCGCAATGAAAGTCAACTCATAAGCCAATTCACGAAAGACGTGGGCGGTCGCGTTGTTGGTCAGGGATGGCGAGCGTCGTCGACGAGAAGGTGCAGTCGGAGATGAGCTGGAGGGGCGCACCGAACATCACGTTGCACCCGGGAGAGGCGAGCCCGACGATGGCGGCCATCTGAAGTGCCCGACCGGGCGCCGGCGTCATCGCGACGATGTGCCTCCGTTGGCAAGCCAGCTGCGGTGGCGCAGCGCCGCCTTGCGGGCCTGCTTGGCCAGCGCCCGGTCGGGCAGGTGCTGTCCCAGTGCGTCGAGCACCGCCGGGGTCTCGGGAGCCCGGTGGCGCCAGAAGAACTCCAGCATGGCCTCAGGATCATGGCCGGCGAGGAACTGCTCGCACAGCGCGTCCGGATGGTCGATGAGTTCGGACAGGATGTCGACCATCACCGCCGGGGTGACGAATGCCCCGACGGTTTCGGCGTCGGCCAGGCCGCGCTCGAGCAGCCAGATGGCGGCGTGCCCGGCGGCGGTGGTGTCGAGCAGTTGGCGCATGTGTGGTTCGGCCACAGCGGCGTCGAACATGCCCAGCAGGTGCAACCCGACGAGTCGGCCGTGCGCCTCGTCCGCGCCGGTGATCACAGCGGCGACGGCCCCGGCCCGCTCGGACTCCGGCAGCGACGGCTGCCATGCGGCCAGCATGGCCGAATGCTGTTCTGGCGGAGCTTGATCCATCGCGGCGATCAGGTCGCTCGGATCCGCCTCGGTGAGGTCGGCCGCGGTACGCAGCGACAGGCCGGCCTCGGGCAGCAGGTCGGGCAGAGCGTAGCGGCCGAAGGCGGTCAAGGCGACGGTGCCGCCGGTCGAGTACCGCCGACCCCAGTCGGGGACTGACTCCCGGCGGCCGGACCATTCGACTGCCCCGGTCATGTCGAGTATCTCCATGATCCGGCCGATATCCCGGGCCGGCGAGCCGCCGGACAGGTAGTACTCGGCGGCGCGGCCGGTGAATTGGCTGTCCACCACGCTCCTGTTCAGCTCGACGATGTCGTCGAAGTCCGCCTGGGCCTCCGGTGCGAGCAACGCGGCCAGCCAGTGCACGATCCCCTCGTCGAGCAGGTTGTGCAGGTCGTCGTAGAACGACATCCTGGCACCCATCTCGGACAGCACGCCTAACTCGAGAGCCGTCTGGAACAACGCGGTGGCTTGCTCGACGGGCGACTTCTTCGCCCACGCCTTGACCGGTACGAGGCGTTTGTTGACGTGGCGCACCGCCCCCGATTCCAGGGCCAGTTCGACCAGGTAGGTCAGCTGGGACAGCTCCGCCGCCGACCGGGTCTTGAAGGTCTTCTCGCCGATCTTCTCGTCGAGCGCGTCGCCGGTGTCGAGCAGGTCGACCAGGGCACGCCCGTCGGCCAGTTTGAGATTGCCCTTCGCCGTCAGCGCCGCGCCGGTTCCGCCGAGATAATCGCGCAACTTCCGCACCTTTTCCGGTAATACCGCCCGGGCAACCGCGGCCGCCACATCGGCCTCCGGCGGCGGGATGTACAGGAACGGCAGTTCGATTGCCGCCGGCGGCTCGAAGAACCGGTCAGTGGCGGCCCGGCGCAGGTCCATTGGCAATGCGTTGTGCTCCTCGACGCGTTGCTGGATCGCGGCCGCCAGCTCCTCCTGGCTCATCCGATCCGCGCCCGCGATGCCGGCGAACAGCGACTTGGCCATGCCGAAGTTGGCCGGGTCGGCCATCCGCACCGTCATGGTGTCGGTCAGGCCGATCGCGGTCCGCATCATGGCCCGGGCCCGCTCGGGACCGCCGTCCAGGCGTCCGGTGGCGCCCAGGAAGCACACGAACTCCGCGACCGCTTCGCACACCTCCCACGACTCCTCGGCGGGCATGCTCAGCTTGCGCGGGCACCAGCCGAGCAGGAACTCGCGAAGGTCCCCGTCGTCCAGGGTCTCCAGCGGCGCGGATTCGCGCCAGTCGAGGAACATCTCGGCATGGCTGGCGAAGGCGGCCGTATCCGGCGCGTCGTGCTCGTTGAGCCAGTCGGTGAACTCCTCGATCAATTCAGCCGTCACGTTGTCAGTCTCCCGCACCAACACCCGCGACCGGAATCTGCACCCCTGGGCACGGGGAAGTCGTCATCGTGCTGCCCGTGGCCACTAATACGACGCGGATTGCGGTGTCGGCACCGGCGGGCTCCCCGACGGCTGATATGCACAGGTCAATGCTTCGCGCCTCGACAGAGACAACCACCTGTGCGAATATCACACACATGGACCACGCAACGCTTGGACTCCGTGTAGCCCGAGCTCGCACTGAGGCGGACGTGTCTCAGGGCAAGCTGGGCGAGATGGTTGGATTGGATCGTTCAGCCATCAGTCGGGCGGAAAAAGGTGAGCGCAAGCTCACTATGGCGGAGATGGTCGCGATTGCTGAAGCCTTGGGCCGGCCTCTTGGTTTTTTTGTCAACGATCCGGTCCCAGCGGTGGTGAATCGCAGAACAGACCTTGCTAGCGCCCCCGACGATGCGCGTCACGATACGACCCAGGCTCTTGATACTGAGATCGAGCTTTTCGCTTCGGATGCTCTCATGCTGCTTGAGATGGGTCTGATCGCGCCCGTGATACGTGAGCAGGATGGGCGAACTCCGAAGGGGCACGACGAGGCTGAGCGCTTGGCTGCGACAGTTCGCGAGCGCCTCGGGATGACCGACGAGCCGATTCTCAATCTCGGAAAGGCCTGCGAACAGCTTGGCCTCTACACCTATGCTGCTGCCTTCGGAGTGAACGGACCGGACGGCGGATGTGTAGAGGTCACCGCCGACGTGGAAAGCATTGCTGTTGCGGTGATCAACGGCGACTTGGATTCAGGTCGGCGTCGGATGACATTGGCCCATGAACTAGGCCACTGGCTTTGTGGGGATGCCTACGACGCGGTAGCTGGTACCGACTCCGAAAAGATGATCTTCTCCTTCGCGATTCACTTTCTCGCGCCGCGTTCGGGTGTGGTCCGCGCGTGGAACAGCCGTTCCGACTGGAGTAGCCGTGACCGAGCGCTTGCCGTCGGCGCGGCCTATCACCTGAGCTGGTCTGCAACTGTGGGTCAGCTGCGCAATCTCGGTCTGATCGAACGCAGAGAACACGACTCGCTTCTCCACCACGAGCCACGAAAGGGTGACTACGTTCACCTCAAGTTGACATGGGAAAGGGGACCCAAGAGCCCTTACCTGTCGCCCGCCTTCGCTGCCGCATGCATAGAGGGTTACATCTCGGGCCGCCTTACGGCCGCGCGAACGGTTGAACTGCTGCGCGGCACCATGACGCGTGACGACCTTCCGGAGCCGCCAAGTCAAACCATGGACGACTTGCGAAGAGCGTTCGCCGGCCACGTTGACTGAGTCGGTCCAGTGGGTGATGGACACCAGTGCCTACACCCACTTATGTCGCGCCGGCTATGGCACCATTATCCCGCAGCTTGCCCCTAGTGGGGTGGTCTTGATCCCACGGCAGGTCGATATCGAAATCGCAAGGGGGAGAGACAATTATCCGTCGATACTGGCTGTGTCATCGGTTGAATGGGCACGGACGGTCGTACTCGATGATGACGACGAACTGGCCGCAATGTTGATCAAGGCCAGACTTGGCGGCGGAGTCGACGAGCATATTGGCGAATGTGCCGTGATCGCGTACGCGCAACGCCGCGGTCTCGTAGCGGTACTCGATGATCGCGCAGCGATTGAACAAGCCGACCGATTGGGCGTTCAATCCGTTGGCACGATGTGGATTGTCGTGGAAGCCTACAAATCGCTCTGGGACCGAAACGCCAATGCGATGGCCGCCGCTATCGATGCCCTGCTGGACACCGACATGCGACTGCCATTGCGCGACGGCCAAGAAGTCTTCACGTGGGCCTATAGGGAAGGGTTACTTCCCTGAGCTCCTGCGGTGCGGAGATCACCCGACCTTCGCGCCTTGAAATGCAAACCTTCTTCCTGGGGCGTTGAGGTCCCGCCGTCGGCGCGATTGGTCACAGTGCTGTTTAAAGCTCTCGGCCATCACTGCTGAGGGTGGGTTGCCGGAAGTCAAGCAGAATGCGGTGACAACTCCCCTGCAGGCCCGATGTCAGAGCGGTTCTTTAGGCTCACGGTGTGCAGTACGACGACATCCACGCGCTGCGGGAACGCCACCCCGCGTGGCGATTGCTGCGTGCTAATAACGCCGCGCTGATCCTGTCGTTCCTCGGGGGATTCTTCGTACAGGCCAACCGCGGCGCCAGCCCGGCCAGCACGGTTGCGGCCGCCCTGGATGATCATCTGTACGCCCTGAACGCCCAGGACACCGAAGCGCCCCGGTACCCCAAGGAGCCCCGCGCCTACCTGGAGGATTGGGCGGCCACCGAGGCCGGGTACCTGCGCAGGTTCTATCCGCTCGGCGACGACGAGGTGCATTACGAGGTCACGCCCGCTTTCGAGAAGGCCTACGCCTGGGTGTCGAGCCTGCAGGGCAGGTCCTTCGTCGGCACCGAATCCCGGTTGCACACCGTCGTGGAGTTGCTGCGCCAGATTGTGCACGGCACCGAAGTGCAACCCGAAGTGCGGCTGGCCGAATTGCGCCGTCGCCGTGATGAACTTGATGCCGAGATCGCCGCGGTCGAGGCGGGCAACGTGACCATGCTCGACGCCACCGGGGTGCGTGACCGCTATCAGCAGTTGTCCACCACCGCGCGCGAACTGCTCTCCGACTTCCGTGAGGTCGAAGACAACTTCCGCATGCTGGACCGCGCCGCCCGCGAGAAGATCGCCGCGTGGGACGGGTCGAAGGGGGAGTTGTTGGCCGATTTGGTGGGCAGCCGTTCGGAGATCGCCGGCTCCGATCAGGGCCGCAGTTTCCAGGCGTTCTACGATTTTCTGCTCTCCGAGGCGCGCCAGGGCGAACTGTCCGAGCTGCTCGCCAAGGTTTCCGCCCTCGACAGCATCGAACGCGACCCGCGCATCCGCGGCATCCACCACGACTGGTCCGAAGCCGCCGACCGGGCGCAGCGCACCGTCCGGCTGATCTCCGAACAACTCCGTCGTTTCCTCGACGATCAGGTGTGGTTGGAAAACCGTCGGGTCCTCGATCTGGTTCGGGCTGTGGAAAGCGTGGCACTCGACCTTCGTGACGCGCCACCGGATTTCGGACTCGAGATCGACGAGCCGGGAATCGAGATCGTGCTGCCTTTCGAACGCCCGCTGTACCAACCGCCGGTCGCCGCCGCGGTGGAAAGCCAGGTTATGCAGGCCACCGAGGACGTCGATGCGGAATTCTTATTCACTCAGACCTACATCGACCAGGCGCGGCTGGCGAACATCATCCGCACCGTGCTGCCCGAGGACTCCTCGGCACTGCTGTCCGATGTCGTCGCGGCGCATCCCATCGAACAAGGCGCCGCCGAGATCGTCGGTTACCTGGCGCTCAACGACGAGGACGTGACGGTGGAAATGGACGACTCTGACGAAACCGTTCTGGACTACCTGGACCCCGCCGATGCGCACATCACCAAGCGGGCTCGGCTGCCGAAGGTGACGGTGCGGCGGCGATGAGCGACGATCGAACCACTGCCAGCGCCATCATCCGGCTGATGCAGGGTGTGGTGTACCGGGATTCCGACGAGGACAGCTGGCAGACGCTGGAACGGGCGGGCGCCGGTGTCCGGGACCATTTCGCCACCATCGGCATCGACGTGGTGATCGACGAATCCGAAGGCTACGCCTACCTGCGATCCCGGCCTGACGATGACGGCGAAGAAGCGTTGCCCCGGCTGGTGCGGCGCCGGGCACTGACCTACAACGTCAGTCTGCTGCTGGTCCTGCTGCGCAAGCGGCTCGTCGAGTTCGAAACCACCGGCGGCGAGGGCAGGCTGGTGCTGAGCACCGAACAGGTCGTCGAGATGCTGCGGCTGTTCCAGGCGGAGTCCAGCAACGACGCCCGCGTGGTGGACCAGGCCGAGGCAACCATCAGGAAGGTCGCCGAGCTCGGCTTCGTACGGGCGCTGCGCGGCCAGCGCGACCAGTGGGAGGTGCGACGCATTCTCAAGGCGTACGTCGATGCCCAGACACTCTCCAACTTCGCGGCGAAGTTGCGCGAATACGCCGGTCAGGGGGTCGTCGATGAGTGAAGTCCTTTTCGAGGCAGTCGAACTCGACGACGACGCGCGGGCCGGCTATCGACTGTCGTATGCCGAGGTGCTGAACTGGGGCACCTTCGACTCCGAGGTCTGGCGGTTCTCCCCGGGGGGTCACACCTCTCTGCTCACCGGGGACATCGGCTCCGGCAAGTCGACCGTCGTCGACGCGCTCACCACGCTGCTGGTGCCCTCGCACAAGGCCGCCTACAACAAGGCGGCCGGGGCGGACGCCAAGGAACGCACCTTGCGCTCCTATGTGGAGGGCCACTACAAGTCCGAGCGCAACGAAGCCACCGGCAAATCCCGGGCCAAGGGCCTGCGGGAGAACAAACGCAGTTACTCGGTGATCCTCGGTGTGTTCACCAACCACGGCTACGACGAGACCGTCACCCTGGCCCAGGTCTTTCAGCAGCGGGAAAGCTCCGGCCAGCCCTACCGGTTCTTCGTCACCGCCACCAAAGCGCTGACCATCGCGACCGATTTCGCCGACTTCGGCACCGACCTGCGCGAACTGCGTAAACGGCTGCGCAACGCCGGAGCCGAGATATACGACGAATTCCCCAAGTACGCAACATCATTACGCCGCCTATTGGGCATTCGATCCGAGCAGGCCCTGGAGCTGTTCCACCAGACCGTGTCGATGAAGTCGGTGGGAAATCTCAACGACTTCGTCCGCGACCACATGCTCGAACCCAGTGATTCCACCGATCGGGTCCGCGACATCATCGCGCATTTCGACGATCTGACCAAAGCCCATGACGCCGTCAAGCGGGCCCGTGAACAACTCGAAGCGCTCGAACCGATCGTGGCGACCTCCGCCAGATACGATGCGGCACTAAACGAACGGGACGGGCTGGAACGCCAACGGTCCGCGGTTGCCTTGTTCATCGCCGAGCTGCGTTCCGGGTTGCTGGCCGGGGAGATCGCGCAGCTGCAGTCACAGGGCACGGCCGCGGTCGCCGAGCTGGAGGCCGTCGAGGCGCGCCAGCTGGCACTCAATGGCGAGCGGGAATCCCTGATCGAGGAACGGGCCAAGGCCGGTGGTGATCGGATCGGTGAACTGGAACGTCTCGCTCGCGACGCCCGCGCCCAGGCCGAAATCCGCAGTCGCACCAGGGCTTTGTTCGATACCGCGGTGTCCGACGCCGGATTGGCGCCGGTGGTCGACCCCGACGGGTTCGCTGCGCTGTCGGCGTCGGTGACCACCGAGCGGCCCCGGTTGGCGGCGGCAAAGAAGGAGTTGGACGCCAAGACCGCTGATGCGATCGGCCGCAGCCGTGACCATCAGCGCCGCGGCGACGCACTGCGCGCCGAACTGGACAGTCTGGAGAACCGCACCAGCAATCTGCCACACGAGCAGGTGGAGATTCGCGCCGAACTGTGTGCGGCACTGGGCCTGACGCCGGACGACCTGCCGTATGCCGGGGAACTGCTCGACGTCTTCGACCAACATTCCGACTGGCGCGGTGCCGCCGAGCGCGTGTTGCGGGGATTCGCCTTGTCGCTTCTGGTTCCCCAGCAGTACTACGACGGCGTTTCCCGTTGGGTCAACGGCCGCCGGCTCAGCGTCGGGGGCCGCGGCGCCAAGCTGGTCTACGAGCGGGTCGCCCCGCATCGCGTCCGGCTGCAAGCACCCGAACACGACGGCTTGACGTTGGCGCAGTGCATCGAAGTCAAGGACGGCCCATTCCGGGACTATCTCGCCAACGAGCTCACCAAACGGGCCGACTACCGTTGCGCGGCAACGCTCGACGAGTTCCGCGGCGAGCGCCGGGCCGTCACCCGGGAGGGCCAGGTGCGCGCGGGGGACCGGCACGAGAAAGACGACCGGCACCGCGTCGACGACCCACGGCGCTGGGTACTCGGGTGGGCCAACGAACGCAAGATCGCCGCCCTGCGCGCCGAACTCGCCGAGGTGCAAGCCAATCAGGCTGGCGCGGAATCCGAAGTGGCCGAACTGACGGGGCAACGCGACGCGCTGCAGGCCCGGTTGGACGCGTTGCTGCGTATCGAGGGCTTCCGCAGCTGGATCGATCTGGACCCGGCGGAAGCCGAAACCCGGGCCACCGACCACGATGCCGAACGGGTCCGGCTGCAGACCGGCTCGTCGCGCCTGGAGGAGATCACCCGCGCACTGCAGCACAACACCGAACAAGCCGCTGCAGCAGCCGAATTGATCAAGAAGCTAACCGGTGAACTCGCCACCACCGCGGCCGCCAAGAACCGGGCCGAGCAGGACAAGAAGCGCGACGACGATTTGGTGGGCCAGCAGGTGCACCAGCTCGACGCTGCCCGATCCGAGTATCAGGCGCTGGAGCAACGTCTCGGTGCCGGCCGCCCGACGCGTGCCGAGCAGTGTGCCGAGACCGAGACCGCACTGTCGGCCGACTTGCATCGCCGCATCGAGAAGCTGACTCGTGAGTTGGGTGGCTATGGGCAGAGCCTCAGCCAGTACATGGCCGATGTGCTGCGTCGCTGGCCGGAGCTGCATGCGGACATGGACGCCAACGTGGATGCCCGCCAAGACTTTCTGGCGTTCCGCGACCGGGTGGCAACCGATGATCTGCCGCGCTTCGAATGCGAATTCAAAGACCAACTCAACAAGAATGCCATCCAGGAACTCGCCGGCTTCAACAACTGGCTGCACCGTCAGGCGGCGGTGATCGACGAGCGAATCGGCCGGATCAACGAGGCGCTGGGCGCAGTGCCCTACAGTCCGGGGCACTGTATCCGGTTGGAGAAAGAAGCCACCACAAACCAGGACATCGCTCAGTTCCGTTCGGATCTGCGTAACCTGACCAATGACAGTTTGGCCGTCGATGGCGACCATTATTCCGAGCAGCGCTTCCTGGACGTCAAGCGGATCATCGAACGCTTCCGCGGCCGGGACGGGTACGCCGAGTCGGACAAGAATTGGACCCGCCGGGTCACCGATGTGCGCAACTGGTTCGTGTTCTCCGCATCCGAGCGGGACATCGAAACCGATGTAGAGCGTGAGCATTACAGTGATTCCGACGGTAAGTCCGGCGGGCAGAAGGAGAAGCTGGCCTACACCATCCTGGCGGCATCCCTGGCTTATCAGTTCGGCCTGGAATGGGGCGCTCGGCGTTCGCGCGACTTCCGGTTCGCTGTGATCGACGAGGCCTTCGGCCGGGGCTCCGACGTCTCGACGCGCTATGCACTGGACCTTTTCGCGACGCTGGGTCTGCAATTGCTGATCGTCACGCCGCTGCAGAAGGTGCACGTGATCGAGCCCTATGTGCAGGCCATCGGCATCGTCGATAATCCGACCGGCACCTATTCACGGCTGCAAACGATGACCATTGAGGATTACCGCGACCGACGGCGCGGAGCGCGGCCGTGACCCCACGGTGGACGACGCCGGACGATATCGTGGCCAAGGTCAAACGCGGGTGGGATGATGGGTCGCTCCTGCGCGCGCACGCCCACGGCGGAACATTCCAGCCGATCGAAATGGGCTTGCGCGGCCCGAAACCTTCCGAGGTGGGTGACGACGTCGCCGCGGCGCGTCGGTGGGTGGCCACCCTGGATGCCGGTCGCCGTGAGGGCCGCCGATACGACCTCGATTGGGAAACCATCGGGGGACGGCATGTCGGCCGCAATCGAATCCCGGTGCGTGCCAAAGTGGTATCCCTGGATCAGGCGTGGGCATTGCTTGGGGTCACCGATTCAGTCCGCGCGTTCGACGAGTTGCTGGGTTTGACGCAGGCACACTCCCAGGTTAGGCGGTGGATCACCGTGCACCCGCATCGCGCGCTGGAGCTCGCGCCTGACATTCCGCGGTTGATCGCGGCCTATCAGTGGCTGAGCACGCACCGGGATTCGCAGCAGTATCTGCGGGAGATCAGCGCCCCCGGTGTCGATACCAAGTTCATCGAGCGGCACCGGGCGGTCCTGGCTGCCATGCTCGAGGTGTCCTCGACGCCCTCCGGGTTTCTGGTCGGCATGGGGCTGCGGTGCAAACCCCAATTGGTGCGGGTTCGGCCGTCGCCCGCACTGGGCCTGCCCGCTCCGCTGACGGAACTGGCGGTGCGTGCCGAAGAGCTCGCTCGGCTCACTCTGCGGCCTCGGGTCGCGCTGATCGTCGAGAACGAGATCAGCTACCTATCGGTCGATATCCCGGCAGACGGAATTGTCATCTGGGGGAAGGGTTTCGACGTCGACCAAGTCGGCCGTCTGCCGTGGCTGGCGGATGCCGACGTTGTCTACTGGGGCGATATCGACACCCACGGATTCGCCATCCTGGACCGACTGCGGGCCTGGCTGCCGGCCGCTCGGTCGGTGTTGATGGACCGCGCCACGTTGGTTCAGCACCGGGACCGTTGGGTCGCCGAGGACAGGCCGGCCACGTCGGTGTTGTCCCGGCTGACTCCCGCCGAACATGACCTCTACGTAGAACTGGTCGAAGACACGTTGGGTGAGCGGGTGCGCCTCGAACAGGAGCGCATCGATTGGATGTGGGTGGAGCGACGATTGTCGGCGGGACTTGGAGAGAAGCTGGGGTGACTGTGCCGCAGCGTGCGCGCCCGTCGGCGAGTTTCGGCGTGCCGCTGCACCGCGGCCGTCGCGCAGCGGTCCGGTTGGTGACCGAGCATCAGCAGGAGTACTCATCGTTGGCCGCGGCCTCGGCGGCGGTCGCACGTCAGCTCGGGGGAGTCGCCGCCGCGTCTCGCAGGCGTCCTACGAGGCGACCCTGCTGGCTGCGGTCGAGCAGGTGGAGAGCGTCGGCTCCAACAAGGTTCTGCTGACCAGGCTTGGTGGGAGCGCCTTCGGCAATGGCGACGACTGGATCGACAGCGCCATTGAACGGGCGCTGACCATCGTGGAAGATGCCGGCTGGGACATCGTCATCGTCGCTTACGGCTACGTCAGCCCTGCCGTCCAGGCGATCGTTGACCGATATGAGTGATGAACGTGCGTTTACGGGACCGCGCCTGGTGATTGGGTATCGAATCCGACGTCGCGACAGCCCGCTAAGAGCCGGTGGTCGTAAGTCACGAACGATGTGAGCTCGTGTCTGATCTGGGATGCCGACGCAAGATGAATTGCGTCGAGTGAGCGCAGAGTTGCCGGTCCGATCGATTCAGCCAGTGCGATTACCGCATCGGTTATAGGCAGGATGTCCAGTCCGTCGAGTAGGTAGCGTGCACGCTCGGGTAGTCCTGGCTCCTCCTGTCGTGCAACGGCTCTCATTAGTTCGACGCGGCCGAGCGCACTCGTCACTGTGTATTCACCCTGGTCGGTCTGTGCAATGAGCCAGGATTGCAGGTCGGTGGTCTCAGCTTCCGCGACCAGCAGCTTGGTCAGGGCGGATGTGTCCAGGTAGATCACTGTTCGTCGCGCATCTCGTTGAGAACCTCGGACAGGTTGCGCTGACGGCCACGCCGTGGCGTCGCCGTCACGTCGAGGAGGTTGCGTGGCCGACTTGCTGGAATCAGGACGCCGGACTCGATCAAGGCTTCGCGGGAGCGTTCTGCTTCTCGCACGGGCACGAGCCTGGCTACGAGCCGCCCGTTGTTGGTGACGAGCAGTTCTTCGCCGGCCTCAACCCGCGCGAGGTATCGCGACGCGTGTTGTCTCAATTCCCGGACTCCGATTGCCTCCATGGACAAAGAGTAGCACGGTATGTGCTACCGTTCGGCTTGGCCCTGCGTCAGCCGCCCGCGCAGTCCGATTGAGCCGGCCATCACCGAAAATGGTGTCGTGATCTGCGGGAAGGGCATGACGCTGAACCGAACCTGCGCAGCCGACCCCCGTCGTCGGCTATCGCCCCGCCGCCAACAGCTATCCAAACAATCCGTCACCCAGAAACCCCCCGGCCCCAACGCCGGGAAGCATCGCGAAGACCGCCGACCCGATTGTGGCGGTCCATTGGTTGAGCGCGTCCGCACCGGCGAGCCGGCGTTGGACGGGGATGAACTGCGCGGCAGGGTCTTTCTGGTATGCGGCGAAGATCAGCCCGCAGTCGGTGGTTGCGCCGTCGGTCGGTGGGTCGTCGTAGTTGTAGGGCCGGCGCAGGAATCGCTCGTCGTCGGTGCGGTGCCGCGCCAGTGCGATGTGCGCATTCGGCGGGATGACCGGAATCCCGCCGGCCGTGGCGTCCAGGTCGGGTTCGTCGGATTCCCGGTGTCCGGTCAGTGGTGCCCCGAACGAGCGCTCTTGAGCAGTACCCGGCTCGCGTGCGACACGACGACCGGGTCGTCGGCGCAGATCTGCACACAGATGTCGCCGCCGCACCACTGCGGATCCAGCCGGTCGGTGGTGAACGACGGCAACTCGGAGGCCGACCTCGGCTGCAACGGCGCCAGGCCGATCCGGTCGAACACACCCGGCCCGAGGCCGACGGTGATCGTGAGGCGGGCCGGGCGAACCGCGAGCTCGGGTTCGGTGTCGGCCAGCGCCGCCTGACCCTGGGTCAGGCGCTCCGCGTCCGGGGTCCACAGTTTGAGGATCGCGGCCAGGGTGTCGCCCGCACCGCGCCCGGCATGCGGCGTGAGATCCAGTGCGATGAACAACGCGTGGGCCTGCGGGGCGGTGGCGATGCCGGCCTGGTGCTTACCGGAGAACGGTTCCACGGAGCTTCCGAATCCGGCTGTCGACGTGGCCGATTCGGCCCTACTTCACTGCGTGAGCGTGGCCGTGAAGCGCTCAGCCATGGTGGTGTGGTTGACCGGCCATCGGATGCTCGTGGTCGTTCGTTTCGGGCGACGTACACGCCGTGGCCGAGAACGCGACGGCCGCAATCAGGACGGCGGCGAGCACGCGAAATGTCTTGCTGTTCACGTCATTTCTCCTTCGCGGTCAGGGCGGCCAGCGCACCGTCTCCATCGGTGACCGCCTCGGCAGCGGTGCGTCGCGAACGGGCCCGAAGGGCAATCACCGCCTCGACCGCGAGCACCACAAGCACCGAGAGCCCGAAGACCGGGAACAGCACACCCAATACGACGGCCGCCGCGGACATCACGACAACCGCACCTCTCGGTGTAGCGGCACGGGCGGGTAATCCGCTGCCACCGGCGGGTCGGCGCTTCCACCACATCAGTAACCCGGTGACGACGCTGGTGAGCACGCCCAGGCAGGCGATCGTGGCCATGATCCGGGTCAGCAGACCGTACTGGTTTCCCATGTGCATCGCGACACCGAAACTCGTCAGCCGTGCCAGTGCACCGTCCTGGGCCGCCGTGGCGTTGGTGATCGTCTGACCGGTGAACTGGTCGAGATACAGGGTCCGCTGCTCGGACAGCTTCTGCGGCCACGCGTTGACCACCGTGAAGCTGCCGTACACCGTTTCCGCTCCCTCGTCGGTGTCCGACGGCGGAATGATCGCGTAACCGGGAACCATGTGCTCGCCCTTGGCGATTCGGTCCACATCGGCCAGCGAAAGGCGCGGTGGCACTGCGTCTATCGGTGTGGACGCCGGGATCGGGTCGTCGGTGGCCGCCCACGGGATACGCCGGCCCAGCCGGTCGTAGTCGCCCAGCTTCGCCGGCGTCGACGGGGCGTCGATCTCGGCCGACGGCGTGACCGTCGAGGAGAAGGCCCGCCAATTCTCGCCCCAGTACCGCGACCAGGTCATGCCCGACAGGGTGTATCCGATGAGGATGACCGCGATCACCACACCGGTCAGTGCGTGCACGTCGCGCCAGACGATCCGGCCGCCGGCGCGCCACCGAACTCGCAGCAGCGGCTTGGCGGCTTCGATCGCGCGCGGCCACCACAGATAGATTCCGCTGGCCAGCAGCACCAGGATCCACACCGCGGTCAGTTCCATCCACAGGTTGCCGATGCCGACCGGAATGGTGGCGTCGGGATAGGCCGACGGCGCGATCAGATGACCCAGCGACGGCAGCTGCACCTGCGGGCCGTCATTGCCGAACATGCGATGCAGCTGGTTCGCCCACCCCACCAGGCCGGACAGTTGACTGCGCTGGCCCAGGTATTCGCCGGTGTAGGGATCGACGAACACCTGCGTCAGGTTGGCTTCGCCGGCGGGGTATTCGGGAGCATCGGGCGCCAGGAAGTCGACCCGCGTCGAGCGGTCCGGCCCGGCAGGGGGAGTGACCGCGTCAACCGAGTAGTTCGCGCCGACGTGTTGTTTCGCGGTCGCGACCTGATCATCCAGCGGCACCGCCTGATACCCCTGCTCGACCACGAACAGCCCCCGGTTCAACCAGGTGTCCAGGGGCTGACTGTAGAGGATCACCAGGCCCGAACAGGCCAGCACCACCAGCACGGGGGCGGCGAACAAGCCCACCCAGAAATGGATTCGCCAAATTCGGCGCAGGACAGCGGCATTGCCGCGGTTGAGGTCTGAAATGGTCACGATTGCAGGTTCTTTCGAGTTCGAAGTCAGGAGTGGGCGCGCGACGTCGACGGACATCGCGCAGCGCAGGAAAGGTGGCTACAGCCACCGCGGTGGGTACCGCGGTGGCGAGAAGAGAACGGAAGCGACCGCTATGCGGCCGGAGAGATTCCGAGCGGCGGTGCGCGCATACCCAACCCCGGGCAACGCAGCACCGACGCCGCCACGACGTCAGTCGTCTGCAGTCGGACAGAGCGTTTGGCCGGACGCGGGGCGGCCAGGGCGAACAGCCGCAACCAACACAGCACCGACGCGCACACCGCGTACAGGTATTCGACCGCATTGATCGCCGCGCCCAGCAGCACCGCGCCCGCCAGATGCGCCGCGGCCATCAGCGGCGGCACGCCCGTACCGCCGTCGTGATGGTGGCCCGCAAGGGTCAACGCGAGGTGACCGAGCGACTGAGCGGCAACAAGCGCGCCGATCACCCCGAGTAACCCGGGGCCGCGGCCGTCCAGGCGGACCTCTGCGGTAACGGCCCCGGCGGCCGCGCAGATCAACACCGCCAGAGCCAATGTCGCTCCCTGCGGCACGTGGCCGCCGCCGGCGGTATGGGCGCCGATGGTCACGACGATCGAGCACACTCCCACCAGGGCACCGCGCAACCATCGCGCGCGTGACTTCGGTGGCCTCACGCTGCGCGATACTACCGCTGGTAGTACATCTTCCGGCCGCAGGGTCGGCCCCGCCGAACATGAGTAGTCCATTTCGCGTTCACCGGCGGCGTGCAGCGTTGACACTGATTCTGGTCGGGGAGGAGGCTCGTGCTCGGAGGGGGACAAATGGAACTGATCGATTTTTCCGCGCGGGCGATTGCGCCGCATCTGATCACGGCGGCCGGCTACTCCGGCGTCGTCGCCTATGTGTCGGAGTCTCGGCCGGGAGCCAATCTCGGTGCGAAACCCGTCGGTCGTCAGTATGCGGACGCACTGCGGGCCGAGGGCCTGCACGTCGTCAGCAACTTTCAATACGGCAAGCCGGGCGGATCGGTGCCGTCGGACTTCACCCGTGGCTTCGCCGGCGGCGTCGCGGACGCACAGACGGCACTACGACTTCATGATGAGGCGGGCGGGCCCGACGACGCACCGATCATCTTCAGCATCGACGAGGATATCGACCTGCGAACGTGGAATGACGTCGCGGTGAACTGGTTTCGCGGGATCAACTCGGTCCTGAGCGTCGACCGCACCGGCATCTACGGGCATTCGCGGGTGTGCGCGTGGGCGATTCAAGACGAAGTGATCGGACGTTCGACCTCGCCCGGCCGGTCCTGGGCCTGGCAGACCAGAGCCTGGTCGCAAGGTGAGCGCGAACCTGCCGCGGTGTTGTTTCAGGCCGTCATCGACACGCCATCGAACCCCGGCCCGCTCGTCGGAGGCATCCACGTCGACGTCAACGAGGTCCTTGCCCCCGACTTCGGCCAGTGGGACCTCGACCGGTCGCCGTCGGGTTCGGCGGTGCCGCCGCGGTTCGACGAGAGCGACGAGATCCGCAGTCCGTACAGTGGACCTCGTCTTGCCGACGTGCTGTGGTTCGTGCTGCACACCGAGGACGGCGACAGCGGCTCGGCTCGAAACCTCGCCCGGTACCTCTCCAGCAACGACCGACAGGTGTCCTACCACTACACGGTCGACAACGACGGTCACGTCTACGACGTCGTGGACACCGCGTTGTTGGCGAATTCCGTTTTCGAGCCGGGGAATTCCAGGTCGATCAATCTCGCCTTCGCCGGCTCGAAGGCGAACTGGACGCGTCAGACCTGGCTGGACCGGATGCAGCGGGGCATCGACATCGCCGCCTACATCGCGGTCCGCGATGCCCGCCGGTACGGCCTGCGGCCGGAGGTGATCAGTCGCGCACAAGTGGACCGGTGGGAGACGGGGATAACCGATCACGGTGCCATCGTGGAAGCGACCCACGCGGGTGACCACACCGACGTCGGTCCGGGGTTTCCCTGGGACTACTTCAGCAGGAAAGTCGACGAGTTCGCAAGTGGCCGGGCACACCCGGTCGGCGTTGCGGTCCGGATGCCGTCGGGCTTACCGATGGGTCCGGTCGTGCCGGGGGCAACCGGCCCGCACGTGGCCTCGATCCAGAAGCGGCTCAACGAGGTGACGCACGCCGGACTGCTCGTCGACGGCGAGTTCGGGGAGATCACGCGTCGGGCGGTCGGGAAGTTCCAGACGAGCCGCGGCCTCGGCCACGGCGGCGACGTGGAGCCGACGACGTGGAAAGAGCTGTTCCGGGACGAATCTCACGGCGCTGGAAGGGAAGTCGGCTCCGTCGCCGATTTCCACTCCTTCGAGGCGCAGGAGAAGTCCGAAGCCGGGGAGCGCGGTGTCCTGCGCACCGTCCGGGAGGCGGCGATCCCGTTCGGGCCCGCACCGTATCGAATGGTGACCGGCCCGGGCATCACCTCGTCGGTCCGCATGGAACTCGCCGATCTCGGCATCATGAGGTGGGATCCCGACCGGCGGGCGATCGCCGCGATGTTCGGCGACAACTTCAGCTTCAGCTGGGGGCAGGAATGGCAGTCGCCGTCGATCGTCATGTACGACGAAAACTTCAACGTCCTCGGGATCCCGGCGCCGGGCAACAGGATCGCGCCGAATCAGGGCCGCCGTCAACTGTGGCCGTACGGTCACAACAATCCGGACTACGACACCGTGCTGCCGTGCGACTTCATCAAAGTCGGTGACTGGTGGTACGTCGCGGTGATGCTCAGTAAGGGCAAGCTGGATGTCGAGTTTCCACCCGCTCAGTTCGTGACGGAGTTCTGGCGGTCCCGCGACCTGTTGAACTGGCAGTGGACGGGCCCGTACCTGGATCACCGGGTTCCCGGGCACCCGGGGAACACCATGCTGACGTTCGACCAGATCGGCGACTACGTCTACATCTTCGGCACGGGCGGCCTCGCGCGGACGAAGCCGGTATGGATGTGGCGCAACAAGGCCAGTGAGTTCCCGCACGGCTACTGGGAGCCGTGGGGCTGGGACGGATCTGAGTGGAATTGGGGCATCCCGAACGAACGCACCCCAATCCTCCAGGGCGCCTACGGTGAGCTTTGCTTCCGCCATGTCGACGGAAACTGCGTGCTGTCGTACCTCGAAGGCGGCCGGATGACCGCCCGGACCGTGCAGCTCCCCAGGGACAACTGGCAGGACGGCGCGAACGTCCTGGACTACGCGACGTACTGGGACATCCAGAATCTGTACGGGGGATTCATCTCGCCGCGGAGTCGTCTCAACGAGCCCGGGGGAATGAAGTTCTTTGTCAGCCAATGGATCGACAAGTGGAACTATCGGGTCTACCTGGTGGAAGGAACCCTCTACGCCAGGGGCCCGCTGCAACGCACGCTCGACGCCGAGGTGCGCGACCTGCCGACCCTCGACGAGCGTCGCATGCTGGTCGCCGAGGATGACGACAGGTTCCCGCTTCCCCGTGGCCACCATTGGGGGCAGTTCGACGGGGGCAACGAGTCGTGGTCGAACCTGGCCGGCACCGAGCCGCAGTACTCCGTCGACGGCCTGACCCGCTGGCAGGAAGCGATGGGGATAGACGCCTCAGGCGTTTTCGACGACGCCACCAAGGAGGCCGCAGCGCACCTGCAGTACGTCATGGGCTGGCTGCCGTCCCTGCGAAGCGGCCTGCGCGGTGTCATTCGGGAACAGGAGTGGGACACGGTGATCCGCGATGGGTGGCGCATGCCGGCGCCTGGGCGCGCTGCCGACCGGCCCGTCTCCGACGCCTGCGAGATCGGTTGGTATCCGGGTCCCGGCTATACCCCGGGCCACCGGGACCGTCTGCGAATCTACCTGCACACCACAGAAAGTCAGGACTGGATCACCGAGGCGGAGGACGTCGCGATCGGGCAGGCGAATCGCCAGGATGTCAGCTTTCACTACCTGGTCGACGACCATCACATCATCAACACGGTGCCGATCGAGGACACCGCGTGGGGAGTGCACCTGGACAACCCGGTGAGTGTGCAGATCGCAATGGTGTGCACATCGGGAACGACCGGCTGCTGGCAGGGTGGCGACAATCCCAACGTCGAGGCCGCGCCCAAGACGAAAGAGCAGTGGCTGTCGCACGCCGAGATGCTCGACATGGTCGCCTACACGATCGCCAAGGTCGCCACGGAATGCGACATCCCGCTGCAGTGGTGCGATATCGACGCCGTGGGTGCGAATCGACCCGGAGTGAGCAGCCACTTCAACTATTCGCACGGTTCGGCGGCGTTGCACGGCGTCCAGGACACGTCGCACTGGGACGTGCCGCCGACTTTCCCGGCAGAGGTTGTGCTGGCTGCGGCGAAGAAGTACGCGAGCGGCATGGCGGCCAAGAAGGCCGCACCGAAGAAAGTGGCTAGGAAGGCGGCGCCGGCGAGGGTGCCCAAGAAGGCCGTGCCGAGGAAAGTGGTGCGGAAGGCGCCGGCGAAACGACAGCGCAAACAGGAGGAACGATGACGGAGACCGGCGGCGACGATTCGACGCAGCAGATTATTCGCGAGCAGTTCGAACAGCTTCCTGAGCAGGCCAAGTTGCCACTGGCACAAGATCTTATGGGTATCGCATCGGTGGGTGCCGTCGCGCCGCCCAAGAACGACAAGTACCTGACGTCGGTGTGGAAGGCATTTTTCCTCGTGCTCGGACTCCTGGCAGTGATCTTCGCGGTCGGTGCGGTCATCTTGCTTTTCGATGGCAAGACGACGGAAGGTGCAATGCTGATCACCCCTGCCACGGCAATCTTCACCGGACTGCTGGGCCTGTTCGCTCCGTCTCCTGCGACGCAGGGCAGTCCAGAGTAACCGCCCGGTTAGCCCTCGACTCACAGCAAGCGCCCGGAAGGCCGGTGGGCGCTTGATCGACCGGGCGTATCTAAACCATCCAGTAGCCCAGCCGATCGGCAACTGCCGCGATGCGTTTGGCCAGACCGGGGTGGGACAGCGGATGAGAAGTCAACGGCTGCAAGGGCATTGCCGTCATGGCGGGTGGGAACAGTGCCAGCGACGCGTGCCCGGAGAACCGGCTGCTGTAGCGGATCCCGTCGAGGTCGGGGAAGGCGTCGACGATGGTCCGGGCCCACTGCTGGGTGATCGGGTGCGGAGCGGTCGACATCGAGAAGTTTCCGCCGGCACGGGTCGGCCAGGCGCCGACGGCGTCCATCGCGACATCGAGCAGGCGCAACTTGCGGGTGAATTGCACCGACGTCAGATAGGGGCTTTCCAAGACCCGGTCGATGACGCGGTTCTTCTGGAACGCCTCGGCGAGCGCCGCCCCGGGAGACGCACCTGAATACCACACCCCACAGTTGGGGTAAGTCCCCTTGGGTAGCGGATGCGGGTCGAATCGCAGCACTGGGCCGTAAGAACGGAATGCGTTCCACGCCAGTGGATGTCCCGAGGTGGTGCGGTGCACCCGCCACCACGTCCCTGCGGTGCCGACGGCGCGGTACTCGTTGCGGCGGACGCCGATCCGCCGCAACTCGGCCGCCGAGGGCGGCTCGGAGAGACTCTCGTCGGTCACCTACTGGCCCAGTCGGCAGCCTCGGCAACGCCGATCACCGTGGCGGCTTCGCCGCCGCTGTGCAACCAGTCCAGTGGCGAGACGGGCCGGCCGTGCAGTCGCAGGTCGTCCTGCGCTGTGGTGAGGAATCCGGCGACCGACAGCGGGTGCAGGCCGGCGGGCAGGGAGGCGAACACCTTGTCGAGCCCGCGGATCTGGCCCCGCCGGCCGTCGGCGACCTCGAACTGCAGCGCGGGGAACACCCAGCCGTCCCGGTCCTGTATCGCCCAGAGCGTGCGGTCGGCCCGGCGCTGGCGGACCCGGGAGTCGTTGACTCCGAGCAGTTCGGCCACTTCGGTCGCGGTGTAGGCGGTGCTGAGCAGCTGCGCGGTATGTCCCAGGGATTCGACTGTCACGCGGGCGTACGCGTCGTCGTCCACGGCGAAGTCCGCCGCGTCGAACAACGCGCTGTCGGCCTCGGGCAGCGCGGCGATCTGTGGGCGGATCGCCGGAAGCGTTTGCAGGGCATGGATCATCGCGGCGGGGGCGACCCCGTAGTGGTCGGTGATCATTTCGCCCAGGTCGGGCATGGAAACCTCCCGTTATTAACGAATACTAACACCATAGCATTGCTGTTAACCCCCGGCTGGTCGCTGGTCCAGCGTGGCCACGATCGCCTGGTAGGCGAGGTCGGCGGCAACCTGCCAGCCCCGCGCGGCATCGACGGACAGGGCGGCCGTGAAGTGCGGGCTGAGATGCGCGGTGACCGTCGTCTCCAGCGTCTCCGGGGCATCGCCGTCGCCGCCCGCCGCGCGCCACAGGTTCCGGGTGATGTCGGTCATCGCTCCCCGGAACTCGCGGCGCCGGCGGGCCTCGGCTGCCGCCAGGTCCGCGGGAAGGTCTGTGCGCGAGGACAATTCGAAGAATCCCGGCCCGATCGTGGAGTTCATCCGGTGCGCCGACTCGCACGTCGCGCGCAGCCACCGGTGCACGTCCCCGTCGAAGTCGCCGTAGGCGGGCAGTTGGCTGCGGTAGCCGGTGATGCCCGCCTCGAACGCGGCGGCCAGCAGCCTCTCGCGGGTTTCGAAGTGACGGAACAGTGTGCGGCGGCTGACCCCGCTGGCTTCGGCCAGCTGCTCCATGGTCGCGTCGAGGCCGTGCTGCAGCACCAGTCGCCGGGCCGACGCGAGGATGTGGTCGACGGCGGCCTGGCGTTTGGCCTGCGCGATAGGGCTGGGGGCAGACACGTCGTGAGCATATATCCCGATGGCGCTCTTGACACTCAGGAGTGCCATAAACGACACTACAAAGTGCCGAACGGAGGTCGCCATGAACAGCCTTGTTGCCACCGAGCCCGTCGTCGATGACGACGACACCATCACCGAGGCGCTGTCGCAGCTGTCGGTGTCGGCGCTGACGGCCTCGGTGGTGCAGATCACCGGTGACGCGGCGTTCGTCCGCGGCCCGATACGTCCGCGCCAGTTCGTGCAGAACGAGTTCCAGGGCCTGCTCGACGCCGACGAACAGGCCCAGTTGCGCCGCGACGCGCTGAAGGCGATCTGCGCATGGCGCGACGCGGGTTGTCCGGCTCCCGCGCGGCTCGGGCTCGGGGTGATCCGCGAGGTCATGAACTGGATCGCGTGCGAACCGGTGCCCGACGACGACATCGTGCTGTACAGCGAGGAGATGGACCTGGCGGGGGAGAACCCCCGCGCGATTGGCCTGCCTGACAAAACCCAACTGCCCCAGGGGTTCTCGGTGCTCATCATCGGACTAGGCGCGTCGGGTCTGCTGGCCGCGATCCGGCTTCAGGAAGCCGGCATCCCCTTCGAGATCGTCGAGAAGAACACCGGCGTCGGCGGCGCCTGGTTCGAGAACAGCTACCCGGGCTGCCGTGTCGACGTCGCCAGCCACTTCTACTCGTACTCCTTCGAACGCAACAACGAGTTCAGCCAGTACTACACGGGCCAGCCCGAGCTGCAGGCCTACTTCCGGAAGACCATGGAAGACCACGGAATCGGTGACCGCGTCCGGTGGAACACCGAGGTCGCCAGGGCGGTATGGGACGACGCGACCGCGCGCTGGTCGGTCACGCTCGAAGCGCCGGACGGCGCCGTGGAGACCGTCGACGCATCGGCGGTGATCTCCGGGGTCGGTGTGCTCAGCCGCCCGCTGATCCCCGACATCGACGGCCTGAACCGGTTCGGCGGCCCAGTGTTCCACTCCGCGCAATGGGATCACTCGGCGGACCTGCGCGGCAAGCGTGTCGCGCTCGTCGGCGCCGGGGCCAGTGGCTTCCAGATCGGTCCGGCCATCGTCGACGACGTGGCCTCCCTGGTCGTCTTCCAGCGCACACCGCAGTGGATGGCACCCAATCCGCGCTACCACGCCGACGTCACCGACGGCGAGAAGTGGGCGATGCGGCACCTGCCCGGGTATGCCCGCTGGTACCGATTCATGCTCATGTGGCAGTCCAGCGACAAATTGCTGGAACTGGTTCGAGCAGAACCGGATTGGCCCGATTTCCCGCACACCGCCAACGCGGCCAGCGCTGCTCGTCGCGAGATCCTGGTCAAGTGGATAGAGGACCAGGTCGGCGACGATCCCGAACTGGCGGCCAAGGTGACGCCGAACTACCCGCCGATGGCCAAGCGCATGCTGCAGGACAACGGCAGCTGGCTGCGCTGCCTCAAACGCGACCACGTCGAACTCGTCAACGACCGGATCGTCGGGATCGACGAAACCGGGATCATCACCGCCGACGGGCGCTACGAGGTGGACGTCATCGTCCTCGCCACCGGGTTCCGGGCCTCCGAGGTGTTGTGCCCGATGGAGGTCATCGGCCGCGGCGGGTTGTCGATAGCCGACTTCTGGGACGGTAAACCGGCGGCCTACAACGGCATTTCGGTGCCCGGCTTCCCCAACTTCTTCATGATGCAGGGACCCGGAACCGGGCTGGCACACGCCGGCAGCGTGATCTTCGTGCTGGAATGCCAGATGCGCTATATCGGCGAGGCGCTGGCAGCGCTCGTCGGGCAGAACAAGCGGTCCGTCGAGCCGACACCGCAGGCCTACGAACGCTACAATCACCAACTGCAGCAGGAGATCTCGACGTTGATGTGGGGGCATCCGTCGATCGCGCACTCCTGGTACAAGGCCGCCGACGGTGGAGTGTATGTGCTGTGTCCGTTCGGCAACGTGGAGTACTGGCGGCGGACCCACGAGGTCGATCTCACCGACCACGAATTGTGCTGATTCGCTTCGACAGCGAGTTCGAGTAGTGTCCCGGCCATGACCGATGCACGCAAGCGCCGCAAGGCCAAACAGGCGCGCCGGGACGCCCGGCGCGACGCCAGGCGAGGGGAGGCCGCGGCGGAAGCCGACCTGGTCGCCGAGATGCGTGAGGCACTCGACAGCGGCGAGCCGATGGAACTGCTCGGGCTGGCCGGCATGGTGATCGAGGCGACCGCCTGGCGGAACCCGCTTCGGCGTGGCCACTCCGATGACGAGGAGACCCTGAGCCTCGACGAGCTGGTCGACAGCTTCATCGAGGTGCCGATCCGCGAAACCACCGCGCTGTTGGCGGCACTCGGCGAACTGCTGGTCGGCGACGACGTGCTGCGCGACCAGTGCCGCCGCGCAGTGGGCGAGCGCGACGACGTCTTGCCGCCGTGGCTCACCGGTCTGGCGCAGGCTCGTGTCGAGCGGGCGGTGCGGATGACGCATGTGCTCGGCGACGGCGACGAGTTGCTCGTCGGGGTGCGCTTCGCCGACGGGCAGGCGCTGACGTGTGCGGCCTTCGTGGACCACAACTTCATGTCGTTCATCACGGACGCCTTCGTCGTGCCGACCACGGTGGACGAGCTCCTGGAGATGGCCCGGCAGAACGACGACGACCCCGACGTCACCTTCGTCGAGATGAGCCTCGCCGATGCCGGCGCGTGGCTCGAGCACGGGCTCGACGAGGACGATGACTTCCTGATCGAGGACACCGACACCTGGCCGGCGTGTCGCCCACTGGTGCACTGGCTGGCCCATCAGATGCCAGAGGGCGGCTCACCCTACGAGGCATCCGAAATGGATTGGCCGCAAACGGAAGAATTCCTCGACCGGTTCTTCGCCTCGCTGGTGGGCATGCGGTTCGCCGACCCCGGCAGCCGCACGTTACTGCATCGCTGTATCGACGAGAACAACTCCGATCCGCTGCGCTGGAGTGCTGCGCGCCTGAACGCCATGCTCGACGGGCCGGTGGGATGCCAGAACTACGACGTGCCGGTGGAAGCGCACCTCGACGTTCCCGATCTGCTGCGTGCATTCGTCCCGTTTGCCCACGCGGAGAGCGGAATTCGCATGGAGCTCACCGCCGAGGCTCTCGGTGCCATCGACGAGTGCGACGCGGAGTACCGGCAGGCCGTTCTCGACGCGTGAGGACAACGGCTAACAGTTGGCACGTTATCCACACCCCGCTTGGGTAAGGTCAAGATCGGTCGGTGCCGCCCGATACCTTCGGCGCCATGGGATCAAATGGTGATCACGCGTCGGAATCCGCACCTCCGCGGTGGGATCCGGCCGCACGGGCCGGGTTGACCAAGCGGTTCTTTGCCTCCGACTACGGTGCGCCGCTGGACGATCCCGACCGGCGGCGACTGTTCCAATCGGTGCTGCGGTACGCGGTCCATTGGAGCGCGGGTGGACCTCTCGACTGGAATCCGGGCGAGGTCGCCACGCTCCTGGGTAGTTGGATCCCCGCCAATATCCTCGGCGAGGTCGGTTATCTCGCGCTGGCTCCGGCGCTGATTCGGGGGTTCGTCCGTTTCGCGCACGAGGAGCAGGGGGTCAGTGCATACCGGACACGGCGGACGTTGGAGGCGATCGAGCGGATCGAGCCCTCGTTCGAGAACTCCATTCGCTCCGAGTCAGCCCGGCGCCGCTACGCCTGGAGCTACGAGGAGGGCGGTTCGGGCTCCTCCAAAGTCAACAAGTTGTGCGATGCGGTGGGTGGGCTTGCGGAGCTGCGCCGTCTCGATGCAGAACCGTTGCCGGACAGTACGTTTGACTGGTCGGGGATTCCTGATGAGGTACGCGGGGTGGTCGGGGAGATTCTCACCCTGACCGACCACTGCTGCGACGAGATGTTCGACACCGAGTACCGTACGGCGTGCCGGCGTCTGCTGGCCCGTGCGGCGAGCGGCGATCCGAGTCTGTTCCGGCGATCAGGCCGGGTCGACAAGGCCGCTGCGGCCGTCATGTGGTGCGTGTGCACGGCCAATGGATTGCTCCGGGACACCACGGGATCGGCGGTGTGCGCGGAGCGTCGTCTACCTGCCAGGGAACTGCTGGCACATTTCGGCACCCTCCGTGGTGGTGTGTCCGAACGCGCCGCGGCCTTGCTCCGAGCTGCAGATCCGGATGACGACATGTACCGGCGGGCGCGAGGCTCGGCGGACTTTCTGGTGTCGGCAACCCGCCGTCAGCTCGTCGCATTTCGTGAGCGGCATCTCGATGATCTGGCACTGTGAATTTCGCACGTGCTAGCAAGACGCAAGCATCCTGCTTACGCTATGGAAGTGAGGACCCTGCATCTGCGCAACGTTCCCGATGACGTGATGGACCGCCTCGAGCGGCTGGCCCGAGCCTCGAACATGTCCGTGACCGCGGTCGCCATCCGGGAACTGAATGCCGCAACGCGCCGGGTGGACAACGCCGCATTGGTTGCGGCGCTTCCCGATCTGAAGATCCCGGCGCGGACGGTCGTGGAAGCGGCGCAGGCCGAGCGTCGGTGATAGTTCTCGATGCTTCAGCGGCAGTCTCGGCGCTACTCAACGATGGCCAGGCGCGCCGGTTCGTGAGCGCAGAAGTCCTTCATGCGCCCCATCTGGTGGACGCGGAGGTGGTCAGTGCGATGCGCCGCCTCGTCCTCGCCGGAACGGTGAGCGCCACAGCCGGTCGCGCCTGTATCGGTGCCTTCGGCGGACTCGGCTTGTACCGGTACACCTGCACACCACTATTCGAACGGGTCTGGGAACTGCGCGACACCGTCTCCGCGTACGACGCGATGTACGTAGCTCTGGCAGAAAGCCTGGACTGTGCGCTGGTGACGGCCGACGCGCGGCTGGGCCGGGTGCCGGGGATCCGCTGCGCCGTCACGGTGGTTCCCGGATGAATGGGCTCCATTCAACAAACAAATAGAGCCGGCACCCGCGATGGGGTACCGGCTCCGGGCGAATGAATCGCCGTCAGCGAAGGGCGTCCTCGCTCTGACGGGCGATCGCCAACAGTTCGTTGCGAACCGTCGAGTTGCTCGGTAGGGCGTAGATCCGCGCGTAGAGGCGCCGACGGTCCCGGGCGTGCTTCAGATCGGCGCGCACCTGCGCAATGGACATTTCAACTCCTTGTCGGGCTCCGGGTTTCGGGCCCTTGCCGGTGATGTGGTTGGCCGGCGCTTCGAGGATCGCCCAGCGCCGGGCCTCTATCGATGGTGCATTGTTAACTGCAGGTAAATCAAAGCCGCGGCGTGTGAGTTTGCCGACACCATGCGCCGCCGGTGACTCCGGTAACAAGAGGCCCCGGGCCGCCGATAACCGGGCATGCCGGGTCGAGGGAAAACCGCGTTAGCAGCCGTGACACTGGCAGTCGTCGCCATTCTGACCGCCCTCACGCCGGTCGCCCACGCCGAGCCGCCACCGCCCGCCGCGGCCAAGGACTTCTCCAAGCCCGCCATCGTGATTCTGGGCTACGGCCTCAACGACAACGGCACCATACGCATGATCCTGCGCCGGCGCGTGCTCACCGGGCTGGCCGTCGCGCAGTTCTTCCCGCAATCGCCCGTCATCGTCACCGGCGGCAACCCCAGGAACGGGCGCACGGAAGCCGGCCAGATGCGCAATATGCTTGTGCTGCTTGGCTTTCCGGCCAACCGGATCCTCATTGAGGACAAGGCGAACAGCACGGTCCAGAACGCCCGGTTCTCCGTACCGCTGGCCGAGCAGGCCGGCACCTCGGGGATAATCCTGGTGACGTCCACGACACATCAGGGCCGGGCCGATGGCAACTTCGCCGATGCCGGCGCCAATGTGCTGGCCACCGTCAGCTATCCCGACGGCAGTCCGGACGTCAACTTCGCCCAGTTCGCCCGCGACGCGATCAGCCCGTTCGTCGCGGTCAGCTGAGGCCACCCAGGTCGTCGGGCACGTCCACGGCGTAGCCCAGCAACACGTCCAGCGGCACCACGTCGAGGGTGCGCTCGTGCGTGCAGGCCAGCACGACCGGCGCCGCGCAGCCGTCGTCGTGGGCGCGCAGCCAGTTCGCCGCGGTCACGCACCACCGGTCACCCGGCCGCAGCCCGGGGAAGCGGTACATCGGCATCGGTGTGGACAGGTCGTTGCCGATCGAACGCTGATGCTCCAGGAACTCCGCGGTCACGACCGCACAGATGGTGTGCCGGCCGACATCCTCGGGCCCGGTCGAACAGCAGCCGTCGCGGTAGAACCCGGTCAGCGGCTCGGTTCCGCAGGGGTCCAGCGGCCCGCCCAGCACATTGCGCTCGGTCACCACTCCAGTATCACCGGTGAACGTTGCTGGCGGGCGAACCCCGAGCGCTATCCTCTACCAGGCGGCAATGTTGCCGCAGCCGAGGAGGTTGCCAACCCATGGGTCCGACCACGCTTCCGAGTGGCCGCATGCTGCATGTCCGGGGCGCCGACGGCACCCGTCTGCACACCGAGGTCTTCGGCCCGGACGACGGCTATCCGATCGTGCTCGCGCACGGCATCACGTGCAACCTGCAGGTCTGGCGTGAGCAGATCGCCGACCTGTCCCGCGACTACCGGGTGATCGCCTTCGATCATCGCGGCCACGGCCGCAGCAGCGTCCCGCCGCGCACCCAGTACACCCTCGACCACCTGGCGGCCGACGTCGACGCCGTCCTGGATGCGACGGTGGCATCGGGGGAGCGCGCGGTGCTGGCGGGTCACTCGATGGGCGGCATCGCCATCAGCGCGTGGTCGCACCGCTTCCGCGACAAGGTGCACAAGCGGGTCGACGGGGTCGCACTGATCAACACGACCACCGGCGACATCATCCGCCAGGTCAAATTCCTGCCGCTGCCGCGCGCCCTGTCCGCCGGCCGGGTCGCGGTCGGCAGCCGCATCGTCCGCCATTTCGGCGGGATTCCAACGGTGTCGGCCGCCGCGGGCCCCAGTCGGCGCTTCGTCGCGGCGCTGGCGGTCGGCCGCGATGCCGACCCGGAGGTGGCGGCCTTCGTCTACGACATGTTCCACCGGACCCCGCGGAACGGTCGCGGCGGCGCCGCCGCGATGTTGATGGACGCGCTGGAGGGCAGCCACCTCAGTTTGGACGGACTGACGGTGCCGACCGTGGTGATCGGCAGCTCGCATGACCGCCTGCTGCCGATCGCGGCGTCGCGCCGAATCGCCGCGACCGTCCCGAACCTGCTCGACCTCGTCGAACTGCCCGGTGGGCACTGCGCGATCCTGGAGCGACCCGCCGAGGTCAACGCCCAACTGCGCCGCCTCGCGGAGGCGGGTGCGGCCGGGACGAGCGTCAGTTCGTAGTCAACCGTTCGGCGACCTCGCCGGCGGCGCGCGATCCCGAACGCATCTTCACCACGTCGTACCTCAGCGGATCGTCGACTCGACGCTACCCACGGACCCGCACCACGACTTTGCCCCTGGCGCTGCGGCTCTCCAGCGACGCGATGGCCTCGGCGGCCTGTTCCAGCGGGAACACCTGCGGCTGCGGAGGCGGCACGGTGCCAGCCTCCAACAGCGCCGACAGTTCGTCCCACTGTTCGGCCAGATAGCCCGGATGCCGCATCGTCCACGCTCCCCAGCCCACTCCGACGACGTCAACATTGTTGAGCAGCAACCGGTTTGTCTTGATGGTCGGAATCTCCCCGCCGGTGAAACCCACCACCAGGAGCCGGCCGGCGGGCGCCAGGCAGCGCAACGAGTCGGTGACCCGGTCACCGCCAACCGGGTCGAGCACGATGTCTACACCGCGGCCGTCGGTCAACGCCATGACCGCGTCCTTGAAGCCGTCGGCCAGCACCACGTCGTCGGCGCCGGCAGCCTCGGCGACCGCGATCTTGTCCTCGGTCGAGACCACCGCGATGGTGCGGGCGGCGCCGAGCGCGCCGGCCAGCCGCAGCGTCGAGGTGCCGATACCACCGGCCGCGCCATGCACCAGCACCGTCTCCCCGGGCATCAGCCGGCCGCGGGTGCGCAGCGCGAAAAGCACGGTCAGGTCGTTGAACAGCACACCGGCGCCGGCCTCGAACGACACGTTGTCCGGCAGCTTGAAGACCCGGTCGGCGGGCAGCACCACCACCTCGGCCATGCCGCCGGTGATCATCGTCAACCCCAGCACCCGGTCCCCGGCCCGCACGTCCGCTCCGTCGGGCGCGTTGCGTACCACCCCGGCGACCTCGCCGCCCGGGATGAACGGCAGCTCCGGCTTGTACTGGTAGAGGCCGCGGCTGAGCAGTGCGTCCGGGAACGCCACGCCGGCGGCGTGCACGTCGATGGTGATGCCGTCACCGTCGGGCTCGGGTACCTCGGCGACGGTGACGGCGTCGGGACCGTCGAGGCTCTTGATCAGAACGGCGCGCATGAGGGGCACCTTAGCGATTTCGGCGCGGTCGGTGGTTGCCTTCGAGCGTGGTGGACCGGCCGCTGTGCAAAATGTCGATCTCGTTTCGTTCGGCACTGACCACCGGCGTCGTTGCGCTCGCCGCCAGTGCCATCACGTTCACCTCGACGGTGACCCCGATGCCGCACCGGTCCAGATCTCATCGCCCACGTGGTCGACAGAGCCGGCGGCATGCGAGTACAGGTGCAGGTGCACTCCCCGCCACCATTTCTGGTATCCCGCGTCGGTGCATTCCAGCAGGAATTTCGTGATCTCCGCTCCGGTCAGACCTGGCACGGTCACTTGAGACTGGATCGTCAACACCACTTCAACTCCCGCAGCAGCAAGCGTGGTCAACGCTATTGCCGCCCTGCCTGGTTGTATCAGGGTCGAAAGTCACCGGGGTTGCGACCACCTCGTCTGCTGGCGGCGGTGAGCGGGCGGTTCGACGTCGTCACCAGTTGAACACCTGGAAAACGATGGTTCCCAAACAGAGAACCACGCCGAGATAGGGGATCGACGTCGGAACGTCGACATATCCGCCGTGATCGCGGTGGCGCCGTTTGATGACGATGAGTGAGGCCAGCGGCATGGTCCGGGAGGAATTCCTGGCTTCCCCGGCCATGTTGAGCATATCCTCGAATCCGATGAAGGCGTAGAAGGCCAAGAACGCGCCGGCGAACACCCCGCCGAGGCCGACCGCGGGGTCGATCGCGAACAAGCCGCCAACGTCAATCTGAGTGAATGTCTTTCGTCCAAGCCAAATGACCAGCAGCAGTCCAAGCACCTCCAGGCCGGTGAGCACTGCGGCCATCTTCGCGGATTCGCCAATCCCCTTGATCGCGATCGCCCCGAGCCCCACCAGCAGGCTCACACTGCCTACGACGGTTGGCACCGCGACGAACGAGTTCATGTACCCCGCGAAGCCCTGGGCAGCGCCGCCGCCGAGGTGACCGCGTCACCAACCATCGTCAGGCCTACCGTCGTTGGGAGCCAACGCTTTCCGAACGCTCGGTGCAGGTAGACAGAAACGCTCACGCTCACCGTATAGCGGCCCGCGAGCTCAACGTAGGACAGTGCGGTGACCGCGGCGGTGATCATCGCGACGACGAAGGCCAGGGTGGTACTCGATCCGGTGAAACCCGCCACCTTCCCCACGAGCACGTAGATGCCGGCGCCTAAGGATGTTGCCAAGCCCGTAAGGGTGACGAGGGGCAGGCCGCCCGGCAGGTACATCCGCATGCCGGGCAGCACTGAGGTGAGCTCGTCGTGGAACACCTGACGGGCGACCGCGACGGTCGGCCGCGCTATCGGCAGCTCGTCCAGGTGGCCCCCGGGCCCGGCCCCGTTCCTGTACTCGCGGGCCCGCACGAAGGGCGTGTCATTTCCGCGGGACCGACCAGTCGGCGCCCACGACCGTCGCTGTTCTCAGATGCGGTCGCCACGAGACGGTAACGCGGGGCCGACCCGGGCCTAAAGGGACTCAGGTCCACGCAAAGAGGTGTCTTTTGCCACGGCGAAAACACCATGTGAGCGCGGTCACGGCGATACGTTCGGCCTATGCGTCGCCAGCAGGGCACCCCGGCGGCGTGCCGGGGCTTCGGCCCTGGACTACAGCGAAGTGGGAAACGCATGAGCGACGGAGTATCCGGGGATTTCGACGACACCGAACTGGCCATGTGGGATCCGGGCTTCATCGAGTCGGCGCGCAAGGTGTTCACACCGTTGGCAAAACTGTGGTTCCGGGCGGAGGTGCGCGGTCTGGAGCTGCTACCACCCGGCGGCGGCGCGATGGTGGTGTGCAACCACTCCGGCGGGGCGATGACGCCGGATGTGCTGGTGCTGGCCCCGGCCTTCTACCAGACATTGGGGTACGACCGCCCGCTCTACACCCTTGCCCACTACGGCCTGTTCAAGACGCCATTGGCGGGAACGTTGCGCCGGATCGGCGTCGTCCAGGCCAGCCCGGAGAATGCCGCGAAGGCCCTGAGCGCCGGTGGGGTGGTGTTGGTGTTCCCGGGCGGCGACTATGACGCCTATCGGTCCACGTTCGCCCAGAACGTGATCGACTTCAACGGCCGGAAGGGGTATGTGCGGACCGCCATCGAAGCCGGTGTGCCGATCGTGCCTGCGGTGTCGATCGGCGGCCAGGAAACCCAGCTCTTCCTCGGCCGGGGCACCTGGCTGGCAAAGCAACTGCGGCTCAAGAAGATTCGGACCGAGATCCTGCCGCTGGCTTTCGGCTTCCCGTTCGGCCTGACGTCGACGGTCCCGGCTAACTTTCCGCTGCCGTCCAAGATCGTCACCGAGTTGCTCGACCCGATCGACATCGCCGCCCGGTTCGGTGACGACCCCGACGTCGACGAGGTGGACGCTCGTGTGCGTGACGTGATGCAGAGCGCGCTTGATCGGCTGGCGCAGCAGCGGCGGTTCCCGGTGCTGGGGTGATCGCCCGCAGGCGGCGTATCAGCGGTCCGGCGAGGGGGAGATCATTCGGGCGATGGGCTTGGCCAGGCGCATCGTCTGACGGCGGGGACCCCCAGAACCGCACAGGTGAGGCCCAAGAACGATCCGTGTCGGCCTGCAAGTTCATTGCGGCGATTCCAACAAAGGCGGGGTGGTCGAGATGACGGAAATTTCGGTCGGCGCACAAGTTGCCGACGACTTCTGTGAAGACTGTGGCGACGAGCCCGAGCTAAGGTCCATCGACGTGAAGCGGCTTGCCGTCAATGATCCTCTGCGCGGTCTCCTGCCGGAAGTACTTGCCAGTGTCTTTCTATGTACACGGAATCCCGTGTGGCCCCCCGATCCAGTGACCGGGCGGGGAGTGCCAGGGGCACCACTGCTTTAGTTGCCCGGGGTCAGTCGGGTTCCAGTCGAGCCAATCGTCCACGCCCGGAATCACCGGAAACGGGTCCACCCAATCCGGATCTGCCTGCGCTGAACCCGCGCCGAATCCGAGGGCGGCGGCACCGACCGCGCCGGCCAGCGTGGCTGTCGCCGCGATCCTCTTGAGATTCATTGTGCGCTCTCCATCCTGCGCGTCTCCGCAGTCGGGGCTGGTGCGTCGACCTGCTGTTGAGGAAGCCTTCGTGCCGGACGTCGAGACCCAGAACCGCGACGCCCACTGGTACCGACGATACCCGTCCGCTGCCGGGTGAAACACCCATTCAGCCCGGCAACCCGGGTGTCGATGGCGGTGCATTGCCCGATTCACCGCAGACTATTGAGATGCTGCAATTGCGAATTCTGGCGCCGACCGAGCTGAGCGACAGCGTGGTCGAGATCCTCGAGGCGGACCCGTACGTCAGCGGACTCGTGGTCGCCAAAGGCGTCGCCGTCAGGCCCGCGGGTGATCTCGTGATGGCCGAGGTCGCCAGGGAAGCCGCCAACGACATCATCCAGCGGCTGCGCGAACTGGGTGTGCACCGTGAAGGCACCATCGAAGTCCAACCCGTGCGGACGTGGCTTTCCGGCAGCGGCTTCGACGCCGAGATGAAAGCGCCCGGAAGCAGTGCCGACGCGGTGGTATGGGCCGAAGTCGCGCAGCGCTCCTACGAGGAGTCCGAATTCAATTGGACCTACGTGACCTTCATGACGCTCGCGACGGTGATCGCCAGCATCGCAATCGTTCTCGACTCACAGATCCTGGTCATCGGCGCGATGGTGTTGGGCCCCGAGTTCGGCGCGATCGCCGCCCTCGGAGTCGCACTGGTTCGGCGAAGATCGGTGCTGTTCTTCCTCGCCGCGCGCACCCTGCTGTTGGGTTTCACCGTCGGGATCGTCGCGACGATCGGTCTTGTCCTCATCGCCCGGGCGGTGGGGTGGATCACCGTCGACGACGTCAGCGGGCCGCGGCCCGGCACCGCGTTCATCTACACCCCCGACAAGTGGTCGTTCATCGTCGCCCTCATCGCGGCGACCGCCGGGGTCTTGTCGCTCACGTCGGCCAAGAGCGGCGGGCTGCCCGGGGTGTTCATTTCGGTCACCACCGTGCCGGCCGCCGGCAACATCGCGTTGGGCGCGGCGTTCGGCGTTGGCTCCGAGGTCGGGGGCAGTCTGCTACAGCTGGCGCTGAACCTGTCCGGCATGACGTTGGCCGGCTGGGCCGCCCTGGCGTTGCAGCAGGCGGTGTGGTCGCGGGTATCGGTGCGGCGCGCGAAGGCCATGGCCCGACCGAAGCGCATGCTGTGACCGTCGGCTCAGACCTCGTCCGCAGTTGCGGAAGCCCAAAGACCTCCTGCTGCGCGGATTCGACCAGGCCCACAGCGAATGGCTGCTGCTAGGGGGCGACGGTCAGCCAGTCCGTGAAGCCGGACGGATCGTGGCGGCCCAGCGCGCCGTGCTCGAACAGGCCCCAGCCCTCGTGCTCGCCCGAGGCGTCGTGACAGACGGCCCGGCCGACGTGGTCGATGACGCCGAAGCCCGAGCGGCCGATGATCGCCGGGTCGGTCATGTCGTAGGTCAGCCGCTCGGTGAACTTCTCGCCCTTCCACATGCCGTGGATCCAGTCGCTGTCGCCGCCGTAGCCGCCGCCGACGTGGATCGGGCACGGCAGTTTGGACTCCACGTCGAATCGCAGTGGTGCACCGTGGGCGTCGGTGGCCTCGATGGTGGCGCCGGTCGGGATCCGGGTGCCGGAGTTGTAGTGGATCTTGACCCGCGGCCAGCCGAGCTGTTCGATGTGGCCGTCCTTCCAGACCCGCGTGCAGTCGTTGAGCGAGCGGAACCCGTCGGGCTCCTCCTGGATGATGAGGACGATCGAGAACTTCTCGAAGGCGATCGGCACGTACAGCCACCACATGCCCTCGAACGGCGGGTCTGCCGGGCGTCCGGCGGGTTCGGCCTCACCGATGGGCCGGATGCCCCAGGAGCGGTCGCGGCTGCCGATCCAGACCTTCGGGTCGACAGTGATCATCTCGCCGTCGATCTCCAGATGACCGCTCCAGGAACCCAATTGGGCGAACCGCTGGGCGTCGAGGGTGATCCGGGTGCCGGTACGCAGGATGTGCCGCTGCTCCTGCACGACGTCGAACAGGCCGTTCCAGGTGAGATTGGCGGCGATGCCCTCGGTCTCGGCGAGGGCGATGCGCACCGTGCGCAGTGGCTCGCTGACCTCGACGCGGTAATTGCCGACGTGCTGGTTGAGCCGATTGGAGTCGATGGCGTCCGAGAGGTGCACCGCGGTCTGGACGTCGCCGCGCCGTACCAGCAGGAAGGCGTCCTTCACCCCGAGGTTCGGGTAGTAACCCAGCCCGGTGATGACGAAGATGTCGCCGGTGCGGTCGTGGGCGTTGAAGTACGAGCGGTCGTAGAAGTTGCGGTCGGAGGAGCCGGGCCACGCGATCGGTTGCGGCAGTTGGTGTACCGGGAATTCGTCCATCGGGCCGAGCATCAGTTGGTTCCTTCCAGGAGCCGTTCGAGCAGAGGCTTGTGGTAGAACAGCGACTCCACGTCCTCGGGCTGCTCGAGTTCACCGAAGCGCACCCGGCGGAAGCCGGTCCGCATGAACACGCAGCACCACACCACGGCGGAGTAGATGTAGAACCAGCGCAGGTCGCCCACCTCGACGCCGGTGAGCTTGTGGTAGGTGGCGCGCACGTCGTCCTCGCGCAGTACACTGGGCAGTCCCGGCATCCCGGCCAGCCCGCACAATTCCTGGAAGACGTTGTGCGCGAAGATGATCCACGCCACATCGAGTTCGCGCGGGCCTACCGTCGCCATCTCCCAGTCCAGCACCGCGACGGGGCGGAAGTCTTGGTACAGCACGTTGCCGATCCGCGAGTCGCCCCACACCAGAACCGATTCGGATGCCGCGACGTCGTCGGGGAAGTTGTCCTCCAGCCAGGCCAGCGCGCGTTCCACCAGGGGGGACCGGCCGATGTCGGACACCGAGAACTCGTACCACTCCTTGAGCCAGCCGAAGTGCCGGCGCAGCGGGCTGTCGCCGGGCGGATCGACCTCGGCCAGGAAGTCGAATGTCTTCTCCGCGTCGGGAATCGAATGCAGCTTGGCGATCACCTCGACGGTGGTGTCCTGTAGTTCGCGCTGTTGTTCGGCGCTGGCGTCGGCGAACCAGTTGTTGCCGAACGTGTAGGGCATCACGTCCGGAGGGACGTCGCCCTCGACGTAGTCCATCAGGAAGAACGGCGCGCCGAGCACGTCTCCGGTGTCCTCCAGCCAGCGCACCCCGGGGACCTCGACGTCGGTGAGCTCGCCAGCCAGGCGCATCACCTCGAACTGGTGGTCCAGCCGGTAGGCCGAGAAGACCGGAACGTCCTGCTCGGTGGGGGCGACCCGGGCCACCCACTTCTGCTCGACGGGCTCGCCGTCCTCGGTCCACCGCCCAGTCAGGATGATCGTCTCCGAACTCATGCCGTTGGAGTCGACGCCGCTTTCCACGGTGATGTCCGGTTTCACGCCGCCGGGCAGCAGGGTGGACAGCCATTCCGACAGGGCGGACGGGACGGTGCTGACGTCGCGGCTGGAGCGCTGGAGGTGTTCGACTTCCGAAACGACGGGGTCGACTGCGGGTTCGTTCGGCACGGAACTGGTTCCTTCGCGGGCGTAATTACGATACGGTGCGTAGCGGTATGAAAGCAGAGTCGCCATCTATTGACAAGACGACGGCTGCCGGCGCTGCCGGGAGGCCGCGCGACCCACGGATCGACGCTGCCATACTCGCCGCCACCGCGGACCTGCTTGTCGAAATCGGCTACACCAACCTGACCATGGCCGCGATCGCCGAGCGGGCCGGCACCACGAAGACCGCGCTGTACCGGCGCTGGCCGGGTAAGGCCGAACTGGTGCACGAGGCCGCGTTCCCGACCGCGCCCAGCGCGCTGACCGGCCCGTCCGGCGACATCGCCGCCGACGTCCACGCCATGCTGGCCGCGGCCCGCGACGTGTTCACCCGTCCCGTCGTCCGCGCGGCGCTGCCGGGGCTGATCGCCGACATGGCCGACGACGCCGATCTCAACGCCCGGGTCATGGGCCGGTTCGCCGGGCTGTTCGGGATTGTGCGCGCCCGCATCGTCGGCGCCGTCGGCGCCGGCGAGGTGCACGCCGACGTCGAACCCGACCGGCTCGTCGAACTGATCGGCGGGGCCACGCTGCTGCGCCTGCTGCTGGCTCCGTCCGACGGACTGGACGACGACTGGGTGGACCAGACGTCGGCCATCGTCGTGCACGGAGTAAGAAAGTCGCCATGACGAATCGACTGGCGGGACGAACCGCGATCGTGACCGGCGCCAGCCGCGGTCTGGGCCGGGCCATCGCCAGGGCACTGGCCGCCGAGGGCGCCGCGGTGGCGGTGGCCGCCCGCACCGAACAGGTGTGGAACGACAAGCTGCCCGGCACCATCGGACAGACCGTCGCCGAGATCGAGGCCGCGGGCGGTCGCGCGGTGGCGATCCGCGCCGACCTGACGAATCGCGACGACCTGCCCCGTCTGGTCGACGAGGCCCGCGCGGCGCTGGGCCCGATCACGGTGCTGGTGAACAACGCGGCCTTCACCGCGCCGGGTCGGCCGCCGACGCCGGGTGCCCAACCGCCGCCGAAGAAAGCCGCCAAATCTCAAGTGCCGCAACCAGACTGGCCGCCCTTCGTCGGCACGCCGGTGCACGCGTTCCGGCGGCACTTCGAGATCGCGGTGTTCGCGGCCTACGAGCTGATGCAACTCGTCGTCCCGGACATGCTGGACGCCGGGGGAGGGGCGATCGTCAACATCAGCTCGATCGCCTCCCGCATCCCCGGTACCGGGCCGTATTCCGATTTCAGCGGCGGCATCCTGCCCGGCTACGGCGGATCGAAGGCCGCGCTGGAACACCTCACCGAATCGGCGGCCTACGAGCTGCAGCGGCGCAACATCTCGGTCAACGCGCTGTCCCCGTCGCAGGCCATGATGACCCCCGGATTGTCCTACTACCGGAGCGATTTCGACGACGTCGGTTCCGAAACCGACTTCGCCGAGGCCGTCATGCGGCTGACGCTGGTCGACCCGACCGCCGTCACGGGCCGCACCATCGGGCATCGCGAAGTCCTCGACGGCAGCTACACGCAGTTCCGCGGGGGGCGTACATGAAAGCGGTCAGCTGCCTGCACGGCGAACTGTCGGTGGTCGACCTGCCGACCCCGCAACCCGCCGCCGGTCAGCTGCTGCTTGCCGTGAAACGTTGCGGCATCTGCGGATCCGATCTGCATGCCCGGGTGCACGCCGACGAGCTCGACGGGGTGGCGAAGACCGTCGGCTACGACGGTTCGATGCGTGCCGACACGGCGGTGGTGCTGGGCCACGAGTTCTGCGGCGAGGTGCTCGAGACCGGCGCCCGCGTCGGGCGGGAATTCAAACCGGGCACCACCGTGGTGGCCTTCCCGCTGTTGCGGGCCGACGGCGGGGTGCACCTGACCGGACTGTCCCCGCACGCGCCGGGCGGCTACGCCGAACGGGTGCTCGCCGAGGCGTCGCTGTCGTTCGCCGTGCCCAACGGCCTCGACGTCGACACCGCCGCGCTGACCGAGCCGATGGCGGTGGCGTTGCACGCGGTGCGCCGCAGCGAGATCACCCGACGGCAGACCGCGATCGTCATCGGTTGCGGCCCAGTCGGTTTGGCGATCATCTGTCACCTCAAGGCGATGGGGGTGGGCGCCGTCATCGCCAGTGACTTCTCGCCGGCGCGGCGCGCCCTGGCCGCCCGGTGCGGCGCGCACGTCGTGGTGGACCCCGCGGTGGGTTCGCCGTACGAGCGGTTGGGCAAGGGTGTCGTCACCGGCGCGCAGGATCTGTACGAACTCGGCGTCGGATCGATGGAGAAGCTGCGCAAGCTGCCGGGGTGGGCGCACCTGTACCGGGTGGCCGACAGGCTCGGGGCGGCCGGACCAAAGCGACCGGTGGTCTTCGAATGCGTCGGCGTGCCGGGCATGATCGAGGGGATCGTCGCGGCGGCGCCGGTGAGTTCGCGGGTCGTGGTGGCCGGGGTCTGCATGGAGCCGGACCGGTTCCGCCCGGCGGTGGCCGGTGTCAAGGAGATCGACCTGCGCTTCGTGTTCGCTTACACGCCACTGGAGTTCCGCGACACGCTGCACATGCTGGCCGATGGCAAGGTCGACGCGTCGCCGTTGGTGACCGGGACGGTGGGCCTGCACGGGGTGGCCGCGGCCTTCGTCGCGCTCGGGGACCCGGAGCGGCACGCCAAGATCCTGATCGACCCGGGCAGCGTCAACGTCGCGCCGTAGTCTGCAGCGTTTCGGGTCCGGCCGGGTGCGCGCTGTGTTATGCACAGGCATGCTGCCGAATGCCTGCCTGCTCGCCGCGACGGCCCTGATTCCCCTTGCGGCCGTCCCGGTCGCGCACGCCGACCGCGCCGAACCCGTTCCGGTGTACGGCAATTAGGAATCCTCCGGCGACTACCCGTTCCACTGCGACGACGGCAGCCCGGTGACGGCGTTCCGTTCGTACTTCCTGCGGCCCGACGGCGATGGCGGCTTCTCCGGCGAGCGCACCTTCACCGTGGCCGAACCCGGTTGCCCGGGCGACGGAGCGGGAACCTACTGGCTGCCGTTCACGCTAACACCGTCCCCGTGAAGTGCGTATTGGCCGCCGAGGTCGTGACACCGGCGCCGATCGGTCCGCGTTCGTCGTAAAGAGCCGCTGTGCCCGTGGCGATCCCGGCCGCACTGGCATGCGTCAGCGCGGCCAGCCCGATGTACTCGCCTTCCGGCCGGCGGCACAGTGTCAGGGTGTAGTCGGCGTTGATGAAGCCCAGCCCGCGGGTGGTGAAGTTGGTCATCGACGCGGCGACGTCGACGGCCATCGCGGCGCGCACGAACGGGGAGATCGTTTCGCCGTCGACCAGGTCGCGGATCTCACGGACCCAGGCGTAGCGGGGGCCGTCGTACTGCCACACGAACCCGTCGCCGTCCTGGTCGGCGGGACGCCCGAACGGTGTGATGAACATCGGGACCGACTCGTCGAACCCGTCGGGCTCGGGGGGAATAGGCGGCATCGTCACCGGTGTGGTCCACGGCGTCTCCGGCGGCTGCTCGCTGCGACGCAGATACAGCGTCGAGGCCCGCGCGACGATCTCGTCGTCCTGCGTCATCGTCGCGTCGACGGCCTGCATGCGCCGGCCCACCCGCACCACGTCGGCGTGCACGCGAACCGGTGCGGTGGCCACCCGGCGCAGGATGTCGACCGTCAGCCGGGCCGGCACCAGGTTGTCGTCTGACACCTTCTCCTCGACTGCGCGAGCCAACAGACCGCCGACCACCTGGCCGCCGAGCGTGGGCCCCCAGCCGCCCTGTGCGATCTCGTTGGGGACGAAGGTGTCCTTGTCGGGCGCGAAGAACGGCGTGGGCACGGTACCTCCCGGACAGTTACGGAAACACTTACTGTAACTGACTCCTGTTCCGGGCGGTGACCTCGGCCTTCCGGGCGGCCCCGTGCAGAACGCCGGATCGACACCGGTCAGCACGATCGCCCGCACGTCGGCGTCGGCACGCTACCTGAGCGCCGAAACGCACGTTTCGGCGTTTCTAGCGGGTGAAGAGCGCGGACGAGTTCACCAGGTCGAGCAGCGGCTGTGGGACCGCGCCCAGCAGCAGGGTGATGCCCGCCGTCAACGCGACGGTCACCTTCGACGTCCAACTCGGTGTGACCACCGCGGGTGCGCCGGGAGGCGGGTCGGTGAAGAACATCAGCACGATCACCCGCACGTAGAAGTACGCGGCGATGGCGCTGGCGATCACACCGATGACCACCAACGGCGCCGCACCACCCTCGGCAGCGGCCTTGAACACCGCGAACTTCGACACGAATCCGCTCGTGAGGGGGATGCCGGCGAAGGCCAGCAGGAACAGCGAGAACACCGCGCACACAACGGGATGGCTGCGGCCCAGGCCGGCCCAGCCGGCCAGTGTGGTGTCCTCCCCGCCGGTGCGGTCGCGCACCAGGCTGACGACCGCGAACGCGCCCACCGTGGAGAAGCCGTAGGCGACCAGGTAGAACAGCGTGCCCGACAGTCCGCTGTCGTTGAGTGCGATCACACCGGTCAGGATGAATCCGGCATGCGCGACAGCCGAATACGCCAGCATCCGTTTGACGTCGGTCTGCGTGACGGCGGTGATGGTGGCCACCACCATGGTGGCGACGGCGATCACCGACAGCATCGGACGCCAGTCCGCCCGCAGTTCGGGCAGCGCGACGTAGAAGATGCGCAGCATCGCGCCGAACGCGGCGATCTTGGTGGCCGCCGCCATGAACCCGGTGACGGGGGTGGGGGCGCCCTGGTAGACGTCGGGCACCCACGAATGGAACGGCACCGCACCGACTTTGAACAGCACGCCGACCGACACCAGGCCGACACCGACCAGGGCGAGCCGGTTGTTGGCGGAGTGGGCATGCACCGCGTCGCTGATGCCGCTCAACGAGAAGGTGCCGGCGTAACCGTAGAGGAGCGCAACACCGTAGAGGAAGAACGCCGACGAAAAGGCGCCCAGCAGAAAGTATTTCAGTGCGGCTTCCTGGGACAGCAGCCGGCGCCGCCGGGCCAGCCCGCACAGCAGATACAACGGCAGCGACAGCACTTCGAGTGCGATGAACATCGTCAACAGGTCGTCGGCGGCGGGGAACAGCAGCATGCCGCCCATGGCGAACATCGTCAGCGGGAACACCTCGGTCTGAACCAGCCCGGCCCGGGTGGCGATCTTCTCGGCGACACTGCCGGCCACCGCCGCGGCCTGCGGTGTGAACGCATCCAAACCGCCGGTACCGGAACCGGAGTCGGGGTCGGCAGGGCTGCGCTCGGCGATCAGCAGGATCCCGACCACGCCGATCAGCAGCAGCGTGCCCTGCAGGAGCAGCGCCGGCCGGTCGACGGCGACGGCCCCCATCACGGCGATCCGGCCTGCGGCGGGCAGCGCCCGCGCCACCCACACCACCGCCGCGAACGCGGCGATCAGCCCGCCGAGAGCCAGGGCCAACTGGGTGCCGAACCGGTGGGCGCGCGGGACGAACGCCTCCACCAGCACCCCGGCGACGGCGACGCCGAACACGATCAGCATGGGGGACAACAGCCCGTATTCGATTGTGGGTGCGGGGATCATTTGACCGGCCCTTCCGCCACCCGGGGTGCGGGATCGGCCTGGCCGATGGTGTTCAGCGTGTGCCTGACCGCCGGGTTGATGACGTCCAGGGCGGGCTTGGGATACACCCCGAGCACCAGCAGCAGCGCGATCAGCGGTGCGACCACCACCAACTCGCGCGGCACGAGGTCGCGCAGACTGCGGTCGCCGAAGCGTGCCGGCCCGGTCATCATCCGCTGGTAGAGCCACAGCACGTAGATCGCCGAAAGCACCAGGGCCGAGGAGGCGACGACGGCGAGCGCCGGATAGCGGGTGAACGTGCCGATCAGCACCAGGAACTCGCTGATGAACGGCGCCAGACCGGGCAGCGACAACGTGGCCAGCCCGGCGATCAGGAAGGTGCCGGCCAGCACCGGGGCCACCTGCTGGATGCCGCCGTAGTCGGCGATGAACCGGGTTCCCTTGCGCGACACCAGGAATCCGGCGACCAGGAACAGTGCCGCGGTGGAGATGCCGTGGTTGACCATGTACAGCGTTGCACCGGACTGGCCCTGGCTCGTCATCACGAAGATGCCCAGGATGATGAACCCGAAGTGGCTGATCGAGGTGTAGGCGATCAGCCGCATCACGTCACGCTGACCGATCGCGACGACGGCCCCGTAGACGATGCCGACGACGGCCAGGGTGATGATCAGCGGCCGGAACAGGGCCGCCGAATCGGGGAACAGTTGCAGGCAGTAGCGCAGCATGCCGAACGTGCCCACCTTGTCGACGACGGCCATCATCAGCACCGCGGTCGCGGGGGTGGCCTCCACGGCGGCGTCGGGCAGCCAGCGGTGCAGCGGCCACAGCGGGGCCTTGACGGCGAACGCGAACATGAAGCCGCCGAACAGTGCGTGCAACACCGCGGGGTCGGCCCCGAGTTGCCCGGTGGTGGCGGCTTCGACGACAGCCCGGAAATCGAAGGTGCCCGAGTCGAATACCGCGCTCTGCGCGGTCACCACGTACAGGCCGATCACCGCGGCCAGCATGATCAGGCCGCCGAAGAGGTTGTACAACAGGAACTTCACCGCCGCGCGGGATCTGCCCGCACCGCCGAAGCCGCCGATCAGGAAGTACATCGGGATCAGCATCGCCTCGAAGAACACGTAGAACAGCAGCACGTCCAGGGCGACCAGTGCGATGAGCACCATGCCCTCGACGGCCAGCGTCGTTGCCACGTAGGCGTGCGGGCCGCGTCCGGAGAGCCGGTTGTCGGGTGGCGCATCGTGCCAGCCCGCGATCAGCAGCAGTGGGACCAGGACCGCGGTGAGCAGCACCAGCACCAGCGCGATGCCGTCGACGCCGAGGATGTAACCGGTGCCAAACGACGGGATCCAGTTGTGGTCCTCCACGAACTGGTAGGCCGGGCCGCCCGGCTCGAAGCGCACGGCCATCGTGATCGCGATGGCGAGCACCGCCACGGACACCGCGACGCCGATGTACTTGGCGAATTCCCTTGCCCCCGCGGGCAACAGCATGACGAGCACCGCACCCAGCATCGGCACGGCCCACAGCAGCGACAGGATCGGGACATTCACCACAGGTTCACCGCCACGATCATGGCCACCACGAGGGCGGCGCCGGCCAGCATCGACAAGGCATACGACCGGGCGAATCCGGTCTGCACCCGGCGCAGCGCCGAGGAGGCGCCGGCCACCAGGCTCGCCAGGCCGCCGCCGACCCCGTCGACCGCGACGTCGTCGATGAGGACGAGTTCTGCCGTGGCGGCCCTGCCGGGGCGCATCAACACGGTCTCGTTGAATGCGTCGCCGTAGAGGTCGCGGCGCGCGGCGACGGTCAGCGCGGAGACGTCGTCCGGGGCGGTGTCGGGCACCGTGCGGGTGGCATACATGCGATAGGCGATGAGCACCCCGACCGCGACCACGCCCAGCGTGACCGCCGTCAACACCCACACCGGTGCCGCGTGACTCTCTTCGTGCGCCCCCACCACGGGTTCGAGCCAGTCCGCCAACCGGCCACCCAGGGCCAGCAGCGCACCTGCCCCGACCGATCCGACGGCCAGCACCACCATGGGCAGGGTCATGACGGCCGGTGACTCGTGCGGATGCGTCCCCGGCGCCCAACGCTTTTTGCCGAAGAACGTCAAGAGCATCACCCGCGTCATGTAGAACGCCGTGATGCCGGCGCCCAGCAGCGCCGCCCCGCCCAGCAGCCAGCCGCGCAGACCTCCTGCGGCGAAAGCGGCTTCGATGATGGCGTCCTTCGAGAAGAAACCCGCGAACGGCGGGATGCCGATGATGGCCAGGTAGCCGAGCCCGAACGTGACGAACGTGACCGGCATCAGGGTGCGCAATCCGCCGTAGCGACGCATGTCGGTTTCGTCGTCCATGCCGTGCATCACCGAACCCGCGCCGAGGAACAGTCCGGCCTTGAAGAAGCCGTGGGTCAGCAGGTGCATGATCGCGACCGCGTAGCCGGCCGGGCCCAGACCGGCGGCCAGCACCATGTAGCCGATCTGCGACATCGTCGAGGCGGCCAACGCCTTCTTGATGTCGTCCTTGGCACAGCCGATGACGGCGCCGAACAGGAGCGTCACCGCGCCGACGACGGTGACCGCGGTCCGGGCGGCCGGCGCCAGGTCGAACAACGGGCCCGACCGGACGATGAGGTACACGCCGGCGGTGACCATCGTCGCGGCGTGGATGAGCGCGCTGACGGGGGTGGGGCCCTCCATCGCGTCGCCGAGCCAGGACTGCAGCGGCACCTGCGCGCTCTTGCCGCACGCGGCCAGCAGCAGCATCAACCCGATCGCGGTCACGGTGCCGTGCGAAGCCCCCGGCGCGGTGCCGAAAACGCCGGCGTAGGAGACGGTTCCGAGGGCGGCGAACATGATCATCAACGCGATCGCCAGCCCGACGTCACCGACCCGGTTCACCACGAACGCCTTCTTGGCGGCCGTCGCCGCAGTGGGCTTGAACGACCAGAATCCGATCAGCAGGTAGCTGGCCAGGCCCACACCCTCCCAGCCGACATACAGACCGAGGTAGTTATCGGAGAGGACCAGCAGCAGCATGGCCGCCACGAACAGGTTGAGGTACGCGAAAAACCTTCTGCGGCCCGGATCGTGGGCCATGTAGCCGACCGAGTACAGGTGGATCAGGAAGCCGACCCCGGTGATCAGCAGCACGAAACACACCGATAGCGCGTCGAGCTGCAGGCCGAAGTCCACCCGCAGCTGACCGACCGGAACCCAGGAGAACAACTGTTCGTGGACCATCCGGTGATGCGCCGGCATGCCGAGCAGGTCGACGAACAGCTTCGCGCCCCAACAGAACGACGCCAGCACCGTCGCGCAGCCCAACAGGTGACCCCAGGCGTCGGTGCGCCGGCCGCCGAGCAGCAGCACGGCCGCCCCCGCCAGCGGTGCCGCGATCAGGGGCCACAACGCCGCGGTCATCGGGCCGCACCGCCATCGCGCGCCGAGTTGAGGAACGGCGTGATGATGTCCACCGGCAGCGGGAACACCACCGTCGAGTTCTGATCTGCGCCCAGCTCGAGAAGTGTTTGCAGATAACGCAATTGGAGTGACGCCGGGCTCTTGGACAGTGTTTCGGAGGCCTGACGCAGTTCCTCGGACGCCTGCAGTTCACCGCGCGCGTTGATGACCTTGGCCCGGCGCTCCCGCTCCGCCTCCGCCTCGCGTGCCATCGCGCGCTGCATGGACTCCGGGATCTCGACGTCCTTGATCTCCACCACCTGAACCCGTACCCCCCATTCCTCGGTCTGCTTCTCGATGACGGTCCGCAGATCGGAGTTGAGGTCCTCGCGATGCGCCAGCAGGGTGTCCAGGTCGACCCGCCCCAGCAGCGACCGCAGGGTGGTCTGCGCGATCTGCGAGGTGGCGACCGCGTAATTCTCCACGGCCATAATGGCTTTCGCGGGGTCCACCACCCGGAACATGACGACAGCGTTGACCCGGGCGGGCACGTTGTCCCGGGTGATGACCTCCTGCGGGGGAATGGTCAACGTCACCACCCGAAGGTCGATACGCTCGAGGCGATCAAGTCCGGGCAACAGGAACCTGATGCCGGGCTCATACACCGGACGCAGCCGGCCGGCCCGGAACACCACGCCGCGCTCGTATTCGCGGAGCACCGCGATACCGAACCAGGCGGCCACGGCGATCACGACGATCGCGACGGCGACCGCGAGCAGCGACATCACCGTCGATCACGCTCCCGGTCGCCCGCTCCCGTGCCCCACCGCGTCGAGTACTTGTCGATGGCCGCCGCCACGGAGTCCTCCTGCGCCGAGCGTTCGGGCAGATGCTGCGGCGCTTCCACCGGGGTACCGACCAGATGCCGGAACAGCGGCGCGGCCAGCGCCAGGGCGATCAGCGCGACCGCTCCCAGCACCAGCAGATCGGCCGCACCGTGTTTCAGCAGCGCCTCGCCCAGCAGCATGACGAACGCCAGAGTTGCTATGACGCAGGAGATCCCACGATGGAATCGGCCCGCCTCAGAGTGCGGCCAGGGATCGACGTGCCGGCTTACCTCGCGGCCGTGCTCGGAGGTTGTGCAGTCGGATTTCACCGGACACCCGTTGCACACCGACGGACGCGCACGATAGCGCATGACGCGGTTGGCGGGGTCGAACGACGTGGGCCACAGCCATTCGTCGTTCGGGCACAGCCAGGCGTCGTGGTCGGGGTGGTAGGTGAAACCCCCCGTCTGCCAGACGGCGGCGCGAGCCGACGTGCGTTTGGCCATCCGGTCGAATCCCCATGCCACGGCCAGCAGCAGCAGGGCGTAGCCCGCCACCAGCCAGACCGAGACATCGGGTGGGTTCACGCCCGGCCGTCCTCGCCGCCGCCGGCGGTCAGCTCGGTGTAGAGCGGGTCCGCGGGAAGCTCGTCGGACTCGCCGGTGCTCGCGCCGGTCCAGAAATTGCGCACCGCGACCAACGCGATCCAGATGAAGGGCAGGACTCCGCCGATGATGAACACCAGGTCGCCGGGCATCCGCATCCACTCCAGCAGGACGTTGCCGGGTCGGGTGATGAAGCCCAGCGATCGGGCTTCGAAGTACCCGGAGTTCACCGAGTGGTACAGCTGAAGCACGCCCAGCGGCAGCAGGGTGGCGAACACCATCCAGGCCAGCCCGATGTTCAGGCACCAGAAGCTGCAGCGGGCCGCCTTCTCCGGCCACTTGTCGGCCGGGATGGCGTAGCGCAGCGCGAACATCGCCAGCCCGACGGCCAGCATGCCGTACACGCCCATCATGGCGGCGTGGCCGTGGTTGGCGGTCAGGGCGGTGCCGATCTGGTAGTAGGACACGATCGGCAGGTTGATCAGGAACCCGAACACGCCGGCGCCCAGGAAGTTCCAGAACCCAACGGCCACCAGGAACATCACCGCCCAGCGGTGCGGGAACGGTTTGGTGTCGGCGGTCTGCGACCGGGATCCCAGATGCAGGAAGGTCCATGCCTCCACGGTCAGCAATGTCAACGGGATGACTTCGGCGGCGGAGAAGAAAGCACCGAGCGCCATGTGCTCGACCGGTGTCCCGGAGAAGTACAGATGGTGCATCGTGCCGATGATCCCGCCGGCTGAATACAAGATGATGTCCAGGAAGATGATCCCGATCGCGATGCGGGGGCGGACCACGCCGAGCAGCACGAAGATATAGGCCACCATGACGGTGGTGAACAATTCGAGGAAGTCCTCCACCCAGAGGTGCACCACCCAGAACCGCCAGAAGTCGGCGACCGAGAAGTGGGCATCACTGCCGGCCAGCAGGCCTACGGCGTAGAACGTCGGGATCGCCAGTCCGGAGAAGAAGAACAGCCACGGCATGCTGGTCTTCGCCCGGGTCTTGAGCGTGGAGCGCAGACCGCGCCAGATGATGGCGATCCAGATGAACAAACCCGCTACCAGCAGGATCTGCCACAGCCGGGGCAGGTCGAGATATTCCCACTGCTGGGAGAACAGCGAGCCCTCGCCGATCACCCCGAACACCGACAGGGCTTCGGTGGTCAGCGATCCGAACACCACCAGCGCGACCGCGCCGAGAAGGGTGTACACCAGCCAGTGCTGGTTCTTGGGCTCCCGGCGGGAGATGAACGGGGTCAGGAAGATACCGCCGGCCAGGAACGCGGCGGCGGTCCAGAACAGGGCGAGTTGCACGTGCCAGGTTCGGGCCAGGTTGTACGGCAGCAACTGGGCCAGGTCGAGGCCGAAGAAGCTGGACAGGTCGGCGCGGTAGTGTTCACTCAGGGCACCCAACAGGGCCTGCGCCAGGAACAGCACCGACACGATGGCGAAGAACCAGACGGTGGCGCGTTGCGACTTGGTCAGTGTCACCTCGCCGGGTTGGTGGTAGGAGATCAAGGGCGCCTCGGAGGCGTGCCAGCCGATCTTCTGACTCCACCGCCCGTAGACGGCGAACATGATGCCGGTGCCGCCGAGCAGTGCGACCAGCGAAAGTGCCGACCAGACAACGAGATCGGCGGTGGGACCGTTGTCCACCCGGGGTTCGGACGGCCAGTTGTTGGTGTAGGAGTAGCTGTGGCCGGGCCGTTCGGCGGCGGCGGCCCAGGCGCTCCAGGCGAAAAAGGAGGTGAGGTCGTGGATCTGGGCCGGATCGGTGATGAAATCCGCGCGTAGCCCGTTCTTCTTGGCGTCCGCCCCGAAGTACGTTGCGTAGTGGTTCTGTAGATCGGCGAACGCGCGCGCCTGATGGTCGGTGAACGTGAGCGTCTTGGTGGCCTCGTCGTAACGGTTGGTGCGGAACTCGGCGACCAGGCTGTCGTGCACCTGGGGGGCGCCTTCGCGTTCCAGTTGGGCGCCCACGTTCTCGCTGGCGCGACGCAGGTAGTCGGCGGTGAAGTCGGGACCCAGGTAGGCGCCGTGGCCGTGAATGGAGCCGTACTCCATCAGCCCGCGGGCCTGGAACAGCTCCTGGCCGCGGGTGACCTGGTCGCCGGAGAACAGTTCCTGCCCGGCGGAATTGACGACCTTGTCCGGCAGTGGCATCGACGCGGTGTACGTGCGGTACACCAGGATGCCCATGACGAAGAATCCGAAGACCATCACCAGGGCCACGCCCTGGAGCCAGCCCTTGCCGATGGGCGAGTCGGGCTCTCCGGAATCGGGTGTGATCCGGTCAGATGTGGTGAATGCCATGATGGTCGACCTTCCTGATGTGCTCTCCGCGGGCCATGGTTCAGTGCCTCAGCAGGTGGGCGTCGTCGACATTCGCCGACCGGCGCGTCCGATAGATGGTCATGATGATCGCCAGGCCGACGACCACTTCGCAGGCGGCCACCACCATGGTGAAGAACGCCACCACCTGCCCGTCGAGCTGACCGTGCATGCGCGAGAAGGTGACGAAGGCCAGGTTGCACGCGTTGAGCATGAGCTCGACGCACATGAACATGACGATGGCGCTGCGCCGCAACAGCACCCCCGTCGCCCCGATGGTGAACAGCAGCGCCGACAGATACAGGTAGTGGTCGGGGGTCATCGGAGATCTCCCTCGAAACCGTCATCCGGGCTGCGGCGCGGCAGGATCGCACTGACCGACATCTCGGCGTCCGAGCCGTCCGGCAGCCGCGCCGGAATGTCGACGGCGTTGTGCCGCGCGTAGACACCCGACCCGGGCCGCGTGGAGGGGTAGGCCGCAGGGAAGGCCGATGCTGATCCGATTCCATGGAACCGCTCCTCGGCCAGTTCGCGCTGGGACTTGCGGCGCTCGAACCGTTCCCGGTGCGCCAGCACCATCGCCCCCAGGGCGGCGGTGATCAGCAGCGCGCTGGTCAACTCGAACGCCCACAGATACTTGGTGAAGATCAGCGCCGCCAGACCCTGCACGTTGCCGCCCTCGTTGGCCTTCGCCAGTCCGGTGAAGCCCGTGCTCGACAGGGTCCCGATGCCCGCGATCAGCAGCACCCCGAACCCGAGGCCGGCCACCAGCGCCGCAACCCGTTGGCCGCGAATGGTTTCCACCAGTGACTCCGCGGAGTCCACCCCGATCAGCATCACCACGAACAGGAACAGCATCATCACCGCGCCGGTGTAGACCACCACCTGCACCACGCCGAGGAACAGCGCGTCCTGCGTGACGTAGAGGATCGCCAGGCAGATCATGGTGGCGGCCAGGAACAGCGCGGAGTACACCGCCTTGGGTGCGGCGACCACGCCGAGCGCGCCGGCCACCGAGACGACGGCCAGCACCCAGAAGACGACGGTCTCGGCGGTCACGGGAGTTGTCCTTGGGCCGCGATGCGGCCCAGGTAGTAATCGTCGTCGGTGCTGCCCTCGGCCATCGCGTGCGGCGGTGCGGCCATCCCGGGCTGCAGCGGGGCCAGCAACTTGTCCTTGTCGTAGATGAGATCCGATCGGTTGTCGTCGGCGAGCTCGTAGTCGTTGGTCATCGTCAGCGCGCGGGTGGGGCAGGCCTCGATGCACAATCCGCAGCCGATGCAGCGCAGGTAGTTGATCTGGTAGACCCGCCCGTATCGCTCACCCGGCGAGAACCGTTGCGCCTCGGTGTTGTCGGCGCCCTCGACGAAGATCGCGTCGGCCGGGCACGCCCAGGCGCACAGTTCACAGCCGATGCACTTCTCCAGCCCGTCGGGATACCGGTTGAGCTGGTGCCGGCCGTGGTAGCGAGGCTGGGTGGGCTTCTTGGTGTCGGGATACTGTTCGGTGATCGGCTTCTTGAACATCGTCGTGAACGTCACGCCGAACCCGGCCAGGCCGTCACGCAACTTGGACATGCGCCTTCTCCTTGCTCGGTAGGGGCGGCACCGGGAACGCCCCGTCATCGGGTGGTGGCGGCGGGATCGGACGATTCCGGTTGCGGCGCCGCACATTCCGGGAAAGTGCGATCAGTCCCACCAGCGCCAGGAAGCCGACGTTGATCACCGCGGTCGTCCACGGTCCGGAGCCGTGCATCCGCAACCACTTGGTGATGGCCACCGTCATGATCCAGGCCAGCGACGCCGGGATCAGCACCTTCCAGCCCAGCGCCATGAACTGGTCGTAGCGCAACCGCGGCAGTGAGGCGCGCAACCAGATGTAGAAGAACAGGAAGGCCCACACCTTGGCGACGAACCAGATCAGCGGCCACCACCCGGTGTTCGCGCCGTCCCACAGGCTCAGCGGCCACGGGGCGTGCCAGCCGCCGAGGAACATCGTGGTGGCCAGCGCCGAAACCGTGGTCATGTTCACGTATTCGGCGAGCATGAATATCGCGAATTTCAGGCTCGAATACTCGGTGTGAAATCCGCCGACTAGTTCGCCTTCGGCCTCGGGCAGGTCGAACGGTGCCCGGTTGGTCTCGCCGACCATGGCAGTCAGGTACACCACGAACGACGGGAGAAGCAGGAACACGAACCAGGTGTGGGTCTGTGCTCCGACGATCAACGAGGTCGACATCGTGCCCGAGTACAGGAACACTGCGGCGAACGACAATGCCATCGCTATCTCGTAGGACACCACCTGCGCGCTCGAGCGCAGGCCGCCCAGCAGGGGATAGGTGGACCCGGATGCCCAGCCCGCCAACACGATTCCGTAGACACCGATCGAGGTGACGGCCAGGACGTAGAGCACCGCCACCGGCAGGTCGGTCAGCTGCAGTGGGGTCCGGTGCCCGAATATCGACACCACCGGTCCCATCGGGATGACCGCGAACGCCATGAACGCCGGAATCAGCGCGATGACCGGCGCCAGCAGGTAGATGGGCTTGTCGGCACCGGCCGGCGTCAACCCCTCCTTGAGCGCGAGCTTGATGCCGTCGGCCAGGGACTGCAGCAGCCCGAAGGGCCCCACCCGGTTTGGGCCGTACCGCATCTGCATGCGGCCCAGCACTTTTCGTTCCACCAGGATGGCGACCAGCACGGTGAGTAGGAGGAAGGCGAATACACCGACGGCTTTGATCAGCATCAGCCACCACGGGTCGTGGCCGAAGGCTTCCAGGCCTGGATAGTTCACGGGCGGCCTCCCGGCTCGATGGTCACCACGGCACCGGAGGCCGCGCCCAGCCGGGCGAGCACCGCGCTGCCCGGTGAGTTCATCGGCAGCCACACCACCCGGTCGGGCATGTCGGTGATCAGCAGCGGCAGCGTGATGGCCCCGCGGTCGGTGCGCACCGTCACGGCTTCGGCTCCCTCGGCGTCGATCTCGGCGGCGGTGGCGGCCGACAGTCGGGCCACCGGCGGGCGGGCGGTCCCGGCCAGGTGCGGCTCGCCGTCCTGTAACCGTCCGTCGTCCAACAACATTCGCCAGGTGGACAGCACGGCCTGCCCGGGCCCCGCCGTCGAAGGTCTGGCCGGGACAGTCGGCGCAGCGGGCGCCGGTCCGTCCCAGCCGCCCGCGTCGTCGTCGGCGCCGAGGTCGATCCCGAGTTCGTCGGCCAGGATCTGCAATACCCCGGCGTCGGAGACGGCGTTGGTGGCAAGTGCGGCCCCGAACGGCCGCGAGCGGCCCTCCCAGTCCAGGAACGCGCCGGCCTTCTCGACGACGGCCGCCACCGGGAAGACCACGTCGGCGCGTTCGGTGACCGCGCTGTGCCGCAACTCCAGGCTGACCACGAAAGACGCTGCGTCCAATGCGGACAGCGCCGCGGCGGGGTCGGGCAGATCGTCCGGATCGACCCCGCCGACCAGGAGCGCCCCCAGTTCCCCCGTTGTGGCCGCGGTCAGGATGCCGGTGGTGTCGCGGCCTTCACCGGCCGGCAACTCGTCGACGCTCCAGGCGCGGGCGGCCTGCGTGCGGGCGGCGTCGTCGGCGACCGGCCGGCCGCCGGCGAACAGGGTGGGCAGGCAGCCGGCCTCCAGCGCGGCGCGTTCACCGGCGCGGCGCGGAATCCAGGCGATGCGCGCACCGGTGTCGTCGGCGAGTGCGGTCGCCGCCGAGAACGCACCCGCGCTGGATGCCAGCCGTTCGCCGGTGAGGATGATCGATCCCGGGGGGAGTTCGCCGCGCAGCCCGGCCAGGGCCGCGGCCTCGTCGCCGGGCGCGGTCATCACCAGCCGGGCGTTGAGCTTGGTCAGACCGCGGGTCGCGAACGGGGCCAGCGCCACCACCCGCAGTCCGTGTTTGCGGACCGCTTTGCGCAGCCGCAGGAAGACGATCGGCGACTCCTCTTCGGGCTCCAGTCCCGCGAGCACCACCACGGGTGCGGATTCCAGGTCGGCGTAGCGGACGGTCATCGGCGTCCCGGCCACCCGGGCGGCCAGGAACCGGGCCTCCTCGTCGCTGTGCGGACGGGCCCGGAAGTCGATGTCGTTGGTGTTCAACACAAGCCGGGCGAACCGGCTGTAGGCCCGGGCATCCTGCACAGTGCCGCGGCCGCCGACGAGAACGCCGGCCCGGCCGGCGGTGGCGAGCAGCCCGCCCAACGCCACGCTGATGGCCTCCGACCACGAGGCCGGGCGCAGCCGCCCTTCCCGGATCATCGGTGTGGTGATCCGATCGCCCTGGGTGGCGTAGGTGAAGGCCCAGCGCCCCTTGTCGCAGTTCCACTCCTCGTTGACTTCGGGATCGTCACCGGCCAACCGGCGCAGCACTTTTCCGCGCCGGTGGTCGGTGCGCTGCGCACAGCCGGAGGCGCAGTGCTCGCACACGCTGGGCGAGGACACCAGATCGAACGGCCGGGCCCGGAACCGGTAGGCGGCGCCGGTGAGCGCACCCACCGGGCAGATCTGCACGGTGTTGCCGGAGAAGTAGGAGTCGAACGCCTCCCCGGGGGCGATGCCGACCTGTTGCAGCGCCCCGCGTTCGAGCAGTTCGATGAACGGGTCGCCGGCCACCTGGTTGGAGAACCGCGTGCACCGCGCGCACAGCACGCAGCGTTCGCGGTCCAGCAGCACCTGCGCCGACAGGTTGATCGGCTTGGGGAACGTGCGTTTCACATCGTCGAAGCGGGTCTCGACCCGGCCGGCGGACATGGCCTGGTTCTGCAGTGGACACTCGCCGCCCTTGTCGCAGACCGGGCAGTCCAGCGGGTGGTTGATCAGCAGCAGTTCCATGATGCCGCGCTGGGCCTGGTCGGCGGCCACGCTGGTGCGCTGGGTGTGCACCACCATGTCCGGCGCAACGGTCGTGGTGCAGGACGCCATCGGTTTGCGTTGGCCCTCGATTTCCACCAGGCACTGCCGGCAGGCGCCGACGGGGTCGAGCAGCGGATGATCGCAGAACCGGGGGATCTGCACGCCGATCAGCTCTGCCGCCCGAATCACCAAGGTGCCCTTGGGAACAGAGACGGGTACGTCGTCGATGGTGACGGTGACCATCTCGACCTCGGTGGTGTCGCGCTGTTGCCCGGCGAGCGTCATGCGCCCACCCCTTCCGGTGCGGCCAGCATCGAGGCGTACCGATCGAACGGGCAACCGGCACCCAGGTGCTGCTCGTACTCGGCGCGGAACCACTTGAGCGAACTGATGATCGGGCTGGCCGCACCGTCACCCAACGCGCAGAACGCCTTTCCGAGGATCGCGTCGGCGATGTCGAGCAGCTTGTCGAGGTCCTCCGCCGTGCCGCGGCCCGTTTCGAGACGGTCGTAGATCTGGGCCAGCCAGTAGGTGCCCTCCCGGCAGGGTGTGCACTTGCCGCACGACTCGTGGGCGTAGAACCGGGTCCACCGGCGCACCGCGCGCACCACGCACGTCGTCTCGTCGAAGATCTGCAGGGCCTTGGTGCCCAGCATCGAGCCGATACCGGCCATGCCCTCGTAATCCAGTGGCACGTCGAGGTGTTCGGCCGTCAGCAACGGCGTGGACGACCCGCCGGGAGTCCAGAATTTCAATTCGTGGCCGGCGCGGACACCGCCGGCATACTCCAGCAGTTCGCGCAGCGTGATACCGAGTGGGGCCTCGTACTGGCCCGGGTTGGTGACGTGACCCGACAGCGAATACAGCGTGAAGCCGGGGGACTTCTCGGTGCCCATCGAGGTGAACCAGTCCACACCGCCGAGCACCACCGGCGGCACCGACGCGATCGACTCGACGTTGTTGACCACCGTCGGGCAGGCGTACAGCCCGGCCACCGCGGGGAACGGCGGACGCAACCGGGGCTGGCCGCGCCGGCCCTCCAGGGAGTCCAGCAGGGCGGTCTCCTCCCCGCAGATGTACGCGCCCGCCCCGGCATGCACGATCACGTCGAGGTCGAAGCCCGAGCCGCCGATGTTCATGCCCAGATAGCCGGCCGCGTACGCTTCGGCGATCGCGGTCTGCAGCCGGCGCAGCACCGGCACCACCTCGCCGCGCACGTAGACGAACGCGTGCCGCGCGCGGATCGCGTAGGCCGCGATGATGATGCCCTCGATGAGGAAGTGCGGCGTGGTCAGCAGCAGCGGAATGTCCTTGCAGGTACCGGGTTCCGACTCGTCGGCGTTGACGACCAGGTAATGCGGCTTGGCTCCGGCGGGTCCGTCTTGAGGTATGAACGACCACTTGGTGCCCGTCGGGAAGCCCGCACCGCCGCGCCCGCGCAACCCGGACTCCTTCACCAGCGCGATGACGTTGTCGGGACTCATCGACAGCGCCTTGGCCAGCGCCCGGTAGCCGTCGTGGCGCCGGTAGGTCTCCAGCGTCCACGGCTCGTCGGCGTCCCAGAACCGGCTCAGCACGGGTGTCAGAGGTGTCATTCGGTGGCCTCACTCGACGGCGGCGCTGCCATGCCCCGCGCGCGGGCGACCCGCAGACCCGCCAGTGTGGCCGCCCCCGGGCCGCCGGCCACACTGGGCTCGGCCACGCCCGCCAACGTGCGGGCCGTCTCGGCGAACGAGCACACCGTGCCGCCGCGGGTCGCCGACACCGGCTCACCCGAACGCAGCCGGTCCACCAGATCGCAGGTGCTCGAGGGGGTTTGGTTGTCGAAGAACTCCCAGTTGACCATCACCACCGGCGCGTAGTCGCACGCCGCGTTGCACTCGATGTGCTCCAGGGTGATCTGCTCGTCGGCGGTGGTCTGGCCCTGGTGGATGCCGAGATGATTCTCCAGGGCCTCCATGATGGCGTCGCCGCCCATGATCGCGCACAGCGTGTTGGTGCAGACGCCGACGAGGAAACGTCCGGTCGGGGTGCGCCGGTACATCGAGTAGAACGTGGCGACAGCGGTGACCTCGGCGTCGGTGAGGCCGAGTTGGCTTGCACAGAAGGAGATTCCGGCGGCGGTGAGGTAGCCGTCCTGGGACTGCACCAGGTGCAGCAGCGGCAGCAGCGCCGACCGGGGATGCGGGTAGCGCGCGATGATCGTCGCGGCGTCGCCGACCAGCGCGGCCGCCACGTCGGGCTCGTAGGTCAGCGGCCCTCCGATCGGTGGTCCGGGCTCGTCGGGCCGCGGGCCCAGCGTCAGGTCGATGCTCGTCATGGCCGTCCGTTCTTCGCGCAGGCGCCCATCACCGGTCCACCCCGCCCATCACCGGGTCGATGCTGGCGACGGCCGAGATCACGTCGGCCACCATGCCGCCCTCGCACATCGCCGCGACCGCCTGCAGATTGGTGAACGACGGATCGCGGTAGTGCACCCGGTAGGGCCGGGTGCCGCCGTCGGAGACCACGTGCACACCCAGTTCGCCGCGCGGCGATTCGACGGCCACGTAGCACTGGCCGGCCGGCACCCGGATGCCCTCGGTGACGATCTTGAAGTGATGGATCAGCCCCTCCATCGACTTGCCCATGATGTTGGCGATGTGCGCGGGGCTGTTGCCCAGCCCGTCGGGGCCGAGTTCGAGGTCGGCGGGCCAGGCCAGCTTCTTGTCCTCGATCATCACCGGTCCGGGCTCGAGCCGGTCCAGGCACTGCTCGACGATTCGCAGCGACTGGTTCATCTCCTCGACCCGGATCACATAGCGGTCGTAGCAGTCGCTGTTCTCGCCGGTGATGACGTCGAAGTCGTAGGTCTCGTAACCGCAGTAGGGCTGGGCCTTGCGCAGATCGTGCGGCAGGCCGGTGGAGCGCAGCACCGGCCCGGTGATCCCCAGAGCCATGCAGCCGGTGAGGTCCAGGTAGCCGATGTCGCGGGTGCGGGCCTTCCAGATCGCGTTCTCGCGCAACAGGTCCTCGAGTTCGGCCAGCCGCCCGGGCAGCAGTCCCAGCAGCCGGCGCACCTGCTCCTCGCCGTCGTCGGGCAGGTCCATCGCCAGTCCGCCCGGCCGGATGTAGGCGTGGTTCATCCGCAGGCCGGTGATGGCCTCGAAGACCTTCAGGATCTCCTCGCGCTCCCGGAAGCCGAAGAACATCGCGCTCATCGCACCCAGTTCCATCCCGCCGGTGGCCAGCGCCACCAGGTGGCTGGAGATGCGGTTGAGTTCCATCAGCATCACCCGGACGACGCTGGCGCGCGCAGGAATCTGGTCGGCGATCCCCAGCAGTTTCTCCACTCCCAGGCAATAGGCGGTCTCGTTGAAGAACGGGGACAGATAGTCCATCCGGGTGACGAACGTGACGCCCTGGGTCCAGGTGCGGTACTCCAGGTTCTTCTCGATACCGGTGTGCAGATAGCCGATGCCGCAGCGGGCTTCGGTGACGGTTTCGCCCTCGATCTCCAGAATCAGCCGCAGCACGCCGTGGGTGGACGGGTGCTGCGGCCCCATGTTCACGACGATCCGCTCGCTGCCGGATGCCTGCGCCGAATTGGATGCCAGCGCGACGATTTCGTCCCAGTCCTGGCCGCCCAGGGTGATCGTGTCGGTCGTCATCAGTGGTAGGACCTCCGCTGGTCGGGCGGCGGGATCCGCGCACCGTGGTACTCCACCGGCACCCCGCCCAGCGGGTAGTCCTTGCGCTGCGGATGGCCCACCCAGTCGTCGGGCATCTCGATGCGGGTCAGCGCCGGGTGGCCGTCGAAGATGATGCCGAAGAAGTCGTAGGTCTCCCGTTCATGCCAGTCAGTGGTCGGATACACCGAAAACAGCGATGGCACATGCGGATCCGCGTCCGGGCAGGCGACCTCCAAGTGGATGCGCCGGTTGTGGGTGATCGACATCAGGGGGTAGAACGCATGCAGTTCGGCGCCGGCGTCAGCGGGGTAGTGCACACCCGATACGCCGCAACATAATTCGAAGCGCAGTGCGGAATCGTCGCGCAACGCGCGGGCCACCGCCGGCAGGTGTGCGCGGTCGACCTCCAGGGTCAGCTGATCGCGGTGCACCGTCACGCGCGGGACGGCCGCGTCGAACTGTGGGCCCAGTACGGCGGCGAGCCGGTCGACGACGTCGTCGAAGTAGCCGCCGTAGGGCCGTGGACTGCTCTGGGGAGTGGGGGCCGTGCGCACCAACCGCCCATAGCCCGAGGTGTCCCCGCTGCCGGAGACGCCGAACATGCCCCGCCCCGCATCGTCGCTCACCGGAGTCCGATTGGTTCGCTCCTCCTCGGGCCGGGTGCCCCGCCCCGCATCGTCGCTCACCGGAGCAGCCCCTTCAACTCCAGCGTGGTCGGTGCCGCCAGCGCGGCGCGCTCGGTCGCGGCGACCACCTCGTCGCGGTGCACCCCCAGTGGCATTTCGGCGATCTTGGCGTGCAGAGTCAGGATCGCGTTGAGCAGCATCTCGGGGCGCGGGGGACAGCCGGGCAGGTAGACGTCGACCGGGACGACGTGGTCGACGCCCTGCACGATCGCGTAGTTGTTGAACATGCCGCCCGAGGAGGCGCACACGCCCATCGCCAGCACCCACTTGGGTTCGACCATCTGGTCGTAGACCTGGCGCAGCACCGGGGCCATCTTCTGGCTCACCCGGCCGGCGACGATCATCAGATCGGCCTGTCGCGGGGTGGCGGAGAAGCGTTCCATCCCGAACCGCGCGATGTCGAAGCGGGGGCCCGCGGTGGCCATCATCTCGATGGCGCAGCAGGCCAGGCCGAACGTGGCCGGCCACAGCGATCCCTTTCGGACGAATCCGGCGACCTTCTCGACCGTGGTCAGCAGGATCCCGCCCGGCAGTTGTTCTTCTAGTCCCAATCGAGTCCACCCCTGCGCCACACATATGCGTAGGCCACGAACACCGTGGCCATGAACAGGCCCATCTCTACCAGGGCGAACGTTCCGAGATGGCCGAATGTGACCGCCCACGGGTAGAGGAAGACGATCTCGATGTCGAACACGATGAACAACATCGCGGTCAGATAGAACTTGATCGGGAACCGCCCGGCGCCCAGCGGCTGCGGCGCGGGTTCGATGCCGCATTCGTAAGCCTCGAGCTTGGCGCGGTTGTACCTGCGCGGCCCGATCACCAGCGCGATGGCGACAGATCCGACCGCGAACGCCGCCCCGAGCGCGCCGAGGATCAAGATGGGCAGGTAAAGGTCCATGCTCCCTCGCTTGGGCTGTCCATGTGAGCTACAGCACAGCCTAGCGATCTTGTCCGCTGGCTTGTCGCATTTTCGTTAGGATCGCCGCAAGTGTCGCCCCACGCGCCGATGCGCGCGAACATCAAAGGGCCGCAGTGTAATTCGCTGCGGTGGTGGTCCCCGTGGCCGTCACTGCGCGAGTAGGATTCCCACCACGGCGTCCGCGAGCCGAATCGGGTCGATCGGATGCGGAACGGCGGCCTCGGCGCGGGACCAGTTGGCCAGCCAGGCGTCGTCGGGCCGGCCGGTGAGCACCACGATGGGTGGACAGTCGGACACCTCGTCCTTGAGTTGCTTTGCGATGCCCATCCCGCCGGCCGGGGTGGCCTCACCGTCGAGGATCGCCAGGTCGATGCCGCCGGCGTCGACCGTCTTGACCACCACCGGCGCGGTGGCGACCTCAAGATAGCTCAGATCCGGCAGGTTCGGGTGCACGCGCTTGCCGAGCGCCAGCATCACCTGTTCTCGGGTATGGGCATTGTCGGAATACACCAGGACGCGGAGCACGCTGTCAGGCTACGGTGCGGTTTCGGCCGGGTCAGGGCTTTTCGGCGCAAGTGGTTGGCGGGCAAGGTGATTGGCTGCCAACGGCCCCCACCCGATCGGCGATGTCGGCCAGCTTGGCGAAACCGGGTGCGGCGGCCATTGCGCTTGCCATCCGCCGGCTGGCGGCCTGATAGCGGGGGTCGTCGAGCACGGCGAGAATGGCGCGCCGCAGCGCGCGGGGCGACGGGTGTTCAGTGCGCAGCCGCCGGCCGACCCCCGACCAGGCGACGCGGGCGCCGACCTCGGGTTTGTCCTCTTTGCCGCCCGTGGCCACGATCGGGACGCCGTGGCGCAGTGCGCACTGCACACCGCCGTAGCCGCCGTTGGTGACGTAGACGGAGGTGCGGGGCAGCAGTTCGTCGTACGGCAGGTAGGCCGCCGCCCGGGCGTTGGCCGGCAGTGGGGGCAAGGTGTCCAGCGGTCGGCCGCCCGTCGCGACCACGACCAGCACGTCTTCGTCGGCCAGGGCGCGCAGGGTGGGCGTGATGGTCTGGCTGTAGTCGGTGTTGGCGACGGTGCCCTGGGTGACGTGCACGACGGGCCGGGTGCCATCGAGGTCGGACCACCAATCGGGGAGTGCAGAGGGCGTGCTCGGGGTCGGCAGGGGACCGGCGAAATGCAGGTTCGGCGGTGCGTCGGACAACGGGTACTCGAACTGCGGGACGGTGAACTGCACGATCGCGTCCGCATGCCGGCTCCAGTCCATGACGGGGAACGGCAGGTTCGTACCGTGCACCTGCCTGTGCAGGTCGTCGGCGGTCCGGGTGGCATCGCGCATGATCCGGCGACCCAGGGCCGCCAGGACGGCGTTGCGGTGCCGGTTGAAAATCCGCGCTGGCGGCAGGCCCATGCCGAACGGGGCGGTGTCGCGGCTGCCGATGCCCAACGGCAGGACGCCGCACATGACGACCGCGGGCCGTTCGCCTCGCGGCAGTGAGAGGGAGAAGGCAACGCCGGCGAAAACCGGATCGGCGAACACCGCATCGATGGGTTGCGCCGCGTTTGCCGCCATGATCGCCTCGTATTGCGCCTTGGCGGGCCGGGCGAAGAGTTGGTCGACGTCGAAAGCGATCGCCCTGGCCCCGCTCAGCCGGGCACGTTCCGGAAAGTCGTCGAGGTGGGTGCGGTCGTCGTAATCCGCCTCGTCCGGTAACGGTACGAACCTCGCGCCGGTGCTCCGGACCCGATCGGCGAACCGGGAGCCGGTGAGAAAGCGGACGTCGTCGCCGCGTTCGACGAATCCTTGGGCGACGGACAGAAGTGGTGTGACGTGGCCGTGCACCGGAACGCTTGCCAGCATGATCGATGACATTTCGACCCCCCACGGTCATATTGAGCTTATTCGGCTAGTATTCATTCCTATGGCACAGGAGTCAATACGTCGGCGCGGATATCGGTCCGAACTTCGGCAGCGCCAGGCCGAGGAAACCCGCTCCCGGGTGGTGGCCGCCGCCGCTGACCTCTTTGCCGCCAACGGCTACGCCCGAACCACCCTGGCCAAGATCGCCGCCGCGGCGGGCGTCTCGACCGAGACCGTGCAGGGGCAGGGCTCCAAAGCCGAACTGCTGATCGCCGCGGCCGAGCATGCGGCAGTGGGGGTCAGCGGCGAGGAGAACATCCTCAACCTGGAGATCGGGCGCCGATATCAGGCCGTCAAGAGTCCGGCCGAGGCCGTGGAACTCGTGGTCGCCGCGCAGACCGAAATGAACGAACGCAGCGTGGGGCTGTGGTCGGCGCTCACCGGCGCGGCCAACGGCGATCCCGACCTGGATCGGCACCTGACCGCGTTTGTGGCCAGCATCACCGGGCAGGACCGCCGGGTGCTCGAGATCTACCGCGACCGCGGCTGGCTGCGTGACGATATCCCGTTCGACGAGCTGGTCGAGACGGACGCCGTTTTCTCCAGTGTGGAGACCTTCGTGCGGATCACCCGCCACGACGGGTGGACGGTGGACCGCTACCGCGCCTGGTTGCGCAGAATGCTGACCGAAGTCATCTTCCGTCCACTGCAGGCGGACTGACCATCAGAGCAGGGGTTCGATTTCCCGCGGGTCGAAGTACTCGTCGATCCGGCTGATCAGACCGTTGGTCGCGAGCGCGACCACGATGCACACCCGCACGGCGATGGTGGCACCGTTGGTGCCGGTGGCGTGCAGGATGTGTTGCTGCACGAACCCACCCTCGAAGGCCCGTCGGTCGAGCACCTCGTAGCGGCGCCGTGTGGTCCGGTTGAAGAACCAGCAGATCACCCGGTAGGCGCGGTCGTAGTCGTTGTCGGCGCGGTCACCGGAATGCCAGACGGCGATGTCGTCGTTCCAGATCTCCTGGATCATGCCGACGTCGCTGTGCTCCATCGCGGTGAACAGGTCGTCGGCGATGGACAGGATCGCGGGTTCGTCGGTGACGGGCATGGCCACTCCTCGTCTGATGCGGCCGGCTCGTCACCGGTCGTCCTGGTAGCCGGGATGGGCGGCGGATACCCGATGTCCTACCAGGACCCTCAGACAGGCCATGACATCGTCGGCACGCTCGTCGAACTCCCCACGGCGGATCGCGGCGGCAAGCTCCGCTTCGTCGCGCGCACCGACGCCGGCCAGTGCCGCGGTCACGTCGCTGGTGTCCGTGGCGTCCAGTTCGCGCTGCACCATCCGCAGTGCGTTGGCGGCCACCCGGGCGTGGAAGTTGACCTGTCCCTCGGTGGCCGCGCGGACGTCGTCGTCGAGGAAGTCCGCGACCGCGGCGACCAGTTCGGCCGCGGTGGGCCGGCCGTGCAGACTCGGATCAGATGGCCTCGCTCCTCCGCCGCCTCGTTCCTCGGCGGCATCGTCGGCTCGGGGTGACGCGTCCTCCAGCAGGTTCAGCAAGTCCCATTCCGTTTCGCACACCCGCCGGCCGATGGTCGCCAGCTCCACCGACGGATTCTGCCCGGACAGATGCCGCTGTGCCTGGAAGCGGCAGATCACGCCCCAACGCAGGGTGGCCAGCGCCAGCCACCACCGGAATCCCGTTGCGTCGACGTGGATTCCGCCGGCCTGCTCGTAGGCCGCCAGAAAGTCCGCGATGCCGCCCAGCCCGCCGGCGTCCAGCGCCTTGGGCGCACCGAACCGCCAGGCCCGGATGCAGAACCAGGCCAGATCCTCACGCGGGTCCCCGGCGTGGACCAGTTCCCAGTCCAACACCGCGGCGAGACGCGAGCCGTCGATAATCAGATTCCCCATCCGGAAGTCGCCGTGCACGAGCGTCGCGGGCAGCGGTTCGGGCCGGTTGCGGTCGAGCCGGCGGAACACCCACTCGAAGGCGGCGGTGGTGTCACCGATCTCGTCGAGTTCGGTGCGCCACTGGGCCAGCGGGTCCACCGGGGCGAGATCGGCCGCCGCCGGGTCCGCGCGGTGGATGGCCGCCAGCGCGGCCGCGCACTGCTGCAGCAAGCCGTCCCGGCCGGCGTCGTCGAGTCCGCGGTAGATCTTGCGGACGATGGTCTCACCGGGGATCTCGGTACAAATCAGATACGGGTTTCCCAGCGGCTCAACCGAATTCGACGCCATCAGTATCTCGGGTACGGGTGCGCCCTGTCCGGCGGCGAGCGCCTGGGCCCGGGCTTCGAGCTCCATGCCCGCATGCACCTCATCCGGCGGACCGGTCCGCAGGATCAGCCGGCGACCGTCGGCCCGGAAGGCCCACGTGGTGCGACTGGCCCCGCCGGTCAGCCGGTGCAGGTCGCTGACCCTGGCGCCGATGACTTCCGAGAGCGACTGCTCCAGACTCATTTCCGTCCGAATTTCAGCATCCGCTGGGCGACCCGGCGGATCTGGATCTCCTCGGCGCCCTCGGTGATCCGGTATCGGCGGTGGTGCCGGTAGATGTGCTCGAACGGCTCGTGGCGGCTGTACCCGATGCCGCCGTGGATCTGCATGGCGCGGTCGGCGGCCTCGCACACCAGCCGGTTGGCCCGGTAGTTGGCCATCGACACCTTGTCCGAGACCTCCATGTGGTGGTCGCGGTCCAGGTGCCAGGCCGCGTAGTACACCAGCAGACGCACCATCTGGGCCTCGGTCTGCAGTTCGGCCAGCGGCCACTGGACGGCCTGGTTCACCGACAGCGGCTTGCCGAAAACCAAGCGCTGCCCGGCATATTGGGCGGCCCGGTCGATGCAGTACTGGGCCGCGCCGAGGCTGGAGGCGGCCTGGCGAATCCGGTTCTCATGCAGGAACGTCTGGCCCACTTCCAGGCCGTGGTCGACCTCGCCGAGCACGGCGTCGGCCGGTACCCGGACATCGGTCAGCGTCACCTCGCCGTGGTCGGACGGCATGTTGAAGGTCCACCAGTAGTAGGGCACCTCGAAGCCCGGGGCGTCCGTGGGCACCAGGAACGCCGTGATCCCCACCGCCGAACCGTCCTGGCCGGAGGTCCGGGCGAACACCAGGTCGTGGGTGGCCCGGTGCACGCCGGTGTTCCAGCGTTTGGCGCCGTTGATCACCCACTCGTCACCGTCGCGGACCGCACGGGTCTCCAGCCAGGTGGCGTCGCTGCCGTGATCGGGCTCGGTCAAACCGAACGCCATCGAGCGTTTGCCGGTGAGCATCGCCTCGATCCACTCGGCCTTCTGGGCGTCGGTGCCGAACCGGCTCATCATGACGACCTGTGGGAAGTTGCCGACGATCGACGACTCGTCCTGCAGGTCGTTGTGCAGTCCGAGTCCCTTGTGCGCCAGGTGTTCCCGGATGACGGCCATGTCCAGGTTGGTGCCGTTGCGCCCGCCGAACTCCACCGGTAGGCCGTAGCGCAGCCAGCCGGCCGCGTCGGCGCGCCGGCGCATCTCGTCGAGCAGGTCCTCCCATTCGCGCCGCGGCACACCGCCGTTGTCGAGGTCGGTGCGGGCGAACTCGCGGCGCCGGTCGAAGTACTGCATGTTCTCGCGTTCGAGCGGTTTGATCTCGGCCTCGACGAACGCGTCCATCTCCGCCAGCAGGCCCGGAAGGTGTTCGGGCAGTTCGAAGTCCAACAGATCTCCTAGTTGATGGTCGGGTTCCTCACCCGTCTCGTCCCTTGGCGGGTTCGTGCCGCTCCGCGGAGCCGTAGAGGGTTTTCTTCCAGATGGTGGCCAGTGTTCGCACGGCGTCGGCGTCGGTGCTCGACACGCCCAGCGCGGCCGCGTCGGGCCGCAGGTACACTGTGGTGAAGTTCTCGAACAGCAGTGAGATCGCCAGGGCGATGTGGTCGGGGTCCAGGTCGGCGGCGTAACCTTGCTCCTTGGCGCGCAGCACCGAAGCGCGCACGATGTCCATGCCGAAGCGGCGAAACTCGTTCTGTACGTGCGCGAATCGCTGCTGGGTGGCCGCGAGTTGCGCGACGGCCACCATGATGCCCAGGTTCTGCTTGAAGATGTTCCAGTAGCCGGTGACCGCAGCCGTGAAGAAGCCCGTGTCATCCGGTGACTGGGGCAGTTCGATGGGCGAGGCCGGAGGGGCCGTTGAAAGCAAACGGCGCAGAAATGACTCGGCGAGTCCGGCCAGCAGGTCTTCCTTGTCGTCGAAGTAGCGGTAGAACACCGCGGTCGACTTGCCGGCCGCCGACGTGATGTCGGCCAGCGTGGTGCCGTGAAACCCGCGTTCGGCGAACAGCTTGCGCGCCGCGTCCTCGATGGCATCGCGGGTCGCCATGCCCTTGTTCGACAGCGGGCGGGTCATCTCAGTTCAGGATCCGGTCGCCCGCGCGCAGCAGCGCGCTGGGTAGCTGGTGCCCGATCAGGTTCTGTGCCAGCCGGGCGGCCCCGATGGCGGCGCCCAGATCGACATCGACGTCGATACCGCTGTCGCGCAACAGGTAGACCAGATCCTCGGTGGCGATGTTGCCGCTGGCCCCCGGGGCGAACGGGCAGCCGCCCAGCCCTCCGACCGAGGAGTCCAGTCGGGTGACCCCGGCCTGCACCGCGGCCCAGGCGCTGGCCAGTCCGGCGCCGCGGGTGTTGTGGAAGTGTGCGCCCAGCGGCAAATCGCTGATGATCGGTTTCACCTGGGCGACAAGGGAACTGACGCGTCCGGGCGTGGTGGTGCCGATGGTGTCGGCGATCGCGATCCGGTCGGCGCCGAATCCGACGGCCGCCTCGACGACGCCGAGGACCCGCTGCGGCGGGGTCGGTCCGTCGAACGGGCAGTCCCATGCGGTGGCGACGATGACCTCGACGGTGGCGCCGGCGTCGTGCGCGATGGTCGCGACGTCGCCGATTGCGGCAGTGGCCGCGGCGGTGTCGCGGCCGACGTTGGCCCGGCTGTGCGCGTCGGCGGCCGAGACGACGTATTCGATCGAGTTCAGGCCCGCCGCGATTGCCCGGCGGGCGCCGTTGGGGCTGGCCACCAGGGCCGAGAACTCGATCCCGTCAAAGCGTTTCAACTCGACGGCCAGCTCTTCGGCGTCGGCCAAGGCCGGCACCTTCGACGGGGAGACGAACGCGGTGGCCTCCACCTCGCGCACCCCGGTGGCGACGACCGCTTCGAGCAGTTCGATCTTGGCTGCCAGTGGAATCGGCCCTTCGATCTGCAGCCCGTCGCGCAGGCACACCTCGCGGATGGTGACATGGGTCATCTACAGCACCCCCTCGGTCTCGAGTTCGGCCAGCTCCCCGGGATCGTGGCCGAGGAGATCGCGGTACACCTCCAGGTTGTGCTGGCCGGGTCGAGCGGATCCGGCGCAGCGGATGGTGCCGGGCGATTCGGAGAGCACGGGAACCACGCCGGGTCCCTTGATGTTTCGCTGCACGCGTTCGTCCCAGTGGTCGGCGATCATGCCGCGGGACAGCAACTGCGGATCGGTGACCACCTCGGCGACCGTGTTGATGGGTCCCGCGATGACCCCCGCCTCCGACAGCGTCGCGATGATCTCACCGGGCGGGCGGAGCGCGGCCCAGTCCCCGATGATCTTGTCGAGCTCGTCCTGATTGCGGCCGCGCGCAACATGGTCGGCGAATCGTTCGTCGGCGGCCAGTTCGGGCTTACCCATGGCCGCGCACAGCCGGCGGAACACGGTGTCCTGGTTGGCGGCGATCACCACCCAGCTGCCGTCTGAGGATTGGTAGATGTTCGACGGCGCGATGCCCTCCAGCCGGGTCCCGGACGGGCCGCGCACGATGCCGCCGACGTCGTAGTCGGGGATGGTGGATTCCTGCACGGCCAGACAGGATTCGGTGAGTGCGGTGTCGACGACCTGACCCTCGCCGGTCACCGTCCGCCGGTACAGCGCGGCAAGCGCCCCCTGGACCGCGAACATCCCGGCGAGGCTGTCGCCGAGGGAGAGGGCGAGACGCGGGGGAGGGCCGCCGGGGAAGCCGTTCATGTGCCGCAGCCCGCTGGCGGCCTCGGCGACCGACGCGTAGCCGGCCTTGCCGGCATCCGGTCCGGTTTGTCCGTAGCCGGAGACGCGGACCAGGATGATGCCGCGGTTGTGTTCCCGCAGAACGTCATAACCGAGATTCCACTTCTCCAGGGTGCCGGGCCGGAAGTTCTCGACGACGATGTCGGAGTGCTCGACCAGCTCCAGGAAGAGTTCACGCCCCCGGGGCGCCCGCAGGTTCAGCGTGACGGCCTTCTTGTTCCGGGCGTGCACCGTCCAGAAGAAGTGGTGGCCGTCGAGCTCGGCCTGGCCCCAGGTACGCAACGGATCCGGCTGGCCGGGCGGTTCGATCTTGATCACCTCGGCGCCCATGTCGCCGAGCAGGCGGCCGGCGTACGGCCCGGAGATCAGCGTGCCGACCTCGATGACCCGGATGCCGTCCAGGGGGCCGGTGGTCATGAGCCGCCTCCGAATCGCGTCATGCGGTTTCCATGGACAGCCCGTGCCGGTGCAGCCAGTCGGTGCAGATGCCGACGGCCTCGCGCAGGGTGCCGCGCTGATCGGGGCCTGCGTAGTAGTGGTTGGCGCCGTGGATTTCGTGCATCTCCTTGTCCGGGTGCCCGATCGCCTCGTACAGCCGGCGGGTGTGGCTCGGGGTGCAGGCGTCGTCGGCGAGGTTGCCGATCACCAGCGCGGGCACCGCGATGTCCGGGCCGGCCTTGACCGCATCGCCGTTGGCGTCGTCGTAGCTCCACTGCGACAGCCAGCTGCGCAGGGTGCAGAACCGGGCCAGCCCGACCGGGCTCATGTTGACCACCTGTGGGTCGCCCAGATAGCAGGTGCCGGGCGTGCGTTCGTTGGGGTCGACGGTGGGATCGAGCCAACGCGGGTCGGCCATGGTGCCGTGCACGACGAACGCGAACTCGTCGTCGGGACGTCCCGCGGCCTTCAGTTCGATCAGTTTTTCTTTGACCCACTTGGTGATTCGGCGATTCCGGGCGATCTGCGCCTGGTGGTAGCGCTCTAGGAACTCCGGTGTGTACGGCGGCTGGTTCGGGTTGTCCGGGTTGTACAGGTCCAGTTCCGGATCGCGTTTGGTGGGATCGGACTCGTCGAGGATCGAGGCGTCCATCCACTCGGTCATGGTGCCGTGGCGGCTGATGTGCGCGGCCAGCAGCATGATCGCGTCGGCGGGGATCAGGCCCAGTTTGGTCAGGTCCGGGCCGTCACCGGACGGGCTGGCCGTCACGGTCGGATTCTGGGCCTGCTGCTGATAGAACACCGACAGCGACCCGCCGCCGCTCCAGCCGGCCAGCACCACCTTGTGGTAGCCCAACCGGTTCTTGGCGTCCTTGATGCATTCGCCGAGATCCTCGACGACCTTCTCCATCAACAGGGCCGAGTCGGTGCCGCGGAACCGGCTGTTGCAGTAGATGACGTGGTGTCCGGCCCGGGCCAGGCCGTTGATCATCGGCAGGTACGCCCCGCCGCCGATCGGGTGCATGAACACCAGTACGGTGTCGGAGGGCTTGTCCTTGGGGCGCAGCAGATAGCTCTCCAGCACGACCAGTTCGGCGACCCCGCCGTAGACATCGCGTACAGCCGAGTTGTTCTGGTAGGCAACCAGATATGGGATGCGTTCGTAGTCGTGCTTGACGGGCGGTTCGGCGGTCTGCGTCATTTTCAGTGTTGCCCCAGATCGTTGGCGAGGATTTCTTCGGATGGCACCAGGCGTTTGCGGGTGTCGATCGCGATCACCTGCCAGTCGACGGTGTCGTAGTCGTCGAACTTACGGCGGGCCCGTTCCCGCGCCTTCTCCGGTGCGCCGTGGTGAACCCCTTGCGGCGCATGCGAAATAAGGCCCGGCGGCATCGGGATACCGTACAGCGATCCACCGTGGAAGAACGCGATCTCGTCGAAGTCGACGTTGCGGTGGTACCACGGCGTGCGTTCGGTCCCAGGGACCCGCTCGGCCGGCTTGGGCAGGAAGTTGCACACGTAGACCCCGGTGGCCTCCATGAACAGGTGCACCATGGGGGGCAGGTGCACGCTGTCGGAGGTGATCACGTTGTAGTCGGCGATGTTGAAGGTGAACGGGAAGTTGTCACCCCGCCACCCTTCGACGTCCAGCGGATTGTGTTGATAGAAAAGCGAAGTCGGCCCGCCCTCGTGGATCAGTCGAACCTCGTATTCCGCCCTGCCGTCGTCGTCGATCGGCTGCGGTTCGGGGATGGTGGCCTGCGCGGGGTCGAACGGGAAATGCCGGCCCAGGGTGCCGGGCGGCGGCACCCGAAACTCGTCGGTGGCCTGGATCATCAGCAGCGTCGTCTCGGCCGCCGGGAGTTGGCGCCAGGTGCACGCCTTCGGGATGTACACCCAGTCGCCCTCGCGGTAGTCCAGCGGGCCGAATTCGGTCTCGAGCCGTCCGGAGCCCTTGTGCACAAAGAGCAGCAGGTCGCCGTCGACGTGGCGGACGAAGAACGGCATCTCCTCGGTGCGGCGCGACAGCAGCACTTGGCAGTCGGCGTTGGAGAACATCAGCAGCGGCCCGCCGTGGGCGTCGGTGGCGTCGGAAGGCTTGAGTTCGGAGCTGAGCACATCGGTGGGGCGCAGTGGGCCGACGGTGCGGTAGGCGGTCGGGTCGTTTCGGCGGTACATGTTCGCGGTGCGTCCGACGAATCCGCCGCGGCCCAGTTCGTCGTCCTTGAGGCCTCCGACGTCATCGAGGTCGGCGTGGACGCGCTTGGGAGTCTTCCCTTTGCGCAGGTGGACGAACGATTCCATGGGCGTGCTCCCTCAGCGGATGAAAGTAAAAGTGACTTTAGTTTTATGGTGGGTCGGCTGTCAACGAAGCCGGGCTCAGTGGTGGTGGCCCGCATGGCCTTCGTGCCCGTCGGGGGTGTCGCGCCGGCGCGCCGTCGTGGAACTCGCCGTGACGGTGTGTGCGCTGTTCGCGGCGGCGCTGTTGAGCGTCGGTCGCGGTCCCGGTTAACGCCGCAACATCAGATCGAGGAAACCCTCGCGCTGGGCGGCGCTGAGCGGTTGCCTGCGGGATCCGGAGATCTGCAGGAAGCCGATGCCGGCCGCGAATGTCGTGTAGGCGCGCAGGTCGGCCTGTTCGGGACTGAAGCCGAGGTCGAGGAACGCCCGCCGCACCCGCTTGACCACCCGGCGGTCGGCGGCGTCGACGCTCGCCGCCACGCTGCGGTCGGTGCGGGCCCATTCGCGCATGGTGCGTTCCAGCTTCCAGTGCCGGGGACCGACCAGCGCCATCACCATCTGCGAGAGTTGCTCTCGCGGCGGCAGATCCTGGATCTGGTGGTAAACCGCGTGCTCGTCGCCGCGCTGTTCGGCCCACGACTCGATGAGCGCGGCGCGGTAGCCCGCCATGCTGGAGAAGTGCCAGTAGAAACTGCCCTTGGTGACCCCGAGTTGCTCGCAGAGCCTCTCGATCTTGAGCGCCTGCAAGCCCTCGTCGGCGAGCAGCGAGTACCCGGCCTGTATCCAATCGTCGACCGTCAGGCGGGTGGATCCGGGCTCGCGGGTCGCCATGTCAGGCAGCCTACGTGGCGGCAACCGCCGCCCCGGTCCGTCGCGCGGTCTCGATCGCCTCGGCGCGCATCGCCGCGCGCTCGTCCGGAGTCCACCGGGTGGTCGGCTCGATCATCCGGGTGTCGACGGTGTAGCGAGCATCCCGAAGACATACTCCAGGTGAGTCGCTGAAAGTCCACCAGTTCCGGATCCCGGCCGTCATAGGCACTGCTGCGAGTCAGAATGAGCTGCAACGGTTCTCCATCGCCCAGGGTGCCGACGTGGCGGCCCTGTGCGTCGACGGTGAAACTGGGCAGGGCTGCACGAGGATGTCGATCCAGGCTTTGAGCGCACCTGCTGCCACACCGCCCGCTGCCCAGCGGTGATCTTCTCGCCGAACAGCGGCGCGAACTTGGCGCCCGCGGCGTCGCGCCCGAAGCGCAGCATCCCCTCGTTCCAGACCGAAAACCGTTCGACGGCGCCGAACGGCTTTCGGGCTGCCCTCGACTCACCGGGTGCGCATCAGATCATCGACGTCGGCGGGATCTTCACCCCGACGCGCAGCGCGCCCGCGAGCTCGCGGCTGGTGTCGTAGTCGAAGATGACATGCCCGGCCAGCACGTCGACGTCGCGTTTGGCGCGTTGCAGCGGATTGTCCAGGAAATGCGCGCTGGCCCCGGATGCGTTGAGCAGCAACGTGATCACGTCCTTGGACTCGCGCACGATGTGCGCGGCGGACAGCCGGGCGCGGGCCCGGTCGGCCCGTGCGACGGAGTCGCCGGCCGCGACGGTGGTCTCGATCGCACCGACGGTTTCGGCGAGCAGTCCGTGCAGGGCGCGCAGCCGGACCTCAGCCTCGCCCAGGTGGGCCTGGGCGATGGGCTTGTCCTTCTGCTTGACGAACTCGTAGGCCAGTACGCGTTCGGAGAGTCGCTCGGCGTAGATCTCGGTGACCCGCTCCGCGGCGCCGAGTGCGGGCATGGCCGCCAGGAGGGCCAGCGCCGGCACCATTGGCCAGCGGTAGCTGGGGGAGTCGTGCAGCGCCGCACCGGGCGCGGTGCCACCGTAGATGTCGGTGACGCTCACCAGGCGGTGTTCCGGGACGAAGGCATTCGTGATGACGACGTCGTTGGATCCCGTCGCGCACATCCCGTCGGTGTGCCAGACGTCTTCGACCCGGATGTCGGAGGCGGGCAGCAGCGCCAGCGCGGGGTAGATCCCGCCCGGATCTTCCGGGGCTCCACATATTGCGCCGACCATGATCCAGTTGCCGTCCATCACGCCGGTGGCCCAGGACCACCGCCCGGACAGCCGGACGCCGCCCGGCTCGGGCACCCCGCGGCCGGTGGGCGCCAGCGGCGCCGGTGCCAGAAAGGGCCGCGTCGCGAAGGCCTCGGTCTGCGCCTGCTCGGAGAACAGCGCGAGCATCCAGTTGTGCAGCGCGTAGAACCCGATGGTCCATGCGCTGGAGACGCAGCCGTGCGCCATCCGCCGGACCGGGTCGAGAATCGCCGGGAACGCCGCCTGACGGCCGCCGTAGCGGGCCGGCACCAGCAACTCGGCGAACCCGGAGTCGGCCAGGTCGGTGATCGTCTGCGGGGGCAGCCGGCGCAGCGTCTCGGCTTCCCGGGCGCGATCGGCCAGGCGTGCGACGAATTCGTCCGTGATCGTCGGCGTCGGTTCGGTGACTGCGGTCATGGCCGCTGACCGTACACCATACTTTTTGGTACGGAAAGTGGGGGGGGAACGTGTCGCTACTGCTTGCCCATGGCAAAGCTGAACCGCTCCTCGGCGGTCACCAGGTGGTCCTGGCTGTCGCCGCCGAGGTCGATCTGCACCCAGTCGATGATCCCGGTGAAGGCGTTGCCGGTGGGACCGTAGTCGGGTGACGCCGGTGATCCGGTGTCCCGCCCGACGTCGCAGGCCTCGTCGGCGGAATAGCCCATCGGCTGGGTTCTTTCGACCCGGCCGCTACCGACGGCTTTGCCGTCGTAGTACAGGGTGACGGTGCCGCCCTTGGCCAGCCCGCCGCCGTCGTAGGCGAACTCCATCCGCACCTGATGTTTGCCGGCGGGAATCTTCTCGGCGGCGGTCACGATGTACCGCTCGATGCCGAAGAAGTTGTAGCAGTACTTCAGCCTGCCGTCGTGCGCATAGAGCGTCCAGCCGCCGGCGCTGCCGCCCTGGGTGACGATCACTCCGGCGGCGCCCGACTTCGGCACCTCGATGTTGGCGGTCACCGAATGCGACTTGTTCTTCACCGACACGACGCAGCCTTCGGCGACGCGCATGCCGGAGAACAACACCTGGGTGTTGCCCTTGATGAGTTGTGGACGCCCGGCGATGTCGGGGTTGATCCGCTCGAAGCTGCGGTCGTCGATCGGCACCACGTTGTACTTGACCGCCTCGATCAGCCAGAGCCGTTGCAGTTCAGCGAGTTTCGCGGGATTCTCGTTCGCCAGGTTGTGCGCCTGGGTCCAGTCGCCGGGCCCGTAGAGTTCCCAGACGTCGTCATCGAGCGGTGGCGGGGCGTCGGCCTTCCACGGGGTGCGGTGTTTGGTTACCGCGGTCCAGCCCTGGAAGTAGATGCCGCGATTGCCCATCATCTCGAAGTACTGCACCTCGTGGGTCTCAGGCGCCTGGCCGTCGCGCAAGGTGCCGATCATGCTGACGCCCTCCAGGGGCGCCTGGGTGATGCCGTTGACCGAATGCGGGGTGGGCAGCCCGGCTGCCTCCAGGATGGTGGGCGCCACGTCGATCACATGGTGGAACTGTCCACGGGTCTCGCCCCTCGCGGACAACCCGTTCGGCCAACTCACGATGGTGCCGTTGCGGGTGCCACCCCAGTGCGAGGCGACCTGCTTGGTCCACTGGTACGGCGCGCACAGCGCATGGGCCCAGCCCACGGCGTAGTGGTTGTAGGCCGCCGGGGTGCCGAAGTCGTCGATCTTGGACAGCAGGAACTCGGTGGTCTCGATGCCCGGCATGCCGTTGAGCGTGGTCATCTCGTTGAAGCAGCCGTTGAGGGTGCCCTCGGCCGAGGCGCCGTTGTCGCCGATGATGTAGTAGATCAGCGTGTCGCCGAGCACCCCGAGGTCGTCGATGGCGTCGACGAGTCGGCCCACCTCGTGGTCGGTCTGCTCCATGAATCCGGCGTAGATCTCCATCTGCCGGGCCAGCACCGGCTTGAGTGCGGCGGGCATCTCATCCCAGCCGGGGATCTCGTCGTGGCGTTTGGTCAGGACGGCATCTTCCGGGATCACCCCGAGCTGCTTCTGCTGGGCGAAAGACCTCTCCCGCAAGGCATCCCAGCCGTCGTCGAACTTGCCCTTGTACTTGTCCGACCACTCCTTGGGCACGTGATGCGGCGCGTGCGTGGCGCCCGGGGCGAAGTACATGAAAAACGGCTTATCGGGCATCAACGCCTTCTGCTGGCGCACCCAGGTGATGGCCCGGTTGGCCAGGTCCTCGGTCAGGGTGTAGCCCTCTTCGGGAGACTTGGGCGGCTCGACGGGTGTGGTGCCCTCGTACAGCCCGGGGTAGTACTGGTTGGCCTCACCGCCGACGAAACCGTAGAAGTATTCGAAGCCCGACCCGGTCGGCCACTGGTGGAACGGGCCCACCGGCGACACCTCCCATACCGGCACCTCGTGGCACTTGCCGAACTGGGCCGTCGAATAGCCGTTGAGTCGCAGGGTTTCGGCGATCGGCGCCTTCTCCTTGGGCCGGATGCTGCTGTTACCCGGCGCCGAAGTGGCCATCTCGGTGATGGCCCCCATCCCCACCGAATGGTGATTCCGTCCGGTCAGCAGGGCCTGCCGAGTGGGTGAGCACAAGGCGGTGGTGTGAAACCTGTTGAGTTTCACCCCGTTGGCCGCCAACCGTTCGGCGACGGGAGTGTTGCACGGCCCGCCGAACGCCGACGACGCACCGAACCCGACGTCGTCGATCAGCACGATCAGCACGTTGGGTGCGCCCTTGGGTGGCCGCAACTCGGAGATCGGCGGGTATTTGGTGTTCGGATCCTTGGCGTCGTAGGTGGTCAATCCGACGTACCGGGGATCCGGGATCGGCAGGTGCTCACGTGCCAGCCGCGGCTCCGGCGGTGTAGCTGGATTCTCGGCGGCTTGCTTCTTCGACTGCGCCATCACATCCGTCCTGATCGGTTTCGGTTGACGGGTTTGGAGTTTACGACGACAGGACCGGGCCTTGGGGCATCATCGTGCGATGACCGAGTTCAGCGCCCGGTGTGCTGCGCAGCATCCTGGCCGGTGAAGTGATCGGCCGGACAAGAGTTGACCGTTCGAGACGGATTCTGTTCGCGGCGACGACTACTTGAGCTCGGCCGACGACAGGCCCAGCAACCGGCGGGCCACCACCAACTGCTGGATCTGCTGGGTGCCCTCGAAGATGTCGAGGATCTTCGAGTCCCGGGCCCACTTCTCCAGCAACGTCTGCTCGGAATAGCCTGTGGTGCCTGCCATTTCGACGGTCTTGAGCGTGATGTCGCTGGCCACCCGAGCGGCCTTGGCCTTGCCCATCGAGGCTTCCTTGGAGTTCGGGATCCTGTTGTCGGCCTGCCAGGCGGAACGCACGGTCAGCAGGTAACCGGACTCCCAGTCGGCCTCCATCCGCAGGAACTCCGCGGCCGCGGCGCTCTGCGCATGGGCGGGCTTGTCGTAGGAGATCTCCACGCCGGCGTCGGTCAGGATCGCGCGGAGTTCCTCGAGGGCGGCGCGGGCGACGCCGACGGCCATCGCCGCCACGATCGGCCGGGTGGCGTCGAAGGTCTCCATGACCCCCGCGAACCCCTTCTCGACCTCGATCTCCGGGCTGCCCAGCAGGTTGTCCTTCGGGATGCGGGCGTTGTCGAAGCGGATCACCGCGGTGTCGGAGGCCTTGATACCCAGCTTGTGTTCCAGGCGTTCGACCTTCACGCCAGGGTGCTCGCGGGGCACGATGAACGACTTGATGGCCGCGCGCCCCTTCGACTTGTCCAGCGTCGCCCAGACCACGATGTGGGTGGCGCGGGACCCGGCGGTGACGAAGATCTTCTCGCCGTTGATGACGTACTCGTCGCCGTCGAGGGTCGCCGTCGTGGACACCGCGGCCGAGTCGGAGCCGAAACTCGGTTCGGTGATCGCCATGGCGGCCCACACCTTGCCGAGTCGGTCCAGTTGCTCGGGCGTGGCCACACTGGAGATCGCGGCATTGCCCAGGCCCTGGTACGGCACGGACAGCAGCAGCGCCACATCCGCCCAGGACACCTCGAGGGCGTTCAGCAGCGCAGACATGTTGGCGCCGTTGATGTTCGTCTTCTCGGTGTCGGCACCGTCGCGGAACGCCTCGGTGCCGGCGAACGAGATGGTGTTGGCCTCCGAGATGCCCTCGAACAGGGCGGCCAGGGTGTCGAGCTCGACCGGGTAGGCGTGCTCGGCGAGGTCGTACTTGCGGGAGATGGGCCGGAGCATCTCGACCCCGGCCTGGTGGCCCTTCTCGATGACGGCCCGCAGCTTCTTGGGCATTTCCAGATTGATTGCCATTGTTCTCTCCTCAGAGGGCGCCGTTAGAGGACGACTACGCCTTCGGCGACGCCGACGGCCCGCAGATCGCGGTACCAGCGTTCGACCGGGTGTTCCTTGGTGTAGCCATGACCGCCGAGCAGTTGCACGCCGTCGAGGCCGATCTGCATTCCCTTGTCCGCGGCCAGCTTTCGCGCCAGCGCGGCCTCGCGGGCGAAGGGCAGACCCCGATCCGCGCGGGCCGCGCCGCGCCAGGCGACCAGGCGCAGTCCGTCGAGTTCGATCGCGATGTTGGCGCACATGAACGCCACCGACTGCCGGTGGGCGACGGGCTCGCCGAACGCCTCGCGTTCCTTGATGTAGGGGATCACGTAGTCGAGCATCGCGTGCGAGGTGCCGACGGCCAGTGCGGCCCAGCCCAGCCTCGACAGCGCGATGGCCTCGGAGTAGTCCCGGTCGGTGGCGCCGTCCTCGCCGAGGCGGGCCGACAGCGGCACCGTCACCTTGTTGAGTTCGATCCGGCCCAGGGCGGCGGCGCGGATGCCCATGCTGGGGTCGGGTGTGACGGTCAGACCCGCGCTGGCCGACTCGACGACGAACATCGCCGGTTTGCCGTTCAGCTGTGCGGCGACGATGAACAGCTCGGCATCGGCGGCGGCGGGCACCAGCGACTTCACCCCGTCGAGCCGGTACCCGCTGGGCGTGCGCACCGCGGTGGTCTTCAGCATGGTCGGATCGAACAGGGCGTGCGGTTCGGCTATGGCCACGCAGGCCTGCGGGACGTTCTCGCCGGCGAACTCGCTCAGATAGGTGGCCTGTTGATCGGCGCTGCCCCACTTGGTGATCGCCGAGGCCACCCCGCCGGGAGCGAGGATCGGCAGTGCCAGACCCATGTCGCCGTAGGCGAGCGACTCGGCGACCAGGGCGTTGGTGACCGATGAGCGATGCTCGGCGATGCCGTTGAAGTCTTCGGGGATGTTGACCGCGGTGATGCCCAGCTCGGCGGCCTTGGCGATCAGGTCCGCCGGATAGGTGGCGGCCTGGTCGGCGTCGTGGGCGGCGGGCCGCAGGATCTCCTCGGCGAACTCGCGCACCGTCTCGACGATCATCTTCTGGTCGTCGTCGGGTGTCAGGTCGAAGTAGTCCGATCCCTTCGCCGACTCCAGTCGGGCCGGCGCCTTGCCCAGCCCCTGCACCCGGTTGAACTGGCGCGTGGTCGCGCCGGCCACCGAGAAGATCTGCTTGGCACCGTATTTCAGGCCCCGGTTGAGCGGATCGCGCAGATTGTGCCGGTCCAGGAATTCCTGGCCGATGATGGGCGTGATCACGGCCATCGCAACGTCGATCGCGGATCGTTTGTGCCGTTGCAGGCCGACCGCGCTTTCGTGATTGCTCGTCATGGCGCCCACCGTATCTTACTCGGGAGTAAGGTTCTGCTGTTTTGTAAGCAAATTCACACTAGGCGGCGGGCGACCTGGTCGTGCAGCAATCCGTTGGTGGCCAGTGCGCTGCCATGGTGAGGACCGGGTCTGCCGTCGATGCCGGTGAAGGTTCCGCCGGCCTCCCGGATCAGGATGTCGAGCGGCGCGATGTCCCACAACTTGACCTCGGGTTCGGCCGCGATGTCGACCGCACCCTCGGCGACCAGGCAGTACGACCAGAAATCCCCGTACGCGCGGACGCGCCACACTTCGTCGGTCAGCGCTATGAACCGCTCGCGGCGGGCGCCCCACCCCGTGGTCAAGTCCGAGTACGAAAGGCTGGCGGCGCCCAGTTCGCGCACGCCCGAGACGGCGATCTGACGTTGCGTCCCCGCGAACGACGTATGCGCGCCCCGACCCAGGCCCGCCCACCACCGTCGGCTCAATGCGGGCGCGCTGACCACACCCACCGTGGGCACGCCGTCTTCGAGCAGGGCGATCAGGGTGCACCACACCGGCACGCCGCGGACGTAGTTCTTGGTGCCGTCGATGGGATCGATCACCCACTGTCGGGCGCCCTCGCCGCCACCGAACTCCTCGCCGAACACGCTGTCGCCGGGCCGGTGCGCGGCGAGCAAATCGCGCAGCACCCGTTCGGCGGTTTCGTCGGCATCGGTCACCGGCGTCAGGTCGGGTTTGGTGTCGATCCGCAGATCCAGCGCGCCGAACCGTTGCATGGTCACGGTGTCGGCGCGATCGGCCAGCTCGAGCGCAAACGCGAGATCGTCCATACAGGGAGTCCTACCATGGGTTCATGGTGTGGGAGATCGGCATCCTGCTGATGTTGCTTGGCGCCCTGGCGGTGCTGATCGGACCTCGATTCATGCGGCGCACCCCGGCGGCCGACTCCGAGCGGGGCACCCTGCTGGTCACCGGCGTCAGCCCCCGGCCCGACGCGACCGGTGAGCAGTGGGTGACCATCACGGGTGTCATCAACGGCCCGAACGTCAACGAGCATGTCGTGTACCAGCAGATGGCCGTCGACGTGAACACCTGGCCGGCCATGGGTCAGCTGTACCCGGTGATCTACTCCGCGAAGAACCCGGACAGGTGGAGCATCGCGCCGCCGGCTTAGGAGCCGCTCGGTTCTGCGGACACCAGATCCCAGTTCATCCGTTGCGCGAAGACGCGCGCATCCTCGGAGGCAGTGCCCCGCCGCGCGCAGGCCTGCGTGTAGCCCTGCGAATCAGGTGTGTCCCACCCGCAGCATCTCCTCGACATCGGTGAGCTTGACCCGTGGACGTCCGTGCGGTTCACCGGCCGCGCGTTCGTGGGTGTCGATCAACTGCCAGTTCTCGTCGGTCACCAGCGCCGGTTGCCGCGACCGCAGCCACCGGTGCAGTTCGGCGCCGTAATCGTCGGGTACGTCGCGTACGCCGGCCGCGGCCAGATCGGCCAGCAGTGTGGCGACGGTGTCGGCCGAGTCCTTCTTGTTGCTCCCGATCACCCCGGACGGCCCGCGCTTGATCCAGCCGACGACGTATTCGTTGTGGCTGCCCCGAATCCGGCCGTCGGTGTGCGGGATGGTGCCGGCGCGTTCGTCGAACGGCAGGCCGGGCAGTGCGACACCCCGGTAGCCGACCGCGCGGATCACCAGCTGGACCGGCAGCTCCTCGCGCTCGCCGGTGTCCCGGGCGACCACCTTGCCGTCGGCGTCGGTGACCAACTCGTTGCGCCCCAACACAATTCCCTCGACCCGGTCGGATCCGGTGATCTCGATCGGCGAGGTCCGGAATCGAAATATGATGCGGCGCTTGGCATTTTCCGGGTGCGCATCGACGTAGCCGCGCATCACCTTGATGTTCTGCCTGGCCGACTTGCCCGCCGCCTCCAGATCCTCGTCGGAGATGTCCGCGAAGTCGGCGGGATCGACGACGACATCGACGTCGGTCATCGCCTCGAGGTCGTGGAGCTCGCGCAGTTCCAGCGTGGTGAACGTCGCCTGCAGCGGACCGCGCCGGCCGATGACGACGACTTCTTCGACGCCCTGGCCGTGCAGCGAGTCCAGGGCATGGTCGGCGATGTCAGTCTCGCCGAGCATCTTGGGGTCGGACACCAGCACCCGTGCCACGTCGAGGGCCACGTTGCCGTTGCCCACCACCACCGCCCGTGCCCCGGTCAGGTCCGGTGACACGTGCGCGAAGTGCGGGTGGGCGTTGTACCAGCCGACGAAATCCACCGCCGGGACGCTGCCGGGCAGGTTCTCGCCGGGGATGCCCAACGGCCGGTCCGACTGCGCGCCGGTGGCATAGATGACCGCGTCGTAGCGCTCCGCGAGCTCGGCCGGCCGGACGAGTTCGCCGACGTTGACGTTCCCGAAGAACCGGAAGCGTTCGTGGTTGGCGGTCTTCTCGAACTGCGCGCTGATGGTCTTGATCTTGGGATGGTCCGGGGCGACGCCGGAGCGCACCAGACCCCACGGGGTGGGCAGCATCTCCAGCATGTCCACATGGACCACGGGTCCGGCGGGGTCTTGATCGGCGGCTTTGAGCAGCGCGGCGGCGGCGAAGTAGCCGGATGGACCGGCCCCGACGATGGCCACATGGTAGGGACGTGGCTCGGCCTTAGCAGGCATAGGGGAGACGCTTTCTGGGCTGGGCCGCATCGCGTAGACCCGAATGGCCGGTGCACGGGCTGTACCGGCCGGGTCGAGGCGGGCGCGCGTTGCTCGAAGTGATTACGAAATTGATGTTAATCGTCACGCACCCCACCCGCCGGGAGTCGGGCCCAACCCGCGCGCCGGTAACCTGAACTCCCGTGGATCTCGATCGGCAAGCCGACATCAGTGCACTCGACACCACGCTCACGACCGTGGAGCGGGTGCTCGACGTCGACGGTCTGCGCGCCCGGATCGGGAAGCTCGAGACCGAGGCGTCGGATCCGCAGCTCTGGGACGACCAGGCCCGCGCACAGAAGGTGACCAGCGATCTGTCCCACGCCCAGGGGGAACTCCGCCGGGTGGAGGGACTGCGGCAGCGCGTGGACGATCTGCCGGTGCTCTACGAACTCGCCGGCGAAGAAGAAGGGGCCGCAGGCACTGAGGCGCTGGCGGAGGCCGACGGCGAACTGGCCAAGCTGCGCGAAGACATCGAGGCCCTCGAAGTCCGCACCCTGCTCTCCGGTGAGTACGACGAACGCGAGGCCGTCGTCACCATCCGGTCCGGTGCCGGTGGTGTGGACGCCGCCGACTGGGCCGAGATGCTGATGCGGATGTACATCCGCTGGGCCGAACAGCACAACTATCCCGTCGAGGTCTTCGACACGTCCTACGCCGAAGAGGCCGGGATCAAGAGCGCCACTTTCGCCGTCCACGCGCCGTTCGCGTACGGCACGCTGTCGGTGGAACAGGGCACCCACCGGCTGGTGCGGATCAGCCCGTTCGACAACCAGAGCCGCCGCCAGACGTCGTTCGCCGACGTCGAGGTGCTGCCCGTGGTCGACACCACCGACCACATCGAGATTCCCGAGGGCGACGTGCGCGTCGACGTCTACCGGTCCAGCGGGCCGGGCGGCCAGTCGGTCAACACCACCGACTCCGCGGTGCGCCTGACCCACATTCCCACCGGCATCGTCGTCACCTGCCAGAACGAGAAGTCCCAGCTGCAGAACAAGGTGTCGGCCATGCGGGTGCTGCAGGCCAAGCTGCTCGAACGCAAGCGTCAGGAGGAGCGCGCCGAGATGGACGCCCTCAAGGGCGACGGCGGCAGCTCGTGGGGCACACAGATGCGCTCCTATGTCCTGCAGCCCTACCAGATGGTCAAGGACCTGCGCACCGACTACGAGGTGGGCAACCCCGCCGCCGTTCTCGACGGAGACATCGACGGATTCCTGGAAGCCGGAATCCGTTGGCGTAACAGAAAAGATGACGACTAAAACTCTTGCATTCGACTGGGCGCAGAAGTGGCACAACTTCTGGGCCGGGCAGATCGGCGAGTGGATCATCACCCGCGGCCTGCGGATCCTGCTGCTGATCCTCGGCGCGATCCTGATGGCCCGGTTCGTCAACTGGGCCGCCCAACGCATCACCCGCCGCATCGACGCCGACTTCCGGGAGAGCGACGCGCTGGTTCGCTCGGAGACCGCCAAGCACCGACAGGCGGTCGCATCGGTGATCTCGTGGGTCACCATCGCGATGATCTTCGTCGTGGTGCTCGTCGAGATCACCGACATCCTCGCGATCCCGATCAGTTCGCTGGTGGCGCCGGCCGCGGTGATCGGCGCCGCCCTGGGCTTCGGTGCGCAGCGCATCGTCCAGGATCTGCTGTCCGGCTTCTTCATCATCACCGAGAAGCAGTACGGCTTCGGTGACCTCGTCGAGCTGACGCTGGGTTCCAGCAATGACGCCATGGGCACGGTCGTCGACGTCACGCTGCGGGTGACCAAACTGCGGACCTCCGACGGCGAGCTGTACACCATCCCCAACGGCCAGATCATGAAGTCGCTCAACCTGTCCAAGGACTGGGCGCGCGCGGTCATCGACATCCCGGTGCCGACCACCGCCGACCTCAACCAGGTCAACGACCTCCTGCACGAAATCGCCGACACCGCGCTCGAGGACGTCCACCTCAAGGACCTGCTGCTGGATGCCCCGCAGCTGATGGGTGTTGAGAGCATCGAGGTCGACGCCGTCAATCTCCGGATGGTGGCCCGCACACTGCCGGGCAAGCAGTTCGAGGTCGGACGCCGCCTGCGGCTGCTGGTGGTCGCGGCGCTCGCCCGCGCCGGCATCGTGTCCCCGGCGGAGCGCACCAGCCACGTCGGCGCCATCGTGCACCCGGCAACCAGCGGCGGCGCCGAGGAAGAGACCCAGGGACCGGTGGGGCGCCGATGAAACCGATCCTGCGCCGCGACGGGGAAAACCGCGGCCGTCCCGGCCATCTGTTCTGGGGCCGGGTGCGGACGTCCACGTTCGTGCTGCTGCTGGCATTCTTCGGCACCGCCTGGCTCTACGAGACCTACAAACCGCCCGAGCAGCCCGTCGAGTCCACCCAGGTGGTGCCGCCGGGATTCGTCCCCGACCCCGCCTACACCTGGGTGCCGCGGACCAAGGTGTGGACCACCACGCCGACCACCACGACATCCCCGACGGTGACACCGACCACGACTCCCGAGACGACTCCTCCGACCGAGGTGCCGACGACGACGCCGACCGAGCCGGGGGAGACCACCGGGCCGGCCGCGACGTCCACGACCGAGACGACCCCTGCGCCGTCGACCCCACCGACCACGTTGGCGCCGGGCCAGCCGCCGCAGACGACGGCCGAGAACCGGTCGGGGACGCCCGGGCTCACCCCGGCGCCGGCGCCCGCGACACCGCCGACGACGGCTCGCGGTTAGGGATAACGGTTCCCGCACCCGACCCGGCTACACTGGCGTGCCGTGATGATCACCCTCGACCATGTCACCAAGCAGTACAAACAGTCGGCGCGACCCGCGCTCGACGACGTCAGTGTCAAGATCGACAAGGGTGAGTTCGTCTTCCTGATCGGCCCGTCCGGCTCCGGCAAGTCGACCTTCATGCGGTTGCTGCTCGCCGAGGAACACCCCACCTCCGGTCAGATCCAGGTGTCGAAGTTCCGGGTCGACAAGCTGCCCAACCGGCACATCCCCAGCCTGCGGCAGGTCATCGGCTGCGTGTTCCAGGACTTCCGGCTGCTGCAGCAGAAGACGGTGTTCGAGAACGTCGCCTTCGCCCTCGAGGTGATCGGCAAGCGTCCCGACACCATCAACCGCGTCGTTCCCGACGTGCTGGAGATGGTCGGGCTGTCGGGCAAGGCCAATCGCCTGCCGGCCGAACTGTCCGGCGGCGAGCAGCAGCGGGTGGCGATCGCCCGTGCGTTCGTCAACCGGCCGCTGGTACTGCTGGCCGACGAGCCGACCGGCAACCTCGACCCCGAAACCAGCAAGGACATCATGGATCTGCTGGAGCGGATCAACCGCACCGGGACCACGGTCCTGATGGCCACCCACGACCACCACATCGTCGATTCGATGCGGCAGCGTGTGGTCGAACTGTCACTGGGCCGCCTGGTGCGCGACGAGCAGCGCGGCGTCTACGGAATGGATCGATAAGGTGCGCTTTGGCTTCCTGGTAAACGAGGTCCTGACGGGGCTTCGCCGCAACATCACCATGACGATCGCGATGATCCTGACCACCGCGATCTCCCTCGGCCTGCTGGGCGGTGGCCTGCTCGTGCTGCTGCTGGCCGACCATTCCAAGAAGATCTACCTCGACCGGGTGGAGTCCCAGGTCTTTCTGACCAACGACATCTCGGCCAACGACCTCAGTTGCGACTCCGACCCGTGCAAGGCATTGCGTGCGCAGATCGAGAGCCGGTCCGACGTGTTGTCCGTCCGGTTCGTCAACCGCGACGACGCCTACAACGACGCGACCGCGAAGTTCCCCGAATTCAAGGACGTGGCGAGCCGCGACTCGTTCCCGGCGTCGTTCATCGTTAAGCTCAAGGACCCCGAGCAACACACCGACTTCGACCAGGCGATGGGAAGTGCACCCGGTGTGGTCAAGGTGCTCAACGAGAAGGAGCTGATCGACCGCCTGTTCGCGATCCTGGACGGCTTGTCGAACGCCGCGTTCGCCGTGGCCCTGGTGCAGGCGATCGGCGCAATCCTGTTGATCGCCAACATGGTTCAGGTCGCGGCCTATACCAGGCGAACCGAGATCGGCATCATGCGACTGGTCGGGGCCAGTCGCTGGTACACGCAGTTGCCGTTCCTGCTCGAAGCGGTGCTGGCCGCGACCATCGGCGTCATCCTCGCGATCATCGGCCTGGTCGTGGTGCGGGCGATGTTCCTGGAAAAGGCGCTCAACCAGTTCTACCAAGCCAACCTGATCGCCAGGATCGACTACGTCGACATCCTGTACATCTCTCCGATCCTGTTCGGCGTCGCCATCGCGATGGCCGCCGCAACCGCGTACGTCACGCTGCGCTGGTACGTGCGGCGGTAAGCCCGGAATCACGATGGCCAAGAAGTCACCCGCCGAGGCGAAGAAGGCGGCCAACGGGGCAGGTGGTCGCCGGGTCGTGGCCACCAATCGCAAAGCGCGGCACAACTATTCGATCCTGGACACCTACGAAGCCGGGGTCGTCCTGCAGGGCACCGAGGTCAAGAGCCTGCGCGACGGGCAGGCCTCCCTGGCCGACGCGTTCGCCACCGTCGACGACGGCGAGATCTGGTTGCGCAATCTGCACATCCCGGAGTACCACCACGGCACCTGGACCAATCATGCCCCGCGGCGCAACCGGAAACTGTTGTTGCACCGCAACCAGATCGACACGCTCGTCGGCAAGATTCGCGACGGGAACCTGACGCTCGTGCCGTTGTCGCTGTACTTCGCCGACGGCAAGGTCAAGGTCGAATTGGCGCTGGCGCGCGGCAAGCAGGCGCACGACAAGCGTCAGGACATCGCCAAGCGTGACGCGCAGCGTGAAGTCAGCCGCGAACTCGGCCGGCGCGCCAAAGGCATGCCCTGATACCTGTCGCGGTCGCGCTGCTCGCCGCGATCGGCTACGGCGTCAGCGACTTCGTCGGCGGCATCGCGTCGCGGCGGGTGGCGGCGCTGCGGGTGGTGGCCCTGTCCTATCCGGTGGGCCTGCTGCTGCTGGCGGTGCCGGCCGTGATCATCGGCGGCGAGATCACGGCGCCGGCGGTGTACTGGGGCCTGTCGTGCGGGCTGGCCCAGGCGTTCGGCGTGTGGTGGTTCTACGCGGCGCTCGCGCGGGGACCCATTTCGGTGGTGTCACCGCTGACGGCGATCCTGGTTGCCGGAGTTCCGGTGGCATTCGGCATGGCGCAGGGGGAGCGGCCGGGGGCGATCGCCCTGGCCGGCATCGTCGTCGCGCTTGCGGCGGTCTTCCTGGTCAGCCGCGATGCCAGCGACGAGGACGCCACCCCGCACCGGTTCACCCGGAAGGTGGCATGGCTCACGGTCGGGTCGGGAGTGGCGTTCGGACTGAATTTCGTCCTGCTCGACCAGGTGCCCGTGGCGGCGCAGCTGTGGCCCCTGGTGTTCGGCCGGATCTCGGCGAGCGCGCTGATCCTGCTCATCGCGGCGGGAACGGGCAGTCTGCGCATCCCGACCGGAGAACCGCGACGGTTGGCGTTGCTGGCCGCCGTGCTCGACAGTGTCGCCGGGGTGGCGACGCTGTATGCGTTGCACACGTCGCTGCTGTCGCTGGCCGGTGTGCTCATCTCGCTGTACCCGGCTGCCACGGTCCTGTTGGCGATCGTCGTGCTCGAGGAGCGGGTGACCCGCTGGCAGGTGCTCGGCATGGTGCTGGCTTTGGTGGCCGTTGCGATGATCGCGCTCGGGTAGCTGCGGTACGTTCGCCCGATGAGCAGCCCCACTCGCCCAGTCACCGTCCTGCCGAAGCGCGATGTGCTTTCCGCCTTGTTCTCCTCGTGGGACGACATCGACCGGTTGGCGGCCCCCCTGTCCGAAGAGCAGTGGCGTACCCCGTCGAGGCTGCAGGGCTGGACAGTGCACAGCCTGGTCGCCCACATCGTCGGGACGGAGTCGATGTTGCTGGGCAAGCCCACGCCCGATGTCGGCGTGGACGTCTCCGCGCGCCAGCATGTCCGCAACGACATCGGCGCCATGAACGAGGCGTGGGTGCAACACCTTTCCGGCGAATCCGGGGCCGGTCTACTGCAACTGTTCCGGACCGTCACCGGCAAGCGGCGCGCTGCCCTGACCGCCATGCCCGACGACGAATGGGTCGCCGTCGGATTCACCCCGGCCGGGCCCGACAGTTACGGCCGATTCATGCGCATCCGGGTGTTCGACTGCTGGCTGCACGAGCAGGACATCCGCCAGGCGCTGGACCTGCCCGCCTCGGACAGCGAGCTCGCCGGACCGGCCGCGCGGATGGCGCTCGACGAGATGGCCGGCTCGATGGGGTTCGTGGTCGGCAAGCTCGGTGGCGCACCGGCCGGCTCGCGGGTGGCGCTGGAGCTGACCGGTCCGCTGGCGCGCACCATCCGGGTGGCGGTGGACGAGAAGGCCGCGGTGGTCGACGACTTCGGTGGGGCGGACCCGACCACGGTGATCCGGCTGGACGCCCTGGATTTCGTCCGGCTGTGCGGTGGGCGGATCCAGTCCGCGCCGGTGGAGTACGAGGGCGACGACGAGGTGGGCCGCCGCATCGTCGAGAAGCTCAACTATTTGATCTGACCTGGGATTTCCGATGCCCACCGTGGCGGTTGTCGGGGTCTGCCGGCCGTAGAATCACAACAACCCGCACACTCGGCGGGATTAATTGTCCGCTGGACCGTGTTGCACCCCCCGGTATGATGAATTGTCCTGCTGAAAGTCAGTGGGGATGCACGATCAAGGGGCTGAACGGTTTCGACATCGCGCATCGAATCAAGGGAAGCGTGCCGGTGCAGGCAAGAGACCACCGTAAGCGTCGTTGCAACCAATTAAGCGCCGATTCCAATCAGCGCGACTTCGCTCTCGCTGCCTAAGCGACGGCAAGTCTGTCAGACCGGTAACGCCCTCGGACCGGACCCTGGCATCAGCTAGAGGGATCCACCGATGAGTTCGGTCGCGGGGCTCATCGGGACACTCACAGCGACTGGGATCGTCATCTCGGCTGGTTCGTGTGACCGGGAGATCCGAGTAGAGACACAGCGAACTGCGCACGGAGAAGTCTTGAGGGAATGCCGTTGGACCCGGGTTCGATTCCCGGCAGCTCCACGAAGAGGGGCCGCAGCGATGCGGCCCCTTATTTCGTGGCGTCGAGGATGAAGTCCTTGGCTAGGCCGAGTAATACGCGGTCCGCAGTGAGCAGTCGTAAGCCGGACCGGTCGGCCTGCGCGACGAGAAGTCGATCGAAAGGATCGTGTCGCACCAACTCGGGATAGTCGTGGATCGCTTCGGCATGTTCGGCAGTGACGTTCAGCAGCTGCAGACCCTGGTCGGTCAGGATCGCGGGCAGGCAGGCCGGCACGGTGAGCTTGCCGAGCATCGCCTTGATCGTCAGTTCCCAGATGGTCGCGGCCGAGACGAATACACCTCGCGCCCCGCCGATGGAATTGCGGGCTTCGCTGCCCAGCCGGCGGTTGTCGTCGAGCAGCCACAGCAGGGCCTGGCTGTCAAGGAGCAGCATCGCCGTAGAACATCGCCTGGATGTCCGGATCGATGCCGAAGCTGGCGTCGTCATAGGTGAGCTGGCCCCGCAAGCCGCCGAACGCAACATCGATCGCCCGGTGCGGCACGAGATCGGCGACCGGCTTACCGGCCTTGGAGATGACCACCCGTTCGCCGCCCGCTACGCGCTCGAGCAGCCGGGACAGATGTGTCTTCGCCTCGTGGATGTTGACGTTCACGATCATCGACCCACGATAGCCGCCCGGACTTAGTCCGGTCTAGTCTAGGTCGCGACGATTGGCCGGGGCGGATCCGGGTGAACAGTCCCGCAGTACGATCGGGCCCGTCGAAAGAGAGTGCTCATGGCCGATCAGGCCGGATCCGGAATCGAACCGCCCGTCGAGCCACGGGTGCGTCGAGCGCTGGCAATGCTGGAGCGATTCGCCCCCGCCATCGGCGCGAGATGGGCCACCGAATTGTGGTGCACACCGCCCGCGGTCGACGCCAGCCTCCGCATGCCGCCGGGCGTCCCGCCGAGTGAACCCGTCGAAGCGCACTGGTGCGGCCACCGGATCGCGGGGGAGGTCTGGGGCGAGGGACCCGCGGTGTATCTGGTGCACGGCTGGGGCGGGTGCCGGGCGCACCTCGGGGTGTTCGTCAAGCCGCTCGTCGCCGCCGGACACCGGGTCATCGCATTTGATCTGCCGAGCCACAACGACTCCGACCCGGGCGACCTCGAGCCGGGCCGCACCACGATCGTCGAGTGCGCCGAAGCGGTGCGCGCATTCGTGCGCGAACACGGGCCCGCACGCGCGATCGTCGCGCACTCGCTCGGCGCCAAGGCCGCCGCGCTGGCCGTGGCGCGCGGGGCCGACATCGAGCGGCTCGTCTTCCTGGCGCCGATGGGTGACTTCTCCTGGTATCTGGATATTTTCGCCGATCGGCACGGTTTCGGTCCGCGCATCCTCGGCGGCCTGCATCGCCGGCTCGACCGGCGCCTGAAGATGCCGCTGTTCGACACCGACATCGTCCGGGTCGCCGCCACCCTGGACGCCGCGCCGCCGCTGCTGGTGATCCACGATCCGGACGATCCGGACAGTCCCTACGGCATGAGCGAGGAACTCGTCGGCGCCTGGCCGGGTTCGTCGCTGCTGAGGACGCGCGGACTGGGCCGGCTGGCGCATTACCGAATCCTGCGGCACCGACCGGCGATCGACGCCGGTGTCGAGTTCGTCGGCCCTGCCGCGCCGCCGGGGTCAGACGGCCGCGCCGCGCCAGCCGACTAGCCGCTCCACCACCGCGCCTGCCCGCCAAGGTCACTGTTGTGCAACGGTTCTCACACGGCTGGGCGCTTTTTCGCGTCGGTCTCGCAACCACGTCAAATTCCTATGGACACCCTTTCGGGAGCTGCCGTACGGTCCGTTCCAGAATCCCGTTGCTGTAATTCCAAACCAAGAACTTAGGAGCCGACCGTGACGACTTCCGGTGATCGCGTCGCCATCAAGGTTGTTGCCGGCGTCGGATCGTGCGCGGCAGCCCTCATGCTGAGCCCGCACGCTGCCGCTGTCCCGTTCATGACGGGCGGTACCAACGGTGGCGATTGCCTGGCGCCAATGGCCGGGACCGCCGACGGCGCTGTGATTGCGCCAATGGCCGGCGCAGTGGGCGGCGTTGGGGCTGGCGGCGCCGGGGCTGCAGCCGCGGCAGGGCCTGCCGGTGGGGCCGGGGCCGCAGGCGCAGGCGGGGCCGCAGGAGCAGGCGGACCCGCCGACACGGCGATCGTCGCTCCCATGGCCGGGACCGCGGCCGCAAGCGAGACCTGCAACGCCGCCGGGTTCGTCGTCCCCGCCGCCGCGCCGCTGCCAGTGGTGGCTCCGGGGCCGGTGGTGGCCCCCGTTCCGGTGGGAGCTCCGGTTCCGGTGGTGGCCCCGGTCGGCGCTCCGGTTCCGGTGGGTGCTCCGGTTCCGGTGGTGGCCCCCGTTCCGGTGGGAGCTCCGGTTCCGGTGGTGGCCCCGGTCGGCGCTCCGGTTCCGGTGGTGGCCCCGGTTCCGGTCGGTGCTCCCGTTCCGGTCGTCGCTCCTATTGGTGCTCCCGTTCCGATCGCCGCCCCGATCATTCCGATGGCGGGGTCGGGGAAGGGCGTGCCGATCGCTCCGGTGAACGACGGTTTCACACCCGGCGTCGCCACCCCGCCCGGCCCGCAGGGGTGACTCGCCAGCGGCGGATAGCCGCCTGTTCTCCCGGTTTCGCTGCGCGCCGTGAGCTCGACTTCGTCTGCACCGCGGGTGATTTCACTGCCCCGACCGGCGTCGGAGGGCGAGTCGCATTGTGGTCAATCTGTGATGAATTACCAACGCGCCCTTGCTAATTCGATCCCACCGAGTCCGTAGCATGACGGTGGTCGGTTATAGGTGTCGTTCACACAAAAGGATCGGTTCGATGCGGACGGTTCTCCACGTTGTTCTAGCTGTGTTCATGCTCGCCGCGATGGTTATCGGGAGACCGCCGCTCGTCGAATACTCAGTTGCCACCGCTCCGTTGAAATCCGGGGTCAAGTCGATCCTGCCGGCCCAGGGAGCCCAAGTCGGGGTGGCGCATCCCGTCGTCGTGACCTTCAACGGCCCCGTCGCCCCCGGCAACCGGGCCGCCGCTGAACGCAGCATCCCGATCGCGTCGACCCCCGCGATGACGGGCCACTACGAGTGGCTCGAAAGCAATGTCGTGCAATGGGTTCCCGACCGCTACTGGCCGGCGCACAGCACGGTGCTGCTTTCGGTGGGCGGCCGGCTGGCCGAATTCAAGACGGGCGCGGCGGTGGTGGGTGTCGCCGACATCTCCGATCACACCTTCACCGTCACCGTCGACGGCATCGGCGAGGGATCGCCGATTTCCCTGCCGTCGCCCCATCATCTGCCGCACTTCGGTGAGGACGGGGTCCTGTTGGCCTCCATGGGCCGGCCCGAGTACCAGACACCCGTCGGCACCTACACCGTGTTGTCCAAGGAGCGTGACGTGTTGATGGACTCCAGCAGCGTCGGTATCCCGGTGGATGCCCCGGACGGCTACCTGCTCAACGTCGACTACGCGGTCCGCATCACCAGGCGCGGTCTGTTCGTGCACTCGGCGCCGTGGGCGGTACCCGCGATGGGAGTCGAGAACGTCAGCCACGGCTGCATCAGCCTGATCCCGGCGGCCGCGGAGTGGTACTTCAACACCGTCGAGGTCGGCGACCCGGTGATCGTTCAGGAGTAGCGACCCCGCGACAGTTTGACAGGCTACGTATATTCAAGACGATGTCCGAGCCTGATGGAGGGTGCCTGCGGTGAATTCGACCGGCGGTGGACAGTCACGGTCGAAGATCGCACACCTCATCCGCGTGCTCAGCGTGCCCATCGCGCTCGGCTGGATCGCGCTCAACGTCGTCACCAATGTCTTCGTCCCGCCGCTCGAGAAGGTGGGCGAGGCCAACACCGTCGGCCTGGTTCCCAAGGACGGTCCGGCGATGATCGCGATGCAACGCATCGGCGCCAACTTCAAGGAATTCGACTCCGACAGCACTGCCATGGTGGTGCTGGAAGGCGATCAACCGCTCGGTGACCAAGCACACCACTATTACGACGGCCTGGTCGCCAAGCTGATCGCCGACAAGGCGCACGTGCAGCATGTCGCCGACTTCTGGAGCGACCCCCTGACGGCCGCGGGCTCGCAGAGTAACGACGGCAGGGCCGCGTACGTCCAGGTGTACCTGCAGGGCAACCAGGGCGAGACGCTGGCCAACGAATCCGTGGCCGCGGTCCGCGACGTCGTCGCGCAGTCGCCACCGCCCCCGGGTCTGCACGTGTACGTCACCGGGGGCGCCCCGCTGGTGGCCGATCAGCACCACGCCGGCGACAAGAGCATCGCCCGGGTCACCGCGATCACCATCGGCGTGATCGCGCTGATGCTGCTGCTCGTCTACCGCTCCGTGGCCACCATGATCCTGGTGCTCGTCATGGTGTTCATGGAGTTGGGCGCCGCCCGCGGTGCGGTCGCGTTCCTGGCCAACGCCGGGATCATCGGCCTGTCCACCTTCGCGGTCAACCTGCTGACGCTGATGGTGATCGCCGCCGGAACCGACTATGCGATATTCGCCATCGGCCGGTATCAGGAGGCGCGCGGCGACAACGAGGACCGCGAACAGGCGTACTACCGCATGTTCAGCGGCACCGCGCACGTGGTGCTGGGTTCCGGCCTGACCATCGCCGGCGCCATGTTGTGCCTGAGCTTCACCCGGCTGCCGTACTTCCAGACCATGGGTGTGCCGTGCGCGGTCGGCACCTTCGTCGCCGTCCTGGCCGCGCTCACGCTCGGCCCCGCCGTCATCACCATCGGCAGCCGGTTCGGCCGGTTCGAACCCAAGCGCGCCATCCGGTCGCGCGGCTGGCGCCGCATCGGTGTGGCGGTGGTGCGCTGGCCGGCCCCAATCCTGGTCGCCACCATTGCGCTGGCCCTGGTCGGCCTGCTCACGCTGCCCGGCTACAAGACCAACTACGACTCCCGGCGCTACCTACCGCCGGAACTGTCCGCCAACGTCGGATACACCGCGGCAGAACGCCACTTCAGCGCCGCCCGGATGAACCCCGACCTGCTGATGATCGAGGCCGATCACGATCTGCGGAACCCGGCCGACTTCCTGGTGATCGACAAGCTGGCCAAGGCGGTCAAGGCGGTGTCCGGGATCTCCCGGGTGCAGACCATCACCCGGCCCGAGGGCACCCCGATCCGGCACACCACCATTCCGTTCATGGTGGGTGCGCAGAGCACCACCAACATCATGAACGAGGGTTATCAGCAGGACCGGATGGCCGACATGCTCGTCCAGGCCGACGAGATGCAGAAGACCATCGACAACATGCAGCAGATGCAGGGCATCACCGAGCAGATGGCGGCCACCACGCACAGCATGGTGACGAAGATGAAGGACATGACGCTCGACACCGTCGAATTGCGGGACCACATCGCCGATTTCGACGATTTCCTGCGGCCCATCCGGAACTACTTCTACTGGGAACCGCACTGCTTCGACATCCCGGGCTGCTGGGCCATCCGGTCGGTGTTCGACACCCTCGACGGTATGGACACCATGACCGACGACATCCAGAACCTCATGCCGGACCTGGAGCGCCTGGACACCCTGATGCCGCAGATGGTCGTCCTGATGCCGTCGATGATCGAGCCGATGCGCAGCATGAAGACCTACATGCTGACGATGTACCAGACCCAGAAGGGCCAGCAGGACCAAATGGCGGCGATGTCGAAGAACTCGACCGCCATGGGTGAGGCGTTCGATAACGCGAAGAACGACGACACGTTCTATCTGCCGCCGGAGGCCTTCCAGAACGACGACTTCAAGCGCGGCATGAAGAGCTTTATCTCGCCGGACGGCAAGTCGGTGCGGCTGATCATCAGCCACGAGACCGATCCCGCCACGCCGGAAGGGATTTCGGTGGTCGAGCCGGTCAAGGTCGCTGCCCGCGAGGCGTTGAAGGGAACCCCACTCGAGGGGGCGAAGATCTACCTCGCCGGGACGGCGGCCACCTACAAGGACATGCACGACGGCGCGCAGTACGACCTGCTGATCGCCGCCATTGCCGCGGTGTCGCTGATCTTCATCATCATGTTGCTCATCACCCGCGCCCTGGTGGCCGCCGCCGTGATCGTGGGCACCGTGCTGCTCTCGTTGGGAACGTCATTCGGCCTGTCAATGTTGTTGTGGCAGCACATCATCGGCCTCGAATTGCACTGGATGGTGCTTCCGATGTCGGTCATCCTGCTGCTGGCGGTCGGCTCGGACTACAACCTGCTGTTGGTCTCGCGCTTCAAGGACGAACTGCCCGGCGGCCTGAAGACGGGCATCATCCGCGCGATGGCCGGTACCGGATCCGTCGTGACCTCGGCCGGTCTGGTGTTCGCGGCCACCATGGCCTCCTTCGCATTCAGCGATCTCAAGGTCATGGCACAGGTAGGCACGACCATCGCGATCGGCCTGCTGTTCGACACCCTGGTGATCCGGTCCTTCATGACGCCGGCCATCGCGGCACTCATGGGTCGGTGGTTCTGGTGGCCGCAGGTCATCCGTTCGCGCGGGTCCGAGCACCGGCTCGGGGCCATGGGGATCGAGCCGGTGGGCTCTTCTTCCTCCAGTTGATTCGCCGTACCCTGGACAGGGTGGCGGAAACGTCGTACGCGAAGTGCGGCAATCTGAGCCTGGCCTATCAAGTGTTCGGCGGCGGGCCGACCGAACTCGTGTTCGTCGGGCCGATCGTCAGCCGACCACGCGCCGTGGTTCACCGAACCCGACACCATCCTGACCGGCATCGAGGAGTTCCTCACGGGAAGCCATGCGGTGCAGGCGAATACGCACCGGGCCCTCCGCTCGGTGCTGTTCACGGACATCGTCGCGTCCACCGAACGTGCGGTCGCCTCGGGTGACGAACGGTGGCGTACGTTGCTGCAACGCTTCGGTCAGATCAGCGGGGAGCTCACCGGGCGGTTCGGCGGCACGATGGTGAAGAGCACCGGCGACGGTCACCTGGTCACCTTCGATGGCCCGACGCAGGCGATCCGCTGCGCCGAGGCGGTTCGTACGGACGCGAAGGAGCTGGGGATCGAGATCCGCGCCGCGGTTCACACCGGCGAATGTGAACTGCTCGGCGCCGACGTCGGCGGCATCGCCGTGCACATCGCGGCCCGCATCCTCGGGCACGCCGATGCCGGGGAGATCCTCGTCTCGAGTACGGTGCGAGACCTGGTCGTCGGGTCGGGCGCGAGCTTCGCGGACCGCGGTACTGTCCAATTGCGGTGTGCCCGGTGCGTGGCAGCTTCTCGCGGTCAACGCCTGCGGCGCTGCGGGTACCCCGGAGGCGGTGCTGGCGGCCGCGCCGACGCCCGGTCGCGGAGCCGCGATGCGCGCGTCCGATCGAGCCTTCGAGGTGCTTGCCAGACGGACGCCGTGGATCGTCCGGGGCTTCGCCCGGATCAGCCCGCCGACCCGGCGAGGTACGCCGGCCCGGACCCGCTGAACAGCCTCAGACGTTCGCCGGCGCCGCCTTGGTCTGCACCGTCAGGATCGGATCACCGGCGGCCACCGGGCCGGGCGCGCCCGGGTCGACGGCGGCGAACTTCTTGCCGTTCAACACGATCACCGGAGTGACCAGCGAGTACCCGGCGTCCTCGATGACCTTTCGGTCGAAGGTCACCAGGGGCGCACCCGTCGTCACCTTGTCGCCCTTGTTGACGTGGACGGTGAACCCTTCGCCCTTGAGTTGGACGGTGTCGATGCCGACATGGATCAGCACCTCGATGCCGCCGTCGAGCACCAGACCGAACGCATGGCCGGTCGGCTGCGCGGCGACGACGATGCCGTTGCCGGGGGAGTACGCGGTGTCGCCCGAGGGGTCCACCCCGACGCCGGGTCCCATGGTGCCCTTCGCGAACACCGGATCGGGGATGTCGGCCAGCGGCACCAGGGTGCCGTCGAGTGGTGAGGCGATCTCGGTGAGCGTGCTCGCGTCGCCGGCGGCTTCGGTGGCGGCGGCGGCGACGATCGTGGCGGCGCTGGCCCCCGCGGGCGCCCGCTCCAGATCCGCCACCGGCACCCGGGCGGCCTCCAGTTCGGCCTTCTGCTCGGGGGTCTGGTAGCCGGAGAGGATCACCAGGATCATCGCCGTGAAGAACGCCGCGAGCACCGCGATGCCGTAGAGCACGATGCTGTTGAACGCCGGGATGGTCAGCAGCGACGTGAACACGAACGCGCTGGTTTTCACGCCGCCGCCGATGCCGATGATCAGGCCGCCGACCAGGCAGCCGACGAGCATTCGTGGGTAGATTCGTTTGAACCGCAAGTGAATACCGTAGAGCGACGGCTCGGAGATGCCGCCCAGCAGGCCCGCGGCCAATGCGCCCGTCGCCGTCTGCTTCATCTGCGCGTCCCGTTCGCGCCAGGCCAGGAACAGCACACCGGCGGTGGCGCCGAAACAGGCGAAGTTCCACGCGCCCATCGGGCCCTGGATGAAGTCGTAGCCCAGGGTCTGGATGTTGATGAGCATGATCGCGTTGATCGGCCAGTGCAGTCCGAGCGGAACCATGAACGGGTATGCCAGCGGGATGATGATGGCGAAGATCAGCGGGGAGAAGTCGTTGATCGACTTGAGCACATGTCCCAGGCCGGCGCCGGCGTACACCCCGATCGGGCCGATCAGGAATGCCGTCAGCGGGATCATGATCAGCATCGCCAGGAACGGCACGAAGATCAGTTGGACGTTCTCCGGGATGAGGCGCTTGAGGAACTTGTACAGCGGTCCCAGGACCGCGGCCATCAGCAGCGGTGGGAACACCTGGGAGCTGTAGTTGAAGACCGTCAGCGGCACCCCGAAGACGTGCACGATGTCGACCTCGGAGCCGAAGATCGTGTGGGGTTCGGCTATCTCTTTGAAGGCGGCGAAGCCGGGCAGCATGACCACGGCCATGATCGCGAACCCGACCCAGGGATCGGCGTCGAGTTTCTTCGACGCGTTGTACGCCACCATCAACGGCAGGAAGACGAACACGCACTGCCACATCAGGTTCACGAACTGCCACGACGGCGACAGCTCCGTGCGGGGGTCGGCCCAGTTCGGGATGACCTTCAGGGTGCTCATCAGCGCCATGAAGGTGATGAACAGAGAGGCGCCGAGCAGCGCGGGAAGGATCGGGCGGAACGAGTCGGACAGGTACTCGAAGAAGGTGTCCAGCCAGGCGAAGCGGCCGCGCGGTCCCTTGGCGCGCGCGGCGGCCTTGATGGCCGCGGCGTCTTCGGGCCCGCTGCCTCCACCGCCTATACCCGGCAGTTTCATGATGTCGTTGTAGATGTTCTGCACACCGCCGCCGATCACCACCTGATAGCGATTTCCGGCCTGCGGGACCGCACCCATCACCCCGTCGACCGCTTCGACCGCGGACTGCTGGACCCCCGAGGCGTCGCGCAGCTGGAAGCGCAGGCGCGTGGCGCAGTAGCTCAGGCTTTCGATGTTGGCCGCTCCGCCAACGCTCTTGACGATCTCGGCGGCTGTGTTCGAGGACACCGGGTTATCTCCCTTGATCGACCGTCTCCGACTCGGTGATGCTATCCGCGCCGACCTGCTCCCGCGGGGTTTCCCGACAGCCGTGCCGGTTCAGTCCAGGTTGGAGGCGCGCCCGGCCAGATATGCGGCGAAACCTGGCGTGGCCGAACGCACTTCATCGACCTGTTCGCCGCCGTCGCACCGGAACAACCCGACGGTGATCTCGCCTGCCCGGCTGGTCATTACGCGCCACATGCCGCCGGCATCCTCCCAGCGTCGCAGCACCGCAACGGGATCGTCCACGACTTCCATTCTGCCCTTCGACACACAAGGGACCGAAGTCCCTTGTCCGACGGGTCCGGCCGGTGCTGGAGTGGTCCGGTGAACGCATCATGGTCAGTAGCGGTAGCGGCAGTATTCGTGTGGCTCGGCATGGTTCTGGCCATCTCCTTCCTGGAGGCGCCCCTGAAGTTCCGTGCGCCGGGAGTGACGCTGGCGCTGGGGCTGGGAATCGGACGCCTGGTCTTCCGGGCGCTCAACACCTGTGAGGCCGTGCTGGCGGTCGTCGTCGCGATCGGACTGTTCACCTCGGGACCGTCGGCCGGTGTGGTGGCGGCATTCGTGGTCGCTGCCGGTGCGCTGGCGGCCCAGGTGGTCGGGGTGCGGCCGTCGTTGACCCGGCGCTCGGATGCGGTGCTCGCCGGCGCGCCGGGTGCGGGCGAGCACCGCTCCCGCGCGCACCTGGTCTACGTGGCGCTGGAAGTGGTCAAGGTGATCGCTCTGGTCGTCACCGGCGTCCTGCTGTTCGTCATCTGAGTTCGTACGACGAAACCGGTTGCCGCAGTTACTGATTGAACGGAGGCCGGGCCAGCGCCGTGCCGCCGAAGCGGTGGTCGCCGTCCAGCGCCAGCATCGCCGGAACCGTCTCGCAGGTAACCAGACCGTGCTCGGTCGTGACTTCGTCGACGATGTCGAAGCTGCGGGCGATGCCCTCCGGCGTGTCGATCAGCACCGTGGCCACCGGGACCCGGCGGCTGAGCGCGAACATGCGGTCGCCGTGCGGTCGGCCCGCACCGGCGAACCCCCACAGGCCGCGAAGCACCGTTGCCCCGCCGGCATGTCCGCCCGCACGCAGCCGGCGCACCAGCGCCCGGTGGATCGGGTGGCCCTCGTGGCGGTCGTCCTCGTCAGTGAACACGATCAGTTTCTGGAACAGGTTCAGCCCGGCGGCATCGGTGGCCGGCACCACCGGCGGTGGGCTCAGCAGCTTGCCGACCTGCTTGCAGACCTGGATCCGCTCGACGGTCACCTGCGGCACGGGCTCGAGGCGGGCCAACTCCGCGGCGGCCACCCCGGCCTGCTCGGCGGTTCCGACGGCCAGCACCATTACCGGGACGTCGGTGTTGCGGCTGAAGAATTTCGCGCGCCGGCGCCGGCGCCCGGTGGTGCCGTCCACCCCTAGGTAGACGATCACGCCGGCGAAGCCCAACCGATGCATCAGTTCGGTGACGGCCACGTACGCCGGGGCGCCTCCGCTGCGCTGCTGGCGGCCCAAGTAGACGCTGAGCCGGACGTCGCCGCGGTTGAACCCGGTAGGGGCCGGTTCGGCCCGCTCGACGGTGACCAGGCCGCGGCACATCAGGCCTACCGCGTCGTCCACCAGCGGACCGATCACACCGGCGAAGTCGGTCGCGACGATCGCGACGGGCAGATCCTCCGAGAGGCTCAGCGATTCGTCGGTCCGCACGATGCGGCGCGGCCCGAAGCCGGCGATGCCGCGAAGCGCGATGCTGGTGGCCACCCGGTGGTCCTCGTAGAGGTCGAGCAGGGCGTCGGCCAGAAATCGGCCGCCGACGCGTTCCCGCTCGGCGAAGTAGGTGGTGAGCTTGAGGATGTCCGTCACGCGAAACCCGCCAGCCAGGTCCCCAGCCCCGCCGCGGCCAGTCCCAGCACGACGCTGACGACGACGTTGGCCGTCGCCGGTACGAGTTGGCGTTCCTCGGCCAAGCGGTGGGTCTCTAACATCCAGGTCGAAAACGTGGTGTACGCGCCGACGAACGCCGTGCCGGCCAGCAGCGCGGCGGTGTGACCGAGCGTCAGCGCGCTCAGAAAGCCCAGCAGCACCGCGCCGGACAGGTTCACCGCGAGGGTCCCGTACGGGAACGGCCGGGCGGCCCGCCGGGCGACCGCGCGGTCGACCAGGAAACGCGCCACCGCGCCCAGGCCGCCGATCAGCAGGACAGCGGCCCACACGCCGAGACTCATGCACGCACCCGGGCCCGCCGCACCAAGCCGGTCGCGAGGTGCACGGCGGCCAGTCCGGCGATCAGGCTGACGGCGGTGTAGCCCAGCGCCAGGCCGAAATGACCGTGTTGCAACATCCGGATGGTTTCGACCTGCATGGTCGAAAACGTCGTCAGTCCACCGCAGAATCCGGTGCCCAGCAGCGGGCGGCGGTAGCTGGACTGCGGCAGCCGCTCGAGCAGCCGGGTGCTGACGTAGCCCAGCACGAATGCCCCGACGACGTTCACCACGAAAGTCGGCCACGGCCAGTGCGCGGGGTTCGGCACCGTCAGGGCGGCCAGGGCCGCGCGGGCGGCGGTGCCGATCGCGCCGCCGACGAACACCGCCGCGAGCTCCCGATTGTCGTGGCCGAACACGACCTGAGTATGACGGCACACCCTGTCCCGCGGACACCGCGCCGCGCGGGGAGCAGAATCGGCGTCATGGCAGCCAATCCGCGGGCCGGGAAACCGGCGGAACCCGAAGATCTCGTCGACGTCGCCCATCTCGTCACCGCGTACTACAGCGTGCAGCCCGACCCCGACAACGTCGATCAGCAGGTTGTGTTCGGGACGTCGGGCCATCGCGGGTCGAGTCTGGACGGGGCGTTCAACGAGGACCACATCCTGGCCACCACGCAGGCCATCGTCGAGTACCGGGCCGCGCAGGGCACCACCGGGCCGCTGTTCATCGGCCGCGACACGCACGGTCTGTCCGAACCGGCGTGGGTGTCGGCGCTGGAGGTGCTGGCCGCCAACGATGTTGTGGCGATGATCGATTCGGCCGACCGCTACACCCCGACCCCCGCGGTGAGCCACGCGATCCTGGCGTTCAACCGCGGCCGGGACGCGGAGCTGGCCGACGGGATCGTCGTCACCCCGTCGCACAATCCGCCGCGCGACGGCGGTTTCAAGTACAACCCGCCCAACGGCGGCCCCGCCGACACCGACGCCACCAGTGTTATCGCCAAGCGCGCCAACGAGATTCTGCGCGGTGGGCTGCGCGACGTGAAGCGGGTGCCGCTGGCCCGGGCGCTGTCGGCCGCACAGAAACACGACTACCTCGACGCCTACGTGTCGGATCTGCCCAACGTGGTCGACATCCATGCGATCGCCGCCGAGGGCATCCGCATCGGCGCGGACCCGCTCGGCGGGGCCAGCGTCGACTACTGGGGAGCCATCGCCGACCGACACGGGTTGAACCTGACCGTGGTGAACCCGTTGGTGGACGCGACGTGGCGGTTCATGACCCTGGACACCGACGGCAAGATCCGGATGGACTGCAGTTCGCCGAACGCGATGGCTGGACTGATCGAAAAGATCGGCGGCTATCAGATCGCCACCGGCAACGACGCCGACTCCGACCGGCACGGCATCGTCACCCCCGACGGCGGCCTGATGAACCCGAACCACTACCTCGCCGTCGCGATCGACTATCTGTTCACCCACCGACCCGACTGGCCGGGCGACGTGGCGGTCGGCAAGACCGCGGTGTCGTCGTCCATCATCGACCGGGTGGTCGCCGGGATCGGCCGCAAACTCGTCGAGGTGCCCGTCGGCTTCAAGTGGTTCGTCGACGGATTGATCAGCGGCACAACCGGTTTCGGTGGCGAAGAATCAGCGGGCGCGTCGTTCCTGCGCACCGACGGCTCGGTGTGGACCACCGACAAGGACGGCATCATCCTGGCGCTGCTGGCCTCGGAGATCCAGGCCGTGACCGGAAGGTCGCCGTCGCAACGCTACGCCGAACTGGCCGGGAGGTACGGGGCACCGACCTACGCCCGCATCGACGCCCCGGCGAACCGGGAGCAGAAGGCCCGGCTGGCGAAACTGTCCGCCGATCAGGTCAGCGCCACCGTGCTGGCCGGCGAGCCGATCACCGCCAAGCTCACCACCGCGCCGGGCAACGGCGCGCGGCTGGGCGGGCTGAAGGTGACCACCGAGAACGCGTGGTTCGCCGCGCGGCCGTCGGGCACCGAGGACGTCTACAAGATCTACGCCGAATCGTTCAAGGGGCCCGACCATCTGGCGCAGGTGCAGGAAGCCGCGCGCGAGGTGGTGAATAAAGTCATCGCGTGACCTCCACCGCCAAGCCCGCGCTCCCGCGCGAGGTCTGGCTGCTGGTGTGCGCCAACGTCGTCGTCGCACTCGGCTACGGCGTGGTGGCGCCGGTGTTGCCGTCGTACGCCCGGCATTTCGGGGTCAGCGTCTCGGCGGCGACGTTCGTGATCACCGCGTTCGCCGTGATGCGTCTGGTCGGGGCCCCGCCGGCGGGGTTCCTGGTGCAGCGGCTGGGGGAGCGGCAGGTCTACATCAGCGGCCTGCTGATCGTCGCCGTCTCGACGGGCGCGTGTGCGTTCGCCCAGACGTATGAACAGCTGCTGTTGTTCCGCTCGGCCGGGGGCATCGGGTCGGCGATGTTCACGGTGTCCTCGCTCGGGCTGATGATCCGCATCTCGCCGGCGGACGCGCGCGGTCGGGTGGCCGGGCTGTTCGCGTCGGGATTCCTGCTGGGCTCCGTCGGCGGGCCGGTGCTGGGTTCGGTGACTGCCGGGCTGGGCCTGGCCGCGCCGTTCCTGATCTACGGGGCGGCGCTGCTGGTGGCCGCCGCGGTGGTGTTCTTCAGCCTGCGGCACTCCACGGTGGCCGCCCCCGAGGTGAGCGATGAGGCGACGGTCTCGATGCGCACCGTTCTGCGGCACCGGGCCTACCGCGCGGCGCTGTTCTCCAACTTCGCGACCGGCTGGTCGTCGATCGGGTTGCGGATTGCGTTGGTGCCGCTGTTCGTCGTGGACGCCCTGGGTCAGCGTCCGCGGATGGCCGGGGTGGCGCTGGCGACGTTCGCGATCGGCAACGTCTCGGCGGTGGTTCCCAGCGGGTTCCTGTCCGACCGGGTGGGTCGGCGGATCCTGGTCATCGTCGGGCTGACCGTTTCGGCGGTGGCGACGGTTCTGGTCGGGTTCACCACCTCGATGCTGTTGTTCCTGCTTGCCGCCTATTTGACCGGTGCGGCCACCGGCATGTTCATCTCGCCGCAGCAGGCCGCGGTGGCCGATGTGGTGGGCAGCAAGGCGCGCGGCGGAACAGCGGTGGCCGGCTTCCAGATGATGTCCGACCTCGGCGGGATCGTGGGCTCGTTCGCGGTGGGCCAGATCGCCCAGCACCTGAGCTTCGGAACCGCGTTCGTCACCACCGGGGTGATCATGCTGGCGGCCGCGGCCGGGTGGCTGTTCGCGCCCGAGACCCGGCCGGTCGACTCGGCCGAGCACACGCCGGCGCGACCCTTGGGCCCGGATTGCGCCGACGAACTGCCGTAGCGGGCCCCGACGTCCGGGTCCGATCTGGGCCGACCGGACGGCCGGTCCGAACCCATTGGACCGTAATCGTTTTCGCGAAGGGTGATTGAGTCGCTGAATTTGGATGACCGATGCCATAGGAGGCGTTATAGTCCCCTCGCCAAGGTGTTTACGGGCAGTTTCAAAGGAGACTGACCGTGTTCGCTAGTCGGTCGCTAGGTGTCGAAGGTGGGGGTGATCAGCCGCTATGTTGGCCGACATTGCGTTTGACGACCGACGACCACCGTGCGCCGATGTCGATCGATCCAGTCCGTGGCGGTTGTTTCTGCAAGTCGTCGAATCGAGGCCCCGATGAACAGCACATTCATGACGAAAGCGGTCCGGGTGGTGGGCGCTGTCCTGCTTGGGCCCGTGCTCGGTTTGGCCGGTGCGCCATTCGCGTTTGCAGACAACGACGGAAGCCAGACGGCTGCCCTGGAGAAGTCCATCGTGTTTCTGCAAACGGACTGGACCGGCTTCATCGAGGTGCCCCCCAGCGCCGACGCCGAGGGAAACGGTTACTGGACAGACAAACTGACGTATTCGGTGACCTGCACCGGCTTTTATGTCAGCAAGTCGGCTGACATCGTCACGGCCGGACACTGCGTTGATCCCGCGGAGGGCCGCCAAGTCATCATCGACGGATACCTGCATGATCAGAATGCCAAAGATATGACGGACCAGGCGTACGCCAATTGGGTCGTGGAAGGCGACCAAAAAGGCGAACCGGTGCAGCGCACGATGCGGGCCATCCAGCCCAACGGGGTGGACGGCGCAACCATCACCAGTGCGACGACGGTACAGGTCGTCGACTTCAAAGCGACCGACGCCGGGGATGTGGCGCTGCTTCACCTGCCCAATATGAACAAGGAGACGCCGGGTCTCGTCATCGCCGAAAAAGCCCCCCAGGTAGGCGATCAGGTGACATCGATCGGCTTCCCCGGTGACATTCAGGACATCGCCGACCAGAGCCAGATCGCGCGCGCGTCGTTCAAGTCGGGAACCGTGTCCAGTGATCAGGTGACCCCGACCGGCGTTACCCAGATCGAGGTCAGCACCGAGCTCGCCCCCGGCATGTCGGGCGGACCCACGGTGAACAAAGACAATCGGGTCGTCGGGGTGAACAGCAGCGGTCTGACAACCCAGGCTGGATTCAATTTCGTCACCTATACGCCGGATCTGCGGAGTTTCCTTCAGTCGCACAATATTCCGTTGGTCCAGCCGCCCGCCCCGGCGCGGGGTGGACCGGCATTGATGTGGATTGTCATCGGCGCCGCCGTGGCTCTCGCAGCGGTTGCCGCTCTGCTGTTCGCGCTGCTTCGGGGGCGGCGGACCCCCCAGCTCGCCGGCTCGCCGACGGGCGGGTACCCGATACAGAATGCCGGGCAGTTCCCGGGGCAGGCTCCGTGGGGAGCTCCACCGGCGACGGGCCAACCGGGCTCGGTGAATCCAGCCGCCCCTGCGGCGCCGCCCTACCCCAGCACGGCCGCGGCCGACTACTCGGCGGCGACGACCGCACCGGCGTCCGGACCGATCGCCACCGGCGGCTCGGACCACACTGATGCTGACACCGGTACCGGCCAAGCCGCCGCAGTGGGTAACTTCTGCCCCTCGTGCGGCGCGGCCCACCATGCGGACGAACACTTCTGCCCCCAGTGCGGAAAGCAGATGAACTGACCTGCTCTGAGCAAACCGGGTCCCCGGAAAGTACCGTCTGAACAGTGGTTTTGAGGCGCGCCATCCCGTGGTGTAACTTCAAACAGCACATCTTCAGGGGCTATGGCGCAGTTGGTAGCGCACCACACTGGCAGTGTGGGGGTCAGGGGTTCGAATCCCCTTAGCTCCACAAAGAGAAACCCGAGGCCAACGGCCTCGGGTTTTTTGCTGGGTAGGTTTGGTTCAAGCCGTTTGACGACAGTTTTGACGACAGTTTGTTCGGCGATGCTTCGATTCCCTGTTCGACGACGCCCATCAACGTCTCCATCTAGCGGTATGTTTCCGCCGAGTTGATCGAAGCGGGAAGGGGGCCTGGGTTGAGTCAATCACAAACGGAGTTGTCGTCAGCGGAGGCCGGCGTCGTCGTCACTGCGATGACGACTTCATTCGATCGGGGCGAGCTGGATCTCAGCGAACGAGCAAATGCGCCTGTCCCGGGATGGGCGAGCATGCCGGAAGTGGCCGTCGCAGCTGCCCTGCGTGGCGCGGGTATCTCTCCACCGGAACTGCGATCCTTCATCACGTTTGTCGCCGCGATGGACCGGGCAAGGGACGCTGCTGCGTTGTGGCGCTCAGCGCAGAGGGTTTGGGCGCAGAGCCCGTGGGTCTTCGACCCCACGATCGTTCGCGCCCGGAGTTTCACGGAACTCGCTGAAGTGCTAAGTGAGGGCCGAGTAAGTCGGCGCCACCTTCAGGACGTCGCCGCCTGGCGGACAATCGCAGAGTCTCTCGCTGATCGCACGGTGGCACCTGAGGTTCACGCGGCAGTCTTCGATGGTCAGGGCGACGCGCGGCGGTTGCTTGACGCCATCAAAGTCAAGACGTCTGAATCCGAGAAGACATCACGCTTTCCCTTCCTGGCTGGGCCGAAGGTCGGTCCGATGTGGATTCGGATGCTGGCCGAACCCGGAGGGGCCCGCATCGACGCGATCCATGTTCTTCCAGTCGCCGTGGACGTCCAGGTCCGCAAGGTCACGGAGAACCTTGGTGTCACAACAACTCAGGGACAGGATCTAGAAGGTGTCCGCTCCCATATTCAACGTCAGTGGCAACACGCGGTCGATCACGGAACAGCAGTCGGCCCTCAGCAACTCCATGGCACCGCGGCGGCCCTCGATCCAGTCTTGTGGTTTTGGGGGAAATGGGGTTGCAGCTTCTGTGAGCGAGCCAGGCGCCGGATGCCGATACATGACGTATGTGGGGGATGTCGACTCCGGTGAATATGCAATGGTCGAACGGGCCAGAGGAGGATTAGCGGGTGCCTTACGATCAGGAAAACAGATTCGTCTCTATGGCGGCGGCCCTCGATTCGTGGTCACCGCATGCCGTTGCCCTACTGGAAGATACGGCAAGGAAGTACAACGGCTTCGTCACCTACAAACAACTCGGTGAGCACGTCCAGGAACACTCGGGGATTAGCCACAAAGCGGTACTGAGCAACTGGATCGGAGACCTTCTCGCGAGAGTCATCGACTACTGCGCTGCTGCCCGGATCCCGCAAGTCAGCGCGCTTTGTGTTCGGGAGGATGGGACGGTTGGAGATGGCTACCGCCATGCCATATTGGCCGGCGGTCAGACCGAAGCGGATCTGGATCTGAATCAACTGGATGACCACGCCGCCAGAATGCGGCTCGACTGCTATCGCCACTTCGAGGCCGCGGACCTACCGGCAGACGGGGGAGAACCAACACTCACTCCGAAAGCTAAAACCCGAGTTGGGCCAAATTAGTGCGCACCCCCGGAGGCGATCGCCTCGAGGGTTTGGCGGATGTCTTCGGGTAGCGGGTCGGCGGCGGTCAGGACCTGTCGGCCGGCTTTGATCTCGACGGTGCGGTAGCGGCGTAGAGTGCGAACGAATTTCTTGATGCTCCAACAGGTTTGGGTCTCGATGTAGTGACTGACGGCCATCGCAGCGACACCGCAGGAAAACCTATGGGTGGGTTTCAGCCACGCCACCACAGCCGCGCCAACACCGGACTGGCCGGATTCTTAGCGCTCACATGGCCGGAAACCAGCCACTGAACCGGCAGGAAAATCCCGCCGAAACGGCCTACCTACATGCGATCACAGACAAGCGCGGTGAAGATCGCCACGCCGCCGATGTAAGAGGACATGTCCCGCAGGTTGGCGAAAATCCCCACGTAGCAGCCGGCGGCAACCGGAACGCCCAGGAGTGTTATGAAATCAGGCCAATATGGCCTGTCGGGAACATTCCGGTCCACGAGGGTTGCGTAGTGATCCTTGACGGTGGACCACGGAATGAACTTCGAATCGAACACACCCCACCAAACCATCCGGCGCCGACAAGACTAGAGAGTGCGTTTCCCCACTGCGTCAGCTTCGCTCCACTCTATCGCGACGTCAGCGAAGATGTCCGCAGCTTCATCTAACGCGGTCCCGAGGATCTGGCTACTTGTGTAGGCCGGGTCGCCGACCGTGGTGAGGACCAGGCGCACCGCGGGAGTCCTTTCGTCACCGATATCGAAGGTCTTGGTCTGACTGCCGTCGGTAACCGTGACTTCGAAGGTGTCGATCGTTTCGTCTTCGGCGAAGTTGAGGAACTTCGCTCGGCTGATCTTGCCGTACCTGAGCTTCTCCCACACCGCGCGCGGGAAGAAGCCCTTGCCTTCTTCGGGGGTGAGGGTGTGGGTCAGTTGCCCGACGACTATTTCTTCGCCGTCGGCGGCGACGTCGGTGTTGTACTTACGGACCGTGCCGACGACTTTCTTCAACTGCGCCAGTTTCAGCCATGCCGGTTGCTGCACGACGGTTGCCTTCTTCATCCGATGATCGGGATAGAGGGCATTGAATCGGGTAATGAACTCGTCCAGGAGAGCGGTCATTCCGCCCTGGCCGGCCGAGCGCTCAGAGAACGCCAACGCGCAGTTCCCGGTCTTCGGCACCAGTAGAACACCATGGGTGACAACGACCGTGGCATCGCTGCGCGTGAACGTGCCTTTGAGTTGATGGGTGCGAACGTCTTTGATGGATACTTCTTCGCCAAAAGCGGCCTGATTCGGTGGTGATGACGACGGCCCGGTTCTTGCGCTCGACGCCGGTGACTACGGCGTAGCTTTCACGGTCTTCGCGCACCAGGGAATCATTGTCGATATCCGACTGGGCGAAATTGACGAAGACCTCGACGAGATCGCGGCCATCGGGAAGCTCGCCGACTTGACCCCAGTCTTCGACGCTGGTCTTTCGCAGCGGGTGGTACCAGATGCGGCTGACGGTCATGGTGCGGCGCGGCATCTAATCCACCTTCAGGTCTTCAACCGGAGCTGACATTTAGAACAGTCCTTCTTGGGCTGGATCCGAGGCCTGGATGGTGAACGGGTCCGAGTCGTCGCGGGGATCGCGGTTCTTGATTACGCGGTCGCGGATGGCGGCGAGTTCGGGGCCTGCGGTGTAGTACCGCCCGCGGCGTTCGCCGTGTGGGACGAGGAGGCCGTGGTTCGTGAGACTTTGCAGATCGCGGGTCGCGGTCTGTTCGCTGACCGGATCGTCGCTTTGGTTTTCGAGGATGGCGCGGTAGACGGCGCGCCGGACTCTGAGCCCGGAGGTGGCGTCGAAGAGGGCTTCGAGTGTTCGCTCAGGCAGCCGGTATCGGGCGACGAGGCGTTCGAGTTCGAGGTAGATGGTCTCGATCTCTTTGGTGCGGCGCAACACGGTTTTCGCTTGACGCAGGTGCGCGGTGAGTACGTAGCGAATCCAGGGTCGGGTGCTTCTGGTTGGTTGCCATGAGCCGGCTCCGACGTCGGCGAGCACGTCGTAGTACGAGCGTGTGTCCTGGCCGAGGTATTCCTCGATGCTGGAGAAGACCGGGGAAACGATTCCTTCCCGGGCCAGTACCAGGGTTTGGAGGCAACGCGCCATCCGGCCGTTTCCATCCCGGAACGGATGGATGAGAACGAGGTTGAGGTGAGCCATCGCGGCTTTGACGACGATCGGGATGTCGCCATCGGATTCCAGGTAGGTGACGAGTTCATGCATGAGGGCATCGACGGAATCGACGTCGACGCCTTCGTAGACGATCTCCCCGGTTTCTTCCTTCTGGACGTAGATGGGGCCCGCACGCCAGCGGCCGGGTCGGCTCTTCAGGTCGTAGTTCGTCATCATGAAGTGCAGGCTCTTGATGAGTTGTTCTTCGAATCGGAACCTGGGCTCCTCCGCGAGTTGGAGCACATAGGTCATCGCATCGCGGTAGCCCTTGATCGCCAGAGCGGTCTCTTCACTGGCGTCCAGAGCCTCTTCGCCCATCTCGATGGCGAGCGCATCGTCAAGTTTGGCTTCATAGCCCTCGATGCTGTTGGACCCTTGGACTGCTCGGGCGAATTGCACCCGGCGCAGGGAGCCCGTCCAACGACGCGGTTCGTAGAGGCGTGAACGCAGCCGCTGGCGAAGTTCGTCGATCTCGGAGATGACCTCAAGCTCGCGAGCGTCCAGTGCGGGCGGCTCGAACAGCATGATGCAAACCTCCTTACAAACAGTCGTCGCGATAGATACTAACTATCATAGCCTCTGTTTGTATCAATCAAAACATCACGCCGCGGGTTGGCCGTAGACGTTGACTTCTCCTTTGCCGGGGTCGGCCCAAGCGGGTGTCCCGTCGGTGAGTTGCATGACCACGCTGACGACGATTTTGACGACAACCCTGACGACAGTTACGCCTCCAAACACACCCACTACAGCCGGATTACGGCCGTATCCTGCCCGTTCAGGGGTTATGCCCGTGTCTTGCTGGGTATGAGTCGGTGGAGCGATTTGACGACAGTTGTTGAGCGTCGCTGTCGTTGCGGTTGGTTCTGATACGGAGAAGGCCCTGTCCGCGTAGCGGGCAGGGCCTTCGTCGGTGTGGCGACGGCGCCCTCGGTTCGGTGACGTCGCACGGTGGGTGATTCAGTCGTGCCCGGTTTCGGTGACGGCGATGCGGGCGGCTTTCTCGTCGACGATCGCTGCCTTGTTGGCGAAAGCGGCCGTCAGGGCGTGCACGGCGAGGTTGTTGACCGCTCGGGGGTAGCCGCGGGCGGCGTTGTGGATCAGGGTGGTTGCGTCGTCGGAGAACAGGGTGTCGGTGCGGCCGGCGATCTTGACGTGGTGGGTGATGTAGTCGGCGGTGTCAGCTGGTTCCATGCCGGCCAACGCATAGCGCATGGCGATGCGTTGGTCCAGTGCGGCCAGCACGCCCAGGCGCAGGCGATGCCGCAGGGTGGGTTGCCCGACGAGCAGGGCGGCGAAGGGGGATCCGGAGTCCATGTCGTGGTTGGTGAGCATGCGATAGCTTCCACTTGGGCGTTGTCGAGCAGGTGGGCTTCGTCGATGACCACGACCGGGGTGCGACCGCGTTCGGCGTGTTCGGCGGCCAGGGCGTCGGCGGCTTGGGGGGCCAGGGTGGCGGTGTAGAAACTGGGCACCCGCCCGAGTGCGCCGACGATGTGATGCAGCATGCCGCGGACCCCGACCGAGGGGTTGGGCAGGTAGATGATGACGTGGCGGGCGGGGTCCAGGGCGGCGGTGGCGGCCCGGATGGCGACGGTTTTGCCGGCGCCGACTTCTCCGGTGATGACGCCGATGGCGTGCTGGTCGACACACCAGGAGATGCGGGCGACGGCTTCGCTGTGGCCGGGGTGGCGATGCAGCATGGCTGGTGCCGGGCCACGCCCGAAGGGCATCCGGGTGAATCCGCAATACTGTTGCAGCCGTTCGATACTCACGCGGGAACCCCGTCCTGGTCCTCGAGGTCGTCGGTGCGCAGCTGGCCGGGGATCTGGTCGTCGGTGCTCTCAGCGGTGGGGGTGAACAGTGCGTTGTATCCGATGCGCCGGTCGGCGCGGATCTGCTCGTGATGGGTCGCGGCGGTCAGCGCCAGGTAATCGATCCCGGTCGCCGGTGGCGGGGGTTCGGGTGTTTCGGGCCGGGCTTTGGGGTGGGTGTGGCGGGTGATGATGTGCGGCACCGCCCGGCCGTAACCGACCTCGCGGTAGCGGACTTCGATGGTCTCCAGGTGGAAGGGTGAGAACATCAACTCCACCCGCCGCCCGACCGGGGCGGCGTCGACTTCGAAGGTGTTGCCGTGCAACGACACCGTCCCGGTGCGGGTAACGGTGCGGTACTCCGACCACAGGAACGCTTAGGTCAGGTCCGAGGCGGTGGGCATCGCCGGGGTGCGCCCCAGCCTGCTCCAGCCGGCCTCCCACCAGGCCAGCGGGGGCTTGGCCGGTCTCGGTGTGGGCCCGCCGGTGGTACTCGGTCTCGACCCACGCGGTGAACAGCCGGTTCAGTTCCAGCAGGGCGCCGCGGTGATCGACCCCGGTAGCCGGGAGCTCCTCGGCGGTGGTGTCGAGGAGTTCGACGAGGAGCTGCTCACGCACCGTGCGGAAGAACCGTTCGATCTTGCCCCTGCCCTGCGGGCGGTGCGGAGTGGAATGGACAAGACGGATCCCGAGTTTCGCGCACGCCCGCAACAGCCAGGCATCAACGAAGGCCGATCCGTTGTCGACATACACGCTGGCCGGGAGCCCGCGGGCGGCCAGTGCGGGTTGCAGGGCGGCCCCCAACCGGACGGCGTCCTCGGCGAAGCCGAAACGGTAGCCGCAGATCGGCCGGGAGTGATCATCGAGGAAGGCGAACAGATACGTTTTCCGGCCACCGATCCGTGGGCCGTGCAGAGCGTCTTATGCCGACTCGGCGGTTATGCCGCACCGGGTGGAATGTTTTGAGCGGCAACCAATCCGGGGCGAACAGTCGGCATAATCGAGGTCCTCTTGTTCCGATGTCCGTGTGAGCGGGCGCGGTGTGCGCCTGCCGGGGGTAAGGAGCGGGATATGGATGATCCTCACGGGTGCGGGTATCGGGGTCGTTGGCATCGTTCGCCGACGATTTCGCGGTGTGGTTGGCGGACGTGGGTTACACGCCCGCTTCAGCGGCGAACGTCTTGCGTCGCATGGCACGGCTGAGCGAGTGGATCGAGGCCAGGCAGATCGGCGTCGTCGAACTGAATCCACTTGTGGTGGAGGCCTTCCTGGCCGATCGGCATGCGCGGAAGCGCTCGGTTGCGGTACGTGGCGGTGCGTTCGTCCCGCTGCTGGAATTCCTACGCGTCAGGAGTGTGCTCCCATCGGTCGACGGCGGACTTGAGCGCATCGGGCGGGGCAAGCAAGGCAGAGTGGTCCTGGGTCATCGCGTGATGGTCCTTTCGTGAGTCACTTTCGTCGGTAACTCACTGATCACTACGCGATGGCCCACCCCAACACCGGCAACGACACACCCGACAGCACGTCCGGCACAGTCACACCCGGTTCCCCAAACCCCAGGGCCTTGACCCGGTGTTGTGGACACGGGATTTGTGGTTAGGCGGCTTCGGGCAGCGTAGCGGTTGTGTGGTTCCTTTCGAAGTCGGCGGGGCTGGAATAACCGCAGTAGGAGTGCCGGCGTTTGGTGTTGTAGCGGACCAGCCACCGGAACACCTCACGGCGACAGGTCGCGGCATCAGGCCAGCAGGCGCGATCCTGCAAGACTTCGCGTTTCAGGGCAGCGTTGAACGACTCGGCCAGCGCATTATCGGCACTCGTTCCGACCGCGCCCATCGACTGGGTGACACCCAGATCTGCGCAGAGTGTAGCGAAATCCTTTGAGGTGTACTGGCTTCCGTGATCTGCATGGAACACAGCCCCAGCCAGATCGCCTCGCAGGGCCTGCGCAGCGTTCAGGGCGTCAGCGACCAGTTCGGTGCGCATGTGATCGGCGATCGCCCACCCCGCCACCCGCCGCGAACAGCAGTCGATCACCGTGGCCAGATAAAGATTCCCGCCGGTCGCCAACGGCAGATACGTGATATCCCCGACATAGATCGTATTCGGTTGTGACGCAGTGAAATTCCGCGACAGCAGGTCGGGCACTTTCTGATTGGCCGGATCCGGTGTCGTGGTCTTCACGCGGCGTCGGCGCCGGTAGCCGGCGATCCCGGTCGCCCGCATCACCCGCGCGACCCGCTTGTGGTTGACCCGGTCCCCCTCGGGTGCACCGTCGTTGAGCTCGGCGGTGATCCGCGGCGCACCGTAGGTGTTGTCCTCGTCGTGCACGACACGGATCCGCTCGACCAGCACCTCATCGGCAGCCGCTCGCGCAGCCCGGCCCTCAGCGCCGGCGCACCAGGCGTAGAACGACGAACGCGCGATCTCCATGACCACGCATAGCCACTTCACCTCGAAGGCGTCCCGGTGGTCGGCAACGAACTGGAAGCGGCTCACCAGTTCGTCTCCCCGGCGAAATATTTGGCCGCCGACCGCAGAATGTCACGCTCAGTAGCCAGCCGGGCCTGATCGGCCCGCAGCGCCTGGTTCTCGGCACGCAACCGGGCCAACTCCTGCTCAGGGGTCTCCGGCCTCGCAGCCGATGTCGCCCCCGCTGCGGGTTTGCGGTGCCGGATCGCCACACCGGCGGCTCGACACCACGCCGACAACGTCGCCTCACTGACGCCGAGCTCGGCGGCGATCACGGTGATCGTCGCGCCCTCGGTGTCCCGGTACACGGCAACCGCGTCACGCTTGAACTCATCTGGATAATTTTTCCTTGCCATCGGGTTGGATCATCTCGCTTCCCCCGGGCACATCCCGGGATTGAGCGTGTCCAACACACGGGGTCAAGTCCCCCACCACCCCAGGGGACTTACCCGGCAAGGAAGTACAACGGCTTCGTCACCTACAAACAACTCGGTGAGCACGTCCAGGAACACTCGGGGATTTGAACCACCCCGAGTTTCGTGCACACCGGTTTATTGGTGTGCAGCCTCGGATTGGGCTGCGTTTGCAGCGTAGTAGATGGCTTCGTACTCGATCGGTGGGATACGGCCCAGGC